>PVBE011595875.1_pt1 | contig 13797 bp, 8 predicted proteins | sample 1631181 | NCBI WGS metagenome assembly PVBE01 (sample SAMN08397723, study PRJNA350692) | Marine metagenome, whole genome shotgun sequencing project. | isolation source: water | place: Pacific Ocean | collected 2012-04 | reverse complement strand
GACGAATCCGCATTCCAGGGTGAGCTGCAGCAGCTGCTCATCACATACGTCGGCCGGCCGACACCGCTCAGCTTGGCCGCCCGTCTGACGGCGCATTGTGGCGGCGCGAGGATATACCTGAAGCGAGAGGATCTGGCGCACTCCGGCGCGCACAAAATCAACAACGCACTCGGGCAGGCGCTGCTGGCCCGCCGCATGGGAAAGGGCCGCATTGTGGCCGAGACCGGGGCCGGGCAGCATGGTGTGGCCACGGCCACCGCCTGCGCGCTTCTCGGGCTGCGCTGCGTGGTCTACATGGGCACTGTGGATATGGCGCGGCAGGCACCCAACGTGGCGCGCATGCAATTGCTGGGCGCGGAAGTGCAGGTCGTGGAGAGCGGCTCGCAAACGCTGAAGGATGCCATAAATGAAGCCATCCGTGATTGGGTCGCCAATGTGAAAGACACCCACTATCTGCTCGGCTCAGCGCTGGGGCCACATCCGTACCCGACCATGGTGCGTGATTTTCAGGCCACCATCGGGCGCGAGACGCGCGGTCAAATAATGGCGGCTGAGGGGGCGCTGCCGGAGACAATCATTGCGTGCGTGGGCGGCGGCTCGAACGCGATTGGTATCTTCCATGAATTCATCGCCGACGAGAGCATCGAACTAATTGGCGTGGAGGCGGCCGGGGCGGGAATAACCAGCGGCAAGCACGCCGCCCGCTTCGCCGACGAGGATGTCGGCCGGCCGGGGGTGCTGCATGGGTGCTACACCTACGTGATGCAGGATGCTGACGGCCAGATCGCGCTTACGCACAGCGTCAGCGCCGGGTTGGTTTACGCCGCCGTCGGCCCCGAGCACACCCGTTTGCGCGAACTGCAACGCGCCTTTTATACCCACGCCACGGACAACGAAGCGCTACACGCCTTTCAATTACTCTGTGAACAGGAGGGTATCATTCCGGCGCTCGAATCGGCCCACGCCGTGGCAGAGGCAACAAAACGTGCTGCGCGCATGAGCCCGGAAAGCGTTATCATTGTTAATCTCTCGGGGCGGGGGGACAAAGACCTTGACACAGTTCTCGGCGCCTTGCGCGAAGCGTGATTTCATGTCACGCGCAGACCCGGACCTGCCATGACAGATCCAGTTGACCTGGTTTCCGGCGCCTTCACCAAAGGCCGCCCGGCCTTCATGCCGTATTTCACCCTTGGGTACCCCGATTACGAGTGCTCGCTGCAAATCGTGCAGGCCTGCGCGGCGGCCGGGGCTGACCTGATGGAACTCGGCATCCCATTCTCAGACCCGCTGGCCGATGGCCCCACCATCCAGCACAGCACCCAAGTTGCACTTGCAAACGGCATGACTGTGGCGCGCTGCCTGACAGCCGTGGCAGAACTGCGCGCGCGCGGCGTCGCCATCCCATTGATGTTGATGGGTTATTACAACCCCATCCTCGCGCACGGCGAGGCCCGCATCGCGCGCGAGGCCACCGCCGCCGGGGCAAACGGTTTCATCATTCCTGACCTGCCTCCTGAGGAGGCCTCCACTCTTGAAGAACATTGCCAGCGGGGCGGGCTCGCACTCGCCTATCTGCTCGCGCCCACCAGCACCGAGGCGCGCATAAAACTGGTGGCCCAAAAGGCAAGCGGTTTCGTTTATCTGGTGTCGCTGACCGGCGTGACCGGAGCGCGCAGCGAACTGCCGAGCGCGCTGAGCGATTTCGTGGCTCGCGCGCGCCGCCATGTCAGCCATCCGCTAGCGGTCGGTTTTGGCATCAGCACGCTGGAGCAGGCACAACAGGTCGGCGGGCTAGCCGACGGCGTCATTGTGGGCAGTAAGTTAATCAGCGTTGCGGGAGAGGCAAACGACCCGGTAAAAGCATGCGGCGCGTTCGCGCGCCAGATGGTGGCGGCGCTCAAGGACACGGACCCACATTGAACCTCCGCGCAGAGAGAATGTGGGCCTAGCGCCCAGAAATCAGCGCGTCAATCTCACCCGTAAGTTCGCGAAAAACCTCGGTGCTCACCACACCGTCATGCCGGAGCACCCTAAGCGTATCCCGCTTGGTCTCCAGGATTTCAAGCCGAGTGGCTTCCAACTCATCGTCGCGAATGTCGGGCAGCATGGTGAGCGCTTCGCGCACCGCGCCAGAGAATTGCTCTATCTCCGCACGCAGCGGGGGCAGTACTACCTCGTAGTTTTCGCGCGTGAGTAACCCCTGCTTGAATTGCGATTGCAGATACTGCTCGGCCGCTCGTGCGGCCGCCAGGCGCGCCCGCCTCCGCTCGTATTCCACCGGGTTTGCGCCACGGCGCAGCAGGCCCAACCGCCGCAGCACCATCGGCATGGTGGTAGCCTGCACACCGAGCGTAAACAGCACCACGCCAAAGGTCATCACCAGCACCTGACTGTGCCCTGAAAGCGCCGCCGGAAGGGTGAGCGCCAGTGCCAGTGCAATGCCGCCGCGAAGGCCGCCCCAAACCATTACGGCCTGCCAGGAGGCGGGCGTGCGATTGCGGGAAAAGAGATTTAGCAACGGGCTGAAACCGAAAACCGTGACCATGCGCGCGAGAAGAGTCACCACGATGGCAGCCAGCAGCAGCCACAGATTGTCGGCCAGTTTTTCCAGATCAACCTGCAGGCCAATCAGCAGGAAAACACAGGAGTTCGCCAAAAACGCCATGAATTCCCAGATGTGAATGAGCACATTGCGGGTAGTGTTGCTCATGCCATAGCGCCGCCCACTGTTGCCGATCATCAATCCGGCCGCCACCACAGCCAGCACCCCGCTGGCGTGCACCTGCTCGGCCAGAAGATACGAGCCATATGCCAGTACCGCGCTCAGCACTGTTTCCACCAGATAATCATCAATCTGCCGGATCAGCCGGTAAGCCACATACCCCAGCCCAAACCCCACCAGCAATCCCACACCGGACACACGCAAAAATTCCACCGCGCCCTGAGCCGGACTGAAATCCACGGGATGCAAAGCGAACTCCAGCAGCAGCATGAACACCACAATCGCGGTGGCGTCGTTCAGCAAGCTCTCGCCTTCAGTCAGCAATCCCAGGCGCTTGGGCAACCCCAAGTCCCGGAATATAGCGGTGACCGCGACCGGGTCAGTGGCCGAAATGAGCGCCCCGAACACCAACATGGTGGTGAGCGGCAGCCCGGTCACCGTGGCCATTAGCCAGCCCACTAGCACCGTGGTGAGCAGCACGCCCGGAATTGCGAACACCAGCACGGCCAGCAGGTTGTCGCGAAACTCAGAAAACTCAATATGCAGCGCAGCTTCGAAAATCAGCGGCGGCAACAGGAGAAGTAGGATAAGTTCGCGCGCCAACTCCGGCGCAAGTTCGGGTTTTTCCGGCAGCAGCACGGTTATCGTCACCCCGACAATCACCAGCCCGACCGTGTAGGGGAAGCGCACCAATTTCGTCAGCCACGCCACTAAAGCAGCTATGAGCAAGAGCGCCGCGACAATCAGTTCCGTGGTGACGAATTCAGCTTGCATGGGAGCGGATTATCAATGCCGCAGGCGCAGGCGAGCGCTCACGCGTCCGCTTGCGCGGCCGGCGCTTCGGGTATACGCTGCACGGTCGGCAATATGGTCTCCCGCAGCATGGAGGCGAACATAGTGCTACGCCGTTTAACCATGATGACAGGACAGCGCGCGCGCGCGGCCACCTGCCCCGAGACATTGCCCATGAGGATGTTGCGGAACAGACGTTCCTTCGTTGCGCCGATGACCACCATGTCACATTCTGTGACGGCCTGCAGGATGCCCTCCACCGGGCTGCTGGCAGTCACCACCCGGCGCTCAATCAACTCGTAACGGCGACCCTCCGTCGCCCGCCGAAACGCGTTCTGCGCCCGTGCCTGCGCCTCAGTGGCGTCCACTCCCGGAAGGGCAACATGGGTCAGCACAACACGCGTCTGTTCTGGAGTGTTGCGCGCCAGAGCAATGGCCACGCTGACGGCCAGCCGACCGTTCGGGCCGCCCGCCACAGGTACCAGAATTGAGCGTAGTTGTTCATAAGGTCGATGGCGTATGATGGCGATGTCAGTGGGCGGGTTGGATGCAATGCGGTCAATCACCGAACCGAACATTTGGTCACGAGAACCGGTAAAGCCCGGCCAGCCAAACACCACCAAATCGCTCGCGTTCTCAGAAATGGTCTTCAGAATCGCGTCGGAAATGGAGCGCCCTAGTCTAATCATCGTGTGTACCGGCACATCCAGCATACGCGCCTGCTCAATCACTTGCTCCAGATACGGACGCCGCTCGCGCAGGAAGAGACGACCATCAAAGAGGTGCAGCTGGCGCGGCACTTTGAGCACATGCAAGGCCAGCACCTCGCCATCGTGTTCTTTTGCCAGGATGCTGCCGAGCCGCCCCAGCCTCTTCGCCTGATCCAAATCAGCCACCGGCAGCAGCACAGAGTAATCTACCGACGTCAGGGCTTCCTCGTGCAGCACCTCTTTCGGACGCTCCTCCTCTTCACGCTTGCTGAAGTATCCCCAATACAACATAAGCCCGACTGCAATCCAAGCCACGCTGACAAATCCTACTTGATCCATCTTGCTTGCCAGAAATACAGCCATTCCTAAGTTGATTACAATCCCGATCACCGGAATCCACGGAAAGAACGGTATCTTGTATCCGCGGTCAATTTCAGGCCGGCGGCGGCGCAATGTCATCACCGCAATGTTGACCTGAGCAAACAGAAGCAGAAACATGACGTTAGCCGCCGCCGCCACCTGTTCTATGGGCAGGGTCATTCCCATCACAACAACTAGTACCGCAGACAGAAACACTGCCCAATACGGGGTGTGTAACTTCGGATGAATGGAGCCAAAAACAGCGGGCAAATTATTATCCCGCCCCATGGCAAATGACACGCGCGATGAGGAGTAAATAGTGGCATTCAAAGCCGACATTGTGGATGCCAGTCCACTGATCAGGATCAGAACTCCACCCATCGGCATGAATTGCTCGGCGGCCCGCACAATCGCCACCTCCTTGGCGTGCGCAAGGTAGTCCCACACTGCCATACCGGAGGGCGGAACCACTGCCCCAATTACCACAAAACCAATCAGGACATATATGATGACTACCACAATAATCGAATAAAAAATCGCACGCGGAATATTGCGGGTTGGGTTTTTCACTTCCTCGCCACTCTGGGCGATAATCTCGTAGCCTTCAAAGGCGATAAAGGTCATCCCCATGGCTACGAATATTCCACCTATTCCGTTAGGCAGTAGGCCCTCGGAAAAATTGTCCGTCCAATCAGGATTACCAGCTATAGCATACAACCCGAAGCCAACAAAGATTAGCAGGATTATTACTTTCGCGGTCGTAACCACGTTGCCCACCAAGCCTGCTTCACTGGCACCCCGAGAGTTGATGTAAGCGAAGATCGCAATAATGGCAACCATGAACACTATGGCAAGTTGATGCTCGCTCAAGGGAAACGGAATCCCCGTTAGCGTCCACAACTCAACGGCCAATCTACCAAATCCCAACGCGTACAAAGCACAAGCAACGATATAAGCAAACCAATTCATCCATCCAGCGAGAAAACCCTGGGTACCGCCCATGCCCTCTTTCACCCACCGATACCCCGCACCGGCAGCGGGCAAGCATGAGCCCAGCTCAGCATACGACAGCGCGGTAAAAGTAGTGACAATGCCATTCAGCAGGAACGCGATGGCCAGCGCCGGTCCGGCATGGCCAGCCGCAATGCCGATTAACACAAAGATACCGGCGCCAATCATTGCACCGACGCCAATCATGGTAATGTCGAGCAGCCCGAGTGTACGACTTAGGGTGATTTCTGCAGCGTTTGTGCGATCATTCATGATTCACTCTCCGGCTCCGTGCGAAACCAACTGCGTCGTCGCACCGAGCGCGAACAAAGCGGTTAATACTAGCACAATCGGGGAGAACGATTCTGGCCAGGCTTACTAGACTCTGATTATGACGCCTTCGTGCGGCCGCAGTGCGAAGGAATGCAAACTTTCAACGCCCTCTCGGTCTAGCCCGGTGGAAAGCAGCACCGCGCCATAGTCAAAGCTTACGGACGTCACCTGCTTCGACTCGCCCTCGAAGTTGAGCAGTACCAGCAGCCGATCGCCACCGTACTCGCGAAGGTAGCCATACACGGCGGCCGGGGTGTCATCCAGCGCACGATATTCGCCGTGGGTAAGCACCGGGCTAGCGCGTCGCAACTGCAGCAGACAGCGGTATAAGTTATAGATTGAGCCCGGTTCGTCCTGCTGCGTGGCCACGTTCAGGCACTGCCAGTCGGAGTGCAGCGGCAGCCATGGTTCGGGCAAATTACCATCTTCTGCCGGAACGGAAAAACCAGCTCCGGGCCCGGCATCCCACTGCATGGGAGAACGCTGTGGGTCTCGAGAGAGTTCCGGTTTCCCGGAGCGTTGTGGCCACGGGTCCTGACACTTTTCCGCGGGCACAGTTACATTCAGCATCCCGATTTCGTCTCCACAATAGAGGGTCGGCGTCCCGCGCAGCGTGAGCAGCAGCATCGCGGCCGTGCGCGCCGAGGCGGCGCCATAGCGGCTGGCGATGCGGTGCTCGTCGTGGTTGCCAAGCACGTGGTTAGGCCACGCGCCCGCTGGAAGTGCCGCTTCCAACTCGTCTACTTTTTCGCGCACCAAGGAGGCACGCCAAGGAATCCGTACCAGAGTGAAATTGCCGGGCATGTGGATTCCATCCAGATTATCGCCGTAATAACTTGCCCATTCGATCCAATCGAAGATATGAATCTCCCCGACCATGAAGCGCGGGCGCTCGCGGCTGTATTCATCCAACAAGGCGCGCAGCTCGCGATAGACGACGTGAATGTCGCGATGACCACGGTCGTTAATGTGCAGTTGCGAATCGTATGCGCCCATAGATTCGCAACCGGTCGCAGCGTTATTACGATTGGGTGGGTTATCTCGCAAAGCCGGGTCTTTCATAAAGCCGTGCGCGGCATCCACCCGGAATCCATCAACCCCGCGCTCCAACCAGAAGCGCACAACGGAGAACATGGTCTCTTTCACTGCCAAGTTTCTCCAGTTCAGGTCGGGCTGTTCCTTCAGATAAGTGTGCAGATAATATTGGCGCGTCTGCGCGTCCCATTCCCAGGCGGGCCCACCGAAGATGCTCAGCCAGTTGTTTGGCGGGCTTCCATCCGGCGCGGCATCGCGCCAGGTGTACCAGTCGCGTTTCGGGTTGCTGCGGGCGGCGCGTGATTCCCGAAACCAGCGGTGCTGCTCGGAGGTGTGGCTAGGCACGAAGTCGAGCATCACGCGCAACTCGCGCTTGTGCGCCGCCTGCAGCAGCGCGTCCATGGTCTGCACCGTTCCAAACAGCGGGTGGATGTCACAATGATCGGAAACGTCGTAACCGAAATCGGCCATCGGGGAGGGATAGCACGGGCTAACCCAGATGGCATCGACGCCCAGTTCGGCCACATAATCCAGTTTGTCAATTATGCCCTGCAGGTCACCAATGCCATTTCCGGTGCTGTCTTTGAAACTGCGCGGGTAAACCTGGTAAATCACCCCGTGTTTCCACCATAGAAAATCATTGGACTCGGTCATATAATGCGATTCTTCATGTCTCTAAGGATGCCGCGCTCTCAACAAACGATTGTACGGGTCACTGGCAAATTGTTACAGTTAATGCAGCCTAACCCCGTGTCGGTCTTCCAGCAACGCACACGTACGCTCGACTTCGGCCTGACGAACAGCTTCCGACCAACCCAGGGCATCCCCCGTCATATCCGCCAACTCGGCGAGCAATTCGGCGTTCAATTCGCCCAGCGTCGCCAGAAAGGTGCGCCGCAGGATGAGATCATCCAGATGGGCAACCTGCTCATGCAGCGCCAGAAAAGCAATCTCGCGCCGGCTGAAATCCGGATGATGTTGCAGAGATTGATCGGCATCAGCAGCGACAAATGCCGCCGCCGCGGCTGCGCGCGTGCCATAGCGCCGGAACAGGATTTCCAGCCGCGCCAACTGAAGACCGGTTTCAGCCTGCAGCGCGGCCACCCAGCGCTGCTCGGCAGCCACCCCGCGCGGGTAATCCTTGCCGCCACCGATGGGCAGGTACCGCGTGCTTTGCCGCCGCTCACGCCCAAGCGCAGTCAACGTCCTATCAGTCACCTGCTCCGAGAATGCGCGGAAAGTCGTCCACTTGCCCCCGACCAGGCTATAAACCGGGAAATCAACGCTGTCCCCCGGCCAAGTTAGGCGCACGCTGTGGTCGCGGCTGATCTGTCCGGTCGCGCCGACCTCGCTGGCCGGAAGCGGACGCACTCCAGAGAAGAAGAAAACAATCTGGCGACGCCGCACGGCTATGCCCGGAAACACTTTCGCAATCATTGCCCGAAAGTAGTCAACTTCCTGCGGGGTGCAGCGCGCGCTGTCGGGGTCATCACAATGCAGGTCGGAGGTGCCAATTAGTACTTTGTCGCGCAGAGGAAATATCAAGACGATGCGCCCATCGTCGTTCTCAAAAAAGATTTCGTGCTCGCCGATGGCGGCGCGCAATTCCGGATGATCGAGAACCAAATGAGAGCCTTTTGTGCCGCCAATGAAGCGCGTCTCGCGCTGCAATGCACTATTGACCAAATCGATCCACGCTCCGGCTGCGTTGATCACGATTTCAGGCTGCACGCTGCAGCTTTCGCCGCTCAGTTCATCCCGCAGTGTGACCTGGCTGTCCGCCGCGCCAACGGCTGCCAGATAGTTTCGGGCAGCCGCGTGAGGGCCGGCTGCCAACCCGTCAGCGATCAATTCCACGCACAGGCGCTCAGGCACAAGTATGGCCCCATCAAAATAGGTCGCTGTGCACAACACTCTGGGGTTAAGCTGCGGGAACTGCGCCAGAGATTTCCGGCGCGCGGCGAAGCGATGCCGGGGCACCGTATCTTGCGCCCGGGTGAAAGCATCGTAGAGCCAAAGGCCGATCTTGACCACCACGGCTCCGCGTTCGCCGGGCTTATGCATCCAGCCCAAGAATTTGAGCGGCGCATTGAAAAGCCCGGAAAACCATTTGAAAATCGGTATAGTGGTCGGCAGCGGGCGCACGTAGTGGGGTGCGTTTTCAATCAGCCAATTGCGCTCACGCACAGCCTCGCGCACCAGGCGGAATTCGCCGTTCTCTAGATAGCGCAATCCGCCATGCGCCATGTGTGAAGAAGCGGCGCTGGCGCCAGAGCAGAAATCACCTTTATCCACCAGTAACACGTCCACGCCCTGCAGCGCAAGATCACGAAAGACACCCGCGCCATTTATGCCGCCCCCGATTATCAGCACAGACACAGCCGGATTATGGCGCAGGGAATCGAGCGCTGCTTTTCGGGCAACTGGTGCCATGCTCAGGAATTAACCGCGGCACATAGAACTAAGAGGATAGGTTTGACAACATTTTTTCAAGGAGCATCGACCCGGGCCGTGGCGAAAAAGCGAGGTAATCAAAGCGACAAACGGGGGCGATCTTCGGTGATTATTCAGCGCTGCAGTTCAGTCGCTATCAGGTTGTCCCATTCCAGCTGCAGCTGGTGCGATTCCACAGAGCGCGCGAACACCCCGAACTCGCCGGCCGCGACTTCGCCCAGTCCTTCTACAGGGTGGCGATCAACATTTGTCCCGTTTACATACAGACTGAATCCTTCCCCTTGCAGCAGCACTCCCAACCGGTACACCCCCGGACCCTCGGGCACGGCATCAGAAACAGCCACGAGCAAATCTTCGTAAACGTCGTTTTGTCGACGTACGAGCCTGTAGTTGCCCTCACAGGTAATAGTGGCTGCATAATAATTTGGCAGTCTGGCCTTGAAAACCAGTCCATAATAATCCTTGCCGGTACAGGCCTCCACAATTACATCTCCTTCGTAAAGAAAATCGCGGCCTGCCAGATGAAATGCCGGTCCGGTGGAGTAGAACTGCCTGCCGCGCTGTTTCATACTCAACCGCAGCACGCCGTCCACGATGCCCGAATCCCAGAATTCGTTCCGCTCATAGCCCCATGGAAACTGCGGCGGTTCGAAATCCTCCGTCCATAACACCGCCACCGGCGTAACCGGATGGTCCAAGTCGCGCACGCTTTGCGGAATGGTAATCTCCCGAGTCGCCGTGGGCGCCGGGGACGCGCTGGCGGTGGCTGTAGTGCTGGGGCTGAGTTCGCTTATCGGTTCGGCCGTAGCGGTCGCAGTGGAAGTGGGGGCTTCCGCAGTTGCAGCTGGGGACGCCTCAATAGCAGCGGGCACACTTGTGGCGCTGACCGCCACAGCCACAACAGTTAGCGTGGGCTGCGCACCGCTCTGAGTGTAGGTGACGGCGGGCGTAAATTGCGTGGGCACGATTGCAGGCTCGGTGGCCGGCGGCGAGAATACAGCCGGCATGATTACGTCTCCGAACAGCCCATAAGCCTGCAAAACGCTCAGAACCAACGCGGCAATCACGGCCGCGCCGAGAAGGCGCCAGCGGACTCCCCGGGGCCGAGGGCCGATCTCGATTTCCACCGATTTCCAGTCACGGTGCAATTCCCGCGTGACCAACCGCGTCGGCTGCGCTGCCGCCCCTTGCAGGATGGCCGGGTCAATACGAGGCGGCGCGCGGCCATCCACGATTGATGGCCCGATGAGTTCCTGAACCGTCTCCACCTCCAGCGGGTCGGAGCGCGCCATGGCGGCGTCTGTCTCGGCCGCAGCAGCCACGTCCTCCTCGTCAAACAAAGGCATTGACTCGATTTCGAGGTCGAGGCTTGTCGGGTTCTCCGGATCGGTCTTCACCGATTCAGGTTCGCCGGAGGGATCCAGCACGTGCGGCACGCGCAAATGCCGGCGCAGAGCCGCGTACAGCTTGGCCCCCACCCCGCTGATGCGCTGGAGTTCCGGCAGCCGGCCATATGGCCGCCCGGTTACAATCGCCTCCGCAAGAACCTGCCCGACACCCGAAAGAGCGGCCAATTCCTGCACGGTCGCGCTGTTGAGGTCTAGCTTCGCTGATGTCACGGACGCCGGTGACGAGGCCTCACCCTCGCTCCAGGGCGAATCCTCTTCCGCACGCTGCGAGACGCTGACACGCGCCTTGAGAATGAAGTACAGTTTCTCCCCAACGCCGGAGACGTGCTTGAGATCGGAGAGCCGGCGATAGGGGCGCGCGGCCATGATAGCGCGCGCAAGCGCAGGCCCCACCTGTGGCAGCTGCAACAACGCAGAGAGCGGGGCCGTGTTTAAATCAACCTTACGAGACCGAGACGCCATCAGCAGGTTATAACGCGGGAATTGAACTCACGGCAGCAACCCTTGAATGCGCACAAAGCCGGAAAAATACAAATACAGTATCCCGGTTATGAGCGCGACCGCCACCAGCCAGCCAGATAAAAACAGGGGCATGCGCCTGCGCATCTCCTGCCCGACCGCGGCCTCGTACGCCACCAGTGACATGACCGGATCGCGCAGCTGCGGCAAACCCGGCGCGGCCTCAAAAGGCGATGGTTCGAAAACGCCCTCCGTGAACCAGGTCTCGTCCTCAACGAATTCCGCTTCCACCGCTTCGGGCCACGCGGCAGGCAAGTCACACACGCTACGCAGCCGCTCTAGCAGCGCCGGGCCGATGCCCTTCAGTTCCAGCAGCTCACCCCAGTGCGCGTAAGGTCGCCTTGATGTTACGCAGTCCGCCAGCGCCGGGCCGATGCCGCGCAGCCGTTGCAGCGCCTGAGGGCTGCACGTGTTTAGGTCGAGGCGTCCATCCGCCTCAGGCGAGCGCAGCGTCAATCGTGCGCGCAGCAGCGGGAAAACGGCCGGGCCGATTCCCTTCACCTCGCGGAGCGCTTCAACATCAACAAACGGGCGCGCGGCCATGATAGCGCGCGCAAGCGCGGGGCCAACGCGCGGCAGGCTACACAGAGCGGCCTCGTCACATGAGTTCAAATCGATAAGGTCAGCGTCCGCCGAGGTTGGCGCCACGCTCTCCGCTGGGCGCGGCTCGGCAACGCCGGCGCGCTGGCGCAGCGTTCGCATCACTGCCCGGCTGATGCCTTGCACCCCCGACACTTCATCCAGACTGAAATACGGACGCCCTGCGACGATGCGCCGTGCCAGCACCGCGCCCACGCCAGGCAGCGCCTGCAACGCAGCCGGTGTACACGTGTTCAGATTGGCGGGTGATGGGGGCACGACCCGCGCTACCGCCGCAAGCTCGCGCAGGGTTTTCCTGCCAAAGCCAGGCAGCATGCGCAACTCGGTATCGTCCCAGAATGGCCGCGAATTCAGCAGCACCTCTGCCTTGTGAATGTCTAGCGCCGTCTCGCGCAACAACGTGGTGAGGTCGGCCGAATTCAGATCGATGCGGCGGCCATCCATGGCACGACTATTTTAGCATAGCGACAGATTGGACATGTGCTCGCCGCGCGAAATTACATCACGGCGCGGAACGGATAACAGTTGTTGAAGGATTGCTCCGGAAACCAAAAAGGTACCCCAGGGGCCATCGGCAGCCAGGCCCGCACACGGGAACACGCCTGAAGTTCAGAACTGGAAATGACGCCGAAGCGGCACCACTCGGCAGCGATAGTTGCTCACAAATTCCTGCAGCCGCTCTTCGAGCGCGTAAAACTCGGCGCACTGCAATGCCTCGTTGGCCGCATTCTCATCTTCCGCCACGAACGAGACCAGCCTGATGGGGTAATCGCCCGCGGCAGTGTGCCAGGCCTCGATCATGGATAGGCCCATTTTATCCAGCGCGGGTACCATCTTCTTGAGCATGAATTTATAATAACCCTCCGCAGAGTGCGGATTGATATCATAAGTCAACAGCACTTTGACGTAATCTTCTAGTTCCTCTTGCACTGCGCACCACCCGCAACGGCAACCGCAACAAATTATATCATCCGCAGAGCGTTCCACTGATACAATTGAGTATGGTCTCCGCTCCGCCACCATCCCAATTCGACGTGCGCCGCGTGCGCGCCAGATTTCCCGCACTTGCCATCACGGACAATGGGGCGGCGAGAGTTTATCTGGATAACTCCGGCGGCACGCAAATGCCGCAATCCGCGCTTGAGCGCATGCAGCACTACCTGCTGCACCAAAACGCCAACCGTGGCGGTGCCTTTCGCACCTCTGTGGAAACCGAGCGGCTGCTGCGCGCAACGCGCCGCGCCATGGCAGACTTTCTCAACGCGCCCACCGAGCGTGAAATAGTCTTTGGCGCGAACATGACCAGCCTGACTTTCGCGCTCTCCCACGCCCTGAAGCACTGGCTGCAACCCGAGGACGAGATTATCGTCACCCGGCTGGACCACGATGGAAACATCGCCCCCTGGCTGCACCTAGCGGAGGATTCTGGTGCACACATCCGCTGGTTGGATTTCCACCCGCCAGATTGCGCCCTCAACATGAACGAACTCGAGGGCCTGCTAACCGAGAAGACGCGGCTGCTGGCGATTGGCTACGCTTCCAACGCTGTGGGAACCGTTAGCCCGGTACAGCGCATGGCGGCGCTGGCGCACGCTGCCGGCGCGATGGTCTTCGTGGACGCGGTGCAGTACGCTCCGCATGCCCCCGTCGATGTGCAGGCATTGGGTGCAGATTTCCTAGTTTGCAGCCCGTACAAATTCTTTGGGCCACATCAGGGCGTGCTATGGGGGCGCTACAATTTGCTCGACCGGCTGCCCGCCTACAAGGCGCGCCCCGCGGGAGAACGGCCACCGGACAAATTCGAGACCGGCACCCAGAGCCACGAGGGGCAGGCGGGCACGTTGGGCGCGCTCGAACATCTAGCCTGGGTGGG
>PVBE011732471.1_pt1 | contig 13798 bp, 11 predicted proteins | sample 1631181 | NCBI WGS metagenome assembly PVBE01 (sample SAMN08397723, study PRJNA350692) | Marine metagenome, whole genome shotgun sequencing project. | isolation source: water | place: Pacific Ocean | collected 2012-04 | reverse complement strand
AGAAGGTTGCCGATGACATCATGGAGGCGATGCGCGCCGATCGCTTCTGGATCTTTACGCATGACATCACGTTGCAGAGCCTGGCTGTGCGTCCCCGGGATATCGCGGCGGGACGGAACCCCACGGATCCCTATGAGGGAATCGAGGGTTTCGAGGAGTTCAGGAGCACAGACTAGGATCGATTCCACCCATTCCGAGGTCGGCGGCAGGGCTGGCTTCTCTGCCCCGGGGAGGGGCGGGCGGCCGCGAGAATAGCGGCATCCCCGTATTGAAAGAGTTGCCATTTTCCGCCCCCGATCCGCAGCCCGGATATCGAGGGCCGCGGAGTTGCCGAAGCCCATCACGATCCTTCCGCGGCGTGTCGAGAACGTTCACGTCTCCGAGGGGAGGCTCGGGGAGCAATCATTTGTGGCAATGCCCCGGGAACAGCGTCCGGTTAGGCTTCCTCGCGGCCCCGAATCCGCCTCCGGACCTCTTCCGTCTGCCCCCCCCCAGGGGAAGATTGGGCTTCGGTCGGGGATTTGTTCGGGAGCGGGGTGGCCGATAATCGTGGGTTTCGCAAGTTCGGACGGTCGTCCGGCGTCCGCGAACTCCGTGGATCGTCCCCATCCTCGGGGCGAAAGCGAGGCTTTTTTTCGCCGAGTTTCTTCCACCAAAGCGATCTCGAGGGGAATTGCGGACCGAGAGGATGCAGACAATCGGAAGCGGTGACCGCGTGCAGGAGAACCCTGGAAACGCAGAAGGGTTTCCGAGTTGGTTCTCGGGGAGTGTGATTCGCAGGGGTCTGCTGATCGTTGTGCCCGCCTTCCTGGCCCTGTCGGTGACCATGGCCGTCATTGTCCATCAGGATTCGGCTGCCGAGACCGCCGTCCATACGATTCGCAGTAGTCAAGCCGTTCGTTCGTTGGCGGATAACGTGCGTGATCGAATCAAGTTGGTGGGGTCTGATCTGATCCTTCTCGCCAATCAGGCGAAACTCAGGAGCTATCTCAAGGATGGCGTTGGGTTGCCCGGACTGCGCGAAGACTATCTTCAATTCAGTCGGGCGAAGCGTTTCTATCAGCAGGTTCGCCTGATCGATGAGTTGGGGGACGAGCAGATTCGGATTGATTTCGATGGAGTGGATTTCGAAAAAATCCCCGAGACAGAACTGCAGAAGAAAGCCCATCGTCCGTATTTTCGGCAGACGATGAATCTCGACTACGGACAGATATTCGTGTCACGATTCGATCTCAACGTCGAGTATCGACAGATCCAGGAGCCCCGGGTCGCGGTCATTCGGCTGGCCACGCCCGTAGTCGACGAAAGCGGTAGGAAACGAGGGATATTGATCCTGAACGTCCTGGCCCAGGCGCTCCTTGGACATGATATCTCGACGAGCGCTTCAACTGCGGCCGGCCCTCCGGCCGAAGAGATCTTCTTTGTGGATCCCAAAGGCCGCATTCTGGAGTCCTACAGCTCGGAAAGTCCGTGGGGCTACTATTTTTCCAGTGATGCACGATTCGCCTCGAGCCATCCCAAAGCCTGGAATTGGATCGCCGGTCGCGAGCAGGGAGAAACGACGATCGGCGACGATCTCTACAGCTTCGTGGGTCTCCGGCTGATGGGTGTGGGCGATCCTGGATCGCGACTGAAAATCGTCGCCTATGTCCCGAAGGAAGTCCTCCACGCTGGTTCCACCGTTCTTCGCAAGAGCCTGATTCTCGCGCTTTCGTTCTCGTTACTCGCCTTGCTCGTGGTGGGGTGGGTCGTGGGGCATGCCCTGGAGATCCGTCGTTTCCAGGAACGCGAGGTTGCCCGTTCCGAGGGCCGATTGCGCCGGTTGTCGAGGGAGTTCATGCGCGATACCGAAGAAGATCGACGACGCATCGCTCAGGATCTGCACGATCACCTCGGTTCCATCGTGACGGCTGTTCAACTCGATCTGAAGCTGGTCGAGTCCGCATCCGATATGGAATCGAGGTCGACGCTCATTGGTCGTGCCGAGGAGGGTCTGGGTCTTGTGGTCGCGGGCATTCGTGAGATGGCATTCAGGGTACGCCCCAGCACTCTGGATGATCTCGGTCTTGTGGATGCGGTGAGAACATTGGCCAAGCGTTCCGAGGGGGCGAGTGGTATCGAAATCAAGACAAAGTTGGATCTCCAATCCAGGGAGCTTGAACAGGAAGTCGCTGATAATCTCTATCGGATCGTCGAAGAAGCGTTGAATAATGTCAACCGCCATTCCAAGGCGGGGAGGGTCGTGATCGTGATTTCGGCCGAGCAGACCGCAATTCGCCTTGAGGTGATGGACGATGGCGTCGGTTTTGTTGTCGAGGGGGTTCGCAGAAGCCATCTCGGCCTGCTGGGGATCCGCGAAAGAGTCGATCTTCTGAATGGGACTTTCAAGATATTTTCACAGCCAGGGAGTGGGACGAGGCTTGTTGTCCTGATCCCGATCGAGGAAGACGGGCCTTTCCGAGAATATGGCTTGCGGGAAACCAACGATAAGATGACGGGAGCATGAGATGGGAGCAGAGATCGGGTCTGCGCTGGACGACCAGTTGAACGTCATGGATGAGAAGATCCGGGTCGTTCTCGTTGATGATCACGAGATGATTCGCCAGGCGCTATCGCAACTTCTGTCTGAAAATGAACAGATCGAAGTGGTTGGTGAAGCTCATGATCGGCAGAGTGCCACCGACATCCTACGGGAAGTGGAGCCGGATGTAGTGGTTCTGGACTACAGCATCCCGGGAGGAGGAGGGCTTCCCGTTCTGGAGGAGTTGAGACTCCGCGCTTCATCGACCCGGGCGCTCGTTCTCACCATGCATGAGAGCATCCATTACGCGTTGCGGGTGCTCGAAGCAGGTGCCGTGGGTTATGTCATCAAGGCCTCCGCGGTGGACGATCTCGTGGAAGGAATCCGGGCTGCATCGCGAAATGAGGTCTACGTTTCGCCGGCGCTCTCCCATAGGGTCATTGATCATCTGCGGGCCCCTTCTCGCGGTCGGGCCGGGGTGCACTCGCTATCGAGCCGAGAATTCGAACTTCTGCGTCTGCTCGGCGCCGGCACGAGCCTGGGGGAGGTGGCGGAAATCCTGAATATCAGCCGAAGTACCGTTTCGACCTACCGAACGCGGCTGATGCAGAAGTTGAGCCTGGAGAATACGGCCCAGATCATCCGCTTTGCGATCGAGAACGATATCGTGGGCTGAGCCAGCGAACCGGAGAGAGGCCTCGACGAAGTATCCCTTCGGCGGGTGTCACTTTTAGGCCACAAGGCTATGGCATGGATCGCGACTATACCCGCAAGCGCCGGCCTGCGATGATGTCCTCAGTTCACCGGGCGTTGGTCCCGGTGAGGAGGTTGTGGATTTGCCTTCCAGAAGCGCCAAGGCTGATCGAGAACCCGCTATGGATTCATCTGCCGGTAACGGGCAACTCTTTTCGGCCCCGCTTCGAAGAGGGGAGGCCGTAGCTGGAGTTGGTGGGATTATGGCCAAATTTGACGACAAGAACGCAGAGATGGAGGGGGCATTTTCGAGGGCGCGAATGCTCTGTGAATCCGATGACGCTCATGCGGAAGCTGGAGTTGCTGTCGAGCATCTTGCGGAAGTCATCGAATCCCATTTTATGGCGGAAGAGGCAATCTACTTTCCCACGATCTCCGGACTCCGGCCGGAATTCAAGCAGCAGTTGGCTGGTTTCGTCGAGGCGCATCAGCGCATCGGAGGATCGCTCCGGGATATCGCGAGGCTTCTCAAGCGCGATGACTTCGAGAAGACCGTCGAGGCATTGGACTGCCTTTCGAAAGAACTCGGCGAGTATCAGTCCGCCGAAGCGAAGATCTTTCGAAAGCTCGAAGAGATCATCTACTTGAATTGAGCCTCGCTCGCTCCCGGCAGGCAAGCGGAGCGGACGAAGCGCCCCGGGAACAGTTCCATGGGGAGAGCCATGTCCTCATGAGCCATCTCCTCACGAGCCATCTCCTCACGCGGCTGAGCGACTCTTCATGCGGCGACTGTAAAGGAAGACGGTCGCGGGGAGCAATAGAGCCAGCAGGGCGAGACTCACGGGCGGCAGCATGGGAACTTCCACGGGCGTCTCGGTCGAATGCAGGGTGATGTTCCCGAGGTCGAGAGTCGAGCCCGAGCGGCCGAATTCGATCGCCAATTGCGGGAGCCCCTCGAAGGAGACTGGGTTTCCCGCGCTTGTCGCGATCGTCTCCGGGTTCATCAGGCGGAAGATTCGGGGCGGGCCGCCGCCGGGCACCACGATCTCGAATGCCCCCAGTGGATCGGTCTGGACTGTGCCCACCCCCTGGACTTCGAGGAGCAGGCCCGATAGCGCTTCGGCGTTGGCGCCCTCGGGATCGCGAATCTCGAATCGACCGCGGAAGATCAGCGGCTCCAATGCGGGGGGCACCTCGGCAAATACCAGCGTCCCGAGATCGAGAGTGGCATCGGAGGCGGGCAATCCAATCTCCAACTCGGGTTTCAGATACGCGCGGTTGAAGGCAGCTACGGCGCGTATGCGGAAAAGTGCAGTCGGGTAGCCCAAGCTTGCGGCGTCGAGGCCTCCCGGAATATCGATGGCCCCCGTAAAGCGTCCGAGGTCATTTTCTTCACCGTCTACGCCAACGGCAAAGAGGTCTACAGTCATCGGATTGCCCAGACCGTCGACGGCGAGCCCGAGGATCGCCGGGGCTTCGCGCTCGAAGATGTAGAAGGTGTCGAAGGTCGGGGCGGCCGAATCATCGAAGAGTGCGGCATTCACGGCTGCGACCACCTTATCCTCGAAGAGGGGGGAGTCGCTTCCGGTCACCAGGTCCAGGGTCACGAGAGGGCCGAGAGCGGGCGCCGCAATGTTGAAGATTCCGGCACTATCCGTGCTTCGGGTCTGTGAGAAAGCGGAGTCGTCGCTTACCAGGATATTTCGCGAAGATCCAGCGCGACTGGGGCCATTTCGTGAGAGGATTTCCAGCGCATAATCGGCATTCACATTATGAGCGGTGGGCGGGATGCTCACGTTTACGAGGGAGCAGTTGAGGGTGCCCCCCTGGCAGGTATTGCTCTGGGAACTGGGCCCCGTCCCGCCATTATTGCTCCACTGGGCAGTGGAGCGCAGGAAGACGCGGAGATTGCCCGAACCTTGCAGGCTCCAATCCGTGGAGAAGTCCACTGCGTTTCCGTAGATCAGGACATTGTCATGGCCCACGGATCCGGTCACGATATCCGTCTCGCTCGCGACCAGGTTTCCACTGGCCTTGCCGAAGGGAATATGCTCTGCGGTGGTTTGCGAGATGGTAGCACTGCCAACCTCGCCTTCTACGGTGGCACGGTTGCGCACCTGAAGGGTCTGATCGAAGCATTCATGGTGTAGAATGGTTTCGCTGGGTGGACTCAGCCAACCGATGGCGCCGCTTCCGCTTTGAATCTCGAGGGGAAATAGAACGTCTACCGGCAGGCTGGTATTGCCACTGACGCTCGCAGCGGGATCGGTAAAGAGGCCGTTGCTCTCACCGTCGACAATGACCTTCGCCCCGATCGTACCCACCCCATGGTCCCTGGCTTCTACCTCCATTCCGAATCTAATCGTGCCCTCCCAGCGGCCGAGGGTTTCGGTATTGGGATCACCATCGTTCTTTTCCGTGTAGCGGCGGGTTTCCCGGTAGGCGACATCTCCATCAAAATCGACTTCCAAGGTGATCACGCCCACATCATCTCCCCGGATGTGCCCGAAGCTCACATCGGTCCCGACGCTGACCACACGCAGTTGGCCTACGTACCAATCCGACGCACCCGCATTCTCGACACGGATCTGGATGGCGCCAATTTCGGGATCGTCATCCGAAGTCGCGAGAACGATTCCGACGGCGGCGAGGAGTCCGACAACCGCCAGAATGATGCCCCAGGCGGCCAGGCTGAGTGCTGCAGTGGATTTCTTGGCGACGATGAGCCCAAGCAGAACCGCCCCGAGGAGCCCGGCTAGTCTGCTCATGCTTCTGGCGTGCTCTCTAGGATATGTGGTCGGTGGAACCACTATCGTGTACCTCGGTCGATCCACGGCCCGCGATTCGCGGCGAGGAGCCCGTGAAAGCTCCTGGTATGAAATCCTGATGCGGTGCGGAATCCGGCACCGCAGGAGAGCCCAGTGGAGAAATAAACTCTCGCTTTCTCCACGCCCTCTCGCTCCGCCCTGCCGCTTCCCCCCAGTCGCTGCTGGCCCAGGGCACGCTCCGGGCGGGAAGGGGCTGCGCGACCACCCAGGGGGGGGGCTCCCCGAGATTGCAGGCCACGAGCATGGGGCTAGGATTCCCGCTCTTTCTTTCGACCCGCCGTAGTTTCTTCCGCGCCGGATCGGATTCCCGGCTCGTCACTCCGCCAGCATCACTTCCCATTTCGTTCCGCTTGAGGATCGCGACTTCTGGGATGAGTCGGCCGGGGATGACGATGCGGATTTCGAGTCGGGGAGGTGGATGCTCCGGGGGGAGGTCGGTCTGGGGTGCATGGAGAACTCGGGGCTCCCGATTGATCCGGGGCGAGAGAACTGAGAGGGCGGGCTGAATTCGCAGGGGCGGCGAGGAGTGTCCCGCTTGTAGGGTCGTATGCCATGGGCGGACCGGGGGAATCATGAGGGCTATCGGAGTTCGAGTTCTGCTCATGCTGCTATCCGCTCCGAGTCTGCTCGGAGCGACCGCCAATGCGACGAGCGAGGAGCCGATACGCGTGGGGATCGCCGAGGCGGCACCTTTTGTCATGCTCGATCAAAGTGGTGAGTGGACCGGTATCGCCTTTGATCTATGGGAATCCGTCGCTGCGGATCTGGGCAGGAAGTTCGAGATCAAGATTCTTCCCCCGAATCGTCTTCGGGAGGCCCTGGCGTCCGGTGCGGTCGATGTGGGAATTTCAGATCTGCCGATCAGCTACCGAGAGCCGAAGGGCATCGAGTTCTCACGTCCCTATTTTGCCTCTGATCTGTCGATCGCCAGTCGCAGAAGCACGAGTTCCATGCTCGAAAAAGTAGTCTCTACGCTGGTCTCCCCTTCAACGCTGATCGCCGTGGGCGGGCTTTTGGCGTTGGTGCTTGTCGGTTCGGCGATATTCTGGGCTGTGGAGAAACAGAGAAATGACGAATTATACGATCCGGAGCATCGGGGCTGGAACTTTCTCAACGGCATCTTCTGGTCCCTTCTGCTGATTACTGCCCAGGAGCAGGACATCTTCAAGAATCGCAGTTTCATGGGTAGAATCGTTGCAATTCTCCTCGTTTTCGTCGGTGTGACCGTGTCGGCCAGCTATATCGCTCTGATCACCTCATCGCTCATTGCCACGCGGCAGGCGGGAGAAGTTCATGGCTTCAAGGATCTTCCATTCATCCGGGTGGCCGCAATTGCGGATACACGGGGAACGGAATATTTGACGGAGCACCATCTCAACCACCTGGAATACGGGAGTCTGGAAGAGTCGATGCAGGCCCTGGTAGCGGATCAGGTCGACGCGATCGTGGCCGATGAGGCGGAGCTTCTATATTACGTCCGCCGCCATCTCTCGGAACCAATCGTGGTGCTGCGACTTCATCTGGAGACACAATATTCCGCTTTCGCCTTTCCCGAGGGCAGCACGCTGATCAAGGAGGTAAACCAATTCGTTTCCGAATGGGTCGAATCAGCACTCTGGAAGGAATTGGTTACACGCTACCTGGGAGAGGATGCGGTGGCGAGCCATCCTGTTGGCGGGATCTGAAGGTGGAGAGAGGCGCCTCGCCTTCAGCGGTTGGAAATGCCCGAGAATTCCGAGTTCATTCGAGGAGGTGGCCGGTATGAAGATTACGCGGATCTATAGCGGACAGGATGGTGAGTCCCATTTCGAGGACGTCGAGATTCCGTTGATCGATCGCGGCGGAATCGGTCAACTCTCAGAACTCGAGTCGGCGACCGGCATCGTATTCCGGGAAACGGACGGCCATTATGATTTCGACTTCCACAACGCGCCCCGTCGGCAATACGTCATCAACCTGGATGCGGCAGTGGAAATCGAGGTAGGCGACGGTACCAGGCGCGTATTGGATGCGGGCGAGATCCTGCTGGCAGAGGATACCACGGGCCGGGGGCATATCAGCCGTGCCGTCGCGGGGAAGCCCAGGCGCTCGCTTTTCATTACTCTGGATTGAGGCGCAGCGTCGGGCGGGGAATTCACCTACGGACTCTTCGAAGCGTGCAATCCTCAGCGCAGTCTTCAAGATGGCCCAGCGAATTCTCGAGCAAAGGTTGCCCGCCGGAGGGCGGCCCAGGCCATCCGCTTCAGGATTCTCGAGATCTTTGCATACGAATGGCCAGGGTATGTACCGTAGCGCCGGAGCGGAATACGGCCGCGAGGATCGAGAGGAAGAGAGCGGGGAGGGTTCCGAGCAGCAGCCATGGAAGCACGGCGAGAAGGTTTCGGGAGCCGTGCGAAGTACTCCGATCCTTCGGCTGGCCAGGACCCTGCATGGCTGCGTAGAGGCGGTTTGGATGCTCGGGATCGAGTCTGTTCTGGACGCTCTGGATCCAGCCAAAGGGATTCTGTCGTAGGGAGAAGTGGTAATCCTTCTGGCATTGGAATCCGCAATGCCCGAGCAATTCGCGCAGGCCGGCCAGGGGGAAATGGAAAAGGTGCCGGGGGGCATCGAGATGAAACCAGCCCGCACCGCTGAAGCGAGCCTGCCAACTCGAGAAGTTGGGAATAGCTACGACCAGCCTTCCCCCGGTTTTCAGGATCCGATGGCACTCCATGAGGGTTCCGCGCGGATCTCGGAGGTGCTCGAGGACATGCCAGAGTACGATCTGATCGAATTCATCGGCTTCATATCCCGCTGCCGAGAGATCGTCCGCGATCCGGATGCTCGCGCGCGCATCCGCGCCGCGCGCCGCCTGTTCACTTATTTCAACACCGTGAACTTCGAAGCCCAGATCGGCGAGAGGGGAGAGGATCACGCCCCGGCCGCAGCCCACATCCAGGATGCGAGCCCCCGGCTCCAGACCCGCCGAAAGAAAGCGAATATGTCGTGCTGCAACCGCGCGAACCGCCCATTCTATCAGTGGCAGGAATTTGGCTCCCGGCGCGCCGTAGTATTGCGGGGGGTAGAGGCGGGCCACTTCCTCCGATGTCAGCATGGGTTCGAAACGACCCAGCCCACAGTCGTTGCAGACGACGATCGGCGACTCGCAATCCTCAACCGTGAAGCGCGGTGTCGCCTGAACTCCATCGCATACGGTGCAGCTTGAGGTCGCAGTCGGGATCGCGTGCCCCATGCCTCGCACCGCCCTCGAGTAAAGATCCAATATTCCTCCGCGCGGCTGCATCGGACTCAAATGCAATCCGTGATTTCACGGTCTCGGGTGAATGACAAGTCCCATGAATTTCCAGTTGCGAATTCCGGGGGGCCCGATTCGATCATGATTCTTCGACTTGCCCGCGTTCCCGGACTGCTGCTGCGGCAGATGGCTCGGATTTCGTATGCGTTGAGAGGGTCTCTTTGCAACGAAGGGGGGATGGGCTGACGGAACTTCTGGTCAAGAACTCGGCTGTCAATCGAGCAGACCCGTGGCCTGGCCGCCGTCGACCAGTAGTCCGGTGCCCGTGATGAATCGGGCCTGCTCAGAACAGAGGAAGGCCACGGCGGATCCAAAATCGTCGGGATCACCCGTGGTACCGGCCGGGATACCCCGCGCCGCTTCTTCGGGATTCTCCGCGATCTTGGACACCCGGTGGGTCCAGTGAATGCCCGGCTGCACGGAGTTGATGGTGATACCTTCAGACGCCACTTCCCGTGCCGTAATCTTCAGAAAGCTGGTGAGAGCAGCCCGGGCAACGGAACTGGCCAAGAGGAAGTCAATGGGCTGTTTCACACCGACACTGGTGATCGCGCATACCCGCCCCCAGCCCATTCCTTGCATGGCGGGGATGGTCATTCGGCACATCTCGATCATCGTCTTGCAATTCATGTCAAATGCGGCCTGAAATGCCTCGAGATCGGTATTCGAGAACGTTCCAGGGGGAGGGCCCCCGGAATTCGTGACCAGGATATCGATTCCTCCCATCTTCTCGATGGCTTCCCGCACGAAAATCCGGCCACCTTCGGGATATGCGAGATCCGCGACGATGGTAATGACGTCCTCCCCAATGCTACTTGCCGCCTCGGCGAGGCGCTGCGCGTCGCGGCCGCAGATCGCGACCTGCACTCCCTCGGCGGCCAGCGCCCGAGCCGTGCCGAGCCCCAGGCCGGCCGAGCCCGCCGCGACCGCGGCCCTGCGGCCCCCGATTCCGAGATCCATGACATGACTCCTCTGCCCAAGACGTCGGGAGCATAGAGAATTTCGATCTCGATGGGTCTTTCTGCCCGGAGGCTAGATGGCCGGCTCAGCAGACCTCTTCCCCGGCCACCTCGAGAAGCAATTTTCCACGGACGTGTCCTGCCTCGAGAAGAGCATGGGCCTCGTGGATGCGTTCCATCGGGAAGATTTCAACCGGCGGAGACTGAATGGCTCCGCGCGTGATCAATTCGGCGATGCCCGTCAGTTCTTCTGCCGCCCGATCATCCGTCATGATCGCGAAGATCTTCTCGCGGCCGACTCGTGCTGCTTCCAGGCAGTCGGCTTCAACATCACCATCCCCCAGGAGAGTCGCGATGCTGATGAGCTTTCCCCCCTGACGGAGCAGCTTCAGGCTCTCCTTCAGGGTGCCGTATCCGACTGCATCGACGATCAGATCAAGCTTTCCGTCTGCCCAGTTGCGGATGGCGGCTGCGTCATCGGGATTTGTATAGTCGAAGCAGGCCGCCGCACCGAGTGCCCGCACATAGTCGAGATTCCCCGTGCTGCAGATCCCATGGACTTCGGCGCCCCTATGATGGGCGAGTTGAACGAGGAAGCCTCCGACTCCTCCCGACGCGCCATTGATGAGGACGCGTTCACCCTCTCGCAGCCTCCCATGCTCATGCAACGCCTGATGGGCTGTCAGGGCAGCCACGGGCAGGGATGCCGCGGATCTGAAATCGATCCGGGAGGGGAGGGCGGCGATTCGGGCATCCGACGCCACGACAAATTCGGCGTAGCTGCCGGAACCTCCCTGGCCGTGGTTGGTGCAGCCGAATACGCGATCGCCTTCACGCAGGCCCGCGACCCCTTCTCCCACGCGGCTGACGACCCCGGCGGCATCGAAGCCGAGGATATAGGGGAAGCTGGGCTGGCTGAATCGCAGCAGATGGCCTTCGCGATCCTTCCAGTCGGCTGGATTCAGGCCCGCATAGGCGAGCTTGATCTGAACTTCTCCGGCTCCGGGTTCGGGGGCATCGATCTCATCGATGTGCAGGACGTCGGGTCCTCCGAATTTATTTTGAACGATGGCTTTCACTCTACTCCTCCCGAGGGCGATGGATTGAGAAGCTGGATCGGATGTCGAATCCCGCAAATGATGAATTCTCGGGGAGAAGTTATCCGCCAATCGAATGCCGCGCATTTCCCGCCGAGTCTTCGGGTCGGAGCCCGCAGCAGAAAGCCCCATGATTTCCCGAATTTGGCAGGCGCTGCATCCCCCTTCGAATCTCGACCGAGTGGATCGGGGCCAGGGGACATTTGGAAGCCATCCGTTAGACTAAAATGATGCAAGCCGAGAATAACGATCGCATCGCCCGGGCCTTCGAGAAGTGGCTTGGCGCCCAGAAGGAGGCCGTGGAGTTGATGGCCGCGGCGAAGCATCCGGGAACTCCCCAGGATTGGGCCGAGGGATATCGCTGGGTGACGCGAATCGCGAGCCTGGCGCTGGATTGGATTATCGAAAAGGAGGACCCCCTGCGGCCGGTACTCTTCCAATGCCAGGACGAGTACCGAAAGCTGATCGGTGACAATCCGGATGTGGACTATTATTTCGCATCCATCGATGCGAATCAGCGTTATCGGCTTTCGGGCACTCGCGGCGAGGCTCCCTACGTCGGCTTGACGGTGGGAACCGATATATTTCGGGGTGCGGAGGGCGCGATGGGGACGCTGGCCCAGCATCATCTCGATGAATTCCCAATGGCCGAGGATGGGAAATTCGAGGTCTTTCTGATTCCCGAGTCGGAAATGGGGGATGTAGCGGACCGGACGTGCATAGTCGTGAAAGAGCATGCGACACAACTCGCGGTACGGGAAACCTTTGGGGATCGAAGTCTCGAGGCGCCAGCCCAATTGCAGATCGAGAGAATCGGAGATCCCCCGCCCAATCCCCGGCTGCTTCCAGATCCCCTGGCGGAAAAGCTGGAGGTGGCTGCAGATTTCCTCCTCTTCGTCATTCGAACCTGCATCCTGATGTATGCCGGATCGGCATCCCAGCTCAATCAGTTGGGAGGCGCAGCCGGACGGGATCACGTAGAGGCCCAGGACGATGAAGTTCGCACACACTCCGACGCCGACATGGTATATATCGGCGGGCGCTGGAGGATCGAGCCGGGGAAGGCCCTGAGTATCCGAATCAGACCGCCCGAGGGAGAATTCCGCTATTGGGGTCTGGTGCTTCTCAATCCCTGGCTCGAGTCCTACGATTGCCGCCATATAGATGCGGCCACGAACCATGCCCTGGCGGCCCGTGAAGCCGATGGTTCCTGGCGGCTGATCATTTCCGATGAGAATCCGCATAGGCCCAACTGGCTCGACACGAATGGACGCCATGAGGGGTTCATGTTGCTGCGCTGGGTCCATGTCGCGGGCAAGCTTCCTCCCGCGGAATGTGAACTCTTCGAATTGGCGTCGCTGGGGAATTGACGCTCCTCAGATTTCGGACGCGACCCCGAAGCGCTCCTGGTAGGGAGCGTGCCTCGCACGTTCGCTTTCGAGGCTCAGGCCCGTGTCTTCGAATGCGTAGTCATGAAGTGCGACTCGGCCCTGGTGTCGATTCTCCAGATAGCTGCGAATCCGACGCTCCATTTCATCGCTGAGGTCGAGCCCCCAGTCTTCGTAGAGCCTGCGAAGGGTATTCAGGGGGTTTGCTACCAGATCCGCGTAGCGTATATCGGAGATCTGCTCTTCGGGTACCAGTCCGGAATCCCGCTCAGCCGCAGATCGCTCCAGGAGGAATCCGAGGCCGAAGGCCATGGCGGAGACGATCCCCTCGTAGTGGACCTTGCGGCTGCGCATCCATTGCAATGTGGCCATCAGGTTCGCCAGGGAAGCGATGACCTTGAGGGGATCCCTATGGGTGATGACGACCCGGGCATCTGGATAGGTCTGGAAAAGATGTGGCAGGGAACTCAGATGGGAGGGGGCCTTCAGCACCCATCGCTCTCTTCGGTGGCTCGATTGCAGAAGCTGAAGGAAGCGTCGGTGGTAGTCGTAGGCGGGTTGAATGTCGCTACTCGATAGCCAGGCCGTATAGCTCGGCACGGGATAGGTTCCCACCCACATATCGGTGGCGAATTGGTGGGCAAAAATAAAAATGCACTCGCTGGGGAGATCGCCCGCGTTTTCATGCATGGCCGTGAAGGCCGGATCGATGGCGTCCATCAAGGTGATTTCGCGATGAGCCGCCGCGGCCCGGGGATCGCTCTGATGGTGCTTGGAGTCGGGGGGAGGCGAGGAGTACATCATTTCCCAGAGCAGTGGAACCCGGTTCGTGGGATCGAGTGCGAGCAGTTCATGCAGGAATGTGGTGCCCGAGCGACCGAGTCCCGTCACGAAGATCGGGGCTTCTACGCTTTCGGTGAGGATCTCGGGATTTCGTTCGAGATGGTCTTCGATTCGCAATCGATTCTGAAGAATGCGCTGGATCTCCGAGCGGGCCAGAATGCGCCCGAGGAGCGT
>PVBE011441616.1_pt1 | contig 13798 bp, 6 predicted proteins | sample 1631181 | NCBI WGS metagenome assembly PVBE01 (sample SAMN08397723, study PRJNA350692) | Marine metagenome, whole genome shotgun sequencing project. | isolation source: water | place: Pacific Ocean | collected 2012-04 | reverse complement strand
TCATCGACGACTTCCTCAAGCCCAAGTCGGTCCGCAAGCTCACCAAGCAGACGGGCGCGGAGCTCAACGCCAGCTGGTCCCCCGACGGCAGCAAGGTCGCCTACTACAACGTGTACGTGAGGGGAAAGAAGACCAAGACGGACCTGTGGATCATCAACGCGGACGGCACCGACAAGAAGCTCCTGCACAAGGGGGTGGTCAAGCCCGACCTGTCCAACCCGGTCTGGTCGCCGGACGGCACCAAGATCATCTTCGTCCGCGACAACCAGAGGTCGAACAACCCCATCGCGATCGTCAACATCGACGATCCGAAGAGCGTGAAGAACCTCGCGACGGGAACCGAGCAGAACAGCGATATCGCCGGATTCCCAGCGGGCGAGGGCTCGATCCGCCTCCTCTGGACGTCGCAGGGCAAGAAGTCGGATAAAGAGAAGACATGGCGTCGCGTCTACACAGGAACCTACCCTCTCGAATGAACCCATCCCGGCACCTGCGCGCCTGGGCAGTCTGCGGCGCGGCCCTCCTCGGGGCCGCGCTGCTCCCGCGTCTGGGGCTTGCAGCGGAAGACACGTCCGCTGCAGCCGACGACGTGGACCCTGACGAGCCCGAGCCCTCACTCACCGCCGTCGTGCTGTTCTCGGCCGACGGCGTCGACGCGTCCATCGCGGCGTCGTTCGGCCGAGAGCTGCGCGAGACCATGGCGGCGACGCGCAAGGCGAAGGGCGACAAGGTCCCGCCGGTGGCCGACCTGGCCCCGAAGAACGACGGGATGCTCATCGTCGAGGGTCAGCAGCGGCTGATCACGGCGAGGAAGTACCTGGGTCGCGGGCTCGAGTTCCTGGCGGAGGGCGACCGCAAGCGGGCGTACGAGGAGTTCCACCGGGGACTGCACTACTACCGGACCGCCTACCCGTACGCACGCTCCGACGAGCTGTACCGGGACCTGGTCTTCTACCTGGCGACCACGGCGGACACGCAGAAGGACAAGAGCGAAAAGGGCCGCCGCTGGTGCGAGCACCTGGGCCTGAACGTGGAGATCAGCGGGGCCTTCGACTACTTGGCCAAGGTCAACGAGATCTACGACGAGTGCGACTGGGTCATCGAAGATCCCGACCTCAAGACCCTGACCATGGCGACGAACCCCCCGGGGGCCCGGGTGTACGTGGACGGCATCTACCGCGGCGTCACCCCGCTGCAGCTCACGGATTTGCGCCGGGGCGAGCACCTGTTCACCTTTGAACGTGAGGGGTTCCGCCGAGTCAGTCGTGTCATGGTCGTCGGCGCCAAGTTCGCCGAGACCCGAGAACTGGAGCTCGGCCTGCACCTCAAACCCGGCGTCTACCAATACCTTTACGGCGACCTCGTCCCCATCGTGGCGGCCAAGGGTCCGCCAGGCGACACCAAGGTCCTGCGCAACGCGGCGTACGCACTCGAGGTCGGCCGCCTGCTCCTCGTGCTCGTCGACAAGACCAAGGGCAAGGGCAAGGGCAAGGGCAAGAAGGGTGCAGTGCGCACGCTCGCCTACTCCGCCGATGACGACGCGGTGCAGCGCGAGTCGATCCCCGTCGCGCTGACCGAAAAGGGCCTCGACGGCGCCATCGACCAGGTGATCAAGCGCCACTATAAGGTCGACGCCGAAAAGCAGGCCCTGACCGACCGGGCGCCGATCTACTTCAAGCTCAAGCCGCCGCCGCTCAAGCCGCCCGCGGATGATTGAGCGCATGAGGGGAACCGTTGGCTCGACCGCGATCATCGCGGCGCTCGTGCTGCTTCCGGGGTGCAGGGAGGTCGTTGAGACCGCCTCGGTGAGCCTGGATCTGTCCGCCTGCTTCCTCGTCGACGACGGCTTCCGCGGCGGCGGCGAGAACGCCGGCCCCCAAGCGGGGCGCACCGGCCAGGACGCTGACGGCGGCGACCACTTTGGCGGCGACGCCATCTGCAGCGCGGGCCTCAAGGTCTACGCGGGCGAGCTCACCATGTGCCTGGCCGTGCGGGTCGGCGAGGCGGGCGGCGCGGACAGCGTCTGCCAGTTCGCCTGGGACACCACGACCAAGGAGATGACCGGCGGCGACTGCAAGTCCGGCGGCGCCGTCCCCGAGCTCGACACCGAGGGCGAGGTGGTCGCGATGCGCCCGTTCTTCATGAAGAACGGCGTCGCGGCCTGCCCCGACTCCGGCACGGTCAACGTCGACGCCACCTGCGGCGAGGCCGGGGTCGCCGACTGCCTGTTCACGCTGCCGGTGGTCAGCGAGACCCTCGTGGGCACCAAGGACTTCGTGCTGGCGTACGGCTACAAGGGCGGCCTGACCCCGTGCGACGTCGAGTGCGTCCCCACCTCGGTGGAGATCCCCAACGGCAGCATGCCGGTCTGCTGGGACGACGCCACGTCGCCCGTCGAGCTGTGCGACGGGGTGGACAACGACTGCGACGGGACGATCGACGAGGACTTCTCGGTCCAGCAGACCGGGCCCGACGTGGGCACCGCCGGCGGCTGCGCATACACGGTGCCCGTCGGCCAGGCCGGCGAGGGCGATCCGCTGCCCCTGGGCGCGGCGTGCGACGGGGTGGGCGCATGCGGCACCGGCATCGTGGTCTGCGGGCCGGGGGCCCTGGCCTGTGGCGCGGGCGAGGACGCAGGCGCCGCCTGCTGCTCCACCGACCCGGACTGCGAGTTCGTGGACTCGCCCGGCGAGGGCGTCGAGGAGACCTGCGACGCCAAGGACAACGACTGCGACGGCGCCATCGACGAGGTCTTCTCGGTGATCGGCGGGCGCGTCGGCGACAGCGTGTACCGCGGCCCGAAGCCCGGCTCGGCCAACGCTGTGGCCATCCCGCTGGGCGGCGACTGCGACGGGGTCGGCAGCTGCGGACTGGGCACCGTCGTTTGCGCCGAGGACAACGCCAGCTCGGTGTGCTCCACCAACCCCGACGGCCCCGACTCGGGCGTCGCCGACGAGATCTGCAACGGCCAGGACGACGACTGCGACGGGCTGGTCGACGAGGGCCTGCAGTTCGAGGGCATCGAGCTCGGGCAGCCCTGCTCCGGGCAGGGCGAGTGCGCCGACGGCCTCGTGAAGTGCTTCGAGGACGTGGCGTGCTGCTCCTCCGATCTCGACTGCGGTGGGCGACCCGACGGCGACGAGGTCTGCGACGGCCTCGACAACGATTGCGACGGCAATACCGACGAGGACTTCACGGTCGTCGACGACGTCGCCGGGGACCGGGCCTGGATGGTCGGCGCCGGCGAGGACGCGCAGGCGGCCGCCCTGGGGGCGGATTGCGCCGGGATCGGCCAGTGCTCCGAGCTCGCCGGGCACGTGTCGTGCTCGGCCGACCAGCTCGGCACCTGCTGCACCGCCCGGCGCACGCAAGGGTCCGACTCCGGACAGTGCGTGGCGCCCGGGTTCGCGGGGCCTCCGGACCCGGTGGACTGCGAGGACCGCACCGATCCGGCCACCTGCGTGCAGCTCGAGCGGGTGTGGGGCGACGAGCTGTGCGACGAGCTCGACAACGACTGCGACAGCGCCACCGACGAGGGCTTCGGCACCGGCGACCCGTGCTCGGGCACCATCGGCGTGTGCGAGGGCGTGCTCGGCACCGTCGAGTGCGCCGCCGACCGGGAGGCGACCCTGTGCTCCGTCGATCCCGGCGGCAGCGAGTCCGCCGCCCAGCCCAACGAGATCTGCGACGGGCTGTTCGACCCGTTCACCCTGCGCTACCTGGGCCAGGACGACGACTGCGACGGCATCGCCGACCCCGCAGAGGCGATGCCCAACGGCGACTTCCGGTTCACGTTCAATGACGGCGAGGTCGAGCGGCCCCTGGGCTTCCCGTGCAACCTGCAAGGCCAGGGCGAGTGTGGCGCGGGCCTGGTCGAGTGCGACGTCGACGACGCCGACGACAACCCGTTCACGCTCACCCGCTGCTCCTCGCTCCCCGGCGGCTCCAACACCGTCGCCTCGGCCGAGGAGTGCAACGGCGTGGACGACGACTGCGACGGGGAGATCGACGAGGACTGGGTGGTTCTCGACCTCCTGCAGGCGCAGGTCGACGATCCGGACAACGACGCCACGTTCTTCCTCGACGACGGCGGCGACCCCGCGCCGCTGTCGACCGTGTGCACGGGCACCTTCGGGCGCTGCGCCGACGGCCAGGGCCGCGTGCAGTGCGCCCAGGACCGCCGAGGCACCATCTGCTCGGTGGATCCGGGCGGAGTCCTCGATCGCTCCCAGCAGGAGGAGTGCAACGGCATCGACGACGACTGCGATGGTCGCATCCAACCGGACGCCGACGATCCGGGCGACCCGGACGAGCGGGATCGCGACCTCGATGGCTCGCTGGCCTGCCAGGAGGAGGACAACCTGTGCTGCGTCGGCGTGAACTCCGGCTGCGACGGCCTGGACCCCGACCAGCTGCCCAACGTCCGCCCGGGGGGCCCCGACGGCGCGGTCAACGGCGAGCTGTGCGACGAGATCGACAACGACTGCTCCGGTCTGCCGGGCACCGAGTTCGACGTGGTCAACGAAAACGACCGGGACGGCGACGGCTTCACCGTCTGCGACCCGGCGGATCTCGAGGACGGCGTGCTGGACTGCGACGACGTCCGCGGCGGCATCAACCCCGACGCCAACGAGTCGTGCAACGGCCTGGACGACGACTGCGACGGCGCCGTCGATCAGGGCTTCCTCCTCGGCGGCCTCGCGCTGGGCGACAGCTGCGGCGGCAACGAGCTGTCGGTGTGCAGCGGTGGCACCGTGGAGTGCCGCGCCGACGGCAGCGCGGCGGTGTGCTCGACCCAGGACAACGGCAGCGCCGACGTGCAGCGCGCCGCCGAGCTGTGCAACGGCCTCGACGACACCTGCGACAACGCCCTGCCCGGCAACGAGCAGGACCGGGACAACGACGGCTTCCTGCAGTGCAACGGCAACGTCCCCGGCGTGCTCGACAACGACTGCAACGACGCCCCGGGCCGCGAGGACGTGTTCCCCGGCGCCGTCGAGATCTGCGACAACCGCGACAACAACTGCGACAACGTCAACGACGCCAACCACTTCAAGTTCCAGACCAACCCGGACCACTGCGGCGCCTGCGACACGCCGGCGGCGGCCAACGACGACGACAACAACTGCGACAGCTTCTTCGACGGAGACCACGTGCTGGTGGCCGGCTGCGCAGGTGGCGACTGCACCATCGTGCGCTGCGAGCCCAACTGGTACGACCTCAACGGCGACACCGACGACGGGTGCGAGTACAACTGCCTGGGCGACCCGTTCGGCGACGACGAGCCCGACTCGGCCGCCACTGACGCCGACTGCGACGGCCTGGACGGGGATCTCGCCACGGCCGTGTTCCTCGACGACGCGGCCGGCGCGTGCGTGGGCGAGGCGTGCGGCAAGATGCCCACCCCCTACAACGACCTGGCCTTGGCCTACGAAGGCGCAGAGGCGATCGCACTGCAGGCGGGCAGCGCCCAGATCCTCGTCGCAGCGGGCACCTACACGATCACCGAGCCGCTCGAGCTGTCGCCCGGCGTGAGCATCTTCGGCGGCTATTGCCCCAACTGCGCCAACCGGGACGTGGTGGTCGAAGAGCTCACGCTCAACGCGTGGGATCGGGTCCGCTCCAACGATGCACGTGCCGATGACCCCGAGTACGGCACCGAGATCAACCTGAGCGCGCCGGCCAACGGCTATGTCCAGCCGTACGTGACCGTCGTGGCGCAGAACCTGAACCGGCCGACCACCCTGGGCCGGATGACGCTGCGCTCGTCGACCGCACCGGACAACCTGGTGGAGCCGGCCCAGCGCGCCTCGGCCACCGTGGTCGCCGAGCAGTCCGCCCAGAACCTGCGGCTGCGCGACCTGGTCCTGCGACCGGGCAACGGCGGACGCGGACGCAACGGCGGCGCTGGGGGCGCAGGCGAGGCCGGCGACGCACCGGCCGCGGGCGGCGGCGTGGGCGTGGTGAGCGATGATCCCGGCGCCGGCTGCGCCCAGAACGATCCGCCGGCCGGAGGCGCAGGCGCCTCCTCGCCGGACGCGTGCATCGGCGCCCTGTCCAACGGGGGCCAGGGGGGCGCGCCCGGCCTCGACGTCACCGCCGTCGGCGACTGCAACGCCGTCAACCGGGACCATGACGCCTGCGTCAGGCAGCAGGGCCAACCCGGCATCAGCGGACGCGACGCGCCGGACGCCGCGGTCCTCGACGCCGGCGGCGGCGGGGCGGCGGGCGCTCGGGGAGTCAACGGCGTGGACAACGGCACGGGCGGCGCAGGCGGCAACGGCGTCGCGGGAGCGGCCGGGACCAACGGCACTGGCGGCGGGGGCCAGGGCGGCTCCGCCCGCGTGTTCGCGGGGATCAGCTTCTCGGGTACAGCGGACGGGGCGGATGGCGTCGCCGGGCAGTGTGGCGGTGGAGGCGGCGGCGGCGGCGGCGGCGGCGGCGGCGTGGATCGCAGCAACCCCGCAGGCGATCACAGCGACTCGCCTGGCCGTGGATCGTCCGGAGGCAGCGGAGGCGGCGGCGGAGCAGGCGGCGCAGGCGGCAACGGCGGGTCCGGCGGTGGCGGCGGTGGCGGCTCGGTCGGCGTCGTGCTGTCGAACTCGGGCGTGCAGTTCCTCGGCACGGTCACCGTCTTCCCCGGCACGGGCGGACGCGGCGGCAACTGCGGCAGCGGCGGCGCAGGCGGGGCCGGCGGCGGGGCTGCGGCGGGTGGCGCGGCCCTGGCGCCCGCGGGTGGCAACGACGGCGTGACGTCCGGCGCAGGTGGCGCCGGAGGGGCAGGTGGTAACGGCGGGGCAGGCGGCCGAGGCGGTGGCGGCGGCGGCGGATCGGTCGTCGCGGTGCTCCGCGTGGCCGGCAATCTCAATCCAATCATCGACGGCAACCTGGTGGTGCAGCTCGGCGGCTCGACCGTCGGCTCGGGCGGCGCGTGCAGAGGCGGGCAGCCCGGTACCGCCGGCCTGTCCGACGCGTGCGCCGACCCCAACGCCGACATTGCGGACGCCTGCAACCAGGCGCAGGTGGTCCGATGAACCGCGTGCTCGCTCTAGTTCTACCGGTGGCGCTCGCAGCGGCGTGCAGCCTCCCGGACTTCGACAGCAAGCTCGACGAGCTGCCCGAGGATGCGCCGCCGAGGGTGCCGGAGGGCTGCGTCGAGGACGCCGACTGCGTCGCCAAAGGCACCGGGGATGCGTGCGTCCGGCTCTTCCCCGAGGACGAGACCGGCGTGTGCGTGGTCGCCGACACCGTCCGCGAGGACGTCGGCGGCGGGCAGGGCGGCGGCGAGGGCGGCGAGGGCGGCGAAGGCGAAGGTGGCGACCCGGGCGGAGACGATGGTGGCGAAGGCGAGGGTGAAGGCGGCGGGCCCGATCCACTGATCCCAGAGCTGTGCAACGGCGAGGATGACGACGGCGATGGCGAGGTCGACGAGACGTTCGCGCTGGGTGAGGCGTGCGAGGACGCCATGGGCATCTGCAAGGGCGCCGGCGGCACCTGGGTGTGTGCGGACAACGGCAAGAGGATCTGCTCTTCCAGGCCCGGACAGGCGGATTCGCCGGCCACCGACGAGGTGTGCAACGGAAAGGACGACGACTGCGACGGGCTCGTCGACGAGGAGATCACGCTCCCTGGTCCCGACGGGGCGGTGCTGCCGCTGGGTACCAACTGCGCTGCGGCCGGTCCTTGTGGGGGCGGCATCGTGGTGTGCCATCTACCCGGCTCCCCGGGGGCCGGGAACGCATGTTGCTCGTCGGATCCGGTCTGTCGCGGGCTCCCCGCAGACGAAGAGGCCTGCGACGGCGTCGACAACGACTGCGACGGCACCATCGACGAGGGCCACGACTTGGGCGCCGCCTGCGCCGGGGAGGACGCGTGCGGAGAGGGCACGACCGTGTGCGCCGCGGACCTCCAGGGGTCCTGCTGCAGCACCAAGGCCGGCTGTGAGCCGCTGGTGCCTCAGGAGGATGGCCCCGTGGGCGAGGTCGAGCTCTGCGACAACGTCGACAACGACTGCGACGGCACCGCGGACAACGGGTTCGAGGTGGGCGAGGAGTGCGGCGAAGGCGCCTGCGCCGGAGGCGTGAACGTGTGCACCGAGGACGGCGCCGGGGTGATGTGCTCGAACGCCGGCAACGCGGGCGAGGAGGTCTGCAACAACTTCGACGACGACTGCGACGGCGTCGTGGACAACGGCATCGAAGGCCTCGGCGACGCCTGCGGCGAAGGCGCTTGCGCAGGCGGCGTGTTGGAGTGCGATATCGAGGACGACGATGGCGAGAGCTTGGTCTGCTCGAACGCGGACCGCGCCGGGCCGGAGGTCTGCAACGGCATCGACGACGACTGCGACGGCACCGTCGACGACGGCCTGGGCAAGGGCGAGCTGTGCGACGGCGAGGGCGAGTGCGGCGTGGGTGTCATGGAGTGTGACGGCGCCGGCGGTCTGCGCTGCTCCACCGATATCGGCGGCACCCACTACCCGAACGACGCCGAGGCCTGCAACGGGCTCGACGACGACTGCGACGGCGAGGTCCCCGAGGACGAGGGGGACACCGACGTCGACGGCGACATCGACTGCGCCGAGGTGGGCCATGAGCCTGCCTGTCCGGACGGCGCCCAGGAGGACCCGACCGTGGGACCCGGCGCCACCGAGCTGTGCGACGGCATCGACAACGATTGCGACGGCGAGACCGACGAGGACTTCGACGTCGACGCCGACTGCGGATTCGGCCGCTGTGCCGGCGGCACCACCGAGTGCGACCCGAACGACCCCGACCTGCTGTCGGTGCGCTGCGACAGCTACGAGGAGGCCCGCCCCGAGATCTGCAACGGCATCGACGACGACTGCGACGGCGAGCTGCCGGCGTGGGACGAGGACGACGACGACGACGATGTGCGGATCTGTGAGGGCGACTGCGACGACGCCGATGACGGGGTCAACCCGTTCGCCGACGAGGTCTGCAACGGCCGAGACGACGACTGCGACGGCGAGCTCCCCGACGCCGAGATCGATCTGGACGGCGACCGCTACGTCGAGTGCCGCTCCGTGCAGGAGGGGCTGATGGGCGGTGACTGCGGCCCCGAGGATCCGCTCTCCTTCCCCGGCGCGCCCGAGCGGTGCGACGGGGCCAACAACAGCTGCGATCCCGATCACGACCCGGCCGTGGCCGAGAAGGACCAGGACAACGACGGCTGGCTGGCGTGCGAGGACTGCAACGACCTGCGGCGCGACATCAACCCCGGCCGCGCCGAGCTGTGCGGCGACGGCGTGGACAACGACTGCAACGGGATCCCCGACGAGCTCGATGGCGCCGACGAGATCTGCGATGGCGAGGACAACGACTGCGACGGCGACGTCGACGAGGACTTCGTCGTCGGCGGGATCTGTCAGGGCGACCACGGCGTCTGCTCGGCGGTCGTGGGCGAGCGGGAGTGCGACGGCGCTGGCGGAGTGGTCTGCTCGGTGGACGTGGGCGGCAGCCTGGACACCTCCTCGGAGGAGGTCTGCAACGGCGACGACGACGACTGCGACGGCCTCGTGGATGAGGGCTGCGACGACGACGACGACGCGTTCTGCGACGTGGCCTTCGAGGTCGACGAGGGCGCCGCGTGCATCCCGGGCGACTGCGACGACGAGCTCGGCACGGTGAACCCCGACGCGGACGAGATCTGCGACGGGCTCGACACCGACTGCGACGGCGAGCGCGAGGACGACGAGCTCGACGAGGACGGCGACGGCTTCCTGATCTGCGACGCCGCGGCCCCGGACTGCGACGATCAGGACCCCAACGTGTACCCGCGGGACCAGGACGACGAGCTCTGCGACGAGAAGGACACGGTCTGCGAGGACGACGGAGAGGCCCCGGCCGCCGAGCTCCTGGACGAGGATCAGGACGGCGTCGGTGTCTGCTTCGACTGCGACGATGACGACGCGGACGTCCCCTCCGACAACGGCTTCGAGATCCTGACCAGCGGCAAGGACGACAACTGCGACGGCGCGACGGATCGGCTGACCGACGGCTTCGATGACGAGTCGCTGCCGGCCAGCTGGACGGTGCTCAACGGAGTCTCCGCCGAGCGCGGATACGACGAGGGCGAGGGTGAGGGCGGGTTCCTGGCCGTGGCGCCTGTCGGGGCGCCGGGCACCATCGTGCAGGCCCTCGCGCCGGTCGAGGCGCCCGTCGGGTTCGATGCGCAGGTCCGGATCGGCATCTCGCCAGGCGAGAACAACACCTTTGGCGGGATCCTCTTCGGCTGGAGCGAGGCGGGGACCTTCGGCTACGCAGCCCTACATCCGCCGGACGAGGTCTGGCTGGGCACGTTCACCGACAACCTCGCCGACCCGGTGGTCGGCCGATTCGAGGACGGCGTACGAAACGGCGGCTTCGGACCGCTCGACCTGCGGGTCCGACAGGACGCGGACGGCGACGTGACCGTCTGGGTGGACGGTGTTCGCATCCTCGAGGGCGCACAGATGCCTGCAGGGGGGCGGGTGGGTGTGCTCGCCAAAGACACGGTCGTCGGGTTCGACGACCTCTTGATCCAGCAGCCGTAGAAGTAGTGACGATCACCTAGGTCGATTCCAATGGAAGATCATCGGCTTCAGGCGCGCTCCTTCTCCGACCGCCGCCCTGCCGGTGGGCAGGGCTCGTCGGCGTATGCCGACGACGCTCCATCGCGAACCGCAGCGGCTCAGAAGGCGATAGGCCCCCTCCGGGGGTTTTTGGGGCCCTCCTCGCCTCCCCTGGGGGCCGGGGGGACGCGCGTCCGCACGGGAGCGGCGGATCACCCGGGGGGTCGACCTTCGCCCTGCCGATCACGGTGGCACGGAGGGTTGGCCTCCTCGCCTCCGAGGCGGCGAGCGTCCGGGCGGCGAGCGTCTCCGAGCGGAGGCGCTGCTCCCCCCGGCCCCCTCACCGAGGGGGAGGCGAGGAAGGCCCCCCAAGAGCCCCCCGGGAGGGGGGCCCGTCGGCGGTCCAGGCCAATCGAATTCGCCGGGGAACGTCGTCGGCATACGCCGACGAGCCCTGCCGGTGGGCAGGGCGGCGGCCTGACAACTCGAGCGGTCGAACGTTGAGATCGCGAGTAGCCCCAGCTGAGCTGAGGTCGAGGTGACCCACCTGCGTCGCACCTCCCTCCTCTGCGCCGGCCTCCTCCTCCTCGTGCTCATCGCCGCAGGTGGCTGCCGGGTCGCCGAGCTCCCCACCGATGGGTTCGACATGTGCCTGGTCGGCAGCGACTGCGACGGGGAGGCCGAGTGCCGAGTCGTCGGCGGCGTGCGTGAGTGCGTCCCGGCCACGGCCAACGGAGAGGGCGAGGGTGAGCCGGAAGACGAGCCCCAGCCGGGCGAAGGCGAGGGCGAGGGTGGCTGAACGCGTCCGGGCGGACGACTGGGTCGGCGAGGTGCTGGGTGAGCGCTGGCGGGTCGTCGAGGTCCTCGATCGGTGGGGCCCCGGGCTCGCGTTCGACGCGCGCCGCATCAGCGATGAGGGCGCCCACGATGACGACGAGCCGGTCCTGCTCAAGATGCTGCCGGCCTCGACCACCGAGGGCGCGTCGGCCAAGACGCTGTCCCGGGTGATCCGCTGCGTTCACGCGCTCGCCGGTGATCCGCCGGTGCAGGGCGTCGTGCCAGTTCGCGACCAGGGCGAGGACGAGGGCGTGATCTGGGTGGTCACCGACGACCTGGAGGCGGAGCCGCTGGCCCGGGTCGTCGCCCAGGCGGGCGCCCTGCCAGTCCGACGGGCCGTCCGGCTGCTCATGCACGTGTGCGATGCCCTCGCCGGGGCCCATCGAAGGGGCGTGGCCCATGGCGGCCTGACCGCCGAGGCCGTGCAGGTGAGCAGCGCCGGCGCGCCGTTCGAGCGGGCCTGGATCGCCGACTTCGGGCTGGCGGGCCGGCTGTCCTCCCCCAACGAGCGGGCCCCCGAGGCGCGCCGCGACCCGGACAAGGCCGAGCCCCGGACGGATGTGTGGGCGCTCGGGCGCCTGCTTGCGATGTGCGTGGATGATCCAGACGACCCCGACCACCCGGACGTCGCCTCGCTGATCCGATGGTGCATGAGCCGCGACCGCTCCAACCGCCCCAAGGACCTGCGGGTGGTCCGGCGCGAGCTCGACCGGCTGTTGAGCGGCCGCCAGAACACGCCTTGGGAGGCCGTGGTCCGGGCCGGTCGCAGGGCGCCGCGGACCTCGCTGTGGGCATCCCTGGCGGCGGTGCTGGGGGTGGTGGTGGCCCTCGGCGCCACCTCGCTGCTCACGGATGTGCCGGCGGACCAGGACTTCGCGCGGGGTCGGCGCGCCCTGTCGGCGGGCGACGCTGCCGGCGCGATCCTGGCCTTTGAGAGCGCCCTGCGGCGCACGCCGGGCCGCTCGGATGCGCTCCTGGGTCTCGCCCAGGCCCGCGACGCCATGGCCATGCCCCTGGCCGCGGAAGACGCATGGCGCAGGCTCCTGGCCGTCCGCCCCAACTCCGTGCAGGCCCAGCTCGGCCTGGGGCGACGCCTGCTCGAGGGCGGGAAGGCCGCCGCCGCCGCGGAGCACGCAGCCGCGGCCGCCGCCGGCGCGCCGGCGGACCCGAACGCCCACTCCCTGCACGGGCGCGCCTTGCTGGCCGCGGGCCGACCGGCAGCCGCGGCGCTTGCGCTGGAGCGCGCCGCCGCGCTGGCGCCGACGGACGCCGATGTGCACCACCTGCTCGGCTCGCTCCTCGCCGACAACCCCGAGCGGCTCGCCCGGGCCGAGGAGGCCCTGGCGACCGCGGCGCGGCTCGCGCCCGGCGTGGCCTCTTACAAGGAGGCGCTCAACGCCTTCCGACGACGCTTCCGGGGAAGCGCTCAATGACGGCTGATCGGAGATGCCAGGCACCGGGGGTTTGCGGTAGGCTTTGCGGGATGGTCTCCCGCTTCGTCAGCCTCGTGTCGTCGATCCTCGTGATCGCGGCGATGGTGACGGCGCTGCCTGCGACCGTGCACGCGAAGGCGTCAGCGGCCGAGGAGAAGTTCCTCGAGGCTGTGCAAGCGCACAAGAAGGGCAAGCTCAAGGTGGCCATCATCGCCTTGAAGGCCGCCGCCAAGAGCGACCCCCACCCCACGCTGTACTTCAACGTGGCGGTGCTGGCGGACAGCGCCGGCGACAAGAAGACCGCCGGCAGCTACTACGAAAAGTACCTCGACACCGAGCCAGAGGACGCCTCGTTCGTCCTGCTCCGGTACCGCCAGATCTCCCCCAAGGAAGCCGAGGCCTGGGCGAAGGCCAAGGAGGCGGTCAAGGCGCCGGGCGCCGGCGACAAGAAGGACGACAGCGCGCTGGCCAAGAAGGGTGACGGCACCAAGAAGAAGAAGAAGGGCGGAGACAAGCCCGGCGGCGGCTCGAACCTGGTGACCTACTCGCTCCTGGGCGCAGGAGGCCTGGCGCTGGCGGTGGGGGCGGTCTTCGGAGCGCTCACCGTAAGCGACGTCAATGCGTTCATGGACTCCCGGGTCCGGAGCGAGGCCGAGCGCCACGCCGACGACGCCAAGAGCCACCAGCTGATGGCCAACATCAGCTACCTCGCCGGCCTGGCCGCCCTGGGCGGCGGGGTCGCGATGCTCCTGATGCAGGATCCGGGCGAGGGCACGAGCGCCTCGGTGCCACGGATCCTCCCGCTGGCCGGACCCGCGACCGCCGGCGGCGTGCTGACGTTGGAGTTCTGACAGACAGCCGCGCGGCGGGAAGCCGCCGTTGACTATTCGCCGGCAGCCTCCTAGGTTCCCGCAAACCAGCACGAGGCGAGCCCGGTGCCGGCAAAACCGACAAAGTT
>PVBE012254380.1_pt1 | contig 13799 bp, 10 predicted proteins | sample 1631181 | NCBI WGS metagenome assembly PVBE01 (sample SAMN08397723, study PRJNA350692) | Marine metagenome, whole genome shotgun sequencing project. | isolation source: water | place: Pacific Ocean | collected 2012-04 | reverse complement strand
GACTTTGGTATATTGCTGATGCATTTCGTCACGGCATGAGTATAGAAAAGGTTTTTAATATTACTAATATAGATCCGTGGTTTCTAGCACAAATTGATAATTTAATTAAAGTAGAAAACGAAATTAAAGATCAAGGTTTTGCAGCCTTAATAGAGGAACGTTTAATAAAATTAAAGCGTATGGGATTTTCAGATTCACGATTAGCTGAATTAGCTAATAAATCGGAGTCTGAAATACGTCAGTTGAGAATTAATAAAAATATTAGACCTGTTTTTAAACGAGTTGATTCATGTGCAGCAGAATTTGAATCAACCACTGCTTATATGTATTCATGTTATGGTTCTGAGTGCGAAGCTTTTCCTAGCGATAGAAAAAAAATCATGGTGCTTGGAGGAGGTCCTAATAGAATAGGGCAAGGTATTGAGTTTGATTATTGTTGTGTTCAAGCAGCTTTTGCAATGCGCGAGGCCGGCTATGAAACGATCATGGTTAATTGTAACCCAGAGACAGTTTCCACTGACTATGATACATCTGACCGACTTTATTTCGAAGCATTAACTTTAGAAAATGTATTAGAAATCATTAATGTCGAGAATCCTTTTGGTGTAATTGTTCAGTACGGAGGGCAAACACCATTAAAGCTTGCACGCGATCTTGAGAAAGAAGGCGTGCCTATCATTGGAACAAACCCTGATTCAATTGATCTCGCAGAAGACAGGGAAAGATTTCAGAAGTTGTTGAATGATCTTAACTTAAGACAACCACCAAATGGAACTGTCAGAAATATTCAGCAAGCAGTAAAAGTTGCAAATAAAATTGGCTTTCCTTTAGTAGTAAGACCTTCATATGTATTAGGCGGTCGTGCAATGGAGATTGTATACAACGAAAATGATCTTAGAGATTATATGGAAAAGGCTGTTGAAGCATCAAACTCATCCCCTGTACTTTTAGATAGATTTCTAAACGACGCAACGGAAGTCGATGTTGATGCCATATCAGATGGTAATGATGTTTTTATAGCTGGAATCATGGAGCATATTGAGCAAGCGGGCGTACACTCTGGTGATTCAGCGTGTTCATTACCGCCTTTTAATTTGAGTGAATCAATACAAAATCAGCTAGCAAGCCAAGTAAGTTTAATGGCTAAAGGTCTAAATGTTATTGGTCTGATGAATACTCAGTTTGCTATACAGGGAGAGGATATTTATGTACTTGAGGTGAACCCAAGAGCCTCAAGAACGGTTCCTTTTGTATCAAAAGCAACTGGGATTCCGATTGCAAAAATTGCAGTGAATTGTATGGTTGGAAATAGTCTAGCGTCACAAGGAATAATTGATACACCGAGACCTGATTATTATTGCGTTAAAGAATCAGTATTTCCTTTTATAAAATTTCCAGGCGTTGATCCATTGTTGGGGCCAGAAATGAAATCAACAGGCGAAGTGATGGGCATTGGAGAAACTTTTGGCGAGGCTTTTGCAAAAGGACAATCTGCAGCAGGTGAGATATTATCCACTTCGGGCTGCGCATTTATTAGCGTTAAAGATATTGACAAAGAATTAGCGATAAATGTAGCTAGTGAACTAGTTAAATTAGGGTTTGAAATATACGCAACATCAGGAACTAGTAATATTCTGAATGAAGCAGGTATAAAATGCAAAAAGGTCAATAAAGTAAGAGAAGGCGAACCCCATATTGTTAATATGTTAGAAAATAAGCAGATTGATTTAATTGTAAATACAACAGAAGATAAAAATGCAATAGCCGATTCCTTTTCAATAAGAAGAACAGCGCTCCAACAAAAAGTTTTTTATACAACAACAATGGCAGCTGCTCAAGCGACAGTAGAGGCATTAAAATACGGTGAAAATAGTAACGTGAATAGTTTACAGACATTACATAAAGGAATTTTTTCGTGAGCAAATCACCAATGACAAAAGTCGGAGCTGAGAAGCTAAGAGAACAGTTACACGAATTAAAAACAGTCGATAGACCTCGTATAACTGCAGCAATTGCTGAGGCAAGGGCGCATGGCGATTTAAGTGAAAATGCTGAATATCATGCAGCGCGTGAACAGCAAAGTTTTATGGAAGGCCGGATAAATAAAATTGAATCGACACTTGCTGATGTTCAAATCATAAATGTAAAAGAAATTAACGAAACAGACAAGGTTGTTTTCGGCGCTACTGTTACTATTTTAAACCTTAACTCAGATGAAGAAGTTACATACCAAATAGTAGGAGAATTAGAGGCCGACATAAATGCAGGATTAATTTCTATAGCATCACCCATTGCTCGTTCACTTATAAGTAAGCAGGTAGGCGACATTGTTGACGTTAACGCACCAAGCGGTGTTATTGAGTATGAGATTGTTCAAGTTCGTTACATGTAATTATATCTTAAATGTCAAAAAATAAATCCAGCAAGAGATGGCTGCAAACACAAAATAAAGATCTATATGTAAAAAAAGCTCGTAAGTTAGATTTTCGTTCCCGAGCAATTTATAAACTTCAAGAAATCGATGAAAAAGATCAATTAATAAAACCAAATTATTGTGTTGTCGATCTTGGGTCATCTCCAGGGAGCTGGTCTCAATATTTAAGCGGTATAATTGACTCTAGTGGCCGGATTGTTGCTATTGATATATTACCTATGAATCCGATTGAGCAAGTTTTGTTTATATCTGGCGATTTTACAGATGAAATTATTCAAAAACAGTGCCTTAAAGAAGTTGGAGAATATGGTGCAGATCTTGTAATTTCTGATATGGCCCCCAATTTAACAGGTATAAGGGTTACTGATCAGTCACGAAATATGGCTATTGCTGAACTTGTATATGATTTCAGCACTCAAATATTAAAACCTGGTGGTGATTTATTGGTTAAGCTTTTTGAAGGCGATGGAACATATGAGTATAGACAATTGTTGAAAGAAAAATTTGTTAAAGTACTAGTAAGAAAACCGAAGGCATCGCGTGACCAATCAAGAGAATTTTATGTTTTAGCGCGCTCTTATGTATTATAGTAATATTTATATTTTCAGAGTACACACACATATATAGCTAAAGAGGATTATTGCATTGAATGATATGGTAAAAAATCTAATATTATGGGTGGTCATAGCTCTTGTTATGATGACTGTATTTAAAAATTTTAGTAATCCGTCAATGTCAGGAGAAATTACTTATTCCCAATTTATTTCTGACGTTAAAACAGGTCGTATTGGCACTGTCAGTATTGAAGGCAGTTCGATTACTGGAAATCGTACTGATGGAAATCGATTTACTACATACAGCCCTGAAACCAATAACGATGCATTAATTGGTACTCTACTTGAAAATAATGTAGAAATTAAAGGAACGGAACCGAATAAAAATTCATTTTGGGCTCATGCTCTAATCTCTTGGTTTCCTATCATATTATTGCTTGGTATTTGGATTTACTTTATGCGACAGATGCAAGGTGGCGGCGGACGAGGAGGAGCGTTGTCATTTGGGAAGAGTCGCGCGCGTCTATTAAGTGAAGACCAAGTAAAAATAACATTTAGTGATGTAGCAGGTGTTGAAGAGGCAAAACAAGAGGTTTCAGAGTTAGTTGAGTTTTTGCGCGACCCAGGCAAATTTCAAAAACTAGGCGGTAAAATTCCTTCTGGGGTTTTAATGATTGGTTCTCCTGGGACTGGCAAGACTTTATTAGCAAAGGCTATTGCTGGCGAAGCTAAGGTTCCTTTTTTTACAATCTCAGGTTCAGATTTTGTTGAAATGTTTGTGGGTGTTGGCGCGTCTCGTGTTCGAGACATGTTTGAACAAGCAAAGAAACACTCACCTTGCATTATTTTTATCGATGAGATTGATGCGGTAGGACGACATCGTGGTGCTGGCTTGGGAGGCGGTCATGATGAACGGGAACAAACATTAAATCAGTTATTGGTAGAAATGGATGGATTTGAAGGTAATGAAGGAGTGATTGTGATTGCCGCTACAAACCGCCCTGATGTTCTTGACCCCGCGCTACTGAGACCAGGTCGTTTTGATCGCCAAGTTATAGTGCCATTACCAGATATTCGAGGTCGTGAACAAATTTTAAAAGTTCATATGCGTAAAGTTGCATTAGGGGGTAATGTTAAGGCAAATATAATTGCTCGTGGTACCCCTGGTTTTTCTGGCGCTGACTTATCTAATCTTGTTAATGAGGCAGCATTATTTGCGGCACGCGCGAATAAAAAATTAGTTGATATGGAAGAATTTGAGCGAGCTAAAGATAAAATTATGATGGGGGCAGAACGACGTTCCCTGGTTATGAGCGAAGAAGAAAAGAGACTTACCGCGTATCACGAGGCGGGACACGCTATTGTTGGCCGGTTAGTACCATCACATGATCCTGTATACAAAGTTACAATTATTCCTCGTGGTCGTGCGTTAGGAGTTACGATGTTTCTGCCAGAAGAAGATCGTTTGAGTTATAGTAAAGAATTACTAGATAGTCAGATTTCAAGTTTATTTGGAGGACGTATTGCAGAAGAACTTATCTTTGATGCAAGTAAAGTTACAACTGGCGCAAGCAATGATATTGAACGTGCTACACAGCTTGCTCGTAATATGGTTACGAAATGGGGTTTGTCGGAAAAACTTGGCCCGTTGACATACAGCGAAGAAGATGGAGAGGTCTTTTTAGGTCGTTCGGTAACTCAACATAAAGCTATTTCCGATGAAACGTCCCATGCCATTGACAAAGAGATTCGTAATATAATTAATAAAAATTATAAACGTTCTGAGCAGATATTAAAAAAGAATATAGGCAAACTTCATTTAATGGCGGATGCGTTGATTAAGTACGAGACGATTGATGCTGATCAAATTGATGACATTATGAAAGGAAAAACACCACAACCACCCTCAGACTGGAATGACAGCGACGACCAGAGCCCTTCAACCAAAAAGAAGACAAAAAGGAAAACTAAATCTTCGAAAAAGAGCGTTACACCATCTATAAAACCTGCTTAAATATTTTTATAATTGATTGATATAATAACTAAACAGGTTTCATTTATATCAATAAAATAACAATATCTAAACTCAATTTAAAAGGTAATCACGATTAAAAAAGATACCAGAAAATACTTCGGGACTGATGGTATACGTGGTAGCGTTGATGATGGTGGAATAAGCGCTGACTTCGTTATGAAGCTTGGTTGGGCAGCAGGACGTGTATTAGCAAAAAAAGGAACTGGTCCTGTTTTAGTGGGAAAAGATACACGAATATCAGGCTATATGTTTGAATCGGCTTTAGAAGCGGGCCTATCTGCAGCTGGAGTTGATATTCGCTTATTGGGCCCAATGCCTACCCCAGGCATTGCTTTTCTAACTAAGAGTACTCGAGCACAAGCCGGCATCGTTATAAGCGCCTCTCACAACTTATTCCATGATAACGGACTTAAATTCTTTTCGAGTGATGGCACCAAATTACCTGATGATGTTGAGATGGAAATTGAATATGAATTAAATTATCCAATGAGGTCTGTCCCGTCCCTTAATCTTGGTAAGGCGCGACGTATTACCGATGCCCCTAGAAGGTATATTGAATTTTGTAAATCAAAAATTGAAAATAATATAAATTTTAATGATCTAAGAATAGTTATTGATTGTGCAAATGGCGCCACTTATCACATAGCACCTAAAGTTTTTGAAGAGTTAGGCGCAGAGGTTATATTACATGGTGCATCTCCAAACGGTCTGAATATTAATGATGAATGTGGAGCAACATCTCCTGATGCCTTACAAGAACTAGTCAAAGCATCACGAGCTGATGTCGGAATTGCGTTTGATGGAGATGGCGATAGGTTAATTATGGTGGATCATTGTGGAGCCGTATTAGACGGGGATGATATTCTTTATATAATTGCACAGTCACAGCTTAGAAAATTAAATGGCGCTGTTGTTGGTACCGTAATGAGTAATCTTGGTTTAGAGCACGCAATAAAAAAATTAGAATTAGATTTTTTTAGAGCAGCTGTTGGCGATCGTTATGTTATGGAGTTATTGTTAAAGAATAACCTAATATTGGGCGGGGAAACCTCGGGACATATTATTAATCTTGAACTCACTACAACAGGTGATGGAATTATAGCTGCGTTACAAGTACTAGAGTCAATAATATTAACAGGTAAAAATCTTTCAGAATTGACTAAAGAGATAAGTAAATATCCACAAATAATTCGAAATATTAAATTCGATACACAGATTGATATAACGAGAAATGATGAAATTAATCTCGCTATTAAGGATGTAGAGAATATTCTAGCTAATACTGGCCGTGTTGTATTAAGACCTTCCGGGACTGAATCTTTAATAAGAATTATGGTTGAAGGTGAAAATGAAAATCAAATAGAAACTCTTGTAGATGAACTAGTAGACAAAGTTAATAAGGTCACAACAAGACTACATTAAGATTAAAATAATTATTATTTTAGTAATTTAAATTTTTCTTTATCAAAACCAACAAGATATTTTTTTTTGGTTTTAATTATTGGTCGTTTCATTATTGTTGGATTTTCGAATAATAAATCAATTATTTCTGATTTCGTACTTGTTTTCTTTTCTCTATTAGATAATTTTCTCCAACTTGTCCCACGCTTGTTGATGAGTATTTTAATATCTATATTTTTTAGGAATTCATTGATTGTAGATTTTTTTATACCATCAACACGAAAATCATGAAAGGTATATTTGATAAGATGCCTATCTAACCACCCACGTGTTTTTTTTACACTACCGCAGTTTTTTATACCATACAAAATGATTGATGACATGAAAAAGGTATTTATAGATCGCGCAATATTTCGTTAATACCAACTTTACTTAGTGTTTTTTCATCAACAGTTTTCACTATCACTGCACAGTAAAGACTATATTTTCCATCTTTTGATGGTAGGTTGCCAGATACAACAACGGAACCTGGCGGAATGTAGCCATAAGTTATTTCTTCAGTATTACGGTTGTAAATTCGTGTACTTTGACCGATGTAAACACCCATTGAAATAACAGAACCTTCGCCAACAATTACACCTTCAACAACTTCAGAACGCGCGCCGACAAAACAATTATCTTCAATAATAGTTGGGTTGGCTTGCAATGGTTCGAGCACCCCTCCAATGCCGACACCACCAGATAAATGAACATTTTTTCCAATTTGAGCACATGATCCAACTGTTGCCCAGGTATCAACCATGGTTCCATCATCGACATAGGCCCCAATATTTACAAAACTCGGCATTAACACTACATTTTGACCAATAAAACTACCTTTTCTCACAATAGCAGTAGGAACAACTCGGGCACCAGTCTTAATGAAATTATCTTCATTGTAATTGCAAAACTTATTCGGAATTTTGTCGAAATAATTAGCGTGATTGCCTTGAATCACGACATTTTCATCAAGAATGAAAGACAGTAGAACAGCTTTTTTTAGCCATTGATTTACAATCCATTTATCGTTAACTTTTTCTGCGATTCGCAATTGTCCATCATCTAATTTTTGAATAATATTTTTGATTACATTTTTAAGCTCAGCACTACCTTTGCCTGGTTTAATTTCAGCCCGCGCATCAAATTTTTCATTAATAAAACCTTCTAAATTATCCATTTTTTTCCCTATGTTTAATATTTTTTTTCAATAAATTCTTTTATTCGTCTTGCAGCTTCAATGCATTCATTAACCTCTGCGACTAAGGCAATACGGACGCGTTTATAGCCAGGATTAATATTATAAACATCGCGGGATAAATATGAACCTGGCAGAACTTCGACATTCTCGCTTTTATATAGTTCTCTTGCAAAGTCTATATCAGAACAGGGTAATTTAGGCCACAAATAAAAGCTTCCAGACGGTTGTGTCACCGTTAGAACTGAGTTTAATTCATGACAAACCTTTGAAAATTTTATTTTATATAATTCTCGATTTTCTTTAACATGGTTCTCGTCATTCCACGCAGCAATACTTGCTTTCTGAACATGTAACGGCATTGCGCAACCATGATAAGTTCGATAGCGATAAAAATTCTCAATTAGTTTACTCTCTCCCGCGACAAATCCTGAGCGAAGCCCAGGCACATTAGATCGTTTGGATAGACTATGAAATATTAAACAGCGTTTATATTCAGTGTTGCCGAGTTTGTTTGCATACTCAAGCAAGCTAATAGGTAATTGTTCTTCATCTTTATAAATTTCAGAATAACATTCATCTGAAGCAATAATAAAATTATATTTTTCTGAAAGCCCCATCAATTTTTTGATAAAATCAAAGTCAATCACAGCCCCGCTTGGATTGCCTGGCGAACATAAATAAAATAATTGGCAACGCCGCCAAATTTCATTTGGTATTGATGATAAATCAGGGATGAAATTATTTTCTTCGACACAATTTAGGTAATAAGGTTCTGCTCCTGCAAGCAGCGTAGCACCCTCATAAATTTGGTAAAATGGGTTAGGCAGTATAACAATCGGTTTAATAGATTTTTTATTTACTATGGTTTGCGCTATAGCAAAAAGTGCTTCTCTTGTACCGTTTACAGGCAAGATATTTTTTTCTTCGTTTAGTGTTTTTATAGGCAGATTAAAACGCCAACATAACCAATTAACGATGGTAATTCTTAATTGTTTACTGCCACGAGTTGTTGGGTATATTGATATGTCATCTAGACTTGATTTTAGCGCATCTTTTATAAATTTGGGTGTCGGGTGTTTAGGCTCTCCAATTGCCAGTGATATTGCTGATTTTTTAGACTTAATATCAACATTATTTAATAATTTTTTTAGCTTTTCAAAAGGATAAGTATGAAGATTTTCCAGTTCAGGATTCATTAGTAGTAGTTTTAAATACTCTATTTTTTTTAATTATATGAAAGTATTATCTATCGTTCTTTATTTATTTATTGTGTTTCCAGTTTTTATGTATTACTTAGTATACGAATCAAACCAGCTGCCAATATTATTAAAGTTACAGAAAAAACAGTTAAGTAGGCCTTATCTTTTTCAAAATATGAAATAACCATGAAGCATGTTATGCCGATAATAGTCACAGCAAAATCAAACTCTTCTGGGAATCCACTTGAACGCAGAATGGTCCCGAGAATGATACCCAAACCACCTAACCATCTCAGCCTATTGAGATCTGACTCTCTGTATAGCGGTATTTTGTATACTTGATGCATTTTTTGTTCTATAAGACCCACTTCGATAGCTCCTAAAAAATATCGGATTTTTAAAATATTTTTCTTATTAACTAAACAACTAAATTATACGATATTACTCCGATATATCCCAATGAGGCGTACGCATTTTTTTTATATTTTGTATACTTAAATTAGTTATTTAGTAAGATTGTCAGCGTAATAAAACAGGTCTTTTCCCGTGATGTTAGAAATGCTAGGAAATTAGTGACTTTGATGTATGCTTGCGTACTTTTTGAAATAATATACTTTGGAAAAAAATTAACATTATGACCAAGAAAATTTTAATTTTACCTGGTGATGGCATTGGTCCAGAAATTATTACTCAGGCTGAGAAAATATTATCATTTTTTATCGTGAAAGGTGATTTAGCTGTTGAATTAGATTGCGGATTAATTGGCGGTAACGCTATCGATGAAACTGGTCTTCCTCTACCAGAAGAGACATTAAAAAAGGCTAAGGAAGCTACGGCTATCCTAATGGGGTCTGTTGGGGGGCCTAAATGGGAGTCAATTGATCGCCCCCTTCGTCCCGAGAGAGGGTTGTTAGCAATCCGGGCTGAACTTGGCTTATTTGCAAATTTACGACCTGCTTTTTTGTTTCCGCAATTAGCAAAAGCCTCTACCCTGAATGAAGAAGTAGTTAGTGGCCTAGATATAATGATTATTCGAGAACTAACTGGTGGTATTTACTTTGGTAATCCTCGCGGCATTAGAAAACTCGATGATGGCCAACGTGAGGGATTTAACACGCTTGTCTATAATGAAAATGAAATTAAACGTATTGCCAAAGTTGCATTTGAAACTGCAAGTAAACGCCAAGGTCGTTTGTGTTCGGTTGATAAAGCAAATGTTCTAGAGGCAACAGAGTTATGGCGAGAAGTTGTCAGTGAGGTGGCAAAAGATTTTCCAGAAGTCGAGTTGCAGCATATGTATATAGATAATGCTTCGATGCAGTTGGTGAGAGCGCCGAAACAGTTCGATGTTATTCTGACGACCAATATGTTTGGTGATATTTTGTCCGACCTTGCATCGATGTTAACAGGTTCAATTGGTATGTTACCCTCGGCATCATTAGCTGGCGACGGTAAAGGAATGTATGAACCAGCGCATGGTTCCGCGCCCGATATTGCTGGTCAAAATATTGCCAATCCCTTAGCGACTATTTTGTCATTATCGATGCTATTAAGATATTCTTTGCGTGAGGAAAAATTTGCCAATATGTTAGAGCAAGCAGTAAGTCAGGTTTTAACCGAAGGTTTAAGGACAAAAGATATTCATTCTGACGGGATGACATACGTGGGAACTGATGAGATGGGTGAAGCAGTGATTAAAACACTATCAACTTTGTTAGATTAATTAATTTTCACAATACCTTTATATAAATTTTATGAAAGAAAAAAAATACAATGTTGCTGTTGTTGGAGCGACAGGTTTAGTTGGCAGAACGATGCTATCAATCTTGGAAGAATGTAATTTCCCTGTTGATAAGGTTTATGCTTTAGCCAGCAGCCGTTCTGTTGGTAAGTGTATACCATTTAAAAATAATGGACTTATTGTCAGCGATCTGGAAACCTTTGATTTTGGCTTGGCTGAAATAGGACTTTTCTCTCCAGGGGCATCTGTTTCTGCTATTTATGCACCAAAGGCAGTCGATGCGGGATGCGTTGTTATCGACAATACATCACAATTTCGTTACGAAGATGATATTCCATTGGTGGTGAGTGAGGTTAATCCCCATGCTGTTGGTAATTATAAAAAAAGAGGAATTATTGCCAATCCAAATTGTTCAACAATTCAAATGCTCGTTGCATTAAAACCAATTTATGATGCGGTAGGTATTGAGCGTATTAATGTATGTACCTATCAGGCTGTATCGGGGACAGGAAAAGAAGCTGTTGAAGAACTTACTAGACAGTCGACTGATTTTATAAATGCCAAAGATATTAAGAATCATGTTTATCCAAAACAAATAGCGTTTAATGTTATACCTCACATTGATGCATTTCAGGATAATGGATACACGAAAGAAGAGATGAAAATGGTTTGGGAGACAAAAAAGATTTTTGAAGATGAATCAATCTTAGTCAATCCCACAGCGGTCAGGGTCCCTGTATTTTATGGTCATTCTGAAGCAGTACATATCGAAACTAAAGAAAAGATTGATGCTAGAACTGTGAGAAAATTGTTGGAAGAAATACCTAGAGTGACTGTGCTTGATTCGCACGAGGATGGCGGTTATCCAACGGCTGTTTCGGAGGCCGAAGGCAAAAACCCTGTTTTTGTGGGTAGAATTAGGGAGGATATCTCTCATCCCAGAGGCCTCAATATGTGGGTAGTATCGGATAATCTCCGCAAAGGAGCCGCATTAAACTCCATTCAAATAGCTGAAATTCTGGTAAAAAGCTACATATAGTTTATAGTTAGCGGTCAATTATAAAGCATATTAGCAAGTTTTTATGAAACGTAATTTATTAACAATTACCTTTTTGTGTCTGAGTCCAGCCTTTGTGTACGCGCTTGGTTTAGGAGATATCGTTGCCAATTCAACTCTAAATGAACCATTAGAGGGAAGGATTGAATTATTATCACCATTACCCGATGAGCTTGATTCACTTAAGATTAGTTTAGCTGATAGCAATGCGTTTGCTAAGGCTGGCGTTGACCGGCCTTCTATTTTAGGCAAATTAAAGTTTACTTTGCAGCGTTCGCTCGATGGCGAACCTGATTACATACGAGTTTCCAGCCAATTACCTGTCCAAGAGCCATTTTTAAATTTTCTAGTTGAAGTGACTTGGTCTAATGGCCGTATATTACGTGAGTATACTATTTTATTAGATCCTCCCTCGTATGATTTTCGTTCCAGAATAGAAAGAACAGTAGAGCCAGAAGGGATTGCTACAAATACAATCCAAGATGCAGTTTCCGCAGATACATCTCAGCAGCCTGAAGTATCAACATATTTGCCTGTAACAAATTTTACTGGTAGTGATTATGGCCCGACATCAAGACTAGATACTTTATCTGAAATTGCTGATAAAACACGCCCAGATAAATCAATTAATTTAAATAAGATGATGATGGCTATATTTAGGGCTAATCCAGAAGCATTTATCAATCAAAATATAAATGGCTTAAAGGGAGGTTATGTTCTTCGTATTCCGGATGAAACCATGATAAACGAATTAACTTCAACTGAAGCTCTCAATAAAGTTAGATCACATCATGCTGCATGGGGAGATACAATATATACAGAAGATACTACTGCCCAAGAGCAGCCTCAGCCCATCGCAGAAGTTGTTTCTGAAGAAGAAAAAATTGTTGATACAAGTGAAGTTGATGTAGTTGATCCAGAACTTAGGTTAGTCGTTGCGGATGATGGAACTGAAGCAACGCAAGAAACAGGAAGCACTGAGCCTAGTAAATCAGATGATTTGTTGGTCGCAGAAGAAACTATAGAAACATTAACGCAGGAAAACTTTGAGCTTAAAGCAAGACTAAAAGAGCTAGAAACACTTGTCGAGCAACTACAGCCTTTACTATCTCTTAAAGATGATGAGTTAGCCGCGTATCAAGATCAATTAGCCATTAAGGCGGACAGAGCCGCAATCGAAGAAGAAAGCGAATCGTCGAAAGTAATTGCTGATGCTTTGGAAGATGTTTTAGCAGAAGTCGATGCAGACTTTGAAGAAGAAGATGCAATTGAAGAAGTTGATGCAGACTTTGAAGAAGAAGATGCAATTGAAGAAGTTGATGCAGGTTTTGAAGAAGAAGATGCAATTGAAGAAGTTGATGCAGGTTTTGAAGAAGAAGATGCAATTGAAGAAATAACAGAGCGGCCATCAAATAGCGACCAGTATGTAGAGTCAGTTGAGCGTGATGCAGCCTTGGTCCAAGAAGCTCTTAGCCCATTTGAATCAATAATAGATAAAACTAAAAATATACTTATGAGTAAGTTTGGTTTAGCTGTTCTTGGCTTATTAGTACTTCTTCTCGTGTTGTTAAGATTTAGAAAAGAACCGGTTGAGACAGTCCATATTGAACCCATTGATGACGCCGAACTTGCTGAAATCAATAAAGAGGTAACTGATTTAATGGATGATGCCGCTGCTACTCATAGCCCTGAAAGGGTAAGTGGTAGTGAAGATGAGACTATTATTGCAAAGCAAGAAACAGAATTAGCGGGTGAAAATTTATCCAAAGAGGAGGAAACAGAATTTTCTATGGATGAAGTTAATACTTATCTTGCTTTTGAACAATTTGAAGATGCTGAAAAAGCAGTTCGTACAGCAATTGATAATGATCCAAATAATTCAGAACTACATATGAAATTATTAGAAGTATTTTATAACTCTGGTAACAAGGCAGATTATCAAAAGACCGCCACTATTGTGAATAAAAAGTTTAGTGATAGCGGCGATGTTTTGGATAAAACTAAAACAATGTGGCAAGAAATGACAGAGAGTCCTTTATTAATATCTGATGATGGTAGTGAAGATGATGGTAGTGAAGATGAAACAATCGTAGTCGGCGCCCCTGATGATGGTAGTGAAGATGAAACAATCGTAGTCGGCG
>PVBE011673019.1_pt1 | contig 13800 bp, 10 predicted proteins | sample 1631181 | NCBI WGS metagenome assembly PVBE01 (sample SAMN08397723, study PRJNA350692) | Marine metagenome, whole genome shotgun sequencing project. | isolation source: water | place: Pacific Ocean | collected 2012-04 | reverse complement strand
GAGACATCGGGTTCGGCATTGATCGCCTATGGCCTGGTGCGAGGCCTCGCGGCTGGTGCTATCGAGGGCGATGAGTGGAACGTCGCGGTGCACGCGGCAGCGGTGGGAGTGATGGACCGTCTTGAGCCGCGCAGCGATGGCAAGCTCGTTGTCGAGGGCACTTCGTTCGGCACCAACCCGGGCGAGGACTACGAGCACTATGTTGGTATCGAGCAGATAGACGACATGATGTTGGGCTACGGCCCAGCCATCATGTTGTTGTCCGAGGCAAACGGCATGGTCATCCCCTCGAGCGCCCTGGATAGTTAGCCATGTTCACCCTGCTGGTCATGCGACACGCCAAGAGCTCATGGAAGAGCGACGCCACCACGGATCATGCCCGCCCTCTCAACAAGCGTGGGCGACGTGCCGCGCCCCTCATGGCTTCCATGTTGCTGCTGCGCGACTTGACGCCAGCGGCGGTGTTGAGCTCCGACGCCCAGCGTACCCGCGAGACCTGGGCGCGCATGGCACCGAAGCTACCGCCCGTGGCCACCGTTCGTTTTGAGCCCTCGCTCTATTTCGGCGACCTCGAGCACGTGCTGGACCTCGTCATCGCCCAGCCGTGCACGGCATCCCCGTTGCTGGTCCTGGGTCACAATCCCGACTGGGAGCGGCTGGTGCACTGGCTGACGGGCGAGCAGGTGCTCATGAAGACTGCGAACATTGCGGTGTTACGCGGACAGGAGTCTCAATGGTCCTCGGCGCTCGAGGCCAGGGGCCGGTTCGAGTTGTGCGAGATCCTACGTCCCCGTTGATACAGCGGCCTCTTACCCCCAAGAGTGGATAGGCCTGAACTCGGTACCCGCGACCGTGGAGTCATCCATGCAGGAACCCTCTCCGAACGAGATCGTGGCGGTGATCGACATCGGCTCGAGCGCGGTTCGGCTGGTGGTTGCCGAGCTCCATCCCGATGGCAGCTTTCGGGAGCTCGAGCAGCTCGAGCAGCCCTTGAGCCTCGGCCGCGACGTGTTCCGTCGTGGCCGCGTGCGCCGCAAGACTCTGGGACGCTTGCTCTCTGTGTTGCAGGACTTCCAGCGCGTGTTGGACTTGTACGACATCCACCGTGTGAGGGCGATCGCGACCGCTGCTCTGCGCGAAGCCAGCAATCGGGACGCCGTGCTCGACCAGCTTCACCTCCGACACGGTATCGACGTGGAAGTCATCGGACCGGCCTTCGAGAAGCACCTCATCTACGTCGGTGTGCGGGCCGAGCTTGCGGACTCCTTCGACTTGGGCGAAGGCGCCACCTTGGTGGTCGAGGTAGGCGGAGGCTCCACCGAGCTCACCATGTTGAACCGCGGCGAGATCGTGGCCAGCCAGACCTTGCCTCTGGGCTCCCTCAGGCTCCAGGAGATCGTTCCATCGAGCCAGGGCTCTCCCAGCGAGGTCCTGCGCCTCCGGCGTCGGCACGTCCGCCAGGCGGTGGGGCGTACGGCCCAGACCCTGCCTCTGGATCGAGTGGATCTCTTCATCGCCGTGGGTGGCGAGGTGCGCTTTGTCGTAGACCAACGCCAGCTCGACCACCCCGGCGGCCACGGGGTGCTCGACGCGCAAGACTTCCGCTCCTTCGTGAAGCGGGTGCGCTCCCGCTCCCCTGACACCATCGCCACCAAGCTGGGGATGCCGTGGCCCAAGGCCGAGGCTTTCGTGCCCGGCTTGCTGGTGTACGACTACCTTCTGCGGCGGACACGCTCTTCCCGCGTCGTTGTCCCCATGGCCAACCTGCGCACCGGCATCCTGCGGGAGCTGGCGGCGGAAGCCGCTGGGCAGCGCTCGGGAGAGCTCGCGGGGCTCGTGCGCACCTCGGCCATCAACCTGGGGCGCAAGTTTCACTTCGACGAGCAGCATGCGCTGCAGGTCGCCCGCCTCTCGTTGTCCCTCTTCGACCAGCTGGGGGCGTTGCATCGCATGGGTAGTCGCGAGCGGCTGCTCCTCGAGAGCTCCGCCATCCTCCACGACGTGGGCACCTTCGTCGACCACATCGATCACGACCGGCACGGTGAGTACCTGGTCTCCGCCTCCGAGGTGTTCGGTCTGGGTCGTCGAGAGCACGCCGTCGTGACCAGCGTCGTGCGACACCACCGCCAGGGTGAGCCCGATACCAAGGATCCCGGCTTCGGATCCATGAGCCGCAAAGAGCGCCTCCGTGTGCTGAGGCTGTTGAGCCTACTGCGCATCGCGGACGTGCTGGACCGCCGTGGGCAGGGCGTGGTCGAACAGGTCGAGGTTCGGCAGACCACCAAGCGCCTCGTGCTTCGGGTCCACCCACGGGTGGACCTATACTTCGAGCGGGCGGCCTTCCCAGAAAAGGCCTCCTTGTTCGGGGACATCTTCGGCATTCCTGTCGAGCTCGCCCAGGAGTAGACCATGGGCTTTCGTACCAAGGACCACCTGTTCGACCGCGAGTTGTCGTGGCTCGCATTCAACCAGCGGGTGCTCGAGGAAGCTCGAGATCCGTCGAATCCACTCCTCGAGCGAGTGCGTTTTCTCGCCATCACGGGCTCGAACCTCGACGAGTTTTGCATGGTTCGTGTGGATCGGGCGCAGCGCGACAACCTGCCAGAGGGAAGCGACCCACCACCCCAGAAGGCCGTGCGCCGGGTGACCGAGATCCACCGTTGCATCCACGACCAAGTCGAGGAGCAAGCCGTCTGCTGGCGGGAGCAACTCGAACCCGCCCTCGCATCGGAGGGCATCCGCCTGGTGCCACGAGCGGAGTGGACCGGAGACCAGCGCAGGGATCTGGCTCACCGTTTCGAAGCCGAGATCGGGCCGTTGCTCACGCCGCTGGCGCTGCCTGAAAGACCGAGGCCACGCACCGATGGTCTGTCGGCCTCGGGCGAGCGGCCCCGTGTGGGGCATCTGACCCTATGTATGCTCGTCGCCCTCGCTCACCCAGAGGACGGGCGTCGGGTCTGGGGGTTGGTGCCCCTGCCCCGCACCACGCCCCGCCTCCTCCCCCTCACCAGCTCAGAGGGCCAGTGGCACGCGGCGGCGCTCGAGGACGTCGTGCGGGCCAATATCGGCACGCTGTTCGAGGGATTCACGGTCGGGCAGACCGCTCTCTTCCGCCTCACGCGAGGGGCTGACGTGGCCGTGGACGAAGAGCTGGACGCTGGTTTTCTGCAAGCGATGCAGGAGATGCTGATCGAGCGTGGAGAGGGACGCACGGTTCGCCTCGAGATCGAGGCGGAAGCCTCGGACGAAGCCCGCCAACTCCTGGTGGACTGGCTGGCCCCGGTGCGAGGTGCTCTCTTCCTCCGTGCTGTCCCCATCGGCTTCGAGGCTTTCTTCGCCATGGCGGATCTGCCTGGCTTCGACGCTTTGCGGTATTCGCCCCAAGACCCCCAACCCGTGCCTGAGCTACCCGAGGCCGAGTCCGTCTTCGACGTCATCCGTCAGCGAGACGTGCTCCTGATGCACCCCTACCAGCAGTTCAGCCCCGTGGCCCGCTTTATCCAGGAAGCCGCCGACGATCCCAGGGTGCTGGCCATCCGGCAGACCATCTACCGCGGCACCGCCGACTCCCCCGTGGCCTCTGCCCTCGAACGAGCAGCGCTGTCGGGAAAGCAGGTGACGGTCTTGGTGGAGGTGAAGGCACGCTTCGACGAGAGCAACAACATCCACTGGGCGCGGCGCCTCGAGCGGGCCGGAGCCCAGGTGATCTACGGTATCGCCAACCTCAAGACCCACTGCAAGACCGCCATGGTGGTCCGTCGCGACGCAGATCGCATCCGTCGCTACGTTCACCTGGGGACCGGCAACTACAACGAGAAGACCGCACGGGTCTACAGCGACATGGGGCTGTTGACCTGCGACGATGCGCTGGGTGCGGACCTGACCGCCGTGTTCCACGCCTTGACCGGCTGGTCTCAGCCCGCCGGATGGCGCAAGCTGCTCGTGGGTCCCACCGACCTGAAGCCGCGTATCTTGTCCTTCATCAAGCGAGAGACCGAAAAATCCACGGCTGACAATCCCGGCCGTATCCGCGCCAAGATGAACGCCCTCATCGATCGAGACGTCATCAAGGCGCTCTACAAGGCTTCCTGTGCAGGAGTCCGCGTGGAGCTCAACATTCGCGGCATCTGCTGCCTGCAGCCCGGAGTCCCAGGGGTGAGCGAGCGCATCCGTGTTGTGAGCATCGTAGGGCGCTATCTCGAGCATGCGCGCGTGTTTTGGTTCGACAACGCCTCCGAACCACAGGACTACCTGGGCAGCGCCGACTGGATGCCCCGCAACCTCGAGCGCCGGGTAGAGGTGGTCTTCCCCGTGCAGGATCCTGGGCTCCGTCGGGAGATCGAGCAGGTTCTCGATGCCTACTTCCGCGACGACGTCAAGGCTCGCGAGCTGCAGTCCGACGGGAGCTGGCGCCGCCTCCAACCCCATGGCGAGGAACCCTTCGAGGCGCAGGCTTGGCTGTACCGTCGCGCAAGGGACCGCGCGCGCCTGGCCGATGCTCGACGCGGTCGCGAGTTTCGCCCAAGGAAGGGCTTCGACGAAGCCTAGAGTGGGTTAGCTTCGAGTATAGAACGAGGTGGACCCGTGGCGCTGTTTCTGATCCGCGAGCGCGAGAGCAATCCCAAGATCTTTCGTCTGTCGGGCCAGCTTGTCTTTATCGGCCGCGCGGAGGCGTCCGACTTGGTGCTACCCAACACGGCGGTGGGCCGTCGTCACGCCCGGCTCCAGCGCGAGGGCGGTGGCTGGCTGCTCGAGGATCTCGGCAGCCCCAATGGCACCACCGTGAACGACCAGCCTCACAACCGGGGGCCGCTCGCCCACGGCGACGTGGTCCGCATCGTGCGCTACCGCCTCGAGTACCTCGAAGAGGACAAGCTCGACGCGGCTCAGAAGAAGAGCATCCGGAACCTCCACGAGCAGGGTCGCGCGCCTCTGTCCGACCGCGACACCACCTTCGCGATGACCCCCGCCATGCGCCAGAAGATACTGGCCGCGGAGAAAGCCCGCGACGGCTTGGTCTTGGCTGCCACCGATGGCTCCGACCGCAGCTGGCGCCCCGAAGGCCGCCCCTTGCACATCGGTCCTGGGGGCGAGGTGCCAAGTCGGCAGGTCTTCCGCTCCAGCCCAGTCGCCGTCCTCGAGTGGAAGGGCACCGACTACTCGATCCGCAGGCTGGGGTTCTGGGGTACGCTCATGGTCAATGGCCAGACGGTCAAGGAGTCGCCCGTCAAACCTGGAGACAAGGTCCAGGTAGGCAAGGACGTGTTCGAGGTTCGGAACAGCGAATTCTGACACCCGGGACTAGCCCAGCACCCCTGCGAGGCTCCCCTGCCCGGGCTCGGCTGGGCCTCCCAGACCCACCATGAGCGCTGGGACGAGTTCTTCGAACCGCCTCCGCAACCGTTGTTTCTCCGTGTACAGTCCTCCCAGCCAGCGCTCGTGCTCGGGGATTGTCAACGAGCCGGTACGCAGGAAGAAGCGGTTCACCCATTCCGCAGCTACGCAGGCGTCCTGGTGGGCGCCCAATACGTTCTGCTGTTTCTTCAACAAGGCGATGAATGGCAGGGCTTGCCCGTCGAGCAGCGGGTCGACCAGCTCGCAGCCGTAGCGCAGCTTCTTGACCCGGATGCGCAGCCGATGCAGCTGACCGTCGGTGCCATCGAGTTGCGCCGCGAGGGCCTCGGCTCGCAGCTTTGTCAGGGTGGAACGCAAGCGCGGGCGGAGCAGATCGAGGGCTGGAACCAAGGCTCGCTTGCCGTGGGTGGCGGGGGCGGTGGCCTGGGACAGCGATGCCGTGAGCGCACGGTAGCGTGGGCCTTCGAGGGCGTCGAGCAGCGGGATGCGGGCCAGAGCTCGCCGCTCGAGGAGCATGGTCTCGAAGGCCTCGAAGCGCAACGCCGGCAGATCGGGCAGAGTGGCTTGTTGGCGCGGTAGCTCGAAGAGCATCACGTCCAGGTCCCGAACCTCGCCGAGCAGTCGGGCCAGCCACGCCAACTCGCGACCCAGGTGGCGAGCGCGTTTTTTCTTCAGGACGCCCCTGCAGAGTCGCAGGTCAGCCCGCAAGCGGCGAGAGGATGTCCGCATCTTGTGCAGGTCTTCGGGGTCCTCTCCACTCCGCGTCCCGGGATCGTGCGTCAGGATGCGCTGGCGGTAGTGCGCCAGCAGGTGGCCCAGCAGATCGATGCATGGATGCTCAGGCGGCAGGACGGGTGATTCCATGTCCCCTCGCGTAATGCATCCCATGCACACCTCCGTCGCGGCCGGGTGGCGGGAGGATGCGCGCGGCACACGCAGGGGCAAGAGCACACCCCGCGGAGTCTGGCCTGGCTGTGGGGGAGACTACGTCACCCGTTTCTCGAGGGCACCGATGACGGTCTCGATGGCCTTGACCCGTGCGTGCGGCTTGCAGTTCGATTCGATCACGTGCCACGGGGCGTGTGGCGTGCTGGTGCGCAGCAGCATCTGGTCCACGGCTAGACGGTATTCGCCCCACTTGTCGCGGTTGCGCCAGTCCTCGTCGGTGATCTTCCACCGCTTGTGGGGATTGGCCTTGCGCTCTTCGAAGCGGCGCATCTGCTCCTCTTGGTCGATGTGGATCCAGAACTTCAACAGCACGGTGCCAAAGTTGGTGAAGTTGCGTTCCATCTCGTTGATCTCGCGATACGCCCGGCGCCACTCGGCCTGGCTGCAGAAGCCCTCGATGCGCTCGACCATCACCCGGCCGTACCAGGAACGGTCGAAGACCGCGATATGGCCGGCCTTGGGAAAGGCGCGCCAGAATCGCCACAGGTAGTGGTGTGCCTTTTCGAGATCGTTGGGCGCAGCGATGGGGTTCACCTCGTAGCCACGCGGATCCAGGTTCTGGGTGAGGCGGCGGATGTTGCCGCCCTTGCCCGCGGCGTCCCACCCTTCGAATACGAGCACGACCGGGATGCGCCGGGTGTAGATCTCGTGATGCAGCTCGCGAATGCGCACCTGGCCGGCCTTGAGGCGCTTGCGGTAGGGATCCCGCTCGAGGGTCAGGGATAGGTCCACCTTGTCGAGCATCGACGTAGAGATGCTCTGGGGCAGCGGTGTGACCGGCAGGTCCAGCTTCTCGCGCTCGGCCTGGAGTTCCTTGTCCGCGATGTGCCGACGCAGTGCGTTGACCACGGTGGTCAGTATCTTGAGCGTCGCGAAGCGGCGCTCGTGTGACTCGACGACCACCCACGGGGCGTAGTCCGCGTCGCTTCGCGCGAGCATCTCGTCCACGGCCCCGACGGTGGTCTCGTAGCGTTCGTGATCCTCGAGGTCTTCGGGTGTGACGCGCCAAGCGGTGGCGGGGTTGGAGGCCAGGTCCTCGAAGCGTCGGGCCTGCTCTCGCTTGGAGATGTGGAGGAAGAACTTCAGGATCAGCATGCCGTCCGTAGCCAGGAGCCGCTCGAAGTCCTCGATGTCGTCGAAGGCCTGGGCCACCTGCAGGCGATTCACGCGTCCCTCGATGCGGTCGTCGAGCACCCGCCGGTACCAGGAGCGATCGAAGATGGCGACGCGTCCCCTGGGAGGTAGCCGGGTCCAGTACCGCCAGAGGAAGGGCCGCATCTGCTCCTCTTCCGTCGGTTGGCGCATGGCGTGCACCGAGAAGCCACGCGGGTCCATGGGCAGGATGAGCTTGTTGATCAGGGTGCCCTTGCCGGCAGCATTCCAGCCCTCGAAGACGATGAGGATCGGGATGCGGAGCTCCCGAGCGCGGCGCTCGAGGGCGGTCAGGTCAAGCTCGAGTTGGTTCTTGGCAGCCTTGTACTCGTCCTTCTTGATCTTGCGGGAGAGGTCGATATCCTTGAGCATTGAGCTTCCTTTGTTGCCGTGCAGCAGCGGTCAGGAGCGTATCACGACGAAGGCACGAGGAGCCCGGCGGCGGTCCCTGCGTCAGCGCAATAGGATGGGCCCATGGCACAGGCATTCACCGTCCCCCCACCGGTCCAGTACCAAGGTGAACGCCCCACGCAGGCAGCCCTGCAACGCCGCCGCGCCGAGCTGCGAACCGGCAACCGCCAGGCCCTCGAACGAGCCAACGGCCTGGTGCGCGGGCAGCAGGAGATCAGCCAGGAGCTCTCGCGCGAGCTGGGAGAGCTGCAAGACCAGGGCAGCCACCTGCAGGATATCGAAGCTCGCGAGCAAGAAACGGGGCTCCTGGCTTCTCTGGTGCGCAGCCTCAACCGCAGGCAGAGGCTGCTCGAGCGGCGCTCGGCGTCCGCCGGCCTGCTCGAAAAGTACGAAGCCGTCACCCGACGCTTGAGCAAGGCCGCCGCCTTCACCGACGAGCTCCAGTTTTGCGCCCTCGAGCTTCAGAGCGCGGTCGAGAAGCTCCACGATCAAGTAGCCATGGCCGAGCGCAACCGGCGCCGCGGAGCCGAGCGCATCGTAGCCCTCGAGCGCAGCCTGGGCGAGATCGAGGCGGCGGAAGGCACCGTAGCCGGGGAGTCCGCCTTGCTGGACAAGCTGCAGTTCGAGTTGCGACACGAGGGCTTGCAGATCGAGCTGTTCGAGGCACAAGCCAGGCTACTGCGCGACGAGGTCATCCCCACCAAGACCCTGCGCGACACCATGCTCGACCTCTACCAAGAGATGGCAGCGTTCGTTCAGGCCGCGCGCTCCAACGCGGATGCCGCGGGCAGGCGCATCCAGGCCCTGGGTCTGGCCGCAGACGCCCCCATCGTCGTCACCGAGCTGCAGGCCTCCCTGGACGACCTGGGCACTGCCATGCGAGCCACCGAACAGTACGTCGCCCAGACCCAGGATCTGCTGGTCCGCGTGCTTCCGGAGCTCTCCGCCAAGCTCGAGGCTCGGGCCGAAGCTGAAGCTCTCGAGCTGTCGGACGACCTGTCCCAGGTCAGCCGCGAGCGCGCGAGGGCCTCGGCCAATCGCGCCCTGCGCAGAGAAGCCGAGGCAGAAGTGGAGTCTTGGATGGCCGAGGACAGATAGGGCGATGATCCTGCCCCCGGAGCGCATCGGGCCCTACCTTCGCGCCCTACGGGCAGGCTTGGAGGCCCTGGCGCCCCACGGCGACTATGTTCCACTCGCCGAGGCCCTGGCGCACCTCGAAGCGCTCGATCCTGCCATGTCGGGGTCTCTGCTCCTCCCCGCCGAGATCAACCCCGATGCCGGCCTCCCTGTCCTGGCCTGGCTCGAGCGAGCACGGGGAGAGCTCGCCCTGGCACGGGCTGGATGCGACTCGGGGGACCCGAGCGTCGATGAAGTAGAGCGAGCCCTCGCTCTGGACGAGGCTCTCGGGGAGCGTCTGGGCGCACGGCGTCGCCTGCACCGTTTTCTACGGCGCCATGATCTCCTGCCCGGCTCGAGGCTGCGGGCGGTGCTGAAGAGGCTGGATGCGAAACCCTGCTTCGAGGTGGTCTACGATCACGCTGCGGCCCGGGGTGGTTGGGAGCGGCTGCGCCTCGAGATCGAAGGTCCACGGCCATGGAAAGAGGGGGGCGCACTCCAGGCCGGTGCGCGGCACCAACAAGTCGAGGTCCACGAGGGGCTACGGCACCTGCTGGCACGGCACGCCAGCACATCGCTGATGGCGCTGCACCACCAGCTGGTCGGTGCGCTCGGCGGATCCGTGGTGCGCCTGGCGCGCTCCCAGATCGGACCGTTCTGGTTTCCCGGGATCGCTCTTCCTGCGGGGGTGCCACCCTCGCTGTCCGATGGCCTGGTGCTGCAACTGTCCAGCGAAGTCGTCGGACGCGATGTGCGCCTGAACCGACACCTGGACCCGTGGCGGCCACCCCCACCCGGAGAGCTCGTCCCGCGCGGAAGCCGCGTGTACCGCGAGCGCCGCTTCTGTGCCTCCCCTTCCCTGCTCGGCGCACTGGTGGCCTGGGGCCGCGGCGGTGGCATCGACGTGCTCGCCGTGCCGCTCGTTCCGCGGCCCGCGCATCGTCGAACCCTGTAGGGCTCTGCTGCCCCGCCCCACCCTGCGGAGCTAGCCATCCAGGCTCGAGGCCAATAGTGCCCTGTGGATCGCGGGTAGGTCCACCGTGAGGTCGCGTCTTCGGGCCCAGCGGGCGAAACGCCAGGACATCTCGAGGAGCAGCAGGTCACGGGCCCTGCGGTAGACACCGTCCAACGCCCGTCCGGTGCCCCTGTCGTCGCCGGTGGGCCCGAAGCCGCTCGAGTCGACGACGCGGGTCACCAGGCCACAGCGCAGGTTGAGCATGAGGAGGGGTCCGTCCTGGCCTGCGTGATCGACGATTCGCATCAGGTCGCCCTCGGACTTGCCATACTCGAGGTCCAAGCGGAAAGTCAGGTCGTATCGAGTACCCAAAGCGCGCTCGAGGCGTTGGACGAGATCGCCTGTTCCCCGCCTGCCGTGTTCTCCTTGCAGGGGTCCAGCCAGGTAGAAGCACTCTACGGCTGGATGTAGCCAAGCGGGTGGAGGGCCGGGTTGCTCTGTCTGCAGCCAGTCCAACAACGAGGATCCGGTTCCGAAGCCCAGCTGCACGCGGGAGGCGAGCTCGCGTGACGTTCCCCGCTGTAGCTGGCCCCGACGCCAGGCGTCCACGGCGAAGGCCGAGGCATAGTGCTCGGCGGCGCGCCTATGTTCGGCGGCCAGATCGCGCTGCTCGAGCAGGTTCGCGAGCTGCTGGTAGAGCAACAATCGCTCGAGCTGTAGGAGCTCTTGCTGGTCGTGGCTGGGTTCGGTTTGACCCGGGGAGAGGCGCACCATCCCGTGCACGGGGACGTTCTGCTCCCCCGCGTGAAGGGCGTGAAGGGAGCGTGAGGACTGGACGAGGACCGCCGCGGTAGGATCGAAGGGCAACCTCAGACCGAGCCAGCCGGTCATGCCACCACCCGCGATCTTCTGGCGCAGGACCCAGCCCTCGTCGTCGTCGCACCCTGGCCCTGAGTAGGTAGCCACGGCGTCGTCGAGGTGAAGGCGCAGGCGGTTGGGGGTGATCATCTGCTCGATGACGATCAGCTCGTCGTACCACAGCTGTTGGAGGGAATCGTCGCTCGAGACGATGCCACCCTGTGGGATGACCGCCGGGAGGTCCAGCGCCGGGGTGCGTTCGCTGCGGGGCACCCCTCGAGTGTCGTCGGACAGGTCGGTGCGTGTCGCCCGCCCAGGAGGGGGAGCGAGCACCCTGAGTGCCAGGCTTCCCATGGCCCTGCGCTGGGCCAAGGACACCTCGGTGCTGGCCAGCTCTTCCCACGCGTCGATGCGCTGCAGGCGGCCCAGTTCCTTGGCCAACAGGACCAGTCCCTGGGCCCAGTCGGGAGACTCGGAGGCCTCGGGAGCCACCATGAAACGGATGACGGGGAGCCGATTGGGCAGCGGGATCCAGTCGGCGAGCATGGGCGGCGTGCGGAAGCTGACGGGAGCCTGGATGAGGTGGGAGAAGCCTCTCCAGCTCAGGTCCAGGCGTCCCATCGTGCGCCAACCCCCTGCAAAACACCCTACCGCACACAGGGGGAAGCCGTCGTCGTCCTCGGCACTGACGTGCCCCCAACCGAGGATGGCCTCGAGGCGTGCGATACGCTTACGTTCCTTCGGGCTGGCGAGGACCACCACGCTCTGCTGGCCCTGAAGCTCCACGAGGTCGCGGAGCGTGACGGTGCCTGCCGCACCATCCGCCAGGACCATGTCGAGAGCCGCGGTGCGCTGCTCGGCGTCGAGACCCGCGATCGCGACGTCGAGGTCGATGTGGTCCCCGCAGTCGACGAAGAGCGGCTGTAGGGACTCTGCCAGAAGTGCGCAGCGCAAGCCGCGCAGACCGGGGCTGTCCTCTGCTACGTTATCCGGCCCAGGCAGTACGAAACGCCAGGCCTCGGCTACCACGCGTTCGGCGATGGCCTCGCGCGAGGCGTCGTCCAAGGGGGAACCACCGAGCTGAACATGCGCCGTGATGCCGGGAAGGCGCAGCTCGAGGCTGCTGCACCAGAGGCTGCGCTCGTTGGGGCCGCCGGAACAGGCGACCCTGTCCCCCCGGCTGCGCAGGGGGTTGGGGTTACCCCCCTCGAGGGCGAGCCGGAGCGTGACCGTGCCCTGCCGGCCTCCGGGGAGCTCGAGCTTCGAAGAGAGCTGGCGGACCGCGTCGCGTCGCTCGAGGGCGTTGCGGACGAAGTCGACGTCTGCGGTGCCGGCCAGGGGTGCCAGGACGATGTGGGGGGTTTGGTCTCCGAGGGTGCGGGCCTGGCCTGGGGTCAGGATCAACACGGGGAACGGGAATCGACTGGGGTCGGCGGCGGCCTTCAGGGCGGAAACATCCTCGGGTCGTGTCCAGAAGACGCGACTTCCAGAGGGGATCTCTCGAAGTCTCTCGAGGGTGGTTGGCGCCCGAGGCTCGACCGAAGTCAGGGGTACGGGCAGGGCCTCGGCCATGGGTCCGGCAGGGCCCTCGGCGTCCTCTGGCTGCTCTTCTGGGAGGTCGGGAAGCCGTGGAGGCTTCCAGCCTGGGCCGGCGGTGCGGCGGATGAGCTCGGTGGCGTGGGGTTGCACCGCGTGGAGCAGCGCCACGAAGCGTCTGTCCTGGACGATGTCGCTCTGGTCGGCGGTCTTGCGCAGGCCGTCGTCACAGAGCACTCCCACGAGCGGAACACCGTCGCCACCATCGGGGACGCGACCCAATGCGGTGAGGTCCACGGTTGAGACCCACACGCCGCCCACGACCAGGCGGATACCCAACTCGGCAGCGTAGCGTGCGGTGCGCTGGGCTCGTCCCGGGATGGCGAGTACACCCCTCCGGGCGCCGTCGTCGAACTTGACCACGTGATCGGCCCCGAACACGCGAAGATCGCGGGACGACCGGTAGCCAAAGGGGGCCCGACCGTTGAGGAGAATGGGTACGGGCGTGTAGACGCAGCGCGACTCGACGATGGCTTCCTCTCCGTGAAAGTCATCGCCGTCGAAGCGCGAAAGAAACGAGCTGGCGAAGCGCACGAGCAGGTAGGTGCCCGCCATGGCCAGCTGGGGTCGGCCCAGGGTACCTTCACCCCTTCGGTCGAGGTCCACGCGGACCGTACCCTCCGTGCTTCCATCCCCGCTCTCGATGCGCACCAGCTTGGGCTTTCGTTGCAAGAGGGCGTTCAGCCCGATGGCCAGCTGAGAGAGGTGGCGGGTGGACGGGTCGGTCTTGCTCACGAAGAGATAGTCGAAGATCTGCTCGAGCTGGGCGGCCGTGCAGGCCTTCCCACCAACCCAGGCGACCAGCAGCTCGCGGTCGCTGATGTCGATGGCGACATAGGTTGCACCCGCGAAGACTGCAGCCTGGACCAACTCGAGCACATAGCCGGCAGGGTGGCGCAGGGAGAACTCGCGAAGTTTCTCGACGGCTTTGTCTCGCGAGAGGGTGAACTCTCGGCGTTCCACGAACGTGCCTGGGGAGCGGCTGCGAGCCAGCAGATCGTCGATACCGCTCATGATCCCACTCCGTGGGAACGCTCCCAGGCGTGCTGTAGGATCTCCCTGAAGGGCGCGGTGGCGCGGACGTCTGCGGCGTCCAGAAGGAGCTGACCCAGGCTGCAAGCGGCTACGTGCAGGTCTTCTTGTGCAGCGAGCAGCAGGGCGTTGAAGGTGGGGTGGTGTCGGTCCAGCAGCACGTAGCGCTTGCGGATGAACAGGGGGGCGCGCAGCAGCTTGGGCTCGAGACGCCGGAACAGGCCGCCCTCCATCGGGCCCTCGAGAGCGAGTGGGTCTGTTGCCTTGGCCTGGCGGAGTGCCACGGCCGTTTTACTTGTGCATGCTCAACCTCAGGGTTCGGCATGCCTTCTCTTCAGAATTCGTATGCATGTTAATTATTGCCACCAGCTTTCCTG
>PVBE010191833.1_pt1 | contig 13800 bp, 10 predicted proteins | sample 1631181 | NCBI WGS metagenome assembly PVBE01 (sample SAMN08397723, study PRJNA350692) | Marine metagenome, whole genome shotgun sequencing project. | isolation source: water | place: Pacific Ocean | collected 2012-04 | reverse complement strand
TCACTGGAAAGCCGCCATACCCGGCTTTACGAAAAATACCGCAAACGCCCACGCCCGGCCGGCCGTAAAAAGTGATGCAGAAGATTCTCCGCGACGACGCAAGAAAATATGCTTTTGACTGGCGCGATGAACCGTTGCTACGCGTTGCGCCGGGTGAAGCGTTTGAGATTGAGACCTGGGATGCCAGCACCGGGTTCTTCAAGGCCCCGGAAGACAAAGCCATACCCGGCAACCGACCCGGATTCGACCGCAACCCGCCCATGGCCAACCCCATCGCCGGCCCCGTTTACGTGGAAGGCGTCCAACGGGGTGACGTGCTGGTGGCATGCATTGAGGACGTTGAAGTCGGGGATTACTCATGGGTTGCCATCGGACCCAAACGTGGACCGTTCGGTGAATCAACGCGCTGGCCTGAACTGTCTTCCGAATACACCACAAAAATTTTCCAGCACACACCCGGACCCAGCAGCACCATGTGCGATGGCACCCTTCATTTTAGTAATGAAATCACGTGGCCCATCACGCCCTTCATCGGCACCATCGGTACTGCCCCGGACCGTGAGGTGACCACCAGCATCGACGGCCAGGGTTCCTGGGGCGGCAACCTCGATATCCGCGACGTGGCGCCAGGTAACCGTATTCATCTGCCCGCCTACCATGAAGGCGGTCTTTTTTACCTTGGCGACGTGCACGCAAGCCAGGGCGATACCGAGTATACGGGCACAGCGGCTGAGACCTGCGGCACCGTTCGTTTGCGACTGGAACTGCTAAAACAAAAGAGCCTGCCCTTTATGCGAATTGAGAAGCCCGATGCCCTGATCGCCGTGCAGGCAGCCCGGCCGCTTGAACAAGCCGTCGACACCGCCACCAAACACCTCATCGAGTGGCTTGTCACAGAATATCATTTCACTGCCACCGATGCCTACTGCCTTATCAGCACCTGCCCCGACTTTCGCATCAATGTCTACCAGATGTGCAATATCGCCAAGCTAAGTTTTGTCGCTGGCGCAGAGATTCCCCTTAAATACGTGGAATAAAAAACGCGCCCGAAGGCGCGCTAAAAACTAAAAGAAGCTCCACTCAAGCCCTGGCGGCCTCGTAATTTGCCGCCACGGCATCCCAGTTTACCACGTTCCAGAACGCCTTGAGGTAATCCGGACGACGATTCTGGTATTTCAAATAATAGGCATGCTCCCAAACATCACAGCCAAGGATTGGGGTTCCCGGACATTCTGCAACACCCTTCATAAGCGGCGTGTCCTGGTTGGGGGTACTGCAGACACACACGCTGCCATCGTCCTTAACGCAGAGCCAAGCCCAACCACTACCAAAGCGCGTCGCGCCAGCAGCCTCAAACTTTTCCTTGAAGGCATCGAAACCACCCAGATCATTGTTGATGGCTTCGGCCAACGCTCCCGTTGGCACACCGCCCTTATCAGGGCCCATAACGCTCCAGAATAGCGAGTGGTTTGCATGGCCACCGCCATTGTTGCGCACGGCCCCACGGATGTTTTCAGGCAGAGCATCAAGGTCACCCACCAACTCCTCTATACATTTACCACTCAGCTCGTCATGCCCTTCAAGCGCGGCATTCAGCTTGGCAATATAGGCGGCGTGGTGTTTGTCATGATGGATTTCCATCGTTTGCGCGTCGATATGGGGCTCGAGCGCATCATTTGAATACGGAAGGTCTGGTATTTTATAAGCCATATTTTGTTCCTTTCAGGTTGAAGGGCGCAACCTAGCAGGCACCCAGCCCAAAGACAAGTGCGAGCAACAAACTTTAGGTCAAGATGCCAACTCAACAAAATTCTTAAGTAAACGCAGGCCGTTTTTCTGGCTTTTCTCCGGATGGAACTGGGTGGCAAAGACGTTGTCACGCCAGGCGGAGGAGGCAAACGTATCTCCGTAGGTCGTGCGCGTCGCCACGACGCCCTTCTCTGCCGGTTGCGGAAAGTAACTGTGCACAAAATAAAAGTAGCTGCCCGATGGGATGCCTTTTAGAACGGGGCATTCGGGCCGTAGGATTTTCACCTGGTTCCACCCAATCTGTGGCACCTTGATTCCGTTATCCGAAAAACGCACTACGTTGCCTTCAAAGACACCCAATCCAGCCGCGCATGAGTTGAATTCTTCGCTACTTTCAAAAAGTGCCTGATATCCAACACAAATTCCGAGAAACGGACGTCCCGTATTAATGAACTCCCTTATGCCGTCAAGCAGTTCCTGCTTTTCCATGGCATTGACGCAATCATCAAAAGCCCCCACACCGGGCAACACCACCGCCGAAGCATCCCGCATCTTGCCTGCCGAAGCCACCAGAGACACCTCGCCTCCAACCGCCTCAAGTGCCTTCTGCACACTGCGGACATTCCCCGCACCATAATCGAGTAATGCAATCACTGGGCGACCATTAGCTTAATTGGACGTTGCCGCCAACTCCGTTTGTGCCCGCAGTCTCAATTGACCACAGGCCGCGTCAATGTCATTACCTTTTTCATGCCGAAGCGTTACCGAAGCGCCCTCAGAATCAAGGGTGGCAAGAAAGGCTTTTTGCACCTCTTCTTCCGGACGTTTCCACTCGAGCCCTTCGACCCTGTTGTAGGGGATCAAATTGATCTTCGCATGAATTTGGCGTGCAATTACCGCCAGGCGTTTGGCCTGCCCTAAATCATCGTTAACGCCGGCAATCAGGATATATTCAAGAGTTATCATTCCACTTTTTTCCCTCTGATATTGTCTGGCCGCCTCAATCAATTCTGCCAAGGGATATCTTCCATTAATGGGCATTATTTTCCCGCGGACCTCATCGGTTGCGCCGTGCAGACTGATCGCCAGTCGATATTGACGCGGTTGCATAGCCAGCTTGACCATCTCGGGCACAAGGCCACACGTGCTGATGGTAATCTTCCGGGCCCCAATATTGGCCCCCCAATTAGCATTCAGGATTTCGAGCGCAGCAAGAAGGTTGTCATAATTTGCCAAGGGCTCGCCCATGCCCATGATGACCAGATTGTTGGCGAGGCGCTCCCCTGCCCCCTCCTGAGTTTGATGCCAGCGTTCAATACCGAGCAGCTGGTCGATAATTTCTGCTGATTCAAGGTCGCGTTTGAACCCTCCCAAGCCGCTGGCACAGAATTTACATCCGTAGGCACATCCAACTTGAGCGGAAACACATAGAGTGTGCCGATCACTTGACTCTCCATACAAGGCCGGACTGGCCGTAATCAGCACACTTTCAACATGCTGACCATCGGCAAGTCGCCAAAGAAATTTGCGCGTGGTGCCCGATTTCCCCTGCAGGCGCGCTAACTCAACTGTGCTAAAGGTGTATTGAGCCAGCAATTTCTCGCGCAAGGGCTTGGCGAGATTGGTCATCACCCCCCAACCAGAGGCATGTTTTTGGTGAACCCACTTTAGCACCTGATCAGCTCGATAGGCAGGTTCACCTTGCCTCCCAAAAAGTGCCCGCAAATCATCCCGCGCAATAGATGAAATAGCAGGCTTCATAATCGCAGGAGGATCTTGTGCCTACTGGACGCTGTAGAATTTCCGCGAATAGTCCTGAACCATGCGCCAGGTGTTGTATTGTGGAATGATGGTCGCCATGGCATGCCGAACCTTTTTTATCCATCGGCGCGGGATACCGTTGGCATCACGGTCATAAAAGCAGGGAACGATTTCATCGGCCAGAATTCGATAAAGGTTTTCGCTGTCCCGAGCATCCTGTGCCGCAATATCATTGGGATGCGAGTCATCTCCTATGGCAAATCCATTTTCGCCATCATAGATTTCGCGCCACCAACCATCCATAATGCTACAATTGAGACCTCCATGACAGGTCGTCTTCATGCCGCTGGTTCCACTCGCCTCCAGTGGGCGGCGCGGGTTGTTAAGCCACACATCGCAACCGGCAACCATTTGTCGCCCGATCAGAATGTCGTAATTCTCAATGAACACCAAGTGGCCTTGTAATTCGCTGTGTTTTGACAAATGAACAATTTTCTGAATAAACCGTTTCCCCTCATCATCCCGCGGGTGCGCCTTGCCGGCAAAAATGAATTGCACCGGGCGGCCTGCATCCTTGGACAACTTCACAATTTCCTTAAATTGATCAAATATAAGCGGCGCGCGTTTATAGGTGGCAAACCGCCGCGCAAAGCCGATGGTCAGCGTGTCGGCATCAAGTAGATGATCGTAACTAATAAAGTCACCCTCGCGAGAAGGGGGATTGTCAATCAATCGCTCCCGGGCAAAATCGACAAGCTCCCGCCGCAAGCGACAACGAAGCGACCAAAGCTCCTCATCGGAAATGAAGTCAGAATCCTCGGCACGCCCCCAGAATTCGGCATCGTTTATGCGTTCACAGAAATGATTTTTGTCCGGCACAATTGACTGAAGGCGCGGTTGCCAAAATTCCCGCGCAGTGGCCTTCATCCAGCCAAGTAAATGGATCCCATTGGTAACATGATCGATAGTCGGCGTGCCCCCACCCAATCCCGCCCACATATCTCGACTCACCTCGCCATGCAATTCACTCACCCCATTGGCCGCACGCGCGGTTTTAAGTGCCAACACAGTCATGCAAAATTGCTCATTATCGTCATCAGGGTCCACACGCCCCAGAGCCATCAGTTCCCTGTGATCAAGCCGCAGTCCTTTCGCATAGCGAGTAAGCGAATAACTCATCAATTCCGGAGAAAATCGATCGTGACCGGCGGGCACTGGAGTGTGCGTGGTAAAGATGCACTCACCCTTTGTCGCCGCCAGCGCTTCATCGAAACTTAGGCCACTCACCATTTTCTCGTGAACCAGTTCCAGCGAAAGAAATGCCGCATGACCCTCGTTCATATGGAACACTGAAGGCTCTTTATTTAACGCACGCAGCAACTTGACCCCGCCAACCCCAAGCAGCATTTCCTGCTGAATGCGTGTGGTGCTATCCCCGCCATAAACGCGCAGGGTGAGATCACGATAATATGGCGGGTTTTCAGGCAGATCGGTATCCAGTAAATACAGGGGGCATCGCCCGACATTGATACGCCAAGCGCGGAAATGGACCGTATCCGTGGCAATGTCCACCGTGCATGTCAGTGGCTCACCATCAGGCCGCGTCACAGCTTCCATCGGCAGGTTACGGGGATTAAGCTGGTTAAAATGTTCAGCCTGCCAGTTTTCATGGTCAATGGTTTGCTGAAAGTAACCTTCACGATAAAAAAGTGTGATGCCGCAAAAATCAAGCCCGAGATCGCTGGCGCTCTTTATATGGTCGCCGGCCAGCATGCCCAAACCGCCGGCGGCGATGGGCAACGTTTCGTGCAAGCCAAACTCGGCGGAAAAATACGCAACCTCGCGATCAGACATTCCCGGCATATCGCAAGCGATCCATGTGTCAGCGTGAGTCATGTAGGCATCAAACTCATCAAGCACCTCGCGAACCCGGCTCGCATAGTCAGGCTCAAGCAGTCGCGCGCGCAGCTCGGCCTCTGAAACCTCCCGCAGAATGGCCACGGGGTTGTGAAACACATTCTGCCAGGTACGCGGTGATAATTCGCCGAAAACGCCACGGGCATCCTGATTCCACGTCCACCAGATGTTACGCGCCAGCACATGCAGGCGGCAAACAAGATCAGCAATATCGTTGGCGACATTCATTGGGATGCGGGATGCTGAGCGGATGCCAGGCAAAAACCAAGTGCAATTTTTCCACGGTTGGGCTAGATTTTGGTCAGTATGTCACGGATAAATATATTCGTCTTCCTTCTGGCTCTTGGGCCCCTGGCAGCACCGGCAGTGGACCCATTGGGGGAGGAGAAGCCGCCACCCAAGCCCGCCGTGAAGGAAATCCGGCCGGGCGTTTTCCAGGTGGGCGGTGTGTTGCTCGAAAAAAAGAACAAGCAAGTCAGTTTTCCCGTACTCATCAATATGCACGAGGGACTGCTCGAATACATCTTGGTCACTGGAAAAGGCAAAACCCATGAAAGCCTGCTCGTGACACGTACGAAACCCTACCACATTCACGTGGCAATGTTGCTGCTAGGCACCAAGGGTGCGGCGGGCAAAGAAGTGCCGGAGGATCCGCGCAAGCCAATACCCGGTGAACGTATTTCCATAGAGCTAAGCTGGAAAAAGGACGGCAAAACCTTGCGCGCCCCGGTGGAGCAATTCGTCCGCAATCGTCATCTAAAAAAACCCATGAAGCCCGGCCCATTCATCTACAATGGCTCGATTGTATTCGATGGCATGTTCATTGCTCATCGCGATGGCAATCTGTTTTCCCTGATTACCGCTCCGGCAGCGCTGGTCAACAACCCGCGCATGGGTCGGCATGATGATGAAAACTGGGAGGCAATAAGAAAGGGGCTCCCTCCGCTAGATGGCAAGGCAACCCTGACGGTAAAGCTGCTAAACCCAGCAGGCAACAGCACCAAAAAGAAGTAATGACAGAGGGCTTGCCTTTGGCGTTTCCCATTGATATTGAGTTCGGATAATTCAATGAAAATATTTAACACGATACTGGGCTTCACTTTGGCTTCCGGGTTGATGACGGCCTGCGCTCCGGTAAAGCCACCAGCAACAAAACCCAAGAAAGAACTAGAGCCAGAGGGAAATTCCTCCGCCTCAAAACCATTGCCCAAAAATGGAGCAGGACAAATCACCGATGGCCCTGAAAAAAACACTCTCCAAACAACCAAGCTGATGGAGATGGAAAAACGTGACAAGGATGGGAATATTGTAGGACAATCCGAGGAAGGGCTCTGGTTTAAGAGGGGAGAGGGAAAACCCTATTCGGGCATCGTAGCGGGTCACTATAAGGGTGGCCAAATGGAATCAAAGCGAGTCTATGAAAATGGACTTCAAGTTGGGACAGAAACCCACTGGTACGACAACGGCAAAAAACGACTCGAATTGGTTTATATGGGAGGCGCCGTAACTTCTCTCAAACAATGGGACCCCGACGGCAACGAACAAGGAGAATAATCATGAAAAAATTTGTCATACTACTTTCAATTATAGCGCTCGGCAGCCAACCCGCCACAGCACAACCTGTTGGTAAAGCCGACCAGTCTTATAAGAACGAGCTTCAGCGCAGCATCGACAAGGGGTTGCGTTTTTTGGAGCAAAGCCAAAACAAGGATGGATACTGGCTTGACCCGGACCACCCAGCGGTTACGGCCCTCTGCCTGATGGCGTTTCACTCCAACCCCAAGAAACCCAAGACCGAGCCGATCTGGGTCAAGAAGGCCTATGGACATATCCTGAAGCAGAAGCAAAAAAACGGCAGCATCTATGTGCCCGGCAAGGGCTTGGCCAATTACAACACAGCCCTCTGCCTGATGGCGCTGGTTGCCTCCGAAAACCCCGCCCACACAGACACTGCGAAACAAGCGCGCGCCTACCTTGTGAGACAGCAGTGGGATCTTGGCAAAAAGAAGGAACAGGATCACCCACTGGATGGAGGCATCGGCTATGGCAACCGTTACCCTCACAGTGACCTGAACAACACCCTCACTGCAATTGAGGCCATCTATTACAGCCGGCACCTCATCGCCGACTCTCCTGAGGCCAAGAATGACTTAAACTGGGGTGCCGCAATTCAGTTCATCCAGAACTGCCAGAACCTCCCCTCGCATAACAAGCAGCCATGGGCGAGCGACGACCCCAAGCAGAAGGGCGGTTTCGTCTACTTCCCTGGCAAAAGCATGGCCGGCATAGAAAAGGGCAAAAACGGCAAGACCGCCCTTCGCAGCTACGGCAGCATCAGCTACGCCGGCATGCTCAGCTACGCCTACGCCAAGCTGGACAAGAATGATCCGCGCGTGGAGGCGGTGTTCGCATGGATCAGCAACAACTATACGCTCACCGAAAATCCAAACATGGGCCAGCAGGGCCTCTTCTACTATTACTTCCTGATGACCAAGGCGCTGAGCATCCACGGTGTCGATGAACTGAATGTGAAGGGCAAAAAGGTCAACTGGCGACGCGAGATCTCAATGCAGTTCCTTAAAATGCAGAATGAAGATGGCTCGTGGCTAAACGACAACCCGCGCTGGTGGGAAAAGGAGAAGCCGCTGGTTACCGCCTATGGCCTCATCGCGTTAAGTTACATTTATCACGGTCTTTGAGCGCTTCAAACGAAACAACTGTCCGGGAACGTTACGCCGCCGCCGCTCAAGCGGCGGAGGATTCCCTTTGCTGCGCGGTTGATTACGACGCAAAATATCTAAAGGCAATCCCCAGGGAAGTTATTGAGCGTGACTACGGTTGCGGTGACCCCAGCAAACATATCCGGCCCAACGAGACGGTCCTGGATCTGGGCAGCGGCACCGGCAAAATATGTTTTATCGCCGCGCAGATAGTCGGACCAAAAGGTAAGGTGATCGGGGTCGACATGACCGATGACATGCTCGCCCTGGCCCGCGACAATGCGCCAGTGGTTGCCAAAAACATCGGTTACCGCAATGTTGAATTCCGCAAGGCCCGCATCCAGGACCTGGCGCTAGACCTGGAACAGCTTGATGAGGCTCTTACCGACCGACCGCTTTCTGGATTGGATGGCTATCTGGAAGCTGAGCAAATCGCTGCCCGCCTGCGCTCTGAATCTCCGATGATCCCAAGCAACAGCATCGGCGTGATCGTCTCCAACTGCGTCCTTAACCTAATTGACAACGCAGCCAAGCAACAGATGTTCGCTGAGCTTTTCCGGGTTCTCAAACACGGTGGTCGAGCCGTTATTTCCGACATTGTCAGCAGTGACGATGTGCCCGAGGCCATGCAGCAGGACCCGGAACTATGGAGCGGCTGCATCAGTGGCGCACTTCGTGAGGATCGTTTTATTCGCGCCTTTGCCGATAACGGATTTGACCCCATTCGTATTCTTAATCGCGCCGAAAAACCCTGGCGCACCGTCGAGAAAATTGACTTCCGCTCAGTTACAGTGGAAGCCGCCAAAAATGGCGCGAACCGTAAAACAGAGGCTAATTATTTCATGCCGAAAATCAGCACCAAACAACACTCCGATGCCTGCGGTCCCGACTGCTGCTAACTATTCCTGAGCCTCCTCTTCTTCACCTGCCGCCTCCTCCTTTTGGGCGGTAATCACCGGGGCGATGTCCTGAAGTCGGTCACCTGTATCCAGTTTCACCAACCGAACCCCTTGTGTATTACGACCCGCCTCCCGTATTCCCTTGACCCCGGTGCGAACCATTTGACCTCCCACGGTAATGATCATGATTTCGTTATCATCCTGTACAGTTAGTGCACCAACCACCTTTCCTGTTTTTTTGTTGGTCTTCATGGTGATGATACCCTTGCCGCCCCGCGTTTGGACGCGGTATTCACCAAAGTCTGTGCGTTTTCCAATACCGTTCTCGCCGGCGACCAGCAGTGTGGCGTCATCCACGGTAATCGCCAAGGCGATGACGTGATCCTCCTTGCCCAGCTTGATGCCGCGAACCCCGGCCGCCGCGCGACCCATCACCCGGACATCCTCCTCACGGAAACGAATACTCATTCCGTTCGCAGTGATGAGCACAACGTCATTCTGGCCGGTGGTGAATCGCGCCTCGATGAGTAAATCGCCCGGCGCAATTTTGATGGCGATTATACCGCCACGACGAACATTAGCAAAATCACTAAGCGTAGTCTTTTTGACGGTACCATTTCGTGTGGCAAAAAATATGCAACTCTCCTGTTGCCAAGTAAGGTCCTCTTTTTTTGGGCCATAAACCGCCTTTACTCGAATAATATCGGCAATTTTTTCACCGTGTTTCAATTCGAGTAAGTTCGCAATACTTCGCCCCTTCGAAGCACGTCCCATGTCCGGTATCTCGTGCACACGTTCGATATACACCCTGCCGGTGTTCGTGAAAAACATCAGATAGTCATGTGTGCTCGCTGCAAAAAGATGCTCAATGAAATCGCCTTTCTCCTTTTCGCTTTGAGCTTTGCGCGTAGCCATACCAATGACTCCTTTCCCTCCCCTCCTTTGGGCTCTGTAAGCACTGATATTTGTGCGCTTTATTAGCCCATTGTGTGTGAGCGTGATTATAACCGGTTCATTGGCTATTAAATCCTCAATGGACATCTCACCTTCATCAGGAGCCAATTTTGTTCTGCGTGGTGTGGCATGTTTCTCTTTAATTATGTTCAGTTCATCTTTTATAATGTCAAAGACACGCTTTTCCTTGGCTAGAATATCCTTTAGATCCTTGATCTTAATTATCAGTTCTTTGTACTCACCCTTGACCTTGTCCTGTTCAAGGCCGGTCAACTGGTAAAGGCGTAATTCAAGAATTGCATCCGCCTGTTGCTCACTAAATTCATATCGGCCATTTTTGAGACGTGCTTCATTTCGGATCATTATGCCAATTTTCTCAACGGCTTTACGTGTGAAGTCGAACGCAAGTAATTTTACCTTAGCCTCTTCTCGATTTGCCGACTGGCGAATAATTCGAATGAATTCATCAAGGTTATTCAGGGCTATAAGATAGCCTTCAAGTGCTTCACCGCGCCGTTCGGCTTTCTCTAAATCAAACCGTGTGCGGCGGATAACAACTTCACGTCGATGTTCAATGTAACAGTCGTTTAACTCCTTTAGCCCAAGAACCTTCGGCCGGCCATGGTCAATGGCCAGCATATTGGAAGCAAAACTTGTAGCAAGTGATGTGTGTTTATATAAATTATTAATTACCACTTTGGGAACGGCATCACGCTTTAGCTCGATGACCACGCGCGTATTCTCATCAGACTCATCACGTACAGCGGTGATTTCAGAAAGAATACGTTCATTCGCAAGCTGCGCTATGCGTTCAACAAGCGTTGCCCGATTGACATTGAACGGAATTTCCGTGATGACAATTTTACTCTTACCTCCCCTGTCCTCCTCTACGTCAAGCGACCCACGAACTTTCACCGAGCCTTTACCAGTTTTAAAATATTGTTCAATCGGGGCCAAACCGCAGACAGAACAGCCGGTTGGAAAATCCGGCCCTTTAACATATTTCATCAGCTGTTTAAGCGTGATATCAGGCTTGTCTATCTGTGCACATATACCATCGATAATCTCTCCAAGATTATGAGGTGGAATATTAGTAGCCATGCCAACAGCAATTCCGGTGCCTCCATTGACCAGTAAATTAGGAAAGGCGGCGGGAAATACTGTGGGCTCCGTGAGCCGCTCATCATAATTGGGGACAAAATTAACCGTGTCGCGGTCCATGTCGTCCATCAGTGCAGTGCCAAGATGCGTAAGACGCGCCTCGGTGTAGCGCATGGCAGCCGGAGAGTCTCCCTCTACACTTCCAAAGTTGCCTTGGCCATCAACCAGTGTCTCGCGGATCGACCAGGGTTGAGCCATGTTTACGAGCGTGGGGTAAATAACAGCCTCACCGTGTGGATGATAATTACCGCTAGTGTCGCCACAAATTTTTGCACACTTAAAATGCTTCCGCCCGGGATAAAGTGACAACTCACTCATTGCATAAAGTATGCGACGTTGCGATGGTTTTAAGCCGTCACGCGCGTCCGGCAAGGCACGTGAAATAATAACCGACATAGAGTAGTCCAAGAACGAGTTCTTCATCTCGTCCGCGACATTTATGGTGTCGATTTTCTCGTTAGCCGCAAAGAGCGGCGTCGTTGCAACGGGCAAATCTCCGGATCCCTTTTTCTTTGCCATGAATTAGTTGGGAAATTAGATGTCCAGATTACGGACGTTTAAAGCGTTATCTTGAATGAACACACGCCGAGGCTCAACCTCGTCACCCATGAGTTTGGTGAACATATCCTCAGCGGCTGCAACATCAGTTACGTCAACCTTTAATAGGCGTCGTGACTCGGGGTTCATTGTAGTTTCAAAAAGTTCCTTCGCATTCATTTCACCCAAGCCCTTAAAACGCTTTATCTGGATTCCTCTTCGGCCTATCTCCTTAACCGTATGGAGAATTTCCCCGATGGAAAAAAGCGGATGCGCCCGCCCGTCCTCGCCCTCGATCAATTCAAAAAGCGGCTTGTCTTGGGCTGTGTAATTATCGATCGGCAGTCCTTTGCTTGACAGCGAGCCGAGCAAGGCTTGCACAGCTTTGCTTTCGTGAAGTTCATAGTGAGTCGCTCTCCGGGTATTGCCTGATTCAGAATTAGCCTTGGACACGTTGCTTCCATTGGATTCAGATTCGTCATCACCAAACAAACTCAAGTCAGAATTTTTCTTAGAAAACGTCGCCAGTTCTTTTTCAGTGTGAAAATAATGTACAGTCTCGTCGTTGCCCTCTCGAACTTTTACCAAATGCTCAGGGAGTTCACCGTTTTTTTTGCGTTGCGCTACATACTCTGAAAACTCGCCGCCGTGCCGCTTTATTGCGCGCGCATATTTGTCAAGCGTCTCCAGCATATCCAGTATTTCACCAAGTTGCTTGGAATCCAGTTTCTTCTTTGTTTTCAGAGTTTTAAGAGCCAAGTCTTCGGCCCCAAGTTCAATCAGAATTTTGTTCAGTGCGTTGTCATCGGCAATGTACTCGACTCGCTTACGACGCGACACTTGATATAGTGGTGGCTGAGCAATATACACATACCCGCTTTTTACTAACTGCGGCATCTGCCGATAAAAAAACGTCAGCAGCAACGTGCGAATATGGCTTCCATCAACATCGGCATCAGTCATGATGATGATTTTGTGATAACGAAGTTTATTTATGTCGAAGGCCCCCTCACCCTCGCCGTCACCTATCCCCGTGCCAACCGCGGTAATCATCGTGCGGATTTCACGATTCTCCAAAACCTTGTTGAGTCGCGCCTTCTCCACGTTGATCAACTTGCCTCGAATTGGCAGAATAGCCTGAAACTTGCGATCTCTCCCCTGTTTGGCCGAACCACCGGCTGAATCACCCTCTACAATATACAGTTCGGTATTCGCCGGATCACGATCGGAGCAATCAGCAAGTTTGCCGGGCAACCCGCCGCCAGTCATTGCGCTCTTGCGAACCGTATCACGCGCCTTGCGCGCTGCCTCACGGGCTCGTGCAGCAGTCAGTGCCTTATCAATCACTTTTTTCGCAATCGACGGTGCCGTGTCAAATTGATGCATCAAGCCATCATAAGTTGCCTTCAAGACGACGCCCTCAATCTCGTTATTGACAAGCTTGACCTTCGTCTGGGCGTTGAAGCGCGGGTTGGGCAATTTCACGCTGACAATAGCCACCAATCCCTCCCGCACATCGTCTCCAGAAAGGCTGGGATCCTTTTCCTTCAGCAGGTTGTTGCTCTTTGCGTATTGGTTGATGGCACGGGTAAGTGCTGTGCGAAAACCCGTGAGGTGTGTGCCGCCATCTGGATTTGGAATCGAGTTGGCGTAGCAGAGAATCTGATCATTGTAGCTGTCGTTATATTGCAGCACGACATCAACAAAAACCTCATCACGTTCAGCCGCCACGACAATGGGGCTTGCATGCACCAGTTGCTTATTCCGGCCGAGTTGCCGAACAAACTGCTCAATGCCATCCCGATAGAAAAAGGTTTCAGATTTGTCATCCTCACGCTCATCAACAAGGTCAATTTCAACCCCTGGATTCAAGAACGCCAATTCACGAAGCCGCCTGGCAAGGATATCGAATTTATATTCCAGCGTAATGGTGAAAATCTGCGGATCCGGCTTGAAGGTAACCAAGGTTCCAGTCGAGTTACTCTTGCCAATCACGTCCAGTTTCCGTGTGGTTTTGCCACGCGCAAATTCCATGTGATAGACCTTGCCATCACGATAAACCTCCACCTTAAACCACTCCGAAAGTGCATTCACACATTTGG
>PVBE010228733.1_pt1 | contig 13801 bp, 11 predicted proteins | sample 1631181 | NCBI WGS metagenome assembly PVBE01 (sample SAMN08397723, study PRJNA350692) | Marine metagenome, whole genome shotgun sequencing project. | isolation source: water | place: Pacific Ocean | collected 2012-04 | reverse complement strand
CATAGCGTTTGCGGCTCATTCGTTCCTCCTTCGCAAAGGTCAGAATGCGCCAAATCCTCCCAATCGTCCCGGACCACTTCGTGGGGGCAGGTCAAGGCCCCTTTGAAGGGCGATATTACCGTCCTGTACCGCTGTCTGGTTGCGCCCTTGGGGGGCACTCCAAATCGGTCGATCACCTGTTGGGGACCTTCAATTTCCTAAAGGCCGGCGACAGCCGTCGGGCATCGCCCCGCCAAGACAGATTGCGCCTGCCCGCCACGCTTGTTCCTTAAGGCGGGACATAATACTTTCCGGCAAGAAGTTGAACCGTCGGCAGGAATGCCGTGCGAACCGTTGCAGAGGAACTATGCCGGAAGTTGCGAAGCCCGTGTTTCGCGCTGGAGCCCCGACCGCGCTTGAGCCGCAAGCCGTGGAAGCGGTTGCGGCCGAGGCGCCGCCCGACCTGTCGATCGTGATCCCGGTCCACAACGAAGGCGAAAACATCCTTGCGCTGATCGACGAAATCACCGCGGTGCTCGACGACGGGCCGTCTCATGAGATCATCGTGATCGACGACGGCAGCGACGACGATACGCCCACCATTATGCGGTCTGCGATTGCCCGAACGCCGGCGCTGACCGTCCATCGGCACACGGTTCGGCGGGGGCAATCGGCGGCGCTGTTGACGGGCGCGCGCCGGGCCCGTGCCGAATGGATTGCAACTCTCGACGGAGACGGTCAAAACGACCCCGCCGATTTGATCAAGTTGCTGGCGCGCCGGGACGGAGAACCGCCCGGTAGCAACCTGCAAATGGTCATCGGCAACCGGGCCAACCGGCGCGACAATTTTGTCAAACGCCTTTCGTCGCGAATTGCCAATGGGGTTCGCCGGCGGGTGCTGGGCGACGCTGCGTTCGACACCGGATGCGGGCTCAAGCTGGTGTCCCGGTCGATGTTCTTTCAATTGCCGCATTTCGATCATTTCCACCGCTTTCTGCCGGCGCTGGTGTTGTGGGCCGGGGGCCGGGTGGCTGCGGTCGATGTCAATCATCGTCCGCGAACCCGGGGTCGCTCGCACTACGGAACGATGGCCCGGCTGTGGGTCGGCCTGATCGACCTCGGCGGTGTGGTGTGGTTGCAGAAACGGGGATTCGGACCCATCGACGTCGTCGACGAATCCCCGGAACAGGAGGACTAGCCTATGGAAACCGCGGCGATCTGGCTGGCAGTCGGGTTCCTCGGCCAAATATTCTTTGCTTCGCGGTTTCTTGTGCAGTGGCTGGTTAGCGAGCGCCAAAAGAAGAGCGTGATGCCGCTCGCCTTTTGGTTTCTCAGTATCGGTGGCGGCTTGACCTTGCTGACCTACGCCATCTACCGGAAAGACCCGGTTTTCATCGTCGGGCAGTCGTTCGGGCTGTTCGTGTATTTGCGCAATCTGCAAATGATCGCGCGCGAACGCCGGCTGGCGGCGACCGGGGGCTAGACCGGATGTCCGCGCGGGCGGCAGTGCGGCCAGCTTGCGTGCGGAACGCCCCGCCGGGTCTCGCACACGTGCGCGCGGGGGCATCCTTCTGCCAGGTCTGAGATCCCATCTAGGCTGGCTCGCTGCGTGGGCGGTGCTCGTGGCGGTGGCGCTTGGTGCGCGGCCTTTGCTGGCGGTCGACGAAACGCGCTACCTGACCGTCGCCTGGGAAATGTGGAGCGGTGGCGATTGGCTGGTGCCGCACCTCAACGGCGAAACCTACAGCCACAAGCCACCGCTGCTATTCTGGGCGATCAATCTGATTTGGTCGCTGACCGGCGTCAACGAGACCTTGGCGCGCCTGGTCTCGCCCCTGTTCGGCCTTGGAAGCCTCGTCCTGACGGTCGTTCTGGGACGCCGTTTGTGGCCGGGGACACCAATGGCGCCCGCAGCGTGGGTCGTTCTGGGGACCTTGGTGTGGGCCGGCGCCAGCACCCTCAGCAGGTTCGATGTCCTGCTCACGTTCTCGGTACTGACCGCGCTGACCGGGCTTGAACTGGCATCGCGGGACAGAGCGGGCGGGGACGGCGGATCTGGACGCCGGATGATCATCGGCTGGTTGTTGTTCGGGCTGGGGACCGGTCTCGGCGTGCTGTCCAAAGGGCCGGTGGTCTTGGTTTTCACGCTACCGGCAGCGCTGCTGGCGCCGCTCTGGATACGGGGTACGCCGCTCGCATTCTGGCGCCAGTGGTACCTGGGTGTGGGCGCGGGCATTGCGCTGGCGGCGACGGTCGCGCTGGCATGGGCGCTGCCCGCGGCAGCAAGCGGGGGCCCGGCCTACGGCGACGCGATTCTTTGGGGCCAGACCGGAAGCCGGATTGTCGATGCCGCTGCTCATGGCCGCCCCTTTTGGTGGTATCCGCCAATGCTGCTGGTGTTCTTTTTTCCCTGGATCTGGTGGCCGCCGTTCTGGAGGTCGCTGCCGCGCCCGGCGTGGCGAACGGACCGGGGTTTGCGCTTCTGCGCGGCCTGGCTGGTCGGTGGTTTGGTGCTTTTGTCGATAATCAGCGGCAAGCAGCCCCATTATCTGTTGCCGCTGGTGCCAGCGCTTGCGCTCCTGCTGGCGCGCGCAATTGCGGTCAGTTCGCCCGGGGGCCGCCGCACCGACGCGGTGCCTGCGATAGTTCTCGCACTGGCGGGCCTTGCCGTAACCGTTATTGCTGCCAGCGCGATCATCTTTCCCGATTGGGCCAGCGATCTCCGCCTTCCGCCCGGTGCCGCGGGGGCGCTCCTGGGGCTGGGGGTTGTGATGGTCGGGCTTGGCGTGGTCTTGATTTTCCGGCGGCGGGAACCAGCGGGATCGGTCTCGGCGCTGGCACTGACTTCGATCGGCACCGTCATCGCATTTCATTTGGCCGCGGCCGGCCCGGTTACCCCGCTTTACGATCTGGAACCGGCAGCGCAGCGGATTGCGGCGTTGTCCCGTGCGGGCCAGCCCATTGCCCATGTCGGCAAATACCATGGCCAATATCAGTTTCTGGGCCGGCTCGTGACGCCTATAGCGGTTATCACCGGCGATCAGGTCGCGGATTGGATTGACCTGAATCCGGACGGCGCGATCATTGCCTATCACCGGACGCTGCCGGAGCCGGTCGTGGCGCCTATCTACTCGCAGCCGTTCCGCAGCCGAGTGCTGGCAATCTGGGATGCGGACGGCGCCCGGGCGGACCTCGGAAGGTTCCGCCGCTAGTCGGTATCCTCGGGCACAAAACGGTCCCGGACTGGCCGCCAAGATTGCGCCGCGCGTTGGGCGGCTTCGATTTCGGCAGCGCTCAACTGGCCGGCTGCCTCGTCGCGGTACAGGTTGGCCTGTTGCGCTACGATCGGAACGCTGCTTTCAGCCGCCAACGCCAACCATGTATAGGCCCGTGCGACATCGAGCCCGACGCCCCGGCCGTACAGAAATTGGGTTCCCAAAATCAGTTGCGCTCCGGCTTCGCCCTTGCGGGCGGCCTTGAACAGCCAGATGGCGGCGAGCCCTTCATCCTTCGGATATCCCTCGCCGCGCAGAAACATGACGCCGGTAATCAGCTCGGCCCCAGCATGGCCCTTTTCGATCAGCGGCTGCAGGCTCGAGATGGCCTGCTCGAAACGGCCCTTGTTATAGGCGAAGACGCCCTCACCGTAGTTTTCGTCCTGGGCACCTGCTGGCATTGCCGCGGCAGCGAAGGTCAAGGCAGCCGCAAACGCCAAGATCCGGCTACCCGCGTGTAAGTGCTTGGTCTTCATCCCCGAAATCATAGTCCCAGTGGATGCCGAGGTGAATAGCAGAGTTACGTGGCAAGCGCCCGTCGCACCCGGAACGCCCTGTTCTCGGTCCTGACCCGGTGGGTTAGGAGAATGCCGTTTACAACCGAAAATACCAGCGCAACCTCCCATGCCCCGAACGCCAACGGCAGAACGGCAATTTCGGCGGCGGCAACGACGTAATTCGGGTGGCGCAGAAGTTGGTAGGGGCCACGTCGAACCAAGGGTTCACCCGAAAGTGTAATGATGCGTGTCGTCCAGAATCTTCCCAGCGGCACGATCACCCATAGTCGCCCAACTTGAAGGACTGCGAAGGCGCCAAGAAATACCAGGTCGGGCGCACGGCTCGGCGGGATCCAGATGGCAAGGGGCACCAACCACGCAGCGTGCATTCCCACCAAAAGCGGGTAGTGAAGGGGGGCGGCCTCGACCGCGCCTTCATCAAGCAGGCGCCGCGTATTGTGCCACGACAACGCCAGTTCGCCGAGACGCTGAAGAAGGACGAACAATATAACGGCGTAAAGAATGGTCATGTCTGTGATGGCGTCCGGGCGAGCCCGTCGAGAACTAGAAAGGCTGCGCTGAAGCCGGGGCCGAGCGCCGTCAATAGGCGTTTTGCGTCGCCGCCGGTTTGCAGGGCGCGTTCAAGCACGAAGAAGACCGTCGGCGCCGACATGTTGCCGTAGCCGCGAAGGACCTCGCGCGCTCCTGTAAATCCGCCGGGTTGCAAAGCAAGAATTTGCTCCAGCGCCTCACTGACCTTGATCCCGCCCGGATGGCATACGAACTCGTCGAAGTCGGCAAACTCGATGCCCCGGTGCCGCAAAAACGCCTCGGCGGCCGCCCGCATCTGGGTTGGGACGATACTAGGAATATCGCGCGAGAATACTACCCCAAGGCCATCGTCGCGTACATTCCACCCCATGATTCTCAGCGAATCGCGCCAGGTATGTTCACCCGATTCCCGTATTGCGGCGCCGTCGCGGTTGCAGGCGGTGACTGCGGCGGCCACTCCGTCGCCGAACAGGGCAGTCGCCACCACGTTGCTTTTGGAGAAATCGTTGGCGCGGAATGTAAGCCCGCATAGTTCGACGACCAGAAGAAGGACCGGCCGGTCCGGCTCCGATCTTGCCATCGCGCCCGCGCGCGCAAGCCCCATCACGCCGCCGGCGCAGCCCAGACCGAATATCGGCAGGCGCACCACATCCCGCCGAAACGCAAGCCGTTCCATCAGCCGGGTATCGAGGCCGGGCGTCGCAATTCCGGTGCTGGAAACGGTGACGATGGCGCCAAAATCCTCGATCGGCACGCCGGCGGCCTCGGCGGAAGCGAGCGCCACTTGTCCCAGCAGATCGACCGCATTTTCCAGATAGAGCTCGTTCCGCTCCGAAAACGAGTGAGGCTCCGAATACCAGTCCAGTGGAACACACGAGCAGCGCGTTTCAATCTCCGCATTCCGAAAGACCGGCAACAACCGTTCGAAATTGCGGGCAGGCGCCGTGAAATGCCGGATCGCGGCTGGCAGCACCTCTTCCTGGCGAATCAGGTGAGGCGGCACGCCGGTTGCAATTGACAACAGGCGGGGAACCATCTGCATGGCGCCTATTACTATGGGTTTCGCCGGTCCCCAATGGTGATTCTTCATGAGGGACCGTGCCGGGTGCGGTGGGTCAGGACGGGAAGCTTCTGGACATTGCTAGGCACGGCGCTACATAAAGGGTGCGCCGGACCCTGCCCGCGCCGACGGAAAGCCGATGGACGATAGGCCTCAAGAACCCCGCGATGCCCCGAGCCTGGTCAAGCCGGCTAGGGGCGGTTTCGTGCGCCGTCTGCGCAACTATTTCCTGACCGGCATAATCGTGGCGGCGCCGATCGGAATTACCATTTGGCTGTCGCTGCAGATCGTCGAAATCATCGACAACTCCGTGACCGGGTTAGTTCCGGACCGGTTCCATCCCGAAAACTATCTTCCAGTCGGGATACCCGGTATCGGCGTACTTATTCTACTAGTTGGCTTGACGCTGATTGGGTTCGTTACCGCAAACTTTCTGGGCCGGACGCTACTTGGATTCGGTGAGCGCTTCGTCGATCGGATGCCGGTGGTCCGATCAATCTACGGCGCCCTCAAGCAGATATTTGAGACCGTTCTCGCACAGTCTTCGACCTCATTTCGTGAGGTCGTTTTGGTCGAGTATCCGCGCAAGGGCGTGTGGGCACTGGCGTTCGTAACGAGTACCACTCGAGGCGAAGTTCAGAACCTTGTCGAAGACGAAGTGGTCAATGTTTTTCTGCCGACGACTCCGAATCCGACTTCGGGCTTCCTCCTTTTCGTGCCGCGCCGCGATCTGGTCGTTCTGCACATGACCGTAGAGGAGGGAATCAAAATGGTTATTTCGGGGGGGCTGGTGACGCCGGAAGACCCGCGCAGCAAGGCTGATCAGGGACAGCCCGTTATCGCCCATCGTGCCGACGACGGGGAAAGCAACGATAGCGACGGCGACTCGCCGATGCCGCATTCCGCAGCCTAGCCGGAGCGTAAGAACCGGACCGCTGCGTCCCGTTCGAAAAGATATAGCAGAACGCGAAGGGCCTTGCCGCGCGCCGTCGTGAGGTTCGGATCGCGGGCGAGAACCAGCTTGGCGTCGTCTGCTGCAACGAGCAGCAAATCTTGGTGCGATGCCAGGTCCGCAAGCCGAAAATCTGGTAAGCCGCTTTGCCGGGTCCCCAACAGTTCCCCGGCGCCGCGCAGACGCAAATCTTCTTCCGCGATGCGGAAACCGTCGTCGGTGTCGCGAATGACTTTGATTCGCTCCCGCGCAGTGTCGCCCAAGGGCGCCGCATAGAGTAACAGGCACGACGAATCCGTTCGACCCCGCCCGATCCGGCCGCGCAGCTGGTGCAGTTGCGCCAACCCGAACCGTTCGGCATGTTCGATCACCATGACCGAGGCTTCGGGCACGTCGACACCGACTTCGATGACGGTGGTGGCGACCAGGATATCGACGTTCCCGCCGGCAAAGGCGGCCATGGCGGCATCTTTTTCGATCCCCTTCATGCGGCCATGTACCAGCCGCACCCGGCCCGGGAATCGGGCCTCCAGGTCCTCAAAACGAGCTTCGGCGGCGGCGACGTCAAGCGACTCCGATTCCGCAACCAGCGGACATACCCAGTAGACCCGCGCGCCCGATTGAATCGCACGGGCGGTGCCGGCGATAACCTCGTGCAGCCGGGTTAGCGGAACCGCCCGCGTCGATACCGGCCTGCGCCCCGGTGGCTTGTCGATCAGGCGTGAAATCTCCATGTCGCCGTACGCGGTCAGCGCCAGAGTCCGAGGGATCGGCGTCGCCGTCATCATTAAGAAATCCGCGGCGCCTTTGTTCGTGCCGAGCGCCTTGTCGCCGAGCGCCAGCCGTTGGTGGACGCCGAAGCGATGCTGCTCGTCGATAATCACGAGCCCGAGATCGCGAAATTCGACGCCTTCTTGAAAAAGGGCATGGGTACCCACCAAGATGTCAATGTCCCCTTGCTTCAGGCGATCGAGAATCTCGTCCCGCTCGGCCCCGCGTTCGCGCCCGGTCAGGAGGGCGAGGCGAAGGCCGGCGGCTGCGGCAAGATTTCGCAGCACTTTCGCATGCTGGCGGGCCAGCAGTTCGGTCGGCGCCATGAAAGCCGCTTGGGCGCCAGCCTCAACGGCGTCGGCCATCGCCAACATGGCGATGACGGTTTTGCCGCTGCCGACATCGCCTTGCAACAACCGTGTCATGGCTGCATCCGATGCCATATCGGTCGTGATCTCGTCTCGGACCTTGTGTTGGCCGGGCGTGAGATCGAATGGCAATGCGGCGGTGATCTTTCGCGCGACATGGCCATCGGCGTGCAACGGGCGGCCTTGGCGGCGGCGGGTATGGTGGCGCACCAGCGCCAAGGCGAGCTGGTTGGCCAGAAGCTCGTCGTAGGCGAGGCGCTGGCGTGGGGGCGTATCGGGTTCGAGATCGTCAACCGAGTCCGGGGCATGGGCGCGCATCAGCGACGTGCGCCAGTCGGCCCAAGCCTGCCCGGTCAGGAACGCATCGTCGATCCACTCCGGCAACTCGGGCGCCGCCTCCAGCGCGCCCGACACTGCTCTTCGCAGCGACCTGGCGCCGAGCCCGGCGGTCAGGCGGTACACCGACTCGATCACGGCGAGTTTATCGAATTCCTCTGGTGTGCCGATGTGATCGGGGTGGGGCATCTGGCGTTCCCCGCCGTATTCGTCGACGCGCCCTGATACGATCCGGGTCTCGCCGCAGGGCAACACCCGTTCAAGATAATCCGCCTTGGCATGGAAAAAGGTGAGCACAATGTGCCCGGTTTCATCGGACCCGATCACCTTGTAGGGCAAGCGCCGATGCGGCGGTGGGTGGTGGGCGTCGATATGGACGGTCAGGGTGGCGACCCCGCCGAGCGGCGCCGCGGCAATTTGGGGGGCAAAGCGGCGGTCGATCAGACCGCTAGGCAGATGCCAGCACAGATCGACCAGATGCGCCCCGGCAACAGATTCCAAGAGTTTGGCGATCCGCGGTCCGACACCTGAAAGAGTAATTACCGGTTTGAAAAGGGGAAACAATATTTCCGGGCGCATGGCGCGAGTAATGTCCCCTGGCTTGTCTTGGCCGCGCGAGGACATTAGCTTATGCGCCCGCTGTCGGCCAACGGTGCCGCGCCGGCCTGTCCGAACCATGAGCCAATAACGATGAGCGGCGGATCCGCGCCTGACCTTGATACCCGTCGCAAGCAGATTCGGTTCCGAAGCTGGCACCGGGGGATGCAGGAAACCGATCTGATTCTGGGACGGTTTGCGGACCGCCACGTCGAGAGGCTCTCGGCTGAGGAACTCGACCAGTTCGAGGCACTTTTGAGGCGGCCCGATCCCGAAATCTACAACTGGATTGTCGGCTTGGAACCGGTTCCGGCCGCCCACGATACGGACTTGCTGCGCCAAATCCGAACTTTTATCCCGGGCAAAACCACCAGTGCCTGAATTCGGCGACATCGACCGGCCCGGGCAGACGACGGTGCTGGCCGGTGCCCCGCCGGGTCTCGATGCCCGGGTTCTGGCCGATCTCGCGGTCACGCTGGCGGAACGGCGCGTCAACGAGGGTCCCGTTATTCTTCATGTGGCGCGCGACGGTGAACGCATGCGGCTTCTTGAAGAATCGCTCGCGTTCTTTGCCCCCGATCTTCGGATTCTGTCCTTTCCGGCATGGGATTGCCTGCCCTACGACCGCGTCTCGCCCCATCCGAAAGTCACCGCCGAGCGGGTCGGTGCCCTGGCATTGCTGGTGAGTTCACCGCCGGAGTTGATGCCCGCGATCGTGCTGACGACGGTCAATTCGGTGTTGCAGCGCGTGCCGGGGCGGGAGGCGGTATCAGCGGCGTCATACAGCGCCCGTTCCGGCGACACCATCGACCGCGAAGCGCTCTTGGGGTTCCTCGCCCAGAACGGTTACGAGCGCGCCGGCACTGTCCGCGAAGCCGGTGAATTTGCCGTTCGTGGCGGCATCGTTGACGTATTTCCACCCGGCGCCGATGAGCCGTTGCGTCTCGACCTGTTTGGCGACGAACTGGAAGCGGTGCGCGCCTTTGATCCCCTGACGCAAATTACGACGCGCCGAACGACGGGACTTGCGCTCGGGCCCGTCGGTGAGGTGCGCCTGGACGAGACCGCAGTTCAGTGCTTTCGCGCCGGGTACCGCGAGGCGTTCGGACCGGTCACCCGCGACGACCCGCTTTACCGCGCGATCAGCGAGGGACGCCGCCATATCGGCATGGACCATTGGCTACCGCTGTTTCACGAGCACCTGGAAACGGTCTTCGATCTGGTTCCAGAAGCGATGGTGACGATGGACGGCCTCACAGGACAAGCGGTAACCGCGCGATTTGAAATGATTCAGGAACAATACGCAGCGCGCGAAGTTCGCCGCGGGTCGAGAACGGAGACGCCCTACAATCCGCTGCCCCCGGACCGGCTCTATTTGACCGCCGAGGAATGGAATGAGCGGCTTGCGACCCGCGCCCGCGCTGTATTCGGATCCTACGGAACTGAGGCGGTGGAGGCGCTGCGAATCGAGATCGGCGGCCGGTCGGGTCGCAATTTTGCGGAGGAGCGCGCCAAAGAAGACCTCGACTTGTTTGCCACCGCCCGCGAACACGCCGACGCGCTCCGGCGTGTGGGGCGGCGAATCGTTGTCGCCTGCTTCAGTGAAGGCTCGCGCGAACGGATGCGGGTGCTGATGGATCAGCACGAATGGGGACCGACACGGACTATCGCCTCCTGGCCGGAGGCGAGCGCGCTTCCTGCCGGCACGACCGCGCTTGCGATACTAGGACTGGAGCAGAGCGCAACCGCCGGCGACATAGCCATCGTTTCGGAACCGGACCTTCTTGGTGATCGTCTGGTGCGGAGAGTGCGGCGGGCGCGACGGGCCGAGGCCTTTCTGACAGAAGTGTCGAGCCTTGCGCCCGGCGATTTCGTCGTTCACCTCGATCACGGCATCGGACGCTACGAAGGACTTCAGACCCTCGATGTCGCCGGGGCGCCGCACGATTGTGTATGGTTGAGTTACGCGGGTGGTGATCGACTGTTCATTCCAGTCGAGAATATTGAAGTGTTATCGCGCTACGGATCGTCCGAATCTGCGGTCGCGCTCGACCGGATCGGGGGTGCCGGTTGGCAGGCACGCAAGGCGCGTCTGAAAGAGCGCATCCGCGAAATAGCCGACGAACTGATCAAGGTTGCAGCTGCGCGCGTCGAACGTAGGGCGCCGGTCCTGACGCCGCCGCCCGGTCTTTACGAAGATTTCTGCGCACGGTTTCCCTTCGATCTTACCCCCGACCAGCAAACCGCCATTGACGACATCGTTGACAACCTCGGATCCGGGCAGCCCGCGGACCGGTTGATTTGCGGCGACGTCGGTTACGGCAAGACCGAAGTCGCGCTACGGGCGGCCTTTATTGCCGCGATGGCCGGGAAACAGGTGGCAGTGGTCGTTCCGACAACGCTGTTATGCCGCCAGCATTACGACACTTTCAGCAACAGGTTTGCAGGTTTTCCGGTGCGAATTGCACAAATATCAAGAATGATAGGCGCCAAGGACGCGGCGATAGCGCGCGAGGCGCTGGCGGACGGGCAGGTGGACATCGTTATCGGCACCCATGCCTTGCTGACGAATAAACTGACCTTCAGGAACCTGGGTCTGCTCGTGGTCGATGAGGAGCAGCACTTCGGCGTGGCGCACAAGGAACGCCTCAAACAATTGCGATCCGACGTCCATGTCCTGACGATGACGGCGACGCCGATCCCGCGGACATTGCAAATGGCGATGACAGGCCTGCGCGACCTCAGCCTGATCGCGACGCCGCCAGTGGACCGCATGGCGGTGCGGACATTTATCCTGCCCTTCGACGAAGTCACGGTTCGGGAAGCCATCCTTCGCGAGCAGTTCAGGGGCGGACAGACATTTTTCGTCTGTCCCCGAATCCGCGATATTGCCGATGCCGAGGCGTTCCTTCGTGCGAATGTGGCGGAAGCGAAATTCGCCATCGCCCATGGAAGAATTCCAGCGGCCGATCTCGACCGCGTCATGCAGTCGTTTTACGACGGCGCTTTCGATGTCCTGCTGTCGACGAATATCATCGAGTCGGGGCTGGATATTCCCGCTGCCAATACCATGATCGTCTATCGCGCGGACCGGTTTGGGCTGGCGCAGCTATACCAGTTGCGGGGCCGCATCGGCCGCTCGAAGGTTCGCGCCTATGCCTACCTGACAGTGCTGCGCGGAAAGACGCCTTCGGCGAATGCCGAGCAACGGCTTCACGTGATGGAGTCCCTGGACGAACTGGGTGCCGGTTTTAGCCTTGCCAGCTACGATCTCGACAATCGCGGGGCGGGGAACCTGCTTGGCGAGGAGCAGTCGGGTCACATCAAGGAAGTCGGAATCGAACTGTACCAGGAGATGCTCGAGGAAGCCGTCGCGGCCGCACGCGACACACCGAACGAGGCCGCCGGCGCCGAAAAATGGTCGCCTCAGGTCGGCCTTGGAACCTCGGTCCTGATTCCCGATACCTATGTCGCCGATCTCGACGCCCGCCTCGGGCTTTACCGCCGGCTCGCGCGACTGGAATCAGCCGCCGATATTGACGCCATGGCCGCCGAGTTGATTGACCGGTTCGGGCCCTATCCCGACGAGGTGCAGCACCTGCTGGATGTCGTCGGTATCAAAAGCCTGTGCCGGTCCGCGGGAATCGAGAAACTGGAGGCCGGGCCCCGGGGAGCCACCATCAATTTCCGCGACAACCGCTTCGAAAATCCGGCCGGACTGGTCCAGTTTATCGGCGACCAGGCCGGAACATCCAAGCTGCGCCCCGATCACACGCTGGTCTATATCCGTAACTGGGACGACGATATCGACCGGTTGGCGGGGATGCGCCGGTTGGTGGCCGATCTTGCGCAGATTGCGTCTCAGGCGTCGGTGACGGCCTCCGGTCCCGACTCCGATTCAGATTCTGCCCCGAGTCGGTCGAACACCTGAAGGAAGACATCAGGTTCGTGGGCGCCCTGTACCGAGAGTTTATCCTCAAAAATAAATGTCTGCACGGCATGAATGCCCAACTGACGGACATGGGCGTCCTCGTTCCGGACCACTTGGTGGTCGTCCGGACCCGTGAGTCTTTTCTTGACTGTATTCCGGTCCATGCCGACTGTGGCGGCGGCATCGGCCAGAACCGTGTGATCGCCGATATCCTGGTTGTCGACAAAATAACGTGTGAACAGAGTCTCTACGATTTCATCCTGGAGGCCCGCCTCCTGAGCCCAACGGATGACGCGATGAGAATCGACCGTGTTGGGGACCCGCGACATAGTCTCGAACTTGAAATCGAAATCGACCGAGCGCCCCGCCGCCCGCAGTGCCGCAAGCATGTCTTCCGGGTAGGTCTCGCGGCCGAATTTGGCTTTGAGGTAGCCCTTGCGGTCGATCCCTTCCGCCGGCATGTCGGGGTTGAGCTGAAAAGGGTGCCAAGTGACCTCAACGTCGAGATCGGGCCGCCGTGCGAGCGCGGCTTCAAGGCGGCGCTTGCCTACCAAACACCAGGGACAGATGGTGTCGGAAATGATATCGATTTTCATGCCCCGATTATAGGGGTTCGGGTTCGGCCCCGCGAGCCGCTCTGGATCACAAACTAGCGAACCCGCGAGGTGTCGTCAGACGATTGTGGCGCGATCGCGGGCTCGGGTGATCAACTTTTTCGGTGTGTCGCCGGGCTCATGGGCGGCAATGCCGGCCTTCATGGTGACCTGCAACGGTTCATCGACTTCGGGGACGGCAAACTCGGTGTTGGTAATGACCCCGGCGATGCGGTGCAGCGCCGGCTCTGATTCTGCCAGCGAGGTCTCCGGAAGCAAGACACAGAACTGATCGCCGGAGTAGCGGCCAATGACATCTTCACCGCGAACCAGGTTGCCGATCAGGGTGCCGATCTGCCGCAGCAGGCGATCGCCTGCGATGTATCCCAAATTGGTGTTGACGTAGGCGATGCCCTTCATGTCGAAGAAGCCGACGGACAGATTCTTTTCCCTCAATTCGGCATCTTCGATCAGGGACGAAAGATGTTCGTGTAGGAATCCGTAGCTGTAGAGGCCGGTCAGACCGTCGCTCGTCATTGCGGTCCGCGCTTGATGAAAGACACTGCGCATGGCACTGCGGTATTCATTCTGACGGATGAGGGCGCGGGTGCGGATCCGCAGTTCCGCCTCGTGAACCGGAAGCAGCAGGAATTCGTTGGCGCCGGCACCGTAGACCGACGACAAATCCGCACTGGCGGCAGGGGCGGCGACCACAATCATCGGCAGATTATACAGTCTGGAATTGCGCCGTACGTCTTCGCAGAATATCAAAACATCGGATCGATCCGCCGTCACTGTAACGATCAGCGCGTCGCACGGGTTGCCGAGAAGATAATCCATTGCGGCGTAGGCGTCGCCAGCCACATTGACGTCCGCTTCGCCTGAGTATG
>PVBE010903420.1_pt1 | contig 13802 bp, 9 predicted proteins | sample 1631181 | NCBI WGS metagenome assembly PVBE01 (sample SAMN08397723, study PRJNA350692) | Marine metagenome, whole genome shotgun sequencing project. | isolation source: water | place: Pacific Ocean | collected 2012-04 | reverse complement strand
TCGCTCTTTTGCGCATATCCATCCTTTGTGATGCTTCCATCTTTCTTTGCGTCGAAGACGGCGAGCCGGAGCGCGTCCACGGCGTCCGCGGGGCTGTCCTCCTCCAGCAGGATGAGCGCCTCCTCGAAGTGGTCGTGGTAGCGCGGATCGTGGTGGGGGATGCCCTCCTTGCCCAGGACCGTCGAGGGCGGGGTCGGTGGCATCCCCTCAGCGAACGCCTCCTCGTCCTCGATCCGGTCATCGTCCAGTGAGATGAGGGCGCCGATCACGTCGTCGGCGGGCTCGTCGACGGGTGCGGGTTCGACCTCGACGCTGGGGCAGGCGGTCAGCAGGGGGAGCAGGGCAACGATCAGGAGCTTGTTCATGGTTCACCTCCGTGGGGTTCGTTCCTTGTAGGAGCACGGGGTGTGCCAGGATCGAAGTGCCCTGATTTCAGGCACTTGGCTCAGGGGGCGTGGACCGTTGGACACACGCCGGTGTGTGCCCTCAGCGACGGATGCCGAGCTTCTTGACCTTCTTGTACAGGTGCGAGCGTTCCAGCCCGAGGTCTTCCGCAGCCTGCGTCATGTTGCCCCCGAAGCGGCCGATTCGGTCCTCGATGATCCGCCGCTCCAGCTGCTCCAGCAGCGCGAACAGCGGCCCTTCGGTGGGGATCTCGGCGCCGCTGAGCTTCGCCGCTCCGGGCAGGGCGAAGCGCACGTCTTCGGCGCGGATGATCGGCCCGGGGGTGAGAATCGCGAGCCGGTCGACCAGCCCCGCGAGCTCGCGGATGTTGCCCGGGAAGTCGTGCTTGGCCAGCTGGGCGATCGCCTCGGTGGACCACTCCTTGGGCTCCAACTCGTTGGCCTCGCAGGACTGGCGGAGGAAGTGCACGGCCAGCTCGGGGATGTCGTTGCGGCGCGCCCGCAGGGGCGGGACCTCGATGGGCAGCACGGCGAGGCGGTAGTAGAGGTCTTCGCGGAAGCGTCCCTCCTTCACCTCGTCCATGAGGTCGCGGTTGGTCGCGCAGATGACCCGCACGTTCACCTCGATGGTGCTGGTGCCGCCCACCCGCTCCAGCTCGCCCTCCTGGAGCACGCGCAGCAGCCGCGCCTGCACCGACAGCGGCATCTCGCCGATCTCGTCCAGGAAGATGGTGCCCCCGTCGGCCCGCTCGAATCGGCCGATGCGGCGGCGGTCGGCGCCCGTGAAGGCGCCCCGCTCGTGCCCGAACAGCTCGGACTCGACCAGGGTCTCGGGGATCGCGGCGCAGTTCAGCTTGATGAAGGGGGCGTCGCTGCGGCGGGAGGACTCGTGGATCGCCCGCGCGACCAACTCCTTGCCGACGCCGGACTCGCCCGTGATGAGCACCCGCGCCCGGGTGGGGGCGGCGCAGCGGATGGCCTCGAGCACCCGATCCAGGGCGGGGGAGCGGCCGACCATGCCGCGTCGCTGCTCGACCTGGCGGGTCATCGCGCCGACGGTTCGGTCCAGGTCCGACAGCTTCAGCGCGTTGGCGACGGTCACCGCGAGGCGGTCGCCGGAGATGGGCTTCTCGAGGAAGTCGAGGGCGCCGAGCCGGACCGCCTTGAGCGCCGCCTCGACGGTACCGTGGCCGCTCATCATCACGACCGCGGGCGGACCCGGGAGCTGGTTGAGCTGCTCGATCACCCACAGCCCGTCGTGATCGGGGAGGCGCAGGTCCAGGAGCACGAGGTCGGGCTTGTGCTCGGTCACGGCGGCGAGCGCGGCGGTCGCGTCCTCCGCGGTGGAGACGTCGAAGCCTTCCAGATCCAGGGACCGCGCCAGCGTGGTGCGGATGTTGGGCTCGTCGTCGACGACGAGGACGCGGCGGCTCATTACTTGAAGAGGCCTTCGAGCTTGGCCTTGGCCTCGCTCGCCTTGTGGTTGCGGAGCTTGTACTCCACCGCCTTGTGGAGCTTGTAGAGCTCGTCGTCGGCTTCCTCGAGCAGGTTCCAGTCCTCCACGTCGTCCAGGGCCTGCAGGGTCGCGCGGACACCCGCGAGATCACCGATCAGGACCTCCGGATCCCGAGACACCTCGCCCGGCTCGGGGCTTCCCGTCTCCAGCCCCATGGCGGCGCCGACCTCGGCCTTCATCGCCTCTTCGCTGAGGTCCATCGCGGGGGCCGCGGGCGGCTCCGGCGTCGCTTCCTTCAGCTCCTTGATCTCGGCGTTGGCCTTCTTGACCCGCGTCCACGCGCTCTTGGCGTTGGACTGGGCTTTCTTGTGCTCCGCCGCGATCTGCTCGAGCTCGGCACGGGCGGCGTCCAGTTCAGCCTGCAGCGCGGCGGATTCCTTGCCCGCCTCACGGTCCTGCCGCTTGCGCACCGCGTCGTTGTAGTTGGTGCGGGGGTTGTCGTCCCAGCCCTCGCCGCCAGCGCGGCGGCGGGTTCGGATGCGGCGGCCCACGTTGTACTCGCCGCTGCCCCATTGCACGACGACACCGGGGCGCATGCCGCGGGCCCAGCCGGCGAGGTGGGGAACCAGCCGCTTGGCGGCGCCGGCGCTGACGGTGAGGGCGAGTCCCCACACGCGCGCGCCCACGCTCGTCTGGCCGGGATCTTCCCACATCGGCTCGATGCTGTCGGTCTCTCTCATGCTTCCATCCACGCGATGAGGGCGTCGAACGCGACCCCCTCGGCGAATCCCTTGCGGCGGGGGAAGTCGGCTGCCGGCCGGGCTGCCTCGGTGCGCGCCAGGCGTCGGCCGGCCTTGCGGAACCCGGCTTCGATCTGGCGCCGCAGCCAGCCCTTGGGCAGGCCCCCGACGTTGACGCAGCAGAGCATCCAGCCGCCGTCCACGAGGCGGCTGCAGGCCGCTTCGACGAGGGCACCGTAGTCTCGGCGGGCGCTCCAGTCCACTCCCCGGGAGCGGCCCCGGGCGAAGGCGGGCGGGTCGAGGATGAGGCCGTGCAGCGGCGAGTTGGAGTCCTTGAGCCACGCGATGGAGTCGCCCGCGACCACGAGGTGCTGCTTGGGGTCGAACCCGTTGAGCGCGAGGTTGCGGCGGGTCCAGTCGCAGTACCGGGCCCCCAGATCGACGGTGATCGCCTCGGTCGCCCCGGCGGCCGCGCAGGCCACGCTGAAGGCGCCGGTGTGGCCGAAGAGGTTGGCCACGCGGATCGGCTCACCCTCGGGGGTGCTCGCCGCTGCGCCCTCGATCAGCTGGGCCAGCTTCGTCCGGTTGGTCCGTTGATCGGTGTACAGCCCGGTGGTCAGGCCGCCCATGGGTTCGACCTCGAAGCGGAGCCCGCGCTCGCTCACGATCCACCGCGGCGGCGGCTCCAGCCCCCGGATCATGCGCCCGGGAAGGCCCGCCCCGCGGGGGGCCCCCCTGGCCCGGCGGAGATCGGCGAAGTGGTCCCGTTCGTAGATCGGGAGGTCGCCGAGGATCTCGACCAGGGTGTCGTACACCGGCTGGGTGAACCCTTCGACCGACGGGGTGGTTCGGGTCGCCACGATCACGTCGCCCCAGAGGTCCACGTGCAGTCCGGGGAGCCCGTCCGCTTCCCCGTGGATCAGCCGAAAGGCGGTGGTCTGGGGGTCGTCCAGCAGGGCCTGACGGAACTCCAGCGCACCCCGCGTGCGCCCGCCCAAGCGGGGCTCCCGACCGGGCCGTGAGTCGAAGACGCGGGCGCAGATCGAGGCTTCGGGATCGACGATCGCGGAGGCGACGAAGCCACCGCGCGGGTCGACCAGATCGACCACCCCGCCGCGCTGGAACGAGCCGAGGGGGCCGGTGTCCTTGTCCCGAATCACCCAGGGGTGACCGGCCCTCACGATCCGGGCGGTAGCGGCGGAGACCTTCAGGGTGCGGCGGCCCGACGGCTTGGGCGCCGCCCGTCGTTCCCGGGCGGGCGTGCCGGCTTCGGCCTCGGCCGGGGGATCGAGGAGGTCGCGCCAGCCGGGCGGCACGGGGGCCGTGAGGGTGTACCCGGTCCACGCCAGGCGCTCGGCGTGCAGCGCCATCCGGTGAGCTCCGCCGGGGACCGGGGCGCCGTGCTCGAGGTCGCCCACGATGGGGGTGCCCGCGGCGGCCAACTGGATCCGGATCTGGTGGGTCTTGCCCTGCTGGGGGGTGACCGCGAGCTCGGCCCGGGTGCCGTCCTTGGAGCGGCGCAGCAGCGACCAGTTCAGCTCCATGCCGGGCGGCTCGGTCAAGGTGCCGGAGTCCCCCTTGGGGGCAGGAGCGACCACGGCCCGGTAGGTCTTCTCCACCGCGCGGGTGGCGAACAGATCGGACAACGCCGCCGCGACCTTGTCATCGCGCGCCAGCAGCAGCACGCCGGACGTCTCGCGATCGAGCCGGTGCACGGGCTTGAGCCCGAGCTCCTCGATGGACTCGGCGAGCCGCTCGGGCACGCCGATGCCGTCCTCGGACGATCGGTGGGTGGCGAGGCCGGTGGGCTTGTCGACGGCGATCCAGCCGCGCTCGTTCCGGAGCACCCGCTCACGCTCCACCATCGCGGGCTCCACCAGCGAGGGGCGGTAGTCCACACTCACGGTCTGGCCAGGCGTGAGCAGGCGAGCAGCCTTGCGCTCACGCCGGCCGTCGACCCGTACCTGGTCCGCGTCGATGAGCTTCTTGACCTGCTTGCGCGACAGCCCGTGGACGTTGGCCGCCACGAACCGGTCGAGGCGGCTGGGGAGCGCGGGGGAGGGGACCCGAAGGTCGAGGGTCTTCACGGGCCTAGTAGGCGCCGGGGACCAGACGTTCCGCGATCGACTTGGCCTGCAGGAACTGCAGCAGGTGCTCGCGGCCACCCGCCTTGGCGTCGGTGCCGCTCATGTTGAAGCCGCCGAACGGCTGCACATCCACCAGGGCGCCGGTGCACTTGCGGTTGATGTAGAGGTTCCCGCAGTAGAGCCGCCGCTTGGCGTCCTCGATGTTCTTTGTCCCGAAGAAGCCGCCCGTGAGCCCGTAGTCGGTGTCGTTGAAGATGCGCACGCCCGCCTCGTAGCCAGTCACGCGCACGAGCGCGAGGACGGGGCCGAAGATCTCTTCGTTGGCGATTCGCCCGTCCTCGGGCACCGAGCCGAAGACGGTGGGCTGGATGTAGTGGCCGTTGCCGGGGGCCGTCTCGCCGCCGATGAGCAGCGTCGCCTCGTCCTTGCCGATGGCGATGTAGGACAGCACCTTGTCGCGCGCCTCCTCGTCGATGACGGGGCCGGCGTTGTTGGCCACGTCGCGGGGGTCGCCCTGGACGAGCTTCTCCGTCAGCGCGATGACCCGGGCCTCCACTTCGTCGTAGAGGGCGGTGTGGATGAGGGCGCGCGAGCCGGCGGAGCACTTCTGCCCCTGGAACCCGAACGCGGACTTTACGATGGCGACCGCGGCGGCCTCCACGTGGGCGTCTTCGTCCACGAGGATGGCGTCCTTGCCGCCCATCTCCGCGACGACGCGCTTGAGCCATATCTGGCCGGGGCGGACCTTGCCCGCCTCCTCGTAGATCCAGCAGCCGACCGCGCGCGAGCCGGTGAAGCTGATGAACCGGGTGCGCGGGTGCTGCACGAGGTGCCCGCCCACGATCGCGCCGTCGGCGCAGGTGACGAAGTTGAGCACGCCGTCGGGCAGCCCCGCCTGGCGGAACAGGTCGAACACCAGCCACCCGGTGTAGGGCGTCTGCTCGGCCGGCTTGAGCACCATCGTGTTGCCCGCCGCGATGGGGGCGGCGCACATGCCCGCGGTGATGGCGACGGGGAAGTTCCACGGCGGGATGGCGATGCCCGCGCCCAGCGGCTGGTAGTGCACCGAGTTCATCTCGCCGGGGTACGGCGTGGTGGGGCGGGAGGCGGCCCACTCGACCGCGCTGCGGGCGTAGAAGTCGAGGAAGTCGATCGCCTCGGCGGTGTCGGCGTCGGCCTCCGGCCAGGACTTGCCCGCCTCCAGCACCATAGCGGCGCTGAACTCGTGCCGGCGCAGCCGCATCATCTCGGCGGCGCGCAGCAGGATGTTGGCCCGATCCTGGGCCGGGGTCGCGGCCCACGCGGGGAACGCCTTCCAGGCGGCGTCGAGGGCTCGGTCCGCGTGATCGACGGTGCCGTCGGCGAACTGCCCGACGGACTGATCAAGATCACCCGGATTGACCGAGCCGAAGGTGTTCTCCGTGGTCTCCTCGACCCCTGCGATCACCACCGGCCAGGTGCGGCCGAGGTCGCGCGTGACCTTGTCGATCGCGGCGCGGAAGGCGGCCTGGTGGGCGGGGTCCGAAAAGTCGGTGTAGGTCGTGGTCTGAAACGGTCCGAGCATGGGCGACGTCTATCTGCCCCTAGCGACGAAAGCAAGCTCCTGTGCTAGGTCTTCGCGCCCCATCCATCAGGGAGCACGATGAGCGAGCGAACCCGCGTCTACGACAACGTCCTGGAGTGCATCGGTGACACCCCGATCGTGCGCCTCAACCGGGTGACGGAGGGCTTCAAGAGCAACGTCTTCGCGAAGCTGGAGTTCATGAACCCCGGCGGGTCGGTCAAGGACCGCATCGCGGTGCACATGATCGACAAGGCCGAGGAGCGCGGCGAGATTCGGCGGGGCGGCACGGTGGTCGAGGGCACCTCCGGCAACACCGGCATGGGCCTGGCGATGGCGGCGTCGGTCAAGGGCTACCAGGCGATCTTCGTCATGCCCGACAAGCAGTCGATGGAGAAGGTCCAGGCGCTCCGGGCGTTCGGCGCGAAGGTGGTCGTGACGCCGACGGCGGTGGAGCCCGAGGACCCGCGTTCGTACTACAGCGTGAGCACGAAGCTGGGCACGGAGACCCCGAATGCCTTCTTCGCGAGCCAGTACCACAACCCCGACAACCCGGAAGCGCACTACCTGACCACCGGTCCCGAGATCTGGGAGCAGATGGCTCAGAAGATCGACGTCTTCATCGGCGGCATGGGCACCGGTGGCACGCTCTCGGGCGTCGGCAAGTTCCTCAAGGAGAAGAACCCGAACATCAAGATCGTGGGCGTCGACCCCGTCGGGTCCATCTACTACGACTACTTCAAGACCGGGAAGATGACCGAGGCGTACACGTACACGCTGGAGGGCATCGGCGAGGACTTCCTGCCGTCGACGATGCACCTGGACGTGCTCGATGACTGCGTGCGCGTCACCGACAAGGAGTGCTTCCTCATGACGCGCGATCTCGTGCGCAAGGAGGGGATCTTCTGCGGCGGCAGCTCCGGCGCGGCGGTCGTCGGCGCGCTCAAGTGGCTGCGCAACAACGACGTCGAGGGCCAGGAGGTCCTCATCCTGCTGCCCGACACGGGTCGCCAGTACCTCGGGAAGATCTTCAACGACGACTGGATGAAGGAGAACCGCTACCTGGAGGAGACGACGGACCTTGGGTTCGTGCGGGACCTCCTCGGGGCGACCCCCCAGCGCAAGGTCATCTCCGCGGCGGCGACCGACTCGGTCCGCGACGTGGCGCGCCTGATGCGCTCCAGCGGGATCAGCCAGGTGCCGGTCATGGACGCCGACGGCGTGCGCGGGATCGTGACCGAAGCGGACGTGCTCATGCGGCTCATCGAGCATCCGGGAGCATCCGACGACCCCATCTCGGACATCGCGGAGCAGAGCTACTCCGTGGTCGACCCCCACACCACGGTGGCGGTGCTGTCGGACATGTTCACGAAGGTGAAGATGGCCCTGGTGATGGAGGGCAAGGAGATCGTGAACGTGGTCACGAAGATCGACCTGATCGAGTACCTCAGCAAGGCGACGGCCTGATGGTCTGGCCTCCGCGCGACGACCTCTGGACCGAGTTCGGCTTCGGCACGCGCTGCATCCACGCGGGCCAGCCCGCGGAGCCGACTACGGGCGCGATCATGACGCCCATCTACCAGACCTCGACGTTCACCCAGGAAGGGGTCGGGGGCCACAAGGGGTACGAGTACGCGCGCACGGGCAACCCGACGCGCACGGCGTTGGAGATCTGCCTGGCGAGCCTCGAAGGGGCGCGTCATGGGGTCTGCTTCGCGTCCGGCTCGGCGGCGACGGCGAACGTGATGCATACGCTGCGTCCCGGCGACCACGTGGTCAGCAGCGACGACGTGTACGGCGGCACCTACCGGCAGTTCACGACGATCTTCGCCCCCCTCGGGGTCGAGTTCAGCTTCGTGGACATGACGGACCACGACGCGGTGCGCGCCGCCTGCCGACCGGGCACGACGAAGATCCTGTGGGTGGAGACGCCGACCAACCCGCTGCTCAAGGTCGTGGACATCGCCGCGATGGCGACGATCGCCCGGGACGTGGGGGCTCGGTGCTTCGTGGACAACACGTTCGCGACGCCGGCGCTCCAGCAGCCGATGGGCCTGGGCGCTCACGCGGTGGTGCACAGCACGACGAAGTACATCGGCGGCCACAGCGACGTGGTCGGTGGGGTCGTGGTGACCTCGGACGATGCGTTGGCGGACGACCTGTTCCGCCTGCAGAACTCGATCGGGGCGACGCCCGGTCCCCAGGACTGCTTCCTGCAGCTGCGCGGCCTCAAGACCCTGCACCTCCGCATGGAGCGGCACTGCAACTCGGCGCGCGCGCTGGCGGCCTGGCTCTCGGACCACCCGCAGGTGGCGAGCGTCATCTACCCGGGCCTGGAGTCGCACCCGCAGCACGCGGTGGCGTCCAAGCAGATGAGCGACTTCGGCGGCATGGTCAGCTTCGAGCTGAAGGGGAGCCTCGAGCGGGCGAACCGGTTCGTCGCGACCACCAAGGTGTTCGCCCTGGCGGAAAGCCTCGGCGGGGTCGAGAGCCTCATCGAGGTGCCCGCGTCGATGACCCATGCCTCGGTGCCCCCTCACGTCCGGGAGCAGATCGGCATCGCCGACGGCCTCATCCGCCTCAGCGTCGGAATCGAAGATCTCGATGATCTGAAGGCCGACCTCACCTGTGCCTTCGAGAACTAGGACCCCATGCCCGCTTCTCCGCTCCTCCGCTTCTCCGCTTCCCTCCTCGTGCTTCTGCTCGCCACGGGTTGCGTTCCGAAGGCCAAGTACGACGAGTCCCTCGCCCTCACGGCGGACCTCCAGGCCGAGGTGGAAGCCACCCAGCGTGCCCTCGCCGAGTGCGATCGCGTCGCGACGGAGCTCGCCGGCAAGCTGGAAGCGTCCGAAGGCCGCAACGCGGAGCTCAACGCCCTCGTGGAGCAGCTCACCGCCCAGAACACGGAGCTGAACGGCAAGCTCGGCGAGCTGTCCGCGGCCGTGGCCGAGATGAGCTCCCGCAACCGCGCCGACAAGGCCCGCAAGGCCGAATTGGAGGCCCTGATCGCGGGGCTGCAGGAGTCCAGCGAAGCGGCCGGCGAATCCCTCGGTGCGGCGCAGGAGCGGATCGCGTCCCTGGAAGCCGAAGCGGCCCGCCTCGCGGCGGAGAAGGCGGCGCTGGAGGAGAAGTCGAAGGCCTACGAGGATCTCGCGCGTGAGCTGGCGTCCGAGATCGAGGAAGGCCAGGTCACGATCACCGAGCTCAGCGGCAAGCTGACGGTGTCGTTGAGCAACGCGATCCTCTTCGACAGCGGCTCCATCGCCCTGAAGAAGGAGGGCAGCGAAGCGTTGAACAAGGTGGTCGGCATCCTCGCCCAGGTCGCCGACAAGGAGATCCGGGTCGAGGGCCACACCGACAACGTGCCGGTCCGCTCCGGCGCCGCTTACCGCGACAACTGGGACCTCAGCTCGCTGCGCGCGAGCACGGTGGTGACCCTGCTCGTCGAGGGGGGAGTGGATCCGTTGAACATCGCGACGGTGGGCTTCGGGGAGCACCACCCGGTGGCGGGCAACGAGGAGGCCGAGGGGCGGGCGGCGAATCGGCGGACGGAGATCGTGCTCGTTCCCAAGCTCGTGGAGCGGTAGCTCTTCGATCAGTAGAGAGCACCGAGTACGAGCCGGGGATCGGGGTACTTCGCTCGCGCGCTCTCCCGCTCCTCGACCCTGACGACGCCGGGGATGTCCCCGTCCACCGGCGCCTCGAAGCTCAACTGAAAGTGCACATGCGGCGGCCACCCGCCGTTCTCGTGCTCGTCCCCCAGCGCTCCCACCACGGCTCCGCGCGCGATCGCGTCCCCCCGCCTCCAGAGCTCCAGCGACGCCCGCTCCAGGTGCCCGTGCAGCGTCCACAGGGTGCGTTCGAGGTCATGCCGCACCACGATCGTGGGCCCGTAGTCGCCGTCCGCGACCAGGTCGGTCACAGACTCGACGATCCCATCCCAGCAGGCGTACACCGGCGTGCCCGCGGGGGCGCCCAGGTCGATGCCCATGTGCAGCGTGCGGGCGCCTTCGAAGAGGGGAGTGGTGTACATCCCGCGCCGGTCTTCGTCGTACCGGCCGACCGAGTACGTGGACGTCCGCTCGGCGCGCGGCGCGCCCGTGAGATCGAGCACGTCGTAGCCATCAGGAAGCTGAACGACCGGATGCCAGTCGCGCGACCAGTCGATGGTTATTCGCAGGTCCCCGGGAACAGCGTGGCGTCGCTGTCGTCGCAGTCACCGCCTTGGAGCGAACCGCCGCAGCCGGCGTTCATCGTGTGGACCGCGTTGCGGAGCAGCTTGGGCAGCTCGGAGTTGAAGCTGTCGTCCCAGTCGCCCAGAGCCTCGTTGCCGTTCCAGTAGAGGATGTATCCACCGAACGGCACGTTGGTCCAGATGATCTTCGCGCGGGAGCCGACCGCCGCCACGCGCGTGGCGTTGCGGGCCGAGTCGGCCACGGCGTTCTCGTGGTTCTCACTGCTCGCGGTGAACGTGAACGCGGTCGTGAACGAGCCGTAGGGCCCGGACGTGACCGGCGTGCTGGAGTCGCTGATGGCGCACGCTGTGACCTGGGGACCGTCATCGACCGTCAGGCTGCGGACCAGATCGGCGAGCAGGCCGCCGTCCACCTCGACCTCGTCGTCGCAGTCGCCCCCGCCGGCCCAGTAGGGGGCCGCGGAGTCGTCGTCGTCGCCGGTGGCGGAGTCGTCATCGTCCCCGGTGGCGGAGTCGTCGTCGTCACCGGCGGAGTCATCGTCGTCGCCGGCAGAGTCATCGTCGTCGCCGAGGTCAGAGTCGTAGCACTCGGTGTTGCTGAGGGCGTCCGGGCCCGTGACCACGAGGCCGCCGCCGCCGTTGACCCAGGCCTCCAGCATGTCGTACTCGGCCTGGGTGATGTCCCGGGCGCCGGTGTGCCAGACAATGACCTGCGAGTCGTCGAAGTTGGCGGCGTCCTCGAGCACGGCCGAAGCCGCCGCGTCCTGGTTCAGGAGCGTGTCCATGCCCAGCGGGTCGAGCACACCGACGGCGGCGAAGTCGGTGTCCTCGCCGTCGTCCACCAGGGAGATGGCACAGCCTGCCGGGGTGCAGCCGATGTAGCCGTCCAGATCGTCGTCCTGCTCGTTCGCCGGCAGGGCGCCGTCGCAGTCGTCGTCGATGGTGTTGCACTGCTCGGGAGCGCCCGGGTAGCGCTCGACGTCGCCCTCGTCGCAGTCGCCGTCGCACTCGCTGAAGGTGTCGCCGTCGACGTCCGTCTCGTTGGCGCCAGCGGAGCCGTCGCAGTCGTTGTCGAGGCCGTCGCAGAGCTCCGGAGCGCCCAGGTAGGTCAGCGGGTCGATGTCGTTGCAGTCACCCGCGCAGGTGCTCTGGCCGTCCCCGTCGTTGTCCCAGCCGTCGTCCACGATGAGGTTGCAGTCGTTGTCGAGGCCGTCGCACAGCTCCGGTGCGTTGGGGTTGATGTTGACGTCCAGCGGCTGGCAGTCGCCCTCGCACGCGGTGAACCCGTCGTTGTCGAAGTCGAGGTTCTCGTCGATGAGGCCGTCGCAGTCGTTGTCCTCGTTGTCGCAGAACTCGGGGCCGCCGGGGTAGATGGTCGGGTCGTTGTCGTCGCAGTCCACCGCGCCGTACTCGAGCAGGCAGTTGGGGTGCGGACCGGGCACGCCGTCGCCGTCGATGTCGAGGTCCTCGTCGATGAGGCCGTCGCAGTCGTTGTCGATGTCGTCGCAGCCCTCGATCTCGCCCGGGTTCACCGTGGCGCCGTCGGGGAAGGAATCGTCGCAGTCGCCCTCGCACGGCGTGAAGCCGTCGGCATCCTGATCGGTGAAGTCGATGCCGATGCCGTCATCGATGACGAGGTTGCAGTTGTTGTCGATGCCGTCGCAGAGCTCGGGGGCGTTGGGGTACGTCGAGGCATCCTCGTCGTCGCAGTCCGCGAGCAGGTCGCAGACGCGGAAGCCGTCGCCGTCGACGTCGAGGCCGTCATCGACCGCGCCGTTGCAGTCGTTGTCCAGCTCGTCGCACAGCTCCTCGTGGCCGGGGTGCACGGCGGGCAGCTGGTCGTTGCAGTCCAGCTCCTCGGGCGGGTAGTTGCTGATGCAGCCTTCGCCGAGCTCGTTGACGTAGCCGTCACCATCGGCGTCGAAGCCCTCGTCCACGAAGCCGTCGCAGTTGTTGTCGACCAGGTCGCAGACCTCGTCGTGATCGGAGTGGACGCGGTCGTCCGTGTCGTCGCAGTCGCCCATCTCAAGATCGGCGTTTTCGCACTCATCCTCGTCGACGTCGTCGGGGCAGTAGCCGTCGCCGTCCTGGTCCAGAGGGTTGCCGTCGCCGTTGTCGTCCACCACGGGGGGCGGCGTGCGGGTCGGGCCACACCCCATCGCCGCAGCGAGGGACATGATCAGCAGCAGTCGAATCCAGGTCCCAGACATCCAGCGCACTCCAGCCGTTCAGCGATCGGGGCATTCTCTACGGAGCAGATAGCATTGGCAATGGCGCGCGCGTGGGGGGAAAGGGCTACCCGAACATGAAGCAGGGTTTCGTACCGATCGAGCACCTGCGTGCAAGGGCCGCCGAGTTGGGCCTCCGCGTGGGGGCTTCGCCGGCGCCTCCGGGACCCGAGGGGGATCGCCTTCAGCAGTGGCTGGACGATGGACGCAACGCCGACATGGGGTGGCTCGCGCGCGAACCCGAGCGGCGGGCGGATGCGCGCATTGTGCTGCCCGGGGCTCGCTCGGTGGTGTCGATCGAGGAGCCCTATTGGCAGGGTGAACTGCTCGCTCCGGAGGACGATCGGCCGGTCGGACGGATTGCGCGATACGCCCTCGGCGACGACTACCACGGCGTGCTTTTGGACAAAGTCCGCGCCCTCGCCGCCGAGTTGGGGGACGAATTGGCCCGCCCCTACGTGGACACCGGACCGGTGCTGGAGAAGCCTCGGGCGGCCCGTGCGGGGCTCGGCTGGGTGGGCAAGCACACCAACGCCGTCTCCCGCGTGCAGGGCTCCTGGTGGTTCATTGGCGACGTCATCACCCGCACCGAGGTGGAGCCGTCCGAACCCCACCCCGACATGTGCGGGACCTGCACCTCCTGCCTGGACGCCTGCCCCACCGGGGCGATCCGCCACGACGCCCCGTACCGGCTGGATGCGCGGCTCTGCATTTCGTACCTGACCATCGAGTTGAGGGGCCCGATCCCCCGCGATCTGCGGCCGTTGGTGGGCCAGTGGATCTACGGCTGCGACCTGTGCCTGGATGCATGCCCGTGGAATCGATTTGCCGAGCCAACCCGGGAACTTCGGTACCAACCTAGGAAGGAACTAGTGAACCCGAAGCTGGAGGAGATCCTGCTCTGGGATCAGCCGACCTTCAGCCGGATCATGAAGGGCAGTCCGATCAAGCGGACCAAGCGTCGCGGGCTGCTCCGGAACGTCGCCGTGGCGATGGGAAACTCAGGCGATCGCGCGATGGTGCCGCACCTGATCCGGTGCCTGCGGGACGAGCCTGATCCGTTGGTTCGAGGCCACGCCGCGTGGGCGTTGGGGGTTCTGGGCGGGTCCGAGGCGAGGGGAGCGCTGGAAG
>PVBE010794278.1_pt1 | contig 13802 bp, 8 predicted proteins | sample 1631181 | NCBI WGS metagenome assembly PVBE01 (sample SAMN08397723, study PRJNA350692) | Marine metagenome, whole genome shotgun sequencing project. | isolation source: water | place: Pacific Ocean | collected 2012-04 | reverse complement strand
CGCCGGGTTCGGTGGCACGCTCAACCTCGTGCTCTCGCTGCTGTTCATCATGCTGGTGATCTGCCTGGAGGCCATCCCGAGCCACGTGTACTTCGTCAAGCAGGGGACCAGCATCTCCTGGATCGCGGTTCCGCTGCTGCTTGCCGTCGTCCTCTCGGCGGGTGTCTGTTACGTGCCTCTCAAGCTGGGCATTCGCTCCTTCCAGAATCTGGATGTCTGAGGGGGGGCGGCGGCGAAGGTAGGCGACGCTCCGCATCGTGGCTGGGGCGCCTATCGGTTTGTTTGTGTTGTTGTTTCTGGCTGGCTTCCAGTTTTAAGCGATACTATCTCTGCCAGCGCGGACGGCGGAAGCGCGGGAACGGTTCGGCCGACGGTGTCGGACTCACGAGTCGTGAGTGGCTGAGCGTGAGTTGTTCCTGGCGAGGATCCCTGACGAGCGTCCGGAGAGAGCCCCGACAGGAGAGGCTCGATGCCGGCTGGGCGACGGTATGACTGAGAGGCTGCGGTGACTCAAGCCAAGATACTGATCTGCGACGACGAGAAGAGCATTCGCGATTCGCTCGAGATGATCCTGGAGTTCGAGGACTATCAGATCGAGCTTGCACCCGACGGCAAGGCAGCGCTCGAGGCGATGGTCGCCAGTCCGGCGGACGCCGTGTTGCTCGATATCAAGATGCCGGGGATGGACGGGATCGAGGTTCTCGAGAGGCTGGGTGAGAGGTGGCCCGAGTGCCCGGTGATCATGATCTCGGGGCACGGCGACGTGGCGACGGCCGTCGAGTGCTGGCGCAAGGGCGCTTTCGACTACTGCGAGAAGCCGCTCGACAAGGACCGCCTGCTGATCACCATCGGCAACGCGGTCAAGCAAGGGCGCCAGAGGAAGATCATCCAGTTTCTCGGCCCGCAGATCCTGGGCGAGTCGGCCTGCATCGTGCGCCTCAAGCAGATGATCCGGCAGGTCGCCGCCACCGATGCGCGGGTGCTGATTCTGGGCGAGAACGGCACCGGCAAGGAGCTGGTGGCGCGAGCGGTGCATCTGCAGAGCAATCGGGCGAGTGGGCCGTTCATCGACGTCAACTGTGCGGCGATCCCCTCCGAGTTGATCGAGAGCGAGCTGTTCGGTCACCTGAAGGGGTCTTTCACCGGAGCGACCGAGGACCGGGTCGGCAAGTTCGAGGCGGCCAACGGAGGGACGATCTTCCTCGACGAAATCGGCGACATGAGCCTCAGGGCGCAGGCCAAGATGCTGCGTGTGCTCGAGGAACGCAAGCTGGAGCGGGTTGGCGACACCCGGTCGATCGACATCGATGCCAGAGTGCTGGCGGCGACCAACAAGGACCTCTACCAGGCGGTGGATCAAGGCACGTTCCGTCAGGACCTGCTGTACCGGCTCAACGTGGTGATCATCGAGGTCCCGCCGCTGCGCGAGCGGCTCGATGACGTCCCGGAATTGGCGGGGCACTTCCTCGAGGACGCGGCACGTCGCAACGGACTGGAGCTGAAGAAATTGGATAATGCGGTGATCCAGCGGCTGCGCCAGCGAGGCTGGCCCGGAAACGTCCGGGAACTTCGCAATCTGGTCGAGCGGCTGGTCATTCTCTCGCCCGGAGAGTCGATCACGTTGCAGGACTTCGACCTGCTCGCGCACGGTCCGATGCCCAAGCCGGAGAACCTGTTCGGGCGGTGTGAGACCTACGACGAGTTCAAGAATCTCTCGGAGAAGCTGTATCTGGAGGAGAAGCTACAGGCCAGCGGTTGGAACGTGAAGAAAACGGCGGAGGCGCTGCAGATGCAGCGATCCAATCTGTACAAGAAGATCGAAAAATATGGCCTGAAGAGGCGTTGATGTCTGACGAGGAAAAGACCGGCACGGAAGAGAGCGCTTGGGAAGCCCCGAAAGTGGCCGAAGGGGCTGTCCCCCAGGACAACGGTGAAGAAGCGGCCGGCCCGGCTGCTAGCCGTCTGACCCGGCCGCGCGCGCAGGCCACGGCCCACGTCGTCAGCAGTGTCTGGAAGGGAAGCGGAGGCAAGGACGCAGCCACGTTCGAGGCAACCCTGACCTTGCGCCGTGACGGCGGTGATGGGGCCGCAGCGGTGGCGTTGTTCCCTGCCGGAGTTGCCGTGGTCGGCTGTCAGGGACCGGACTCGGTCTATCTGTGCAGTGACTATGGGCCGACCTCCGCCGTGCTCACCGAGCAAGGCAACGCCACGATCACGGTCCAGCTGGTCATCGGCTACCTGAACGACACGGCGGGACATTGCCTCGTGCTGCCGCTGCCGGCTGCGCCCGGTCACATGCTGGAGTTCACCGTCCCCGAGGACAAGCGTCAGATCCGTCTGCAGCCGGCGGTCGAGGTGGTTCCGCTGGTGGGGCAAGGCGAGTGCACCCAGGTCAGGGCCAGCATCGGACCGGTCGAGGAAGTGCGGATCGAGTGGGCCAGTGAGAACCAGGCGCGTCCCCGCTTGCGTGCTGAGGTGAGCACGGTCGCGGCGGTCAACGACCGCCACCTGTCGATGGCGACGCACATCGCTTACGAAATTCGCAGCGCGGCACTGGTCGGTCTGACTCTGGGCCTGCCCCAGCATGCTGAGTTCCTGGGAGCCGAGTGCGATGGGTTGCGCGAGTGGCGTGCGAACGGGAACCTGATCCAGCTGGAGTTGACCCAGCACGTGCTGGGCAACCTGAACGTAACCCTTTACTGGGAGGTTCCGGTCGAGCTCGAAGCGCCGTTCGAGATCCCGTGCCTGACGCTCTGCGACACGGAGCGCGAATCGGGTTGTCTGGCACTCGAATCCAGGACCAATATCGAGATCAGCGAGCAGTCGGCCGAAGGGGTCGAGGCGCTCGATGTGCGAGACTTGCCCCGCTCGGTCTGGGAGCTCTGCCAGGGCCCGCCGCTGCTGGCCTACAAGTACCTCGAGTCGGGATATCGTCTGGACGTCACCGTCGCGCGCCATCGCGAGGTGGAGGTGCTGGTCGCGGCGGTCGAGCGGGCGTATTGCCAGAGTGTGCTGGTCGAGGAAGGCCAGATGGAAACCCAGCTGCGGCTGGAGGTGCGCAACAACCAGAAACAATTTCTGCGGCTCAAGCTGCCGCACAATGCCGCGCTGTGGGGTGTCTTCGTCGCTGGGCGGCCGGTCAAGCCAGCGGTCGACCACGCCGAGCATCGGACCTTGATCGCGCTCGAGAAGTCGGTCTCGTCCGAGGGTGGCGGCCAGACCTTTCCGGTCGAGATCGTCTACCTCAGCAAGCTCGAGCGCATGGGCAAGAAGGGTGGCGTGCAGATGTTCCTGCCGGCGATCGACTTGCCGATCAACCACCTGCTGTTCCGCTTGTTCCTGCCAGAAAGCTACAAGTACTCCAACTTCGAGGGCGGACTGAATCAGGTGGACAGCTTCAGCCAGCCCTGGCCCGAGACGGCGGTAACCGACGGCACGACCGCACCGCCCCGGCTCGTCGACCAGCAAGCCGGCGGCGATAGCCAGGAGCTCCGGCCGGTGCGCGTCGATCCTCCGCGGATTGGCGAGGAGCGGCGCTTCGAGCGCATGCTGCTGCTCGAGGGTGGATCCGAGTTGCGCTTTCGCTACAAGCGTCGCTGGCGGCGCTGAGGCCGCGCCGGAGAAGTCGGTTCAGCTCCGGGACTCCTCGGCCCGGCTCAGGAATTCGGCAGGCCGAAGTCGTGGGGCAGCGTTCCCCGTGGCGAGCGGAGGAACGCGTAGGGCGTCAGCGGCAGGAAGTTGGAGACCCGCGAGGTGTAGATGTCGGCATGCCGCTCGAGCTGACGCGCCAGGTGGCTCTTGTCGTTTCCCGTGCGCAGCAGTAGCCCCCAGTGGGGGTTGTGGATTCTGCTGGCGGCCTCGGCGAGTGGGGCGATCTGTACGTCGAGGGCCTCCAGTTGCTGACGTAGGGTCGCCGCTTCGCTCTCCACCGCGGCGGCCGTCGGTTTGCCCTGGCCCCGTCCCTTGCGCAGACGCTGACGGGCCAGCCGTAGTTTCGCCAGCCGCTGCTCCAGGTCGGCCTTCTGCGCCATCAACTCGGAGAGCGGCCGCTGGGACTCCTCGAAGGCTTTCACCGCGGCCAGCTCCAGCTCCAGCTCGCGCAGGATCAAGGCGCTGCGCCAGCGCAGCATCCGCTTGGACATCTTGACGTCGACGTAGATGTGGTCGCCGACGTAGAGGATCTCCGAGCCGGCCAGCTCGAGGCAGGACTCGACCTGGGTTGCGTTACCTCCCAGATAGATTTTGTCGGTCGCGGGCGGCCCGATGCAGGGACTGAGTAGCCCAGCCTCGTCGACCACCTCGAACATTGGTCGCTCTTCGAAGAAGAAGAACGGCTTGCGGGCCGAGACGATGATCAGGTCGAACAGGTCGCGCCAGGTCGTCCCGTCGGGCAGGAAGCGGTCGAAGGCGTAGGCCATGATCTCGCGGGTGTAGTACCACTCCGAGTTGGTGATCAACATCAGCCGCTTGCCGGACTCACGTTGATCGAGCAAGGCCAGGGGCGCGTCGGGGTCGAGGTCGATGTACCTGTCGGGTGAGGCGAGGATCTCGGCCTTGAGCTTGCCCTCCATGTGCGCCGCGTCGAGCGAGTGTCGGACACGTTGGTAGAGGTCGCGATAGCCCATCACACCGGGTAGTCCGCGCTGGTCGAGCAGGTCGACCAGCTGCATGTACATGCAGGCTTCGGAGAGCGAGAAGAGCGTGTTGAGAAAGACGAACCGCGGCTCGGACAGATCGACGATTGCCTCGGAGTAGGCTTCGCGCTGCCCCTGGAGTGCGAGTGGCAGCGTGCCGTGCATGGCGCGCTTGACGTAGCCGAAGCGGTTGGGCTTGACGATGTTGCCCAGCTCGATGTCGAGCACCAGTCCGCGGATCACCAGCTCGGGCTGGAACGTCAGCTCACCGACGGGCCATCCCAGCTGGATCAGCTTGCTCTGCAGGTGGACGTAGGCTTGCGTCTCCCACTCCGCGACATGGTAGTGGATCAGCGTGTAGTCCATGTCGTAGCCGATCGCGCGAATCGCGCGGAGGTTCAGCGTGCGGTTGCAGAAGACCTGGCGTTGCTGGGTCGAATCACTCATCGGGCGGATTATAGCGTACCGGTCCGTTTCATCCCGAAGATCTGTTCTTCGCAGAGGTCGTTGGCCCACCTGACCGACGAAGGCCCGCTGCCCGCTGGCCGGTAAACCGACCAGCGAGAGGTTCGTCTGCGCGAGCAACGGCAGCCGTCCCCGGAGCCTCCGCTAACCGCCTGGACGGGGAGCACTATTTCTTGCGCGGGATCGCCGAGGTGTCGTTGCCCGAGGGCGTGGCCTGCTTGCGCGGTGTCAGCTGATAGCGGTGGTACGGCTGGTTGCAGGCCGGGCTGCCGTCGGGGTGGGCGATCGCGACCCAGACCTCCAGCGTCGACGGGTGGAAGATCGCGTTGTGCAGGTTGCTGCCCATCGACACCGGGCGGCAGATCATCTGCTGCAGGTTCCTGTGATCCACCTTGCCGTAGTGCTCGAGCAGCCGGGTGACGAAGTGCTGGTAGCGATCGTAGCCCGAGAACAGCACGGTGTCCGCCGGCGGACGCCCGATGAAGCCTTCCACCTTGCCGTGCTTCGACTTGAACAGCACCCGGTGCTTGGAGACCTCGACCTTGATGTCTTTCATGAAGGTCTTCTTGTCCGCCGCTCCGGCGCCTGGCTTCTCGGCTCGAACAAAGCCGAAGCTCTGGCCCGGCTTGACCGTCTCGAAGATCCTGCCGGTGGCCCAGATGCCTCGGCTGTCGGGGATCTTGCCGTCCGAGATGACGTAGTAGTACTCGCAGGTCCGTGGCGTGCTGCGGAAGATCTCGACCGCCTGGTTCAGCGTGCTGGCGCGCTCCAGCGCGTCCCGCATCAGGAAGGTCATCGGCATGCCGTTCCAGTACAGCAGGCCGCCGCCGCCCATCTCGCCGATCGAGATCTGCTTCTCGTTCATTCCGGTGACCGTCCCGGTGATGCCGGCGAAGCCCACGTTGATCCACTTGTGCTTGCCGTCCGGTTCGTGAACGATGATCAGGCTGGTGTCTTGAAAGCCCAGTCGGGTCATGTAGTCCAGGATGCGAACGTGGTACAGCGACCCGTCGTGGGTCGCCTTGCCCATCAGCGCGAAGCCGCTGCAGTGGAAGGCGGCGGGAAACAGGTTGGCCGCCTCGACGTCGGCGTAGGACACGCCGGCGCCCTTGGCCAGTCCGCGCATCTCCTCCTTGAAGCGCTTCGGGATGTGCCGCCGCAGGCTCATGTGCATCAACGGGCGGAACGCCTTGTAGGCCTTGTACTCCTTGCTCTTGGCCATCTTGCTCTGGTTGTCGTTGACCGTGCGCAGGTTCTTCTTGACCATCGCGGTGATCAGCTTGCCGTGCTGGTATCCCATCTCGTAGGGCGTCCCCTTGAGATGCAGGACGAGTTTTCCGGTGGGTAGCTTTTCGAGGTATCCCTTTCCCTCGCGAGCAACGATCTGGGCGCTGGCGGTGGTCAGGGTCAGGGTCAGGGTGAGGATCAAGGTCAGGCCGATCAGGCTCCGTTGGCGGGTCAGCGTCATCCCATGTTACTCCTTGTCATCAATGGGTTTATCACCATGTTCGTTTGGGCGGTTTACGACTCTTCGCGATCTGGCGCGGGCCTTCTGCTCGAGATCCACTCCCCGGTGAACTCGAGCAGTCGCTAGACCTGGTTGTACGCGTCTGGCGCCTCGCGCGTTTGGTGCGCCTGCGAGTGCCGGCTGTGGGCCGGTGATTTGCCGGATTTCCAGAGGGATGGATGGGGCGACGTGGGTATTGGTGGGTGAGGATCGGGACCTGGGTATTCGAGTGTCCGGGCCTGTTTGATGAGCCGTACAGCCCGCGTCAGGAGGAAGGTAAATGACGGATCAGACGCATGACACGACAGCAGCGGCCGAGCGCTTGAGGCCGGTGAGGAGCTGTCCGAAGACGAGCCGGACGACGAGTAGCCTGCTCGCCAGACGAGGTGCTCGCGAGTCGGACAGCGACCGGCCACGGCCGATGCGCCGGTAGACTTGACCGTTGCCGGGGGCCTGTGGTGAGCGTCTCACTCGAACGAGTTCGCCCCATTCAGCGCCGTGGGTCCGCTCAGGATTGGGACATCGCCGTCAGCTTTTCATAGAGGGTCGTGCGGCTGATGCCCAGCAGCTTGGCGGCCCGTGTCTTGTTGCCTCCGGCCAGCTCCAGGGCCTGGCGCACGTGTGCGGCCTCCAGCTCCTTGAGGGTCGGGAAGCCGTTGCCGGTCGGGACGCCGGACCTCTCGGAGAGCTGCAGGTCTGTGCGGGTAATCGTACCGCCGGTGGCGAAGATGGCGGCTCGCTCGAGCACGTTGCGCAGCTCGCGGATGTTGCCCGGCCAGCGATGACCCGCCAGTCGATCTGCCGCCTCCGGGGAGAGGTGCAGCGCGGGGCGGCCGAGCTCTTGCGCCAGACCGGGCAAGAAGTGCTCGGCCAGCAGCGGGATGTCCTCTGGTCGCTCGCGCAGCGGCGGCACCTCCAGGCGAGCGATGGTCAAGTGGCGGTAGAGGTCCTGCCGGAACACGCCGTCGGCCACCGCGCGCTCCAGGTCGTTTCGCGTGGCGGCCAGGCAGCGTACGTCGCTGTGACGTTCTTCGGTGGCGCCGATCGGACGGTAGCGGCCCTCCTCGAGGACGTGCAGTAGCGTGACCTGCGCCGACTCGGTCAGGTCACTCACTCCGTCGAGGAACAGTGTCCCGCTGTTGGCCTGGGCCAGGCAACCCGCCCGATCCTCGGTCGCGCCGGTGACGGCGCCGCCCTGCAGGCCGAACAGCTCGCTCTCGATCCGCTCCGCCGGGATCGCGCCGCAGCGGACGTGGACGAACGGGCCCAGCCGGCAGCGGCTCGCGGCGTGAATCGCGCGGGCGATCCCAGCCTTACCCGTGCCGTACTCGCCCTGGATCAGCACGGTCGTCGGCAGCGGGGCCATCCGGGCGACCTCCTCGCGGAGTTCTTCGATGGCGTCCGACTGACCGAGGATCGTCTGGCCGGCGGTCATCGAGAGCGTGCCGGAGTCGGAGCGCTGCGTCGGCCGATCGGGCTCTTGTTGCGGCGTGTGCTCGACGACCACAAGCTCGACCGCGCCGATCAGGATGCGGTCCCGCAGCGAGATGGGGTGCTCGCTCACCCGCCGTCCGTTGACCCGCGTGCCGTTGCGGCTGCCCAGGTCCTGAACAAACCACTGTCCGTCCCGATGGGTCAGGGCCACGTGCTCGCGCGAGACCTGTTCGTCGACCAGCACCAGCGCGCAGCCGTCACCCTTGCCGAGGATGTAGCGCTGCTCCGGATCCTCCAGCGGATAGACCTGTCCGGATCCGATTCCCTTTGCGATAGACAGTCCGAGCACGGTACCCTAGGTTAACTGGAGGGAAGCGGATGCAAATCAAGATTCTACACTGAACGTCCTGAGGCTATGGCCAGAGGGCGGCGAGTCTCGCCGCCAAGATCGAGAAGGAGACCGGTATCCAGCCGAGCCTCGAAACGGTTCGGGGTGGTCGCTTCGAGGTGGTCGTGGATGGGGTGGTCCTCGCATCTCGCGAGGGTGGGTTCTTCAAGAAGCTGTTCGGCGGCGGCTGGCCGGACGACGACGCGGTAGTGCAGCTGGTCAGTCAGAAGGTAGCTGGAACCGCCTCTTCCTGACGTCCCAGACGAGCTGGTCGCGGTGGGCCTTCCACCAAGCGCGGATCTTGGCGATCTGCTGATCCTGCTCGGGGCGGTTGCCTGCCCCCAATGGTGGCGCACCCTCCAGCCGCCTCATCAGGTTGCGCAGCTCCGGGCGGGGAAACGGCTCGATCTGGGCCCGCCGGATCAGCACGTCGTAGTATGGCTTGTAGCCGCGGTTACGTAGTGCACGGTGGGCGGCGATGCGGTGTGCGCTCACCGGGGAGCAGAGATCGCTCCAGAGCCACCTCACCTGAGTCTCGTCGCCGAGCGCGGCCAGCATACCGCTCGAGGGCATGAAGTTGCCCGTCGTATCGGCCTGCAGGATCCTACGGCCCAGCTGCTTGTCGATCGGGGTGCCGGCGGCCAGCGCGGCAGACAGCAGCGCCCGGGCACCTGGATGACCGACAGCCTTCTTGAGCCGCGTTTGCAGCCAGCTGTCGACTTCGGGGCCGCCCAGCGAGCCTGCCGCCTCGAGGATCGTCTGCCTGACCGAGAGGCTGCCCTCGCCCTCGTACTGTTTGATCAGGGTGGGGACTGCTTTTCGGTCGTTGAGGATGGCCAGTGCGCGGGCTGCAGCCCCCCGGACCTTGGCATTGAGGTCCTTGGCCAGGGCCTGCTCGAGCGCCTCTCGGCCCTTTCCGCGAATGCCCAGCGCTCTTGCAGCGCGTGTGCGGAACTGGTAGCGCTCGAGCTGGCGTAGGTCGGAGATCAGCTGCTGGGTCACCGCCTCGTCAGGCAGCCGCGACCAGAAATCGTAGTACCAGACCAGCCGGCTCTCGACCCATCGGTCGCGCATTATCTTGTGGACGCCGGATGCGCCGAGTCCGGCCAATGCCTGAATCGCCGTTGCGTGGAAATGCTCCTGCTCGACAGCGACCTTGCGGAGTCTGGGCAGGTCCTCCATCGTCCCCATCAGACCGAGATAGAACAGGGCTGCATCCCGCTTGCCTGTGAGTTGGGAGAGGTTGTCGACCACTTTGCGGGCCCGCGTCAGCGCTTTGTTCGACGCCCGACCGAGCAGGGCGAGCGCCCGCAGGCCGGTCTCGCGATCGATCGAAGAGTCACTGTCGAGTAGCTTCTCGAGCATCGGCCTGGACTGTGTAAAGCCGGTGAACGCCAGCAGGAACAGCAGGTTCTGTCGCCCCGAGCCGCGGGCGCGCTGGAGCCCCTGGACCAAGGCCAGTCGGTCCGAATCACCCAGCCAGGGTCCCTTCAACTGCAGGGCCTGCAGGGCGCGTGCGTTGGAACGGGGTTGGCCGGTAAGCCAGAGCAGCAGCTTGAGGGCGTCAGGGGTGCCGTTCCAGACCAGCGCCAGGATGGCTTCGCGCTGGACCAGTCGGTGGACGCCCTTGTGACGAATGATCGAGCCCAGTAGCGGAACCGACTTTACCCCACCGACGGCGCCCAGGTAGGCCACCCCGTTGATGCCTGCATGGCGGTCGGTGTTCCGGCTCAAGAAACGAAGCACCTGTGTCTCGTGGGCTGGATCGCGCAGCCGGAGGAGGCCGCGAGTAATCTGTTGCTGGGCCCGCTTGAGCACGTTGTTGAGGTTTTCGATCAGCGCTGTTCCGGCCTGCTGGCCACCGATGCGGGCCAGCGCGGTCGCCGCGTGGGTCGGCAGCTCGAAGTGGGGCGAGCTCTTCAGCACGTCGGCCAGGCCCGGCACGAACCGCTCGTCGCCGAACTGTCCGACGATCAAACAGAGGTGCCTGGCGGCGACCTGGTCGATCTGGTCCAGGTCGGGCAGGGTTCGTAGCTTCTCCACGAAGCCGATCGTATGGGACACGTTCTCGCTCTGGCTCAGCAGAATGGCGATCGTCTCGATCAGCCGGTTCCGCAGGCGACCGATGTGGTGGTCCAGCATCTCCGAGAGCATGGGAACCTGCGAGGGCAGCTTGGCCTCCCGGATGGCGATGATCGTCCCCTCCACCACGATGTCCGAGGGCTTGTCCGAGAGCGTTTTCTCGATCAGCTTGCGAGCCTGCGGTTTCGGCAGCTCTCGTGCGAGCAGCATGATCGACTCGGCACGCAGCTGACCTGGGTTGGTCGGCTCTTCCAGGACCGCCTTCGCCTCGGTCAGGCCGCGTTCGCGGTCGGTTCGCATCAGCAGCTTCAGTGCGCGTACGCGTAGCAGCGTCTCCGGGTCCGTCTGGCAGATCTTGAGCAAGTGGGGCGCCGTCTCCTTCGCCGGATGACGCATGATCTGGGTCAACAGGGCGTTGCGCTGATTTCTCGTCTCGGCCGTGGCGTAGGCCTTCACCAGCTTGCTCAGCGGCTGCAGCGGCAGGTTCTGTTCGATCAGGCGCTGCAGCTTCTCTTTGATGCCGGCGTGACGCTCCTTGGCCTGTATGATCCGCAGGTGGTCGACGCAGTCGGGTCCCCTGTGCTTGGCCAGTGAGACGCAGGCCTGGTAGCGCACCTGGAGATCCGGGTCGAGCAGGGTGCTGGCCCTCAGCTGCCGGACCACCTTTTCGTGACGCTTGGCCTGGCCTAGCCGCTTCGCTGCTGCCAGGCGCGCGGTGACGGATCCTTTGCGTGAATGGAGCACGGTGATGTCGCGCTTGTTCTGGCTGGTCAGTTGGGCGAGGGCGGGAGCCGTCGTGAGCAGGCAGAGGATGGCTGTCCAGGATAGAGTTGATCGCATACCCGGATTCTACTCGGGTGTGTGGCGTCCTTCCAGGCGTCGCAATTTTATCATCGAGCCACCTGGCACTCGGACGAACTGGATACCGACATGGTAGCCCGAGTGTGTGGCATCGTCGGTCGTCTTCTGGACCCATACCACTCTCCCCATCACCTTCAGCTCGCCGACGAAGTCCGGAATGTTGAGCGTCAGCGCAACCTTCTCGCCGACGAACATCTCTTGCTCGCTGAAGATCTGGCTGCCTTTCTCGCTCAGGTCGAGCAGCTCGGTGCGGTGGGTGTCTTCGCCCGATTTTTTGTGTACGTCGAGCAGCGCGTCACGCACGTGAAAGCGGATCGGGGTCCGGCGATTGGGGCCGCCGTAGGCCTGCTGGTCGTCGGACGACTCCTCGTGGCGGGTGCGCCGACGGGTCTCCTCGCGTTCCTTGGCCGAGCGGATCTCCCTCACGCCTTTCATCTTGAGGTAGCTGCCGGGGCCCAGCCCCTCGAATGTCCTCTCCTTGACCTTGTCTGGAAGCTCGGAGCGCTCGGCCAGCAGCTGCTCTAGCCGCTGCGTGTCCACCTTGACCCCGCCGACACCCGGGAAGAGTCCCGACTCGTCCATCATCTCGATGATCTTGGTGTTCAGCAGCAGGTCGATCCCCAGCTCGCTGGTCAGGCTTGCGTGGGTCTCCAAGACGTGCAGTCGGATTTGGCGACCGTTCAACTCCGCATGGAGGGCGGCGTGGGCCGTGCGTCGCAGATCGGCTTCGCTGACCGTCCGGAGCTTGGAGAGGTCGAGGATGGCCGGATCCGTCGCCGAGGCATCGAGGGTCATCAGCAGCTTGATCAGTTTTTGGGTGAACCAGGGTTTGCTCGTGTCGTGGTAGATCAGCCGGTTGTCCTTCACCTCGTATCCCGGCCCACTGTCGCTCGGGTCGCCGTGAGATGCGATCGACGGACCGGAGCTGGGTGGCTCTGGGGACTCCGCCGAGTCGTCAGACTCTGGCTGCCCGACCTCGAAATCGAGCATCTGGCCGAAGGTCGAGTTGCGCAGGGCCAGACGCAGGTCACTGTTGGCTCGCACCAGCAGTCGGCGGCCGGCCGCCTTGAACTCGAAGTGTGTCTTGACGATCAACTTGACGTAGGTATTTGGGACGGCGGACAGCCCGGTCAGGTCGACGACCACGTTCTTGTCCGCGCCCTCGCTGCTGTGGGCGAGCGCCTCGATCTCCGCTGTGAAGCTCTCGTAGTCGTCGATCCGCAGTTCGATGGGGTGGAGGAACTCGACGATCTGAGGTTCGCTGTGCTCCATATGTACAGTATAGCAATCCTACGGTGTCACGCGAGCTTGTCTCGCCTTACCGGGGCGCCGGGTGGGCAGTGACTCAGCTAGGCTGGACTGGGGATCATCGTCAGCAGGGGAACGCTGTGGGTCACGATCTCGAAGCGCACCGGCAGCAATCCCCCGGGGTCGCCATCCACCTGGAACGGCTTGCCGGCCGGGCCGCGGACGACCAGCTCGCGGGCCTTGTAGTAGAGGTGGTCGCTCGTGTGGCGGATCCGGTGCATCACCGCTGCGGCGAAGTAGCGCAGCAGGTCCCTGCGATTCTTGCCCTTGAGGATGCAGACGTCCATCAGTCCGTCGGCCGGGTCGGCGTCGTAGGCCAGCTCGAAGTGGCCGCCGTAGTTGCGACAGTTCCCCATCACCACCATCGAGGCGTCCCGCTCGACGATCCGCCCGTCGACCTCCACTTCCAGCGACGGAGCCCGATAGCGAAACAACTTGCTGATCACCGGCCCGACGTACTGGGACATGCGGATCGACCCGCTTCGTCGCTGATCGAAGGCGTGGACCACGTCCGCGTCGAACCCGGCGCTGGCCACGGCCAGGGTATAACGCGGCGCCGTGGTGGGGTCTTCGGGTTGTGTCGTCTTGACCGCGTCGATCCAGAATACCTGCGGGTCTTCCATCATCCGGCACAGGCCCGAGACCCGCCACGGCAGGTCGAACTCTCGCGCCAGGATGTTGGCCGTGCCGGTCGGGACCAGGCCCACCGGAATCTGGTTGGACATGTTCCCCGAGACCACCTCGTTGATCGTGCCGTCTCCGCCGATCGCCATCAGCCAGGAGGTGCTGCCGCCGGTCTCCTGTGCGGCCAGGTAAGCGTCTCCGGCGCAACGGGTCTGATGGATTTCTGTGGCGTATCCACGGTACCGGAGTGCATCGGCGAGTGGGCCGAGTATCGCTCGGGCGCGCCCACGGCCCGACGTCGGGTTGACGATCAGCTTGATCTTCTGCACGGGACCCCCAGGTTAGTCACGGGGGCGGGCCTGTCAATCCTCGCGCAGGTGGTGGTTCGGTCGCGAGGCGGGCTGCGCGGGTTGCTCCTGCAGCGCGGGTTGCTCCTGCAGCGCGGGTTGCTCCTGCAGCGCGGGTTCCTCCTGCTGCGCGGGTTGCTCCTGCTGCGCGG
>PVBE010009544.1_pt1 | contig 13802 bp, 11 predicted proteins | sample 1631181 | NCBI WGS metagenome assembly PVBE01 (sample SAMN08397723, study PRJNA350692) | Marine metagenome, whole genome shotgun sequencing project. | isolation source: water | place: Pacific Ocean | collected 2012-04 | reverse complement strand
GATATTGGTACACAGGTACTCGTCGACCAGTATCCCGCTATCGGTAGCGACGCCGCTGCCTTCAAGAAATTCGATATTTGACTGAACGCCCGTCGCGACGATGATGGATGAAGGTTTCATCGTATTGCCGCTGCTAAAGGTCACTTCCAGGTCGCCCGAATCGCTGCAACTTGCGTTCTCAATCGTCGTTTCGGTAAGCACGCGGATCCCTTCTTTTTAACACCAGCGTTTCACCATCGCACTCGCTGTGGGGTTCATCATACTCCTGACCATTTGCTTGCCTCTCACGATCGAGGTCACCTTTGCCCCCCGCGCGGCAAGCGCCGACATAATGATGCAAGCGACGAACCCCGCCCCGACCAACAACACCTCTTCCCCGTCATTAGCGTGTTCTGCGATCTTACGTGCGTCGTCCAATGTCCAGCACGAATGCACCTTAGAAGGGCTGACGTCCATGAGATCCGATACATACGGACGCGACCCGGTGGCTATCAACAATCGGTCGTAACCGAGCGTGGTGCCGCTATCAAGCGTGATTTTATTCTGGTCAGAGTCGACTTTGTCTACTCTGGCCTGAATCACCTCGATGTCTAGGTCCCGGTAGTGCCCATCTGAAACACGGAGGTGCGTGCCTTTTTCCTCGATCATGCCGTGCAGGAAATAAGGTATTGCCATCCGCGAATAAGGCACTTCCTTTTCAACGCCGACGATAATGATCTTTGAGTCAGGATCGACCTTTCGCAGGTTCTCTGCCGCGGTTACTCCGGCGGGACCTGCTCCTATAACGACGTGCTGCATAATGCCCTCCCTCTAAAATTCGAATCTCCGACGGGTTTCCTGTGACGCAATACCATCTTGCATCCGACGCGGACCTCATCGAAGCGGTAGCATCCGGTCTAAATCATCGACAGTTCGCTCGGTTGGATCAGCGTTCAGTGCCGAGAACATTTCCGCCTCCAGCAAAGCGTCTTCGGCTCGGTTGAGCGCGCTGTGTTGGAAGAATAGAAGTCCCGGTCGCTAAAGTCCACGTTTATCGGTCAGCCAGATTCCTCGTCTCTGTTCTGGGGTGACGCGGCGGCATTTAGCACGTTGCCGTCAGGGCGTCGTTCGCGCTCGACCGGGCTCTCGTTTCGGAATTGATAGGTACTCCAGGCTCCGCCGGACTTGCCTCGGGCAGCACCGCGAACCGGATACCATGGACACGGGCATTCTGCATCTACCCCCCAAATCGGTAATTGATCATCGGACTGCGACAGACTCTAATTGGGCCTTACCTGCCACCCGACTGGTTATGGATTACGTGTTGATTTACACTCGCAGAAAAGGTGGATAGTCGATCATGATCGAGCCCAAAAACTGGTTGGTCCACGGCCATTCTGATTTTGAGCAGTTGCTTCACGAGTCTATGGCTGCCGTTGAAAAATGGGACTGGCAACAGGCCAAGGACCTGTTCCATGAACTCTCATCGCAAATCGAAAAACACATGGCGATGGAGGATGAGGTGTTGTATCCGGCCTACGAGAGTTTCGCCGACCTCCCACAAGAACCGATACGTGCGCTCAAGGACGAGCATGAAAAGATCAATCAATTAGTAGGCGACGTCGAGACAGTGCTCGATACGAACGACTCGGAGCACGTACTCGAGTCAATGACCCGATTCGAGGGGATCCTACTCGACCATCATGAAAAAGAAGAGAGCATCTTTTTGCCGATGGCCGGTCATTTTCTAGAACCTCTAAAAGAGACGCTGCTGGAACGAATGCGGGAGTTCGACGATTCAGCCGAAGAAAAGGGTAAGCAATAAGAGAACCTCTGATTAGTTCGTGGAACGCCGCTTGGCGTTCAAAATCCGATTGTCCCAGAATTAGTCAGAGGTTCCTTAGCCCGCGGTTCCCACCCGCACGACACGCTCTGAACCGGCTATACGGAGTTGATGGTTTGGCGAATTCGAGATGCTCAAAGACTGAACGCGCGATACTTTGTCTCTTCTAAAGGATTGCGTTAATCTAGGGGTTCGGTCGGAGAATGAGCCGAAAACTAGCGCCGATCGACTGCAAAGGAGTACTGACCATGTCCAAGACAGTATCCACTCGACCCCTCAACAAAGATGACCTTTCGTCAATCGTGGATATTGACGAAAAAACGAGCGGAACGAGAAAAGATGCCTTCTGGGAGGGCAAAATCCAGATTCAGGAATCCTCCAGACCCCCTTGGGCCTCGCTGGTCGCGGTAGTCGACAACGAAGTCGTCGGCTTCTTATTCAGCCACTATGAAGAGCTCGAGTTCGGACTTCCCGGCAGCATCGCCTGGATCGATATCATCGGTGTGGATCCCGGCTATCGGCGTCTGGGTGTTGCTTCCAAGCTGATGGGACATCTTACCGACGCTGCCGAGGACGTCGGCATAGACAGGATTTTCACCCTCGTGGCCGACGCGGACCCTCACATGGCAGAGTTCTTCAGCGCTCAAGGTTTTTCGCACGGGGCAATGAAGCACTTCCGCAAAAATCTCAGTGGTAAAGGTGGTTCCTGATAGCTAACCCACATTTCTCACCGGCCGGCACGGTGGGTGCGTCGCGCCGGGGAAAAATGCGGACCAGGAGCCTGTCGGATTTAGGAGTTTGTAGCGAGGCCGGTACCGCGCATCATACTGTTCATGACGTTACGGAACCGAAGCGTAAGCAAGACTGCCGCAATCCACAGACAGCAGCACAGACCGAACCATACCCCTCGGGCACCGTAATCGAGACCTACGCCTAGGACGTAAGCGACGACAAAGCCCACGCACCAATAAACGAACGCGTTGATCAACAACGGTACCTTCGTGTCCTTGAGCCCGCGCAGTGCGCCTGCGGCTGTCACTTGTGAGCCATCGCCGAGTTGTAGGACCGCGGCAATCAATAGAAGCGAAGTCGCGAGCGTGATTACCTCTGCATCGTTCGAGTACAACCGCGCGATCGTATCTGCATACACGATCGTCAACCCCGCGCTGACGCACATCAGCAAAAAGCACATGGCGATGCCGACGAACCCCACGCGCCTCGCGATTCTCGGCTCCTCCCGCCCAATTGCCTGACCAACGAGCGTCGTCGTGGCCATGCCTACACCCAAAGGGATCATGAAAATCAAGCTCGCATAGTTGAGCGTAACCGCATGCGCAGCGACTACTACGGTACCGAACGAACCCATGATCAAAGCAACCACCGTAAACAGTCCGGCCTGCAGCATGAACGATCCGCCGATCGGCGCCCCGACCGCGAGAAGATGCCGCATGGCACGCCAATCCGGGCGTTCGAGGCCTTCCATTACGTCAAACTGCCGATAGACCTTGGCGCCGGCAGTGTAGATACTGATAAATAGAAACATCAACCAAAACGTCAAGCCGCTGCCGAGACCCGCGCCCACGGCACCGAGCGGCGGTGCGCCGAATTCGCCGTACATAAACACATAATTGAGTCCGACGTTGATGGGCAGGGAGGTCCCCATAATGATCATGATGGGAATGGTTCGCCCCAAACCCTCGTTCATCTGCCGCAGGCAGTGGTACCAGTAACAACCAAGTACGCCCCAGGAAATCGCATCAAGATATCCTTGCGCCAGCGAAGCGACGGCGGGCTCGATATCCATCCACAGCATCAAGGGTTCGGCAGTGCGCAGTATCGCAACCACGACTACCGAAACAAAAACAACCAACCACATGCCTTGACGAGTGACACGGCCGATTTCTTTGATGCGACCGGCGCCAAAATGCTGAGCAACCGTCGGGCCTATCGCCATAACTACGCCCAATCCGGCGAGAAAAACCGTGATCCAGATGCTCGAACCAAGTGCGACCGCCGCTAACTGGATCGCACCGAGACGACCCGCCATCGCCGTGTCGGCGACGTTCACACCAATATTGAACAAATTGTTCAGAATCAGCGGCCACCCGACAATGATCAGCCGACGTGCGTCGCCAAGCCACGACGATAGCGGTACGGGGAAATTCAATCAGGCGACACGAGTCCCGCCAATCTCGGGAATGGCGGACAGGAGTTTCCGGGTATAAGGGTGTTGAGGCCCGTCCAGAATTTCGTCTATGGGTCCCTGTTCGACGATTTCGCCCTGGTACATAACTGCCACATAGTGCGCAATGTAGGCGACGACACCAAGATTGTGCGTTATAAAAATATAGGTAAGACTCAAGTTTTCTTGTAATTCTCGTAGCAATTCCAATATCTGTGCCTGAACTGAGACGTCGAGCGCGCTGGTAGGTTCGTCGCAAACGATCACTTCCGGATCGACGGCAAGGGCGCGCGCAATACAAACGCGCTGACGCTGGCCGCCGGAGAATTCGTGCGGATATCGATGCTTGTGCGATGGTTCCAACCCAACCTGTACCAGCAATTCCTCGACACGGGCCTCCCGCGCATCTCGATCTTCTCCGATCCCCTGGGCGATCATCCCCTCCTGGATGATATCGCTCACCATCATTCGCGGGTTCATTGACGAATAGGGATCCTGAAAGACGATTTGCAGATCCGAACGGCGCTTGCGCATTTGTGCCGGACTCAGCGTAGCGAGGTCCTGCGCGTGGTATTTCACATGGCCGCCGGAAACGGGAAGCAACCGTAAGATCCCTTTCCCCATCGTCGTCTTACCGGAGCCGGATTCACCGACTATTGCGACAGTAGTTCCGCGATTGACAGTCATAGTGATGCCATCGACCGCCTTCACATACCCGACGACGCGTTTGAACAAGCCTCGCCGGATCGGGTAGTGCACCTTCAAATCCTCGATTTCCAATACTGCCTGGGGATCCCTTATCGTCAGGTCGAGGCCCTCCCGAATACGCTTGTCGCGGTTGGGGAGGGCGTCGAAAAGTTGTCGAGAATAGCTGTGCTGCGGCGAACGATAGAAATCGTCGCGCGCGCCCTGCTCGACAATGGCCCCATCTTTCATCACGGCCAGCTTATCGGCCATTTGATAGGCTACGCCCAGATCATGGGTGATAAACAGGATCCCCATGTCGTTTTCGCGCTGCTGTTCCCGAAGTAGGTTCAGCACCTGCGCCTGAACGGTGACGTCGAGCGCGGTAGTCGGTTCATCGGCGATCAACAAATCCGGTTCCGCCGCCATGGCTATCGCTATCATGACGCGTTGTTTCATCCCGCCGGAAAACTGATGAGGAAACTCTCCATAACGTCGCTCCGGTTCTGGGATATCGACGGCATCGAGCAACTCGATGACGCGATCGGCTTCCGCCTTGCCCCTCAAACCCTTGTGCCGGCGGAGCACTTCACCAATCTGCTTCCCCACGGTGATCACGGGGTTCAGCGACGACTGCGGTTCCTGGAATATCATGCCGACCCGAGCACCTCGGACATCACGCATACGGCTCTCCGGCAACGCCAGAATATCCGTTCCGTCCAGGCCGATGCTCCCCCCAGCGATACGGGCGGCGTGGGGCAGAAGCCGCATAATGGAAAGCGCCGTAATCGACTTACCGCTGCCGGATTCTCCAACGAGCACGACCGTTTCGCCGCGGGAGACGTCGAAAGACGCCTTATCGACCGCCTTCACCGGATCTTTCGCGGAGGCAAAATGGACCGACAACTCGTCGACGCTCAGAAGTGGTGTAGACATTCAGTTCTTAACCTGTTCCCAACCGGCGTCCGGCGCGAATCGCTCGCCGTGGTCGTTGCAAAGCTGCTCCAAACGCGCGCAAACCTCGTCTGCACCTCGGTCCAACGCGTAACGGATTGGGCCACCCCGGAATGGCGCGAAACCCGTACCGAATACCATCCCAACATCAATTAAGTCCGCATCGGGGACAACGCCTTCACGTAGACAGGCGACGCATTCGTTGACCAGTCGAAGGATCAATCGATCGGCCAGATCTCGTGTCGGTAGCGCCGCGGACTCTGCCTTCGGGCGAACGACGCGCTTTCCCTTATATTCGTAGAAACCAACCCCATTCTTACGACCCAAACGGCCCTGTTGTACTTTCGCCCGCAAACTGTCGGGAACCGTCCCACCGAGCTTTGCTGCCAAGACCTCCCCCACCGACAGGCAAATGTCCAAACCTACGGTGTCGGCTAGTTCGATAGGGCCCATGGGCATCCCGAACTGGGTCGCCGCGTCATCGACTACCACCGGGGAGATACCCTCATCTACCAAGGTCATCGCTTCCTGTAAGTAGGGCGATAATATCCGGTTGATCAGAAATCCGGGAGAGCTGTTCGCCGGAAGTGGTTGCCGGTCGATCTGCACGGCAAACGCGGCCGCTCGATCGGTTTGCAGGGGATCGGTATTCGCAGCGCTGATGATCTCGATCAGCTGCATCCTCGCTACCGGGTTGAAGAAATGGATACCAACCAGGCGACTGCCGTCCTGCATGGCGTCGCCGATATCTTCCAGTGGAATGCTCGAGGTGTTTGTGGCGATCAAGGCATCAGACCGCGCCCCACTTTCGATCTGCTGAAACAGGCGGCGCTTCGCGTCCAGATCCTCCACGATCGCTTCGATGATGACATCGGCGCGAGCGATCCCGGAGCCCTCGATATCGACGATCAGATTATCCTGTACCTGAGACCGGCGGTAGCGATCCTTGATCCGCGATTTGTAAGTCGCCATGGCGCGTTTGATTGCCGGCGCTACAAATGCTATTTCCCGATCCTGCACAGTCACGCGCATTCCGCGCATGGCGCACCAGGCGGCGATGTCGCCGCCCATCGTCCCGGCACCGATCACGTGTACGTGACGGACGGGAAATTTCGACTCGCGGCCTATCGATTTCAGACGTTCCTGCAAGGAAAACAAACGTTGTAGGTTCCGGCTGGTCGCACTGACGAACAACCGCCCAATCGATCTTGCCTCCTCGCGGAACATCTCCTCCCGATCGCCGCCGCACTCCCTCCATAGACCGACCAGCGCGTAAGGCGCCGGGTAGTGCTTCTCGGGGGCGCGTTTTTGCACTTGCTTCTTCAACAGGGCAGCGACGACCGGGCGCGAAATCCGAGTATTGGTGAGTTTTGCGGTCAAAGGTAGTTTGCGCCGTGCAGGTGGCTGCAGAATCAATGCGCGCACGGCATTGTCCAGGTGCCGTTCAGGCACCGCACGATCGACTAGACCCATTTTCGCCGCTCGCCGCGCGTCGATACTGCGCCCCGTTAGCATCAAGTCCATCGCGGCCAGAACGCCAATTCTTTCGATCAAACGCACCGTCCCACCAAAGCCAGGGTGGATCCCGAGCAAGATCTCGGGGACACCAAGTCGTGTGCGGTCATCATCTACGGCGACGCGGTAGCGACATGCGAGCGCGAGTTCCAACCCTCCGCCGAGGCAAAATCCGTGAACACGCGCCACCGTCGGAAATGGAAATCGTTCAATGCGACTAAACAACTCATGTACGATATCGATCTTATTCGCGGTTTCCACCGGATCGTCGAGTTGCTTGAATTCGCGAACGTCCGCACCGACGATGAATCATGACGGCTTGGTGGAATAGAGCACGAGACCGCGCGGGCGCGAACCCGTCAATTCGTCCACTATGCCGCCCAATTCTTCCAACACCGCCGTGGATAAAGTGTTCGTCGATTGACCGGGACACTCGAGGGCCAACCAGGCGATGTCGTCCGTATCCCGCGTCAGGACCCAATTTTGGGGCTGTATAGGTCTATCTTCTGTTGCGTTCATAGTAGGGCCCGTATGCGTACAACTCAGCTTCGATCGACCAGCATCGCGCCGCCCTGCCCGCCGCCAACGCAGATCGCGGCGATACCGCGTTTCGCTTTGCGCTCGTTCAACACGTGTAGAAGATGCAAGACGATACGGGCGCCGCTGGTCCCGACCGGGTGCCCAAGTGCGACGGCCCCGCCATCTACATTCAAGCGTTCCTCGTCAATTTCGCCGAGCGCCTTACGTAACCCGAGATTCGTCTTGCAGTATTCCGTATCCTTGAAAGCTCGCAGACACGCCAACACTTGTGCCGCAAACGCTTCATTGATTTCCCAATAATCGATTCTATTCATCGCTAGACGGCGGCGTCTCAGCATGGGCGCCGAGGCGTGGACGGGACCAAGGCCCATTTGCCGCGGATCGAGACCCGCCCATTCGGTGTCCACGATGCGGCCCAGGACCGGCAAATCGTGGTCTTTGACCGCCTGCCCGCTCGCTAGTATCACCCACGACGCACCATCGGTTATCTGCGCGCTGTTGCCCGCGGTGACATGGCCGAACTCCTTATCGAATACGGGCTTCAGTTTAGTTAGTTTCTCGACTGAGGAGTCAGGGCGAACTCCGTCGTCATGAAGGTAATAGGCGCCATCAGGGTCGACCAGCGGTACGATTTCTTGCAAACGGCCTTCGCTCTGAGCTGCAGCCAAACGCAGGTGGCTACGCACGGCATACGCGTCCATCTGTGCGCGGGTGACACCGAATCGATGCGCCAGCACCTCCGCGGTCTGCCCCATCGAAAGCCCTACGACCGGATCCGTCAAGCCTCTCAAAATCGCGATAACGGGCTTAAGGTGGGTTGGCCTGAGAGACAACAAGGCCTTGGCGCGAGCGCCGGCCGAACGCGCGCTCATCCATTGGCCGAACCAGGCAACCATTGCCGGCCCCCACAGGATCGGCGCATGGCTCATCGCCTCAGTACCTCCCGCGAGTACGAGTTCGGCGCGCCCCGTAAGTATCGACCGTGCACCGCAATCAATGGCCTGCATCCCGCTCGCGCAATTACGCTGTACGGTCCAGGCCGGAACTTGGTCACCGCAACCGATCCTCAATGCGACGACCCTGCCGATGTTAACCTCGTCGGGAGAAGGTCCGATGCAGCCGAGAACAACCTCATCCAACTCGGCCGCGGCAAACGGCTGCCTCGCAAGCAACGGCTGCGCAGCCAATACGGCGAGGTCTGAAGGCCTGAACGGGCCCGGACCCGAGCGGGCCTTCAAAAACGGCGTTCGGCAACCGTCGACGATATAGACCGCCCGACGGGCGTCAGACGAACGACTCGCTGTGGCCATCGCTGTGTTCCTCCATTATCAGAAATAGCCGGACCCTGACGCTGTCCGGTTTCTGCGCGCGCTCATTTAGGTGATGACCCTCAAGCGCGGATCGAACGCGTCACGAACCGCATCGGCGAACAGGTTCGCGGCCAGAACCAGAACGAACATGAACACAAATGCGGACAGCAGCGACCACCACACCACTGGTTCGCGTGCGAGTTCCAGCCGTGCGCTATTGATCATGTTACCCCAACTTTCCATACTCGGGTCGACGCCGATATTAATGTACGATAGCACGGCTTCCGCCAAAACGAGGCCGCTGAAATCAAGCACAATGGAGATCATCACGATATGCATGATGTTTGGGATCATGTGCCTCAAAATGATCGTCGTGTGACGGACACCGAAGGCTCTCGCCGTCTCGACGAAATCTATCTCGCGCAATTTTAAGGCCTCGCCCCGCAACAGGCGGCACAAGCCGGTCCAGCTGGTTATTCCAAGAATTACGCATAACGCGAGCAATCTCAGATCGGCCCGCGCGACAAGACTGGTGAACTCCTCGGCGTGCTTGACCATATACACTTCCAGGATCAGGGCTGCGGCCGCAATTAGTAGCACGCCCGGAATCGATGACAAGGTCGTATACAAGTATTGGATCACATCGTCGATCCACCCTCGGAAATAACCCGCGGCGACGCCCAGCACGATCGCAAACGGGAGCATGACCAGCGTCGTTAACGTACCGATGATCAATCCGGTCCGTACGCTTTTTAGCGACTGGTAGAAAACGTCGATACCGACTTTGTCCGTGCCGAGGATGTGGTAATGAGGAGCAAGGGACGAACATGCCCCGATGATTACGGCTATGGCGGCGGTAACGCCCAGCAATGTGCGCGCAGGAAACACCGAGTTTCCCAGGACGATACCACGCACGGTCCGGGTGAGTGGACTCGAACGGCGGCGGCTAATCAGGACCGTTATGGCCAGGGAGGCACCAAACCAGTACCCCAATGCCTGCAGCGCCCCCCCGAGGATCCGCTCCAGAACGTCGGGACCGCGTTCACGAAGATCGCTCAAATGGGCACCGCCGTAGCGAAGACGCGGATAGTCGCGTACGGTGCGTCCGCTTTCAAGCTCGACGGTCTCTTTGCTAAAAGCGCTGATGGCAAAGGGCGCCGAGTATGTTTTCTCAACTTGGCTGCGCAAGGGCCCGACTAAGCGGTCGAACATGCTGATCACTTCCGTACCGTATTGGACTTTTTCGCTGCCTTCGTCCGCCGGGGTAAGCCGCGGGTAAAAATGTATCGAGTCCAATACCGCGATGACCAGGAATGTGGCCAACACCACCGCCGCAGATACGGCGAGCGCATTTTTTGACACCTCGCGCCACGGCGCCTTCAGATGCTCGTGCCGGGCCGCATAGGAAGCGTAGACGCCGCCCGTAATCAACAGGGCGAAAAAGAGAGCATCGGTCGTAAGAAGCGTGAATTGCATTGAAATGGTATTACTCGAGTCTAACGCGAGGATCGACGACCGTGTAGGAAATGTCGGTGAGCAACAAACCGACGATGTATAGGAACGATCCAAGAAAGACCATCGACCTCACTATCGCAAAATCCTGCCTCTGAATCGCATCGATGGTATAACTGCCGAGGCCTGGGATCCCAAAGAATGCTTCGGTAATCAAACTTCCGAGGAACAGCATTGGTAACACCACGACCACGCCGGTGAGGATCGGGATCAATGCATTTCTGAGTACGTGCACGTAAAGTACCGCCCGTTCAGACAGTCCTTTCGCGCGAGCGGTTCGCACGTAGTCCTTGTTAATTTCTTCGAGGAAAATGGTTCGGTACCAGCGGACGCCACTACCGAGACTTCCTATTACGCCGACCAAAACCGGCAAAACAATGAATTTTGCTCCGACGAGGCCGGTGTCGAACCCGGAAATCGGTACCAGATGCAACAGTTTCCCGATCAGAAACTGACCGCCGATGATATAGAACAAGCTGGATATAGACATCATCGCTACACACACGACGACTGCCCAGATGTCCACGTAGGTACCGCGAAAGAAGGCCGCGACCAAGGCCAGCGTAATCGTAAGGAGTACGCCGACGGTGAATACCGGAATCGCGATTGCGAGACTCGCCCACATGCGCTGAGAGATGTCGTAACCGATGTCGCGACCGCTGTCGGACTGTCCGAAATCGAATGCGAACAAACGCACCGAGTTAGTGAAGAAAATCGTATCTCGGAACTTTTCCAGCCCGGCCGCGTCGTGGTTCCAGATCAACGGCCTGTCGTAGCCGCGATCGGCTTTCCATTTCTCAATCGACTCCTGCGTAACCCGGCGTTCACCCAGATGCAGACGCGCCATATCGTCCGGCGAATTGACCACGAAAAAAAGCACGAACGTGATGACATTCACGCCGATCAAAATTGGGATCGCGTAGGCGATTCGACGGACGATATAGCTAATCATTTGAGGGTGGCCCGCTGCCTTCTGCGATACGTCCGGTAGGCCGGAACACCGCTGATAAACAGGGCTACCAAGAAGGCTACGACGGGCCAGGCTACCGGCTCGTTCCAGGCTATCCTCAGCACAACGCGCCGCTCGGGATCGATGGTTTTGTACTTTAAAGTATTACGCGCCATCAGATTCGGCTTGGCGTTTCCATACCATTCGTGATACAGGGAATAGGCTTTGGGATGGAAACCCCACGCCCAAGGTGCGTCTCGGCGCGCGATTTCGAGCATTCTGTCGATGACGGCCTGGCGTTCGGGTCCGTTCGCCATCGCTCGCATCTCGACAAAAAGGGCGTCGAACTCTTCGTTCTGATAATTCGACGCGTTTTCTCCCTGGCTCACAACCTTTGCGTTGGGGCCGTAAAGCAAAAACAGAAAGTTCTCGGGATCCGGGTAGTCGGCGTTCCAGCCCCAGCCAAAGATTTGCGCCGACCCCTTTCTGACCTTTTCCTGAAAACGGTTATAGTCCGTGGTCCGGATAACCAATTGTATTCCGAGTTTGACGAACTGCTTACGGTACCAATTCAAGATCGATTTACTTCCGGGCCCCGATGCAATCGCCTCGAAATAGAGTGTTAGCGGCTCGCCTGTAGTGGCATCGCGACCGTTCGGATAGCCGGCCTCGGCCAGCAACGATTTGGCTTCGTCAATCGGCTTGCGCTTCGCCTTACCGTTGACCCACTCGTAGACGTACGGGTTGATGCCTTGGGCGCCGTCGATGTGCCCGAAGATCCCCGGCGGAATCGGACCCTGCGCCGGCAACCCTCGCCCGTTTGCAAATATCGAAATGAGTTCCTCGTAATCAACCGCGATCGAAATGGCCCGCCGCAAGAGGCGCGCGCGTGAGGAGTCGCCGCCCACGACTTCGTTGGTCATGTTGAAGCCGATGTACGAAGTCGACGCCTGCACGGCCGTGGCGAGTCGGATATTTCGCGCGCGCATTTCCGAGGTCAGCTCGGCTTCGCCTTCGGTCGAAAACTGGATCGCCTGGTCAAAACTGTCGGAAACGATACCTGAGCTGTCGTAATACCCTTGCAGAAACTTCGTCCATCCCGGGATGGCTTCTTTTTCGAGGCTGTAGTATGCGGCGTCGATGAACGGCATCGTTAAGCCGGCACTTTCGAGCCACCCCGCAGCCTTGTCTCCCGGCAAACCCGTGGATGGATACGGTTCCCCACGAAAATTCGGATTGCGTCGCAGCACCATTCGGCGGTTCGGATTGTTCTCCGTAAGCATGTAAGGTCCGGTCCCGATGGGATACCAATCGAGCGTGATGTTACGTTCCTTCATTCCGGGCTGGCTGTAGAATCGATCCGCCTCCCAAGGAATGGGAGCAAAGAAAGGCATTGCCAGCCAGTAGACAAATTGTGGATACTTTTCGCGCAAACGGATCTCGTAAGTGTAGCGATCGATTACGTCGACACCGGCGAGATCATATTCGCGCAGATCAAGATAAGCATCGTTCTTTTTCGCGGCCTCTTTCAGGACCGTCTGCAGTTCGTTGAGCCCGACGATATATCGACCCATGAAACCGGCGACCGGCGAGTGAATTCGTGGATGCGCCAACCGCTTTATCTGGTACACGTAATCTGCGGCGGTAAGCTCCCGTGTTCCTAACTCGGGGAAATCGGACAAGGCGTGGTACTTTTCGAGCATCTCGCCGGACAATCCGTGGTAAACCAACCTACCGCTGTCCGACCGGGCAAATGCGGGATGCGGCTGGTATTGGATGCCGGACTGGATTTTCACGCGGTATACGACGGAGTCGATGGCGTCAACTGCGGCGTCGTTCGGCAATACAGTACCCGCCGCGTCCCGATATTCCGGTTGCGGGACCCGGGTTGCGGTCAGCGGAACGAGTTCGTAGGGCCGCTTGAGGAAATGATACTGCACGACGGGCTCGTAGATCTGGGAGTTAAACTGCGCTTCGTTCTCGCTATAGGACGAAACGGGATCGAGATGCTTTGGGCGCTCCGAAAAAGAACTATAAAATATCGATGCGTTATCGTCGAAACTTGGGTACGGGTTGTTCCAAGGACCGTCGGCACACCCCCATATCAGCGTACACGAAGCACCGATGAATAGGTTTCTTAAGTCTCGGGTCAAGAGCATGGCAAGCCTAGGGAACGTCTGAATAAGGCATCGACTTGAGAGCTGCGGTCGCGATTCATGATGAAATTAGCTAACCATCTCTTCCAAGGGGGTTTTGTTCGCCGCGCTTCTCGCCGTCTCCGGCGGTCGGGCGATGCGACACGCAAATCGGTCCTACGCCATGCGCAACAGGCGT
>PVBE011625127.1_pt1 | contig 13803 bp, 12 predicted proteins | sample 1631181 | NCBI WGS metagenome assembly PVBE01 (sample SAMN08397723, study PRJNA350692) | Marine metagenome, whole genome shotgun sequencing project. | isolation source: water | place: Pacific Ocean | collected 2012-04 | reverse complement strand
GCCCCCGCCCCGCCAACCCCCTCCTGCTTTCTGAGCGAGTGCTCGTATTCACTGGTCGAGATGCGCCCAAATCAACTACCTGGCGCGCTGCAGAGTGCCGTGACGGATTTCTGCGTATCCAATGGGTCTGAGACCATCTCCTATCCCGCGATCGGCAGAATCGGTTGTCTCCCACGCATATTCCCCGATCGCCCGGATGCATCCCGTGACCACTCGATGCCGGAAGGCGTCTGGATCCGAAATTTCAGGCGAGGGTAGGCAGTATTCTGCATGATATCGGTCATATCCCGGCAACCCTTGTGGCTGTATAGTCGACGAGACTTCTCGGGGCCCTGCCGCGTCGAAACGGGACGCCGTTCTGCCCTATGTTCAAATCGGGACGATGCATTTTGATGGAGGATGCGGCATGACGATGACACCCCAGGCGGATGAGGGATATAAAACGTCCATGAAGGTGGCGTGGGAGTTCGACTATAACGTCGATCTGTTGCCGCTTCAGAACCTCTATGAGAAGGCCAAGGAGTTGCAGTGGAACGTCACGACTGACATCGACTGGGATCGAGATGTCGACCCGGCCCGGCCAATCCTGGAGGGCGAGGGCTTTGGATTCAGTCAGATGCCATTCTATCAACGACTCTCGAAGGTTCAGCAGGAGGCGCTTCGAGTTCACTCCGCTGCACATAGACTCTCGCAGTTCCTGCACGGGGAGCAGGGCGCATTGATGACGGCGGCCACTCTGGCGCACTCCGTACCGGATTACGAGGCGAAGCTCTACTCGGCGACGCAGACCATGGATGAGGCCCGACACGTCGAGGTATTCGAGAAGTATGTGCAGAAGATCGCGATCGTCTATCCCGTATCGCCCTTCCTCAAGGGGCTGATCGATGCGACCCTGAAATCCGATCATTGGGTGAAGATCGCAATCGGCATGAATGTCGTGATCGAGGGCCTGGCGATGGGCGCCTTCCACAACATGATGCGCATCACGGGCTGCGATCTGCTGCGCGATATTGTCGCGTTGACGATGCGTGACGAAGCTCGCCACGTCGCCTTCGGGAATCTATATGTCGGTCAGGCCCTCGCCGCAATGCACCCCGATGATCGGGAGGATGCCGCTGACTTCGCATTGATGGCGCTGATGGGCATGATTCCGACCACTGCTCGCGGAGGCGATTCGCGATCCGGAAGCAATCGCCGCGATCCGAGCTTCGTCCAGGTACTCGAGAACTCCGAGATCGATCCGGAGGATTTTGCAAAGGGCATTCGCGAGGCGGAAGAAGCGGGCATCAGTCTCGAGCCGCGCGGGGGCACGGTGAACATCATGCAGGACCTCATCATGCCCTCACTTGTACGGGTGGGTGCGATTACGGACCGCACGCGCGAGATCCTGAAGCAGCGTGGCATCACGGTGCATGAGGATACGACCGTGCTCGAGAAACTCGAGGATGTGGATACGGGCATCATCTCCCTCTAGAGGAGCATTCGCGACGACGGATCTTCCCGCTGAAGCTCGCCCCGAATCCCGCGGCCGGTCCCTCGTCCGCTGCTCATGGCCGGGCAGGGGATTTCCTGGTCCGTGGCGGTATTTTCGCCCCGTCGAATTCTCGTGGTCGATCCTCCACTTGCTCCCTCGGATCTTCAAGTGCCCCGGATCGGGCGCGGTGGGTATGATGATTGATTTCCCGCGAGTTTGTCTTTCGAAGTCTTGCTGATCGCCTGCCCGGGAGGCCCCATTGCAACGCGGCAGTGATTCCCGAAGAATGACTCCGCCGCCGCCGGCGATGAGTGCCGGATCAATTTTCGGAGCGAGTCTGCTTCGATGGCTTCGTGGCTGGCGCCAACTATGATACGAATCGGCAGGACTCCCGAAGCAGAGACCGGGTGTCCGGGCGAGAAGAGGTCTTCAATCAGTCTCGAAATGGACAACGATTTCATGGCAAATCATGTAGACGGAAAAGTGATTGTGATTACGGGAGCGGCAGGGGGATTTGGACGCCTTGTCGCCCAGAAGACTGCGGCATTGGGCGCGCACGTCGTCGCGTCCGATGTGAACCAGGCCGAACTCGATGTCACCGTGAACTCCATCCTGGAGACGGGTGGGAGCGCCAGGGGAGTTGTTGCCGATGTGGTGAGCCGGTCGGAGATGTCAGGACTTGCGAAAACAGCGGTAGAGTATTTCGGCTCACTCGATGTGATGGTGAATAACGCGGGAGTCATGCCTCTCGCCTTCTACTCAGATCACCACGAGGCTGCGGATGCCTGGGATCGTTGCATCGATATCAACCTGAAGGGAGTTCTGCACGGGATTAGCGCAGTATATGACCAGATGATCGCCCAGGGTCGAGGCCAGATCATCAATATATCCTCCATCTATGGAAACTATCCCGTTGCGGGTGCAGCCGTCTATGGCGCCACAAAGGCTGCTGTAAACGTGCTCTCCGAGTCCCTGCGCCAGGAGTCGCAGGGATGCATCAAGGTCACCACGATCCGGCCCACGGGAGTGCCCGGAACGGGTCTGGCCGCCGGAGTGGTCAATCCACTCGCGGTGACGGGAATCCTCGGCGCGAAGACTGCAGAGAGCATGGAAACCATGATTTCGCTGGTGCAGGGAGAAGATGTGCGGGCCGAGTTGACGGATCCGGAGAGTATCAACTACTTCGCGCTCGCCCCGGATTTGCTCGCGGATCAGATCGTCTTCGCAATTGATCAACCCTGGGGGGTGTCGATCAGCGACATCACGGTTCGTGCGTCTGGTGATACATTCATGATCTAGAACTGCCAGCAGATCCCTATCCCGATCGGAGTTTCGACTCCTTCAGCATGCCGGGTGGGACGTTCCCGGGGCCCAGGGGCCTGCATCGACCCGAAGAGGGAATGAGGATCGGCGGCATCTCCTTGGCTTGCAGCAGCATATTTCCGGAGGATCATCGGTTTCGATCCGGCGGGGAAAGAGCCTCTTCTCTGCGGGGAGTGGATCTCCAAAAGGCATCCGCCGCAAAACAGAGGAGTCCCAGCCAGACACATCCGAAGGCGAGGGATTCCGCACGTTCGAAGGGCTCGCCATAGATGAAGACGGCGAGAAGGAGTCCGATGGTAGGGGCGATGTATTGAAACATGCCGACGCTCACCAGCGTCAGGTGGCGTGTAGCGCCATGGAAGCAGAGAAGTGGTAGAGAAGTCACCAGCGCCGATGCGGCGACGAGCAGATGGGATTCAAAGGATGCGTCCAGTTGCACGATCTGACCCCGGGCGGCCAACCAAAGCGAGTAGCCGATGGCCAGCGGTGCGAGCAGGCCCATCTCCAATGCCAGTCCGGAACGAGGGGGTTGTGGGTAGAGCTTGTGGAGCAGGCCGTAGAGCGCGAAGGAAAGTGCCAGGGCCACGGAGATCCAGGGCAGGCCTTCGGCGTCCATCAGCAACGAGAGTACACCCGCCGCCGCGGATGCAACCGCAATACCCTGAAGGCGGGAGAGTCGTTCCCCGAGGACGATCAGGCCCAGCAATACGCTGACGAGGGGATTGATGTAATAGCCGAGGCTGGCTGCCAGGATGCGTTCGGTCTGGACCGCGTAGATGAAGACGAGCCAATTGAATCCCAGCAGGATTGCTGCCGCCAGGGAGGTCCAGAGTTGTTTGCCTCCTCGCAGCAGGTCGCGGAAGTCGGCACCGCGCCGCGTCAGGCAGATCCATCCCTGCAGGAAGAGAGCGGTCCATAGCACCCGGTATACGAGCATCTCGTCCGCCGGTATCCAGGCCACGAGTTTCCAGTAGATCGGGGTGATCCCCCAGATCCCGTAGGCGCTCAACGCATATGCGATTCCTTTTCGCGATCCCGCCGTCGACCGACCACTTTTCGCCATCTCCTCTCGTTCCCCCGTCGGTATCATGCTTCCCATCCGGTCAATGCTCGCGGGTGACTCGCTGGTGAAAAGGAGATGCGAAGTCTCGCCAGGCGTCCGGGGACATTCCTCTTTCGAGATCTCTGATCGGAAGCAGTCGGGAATTGCGGGCGATAAATGCGGAGAGGGGATGCGGGCGGATCGATTGGGCGGCTTCGGATCCTCGACATTTCGCGTTCAGAATGCCATCCCATTCGATTTTCCTCGATTTCCAGCGTCGAGGCGGCTCACGCCCGCTCCTCCAGCAGATCCCACATGAGTTCGCTTCCTGCCCCGAGGATCATCTCGACGGCCAGGGCCGCGAGCACCAGGCCCAGGACTCTGACCATGAGGGTTGCTCCGGCATTGCCGATCAACGAATAGATGCGATTCGCCTGCAGAAGGATCAGAAGGGTAAGGCCGAGAACGGCAAGGAGAACCAGCGTCTTGATCGCCTGATCGGCGACGGCAAACTCGCGGTTGTCGGTCAGAACGACCGCTGCCAGGATCGACCCCGGGCTCGCGATGGAGGGGACGGCCAGCGGGAAGACGGCGATGTCATGGCCCGCCTCGGGTTCCGCGCTCGTGGCTCCCGATCCGACCCCGAATACCATCTGTACGCCGAATAAGAAGAAGATGATGCCACCCGCCAACTGAAATGATTCCAGCCGAATTCCCAACGAACTGAGAACGATCTGGCCGAGAAGGACGAAGATCACGAGAATCACGGCCGCGTATCCGACCGTGCGGAAGGCCACCCGGATGCGTTCGTGTGGAGAGAGTCGAGAGGTGAGTCCGACGAAGAGTGCGAGGGTGCCCACGGGATCGATCGTTGCGAGAAAGATCAGGAAGTCGTTGAAAATTCCTTCCACTCCTTTTCAACCTCCACCTGGTGGCGAATCGCATTCTCGCCGCAATGCCGGGGATTGGAAAGGATAGGTTGAGTTCTGCTTCCGGGCACTGGCCCAGATGCTTTTCTCTCGCCGATCCATCGGGAGGGTGGCCCGGGAAGAGGATCGGCTCCGATGGACGCATGATATATCCCGCCCGAATTCATGTCGATCCTTCGCACTCAAACCCTGTCCATAAAGGAGTTCGGCGTTCCGTTATCGAAGCATCAGCCTTCTTCGCGTGGGCTGCGGATCAGGCCTTCCTGGGCGACCGATGTGATGTGCTTGCCATCGTGGCTGAACATGGAACCGTGAATGAGCCCCCGGGCGGCGTGGGCCGCGGGGCTATGCGCGACATAGAGAATCCAATCGTCGAAGCGCGCCGGGTGATGGAACCAGATCGAGTGATCGAGGCTGGCGAAGGATCGCATGCCGGGCACGATACCGTGGCGTCGGCCGGCCGTGCTCAGCAGCGCGCGATCACTGGCGTAGACCATCAGCGCGGAATGCAGAAGCGGATCGTCGGGGACGGGTCCACGCGGTCGCATCCATTGCATGCGCGGCTCGTGGGTCACCACGCCCGGCTTGAAGTCATCGGGATCGCAGACGCGCAATTCGAGCGCCACATCCCGCCAACGGCTCCCCATCCCGGGAAGTCGCTGGCGGATCGTTTCCCAGTCTTCGAGTTCGTCCGGCCCCACCGTCTCGGGCATGGGATCCTGGTGGGAGATTCCTTCTTCGGGCCTGCTGAAACTGCAGGATAAATTGAAAATGGCCTCACCGGATTGGAGGGCGACCACGCGTCGAGTCGTGAAGGTGCGCCCATCGCGAATGGAGTCCACGACGAAACGCAGGGGGGCGTCGTGTCGTCCGGGACGCAGGAAATAGGAGTGGAGTGAGTGCAGGTCCCCCCCCTCGACCGTCCTGCTGGCAGCCATTACGGATTGGGCGGCCACCAGGCCACCGAAAAGGCGCCCCTGGCCCGGACCGGGATCGCCGAGAAATAGATCGCGGTCGAGGCGCTCGAGGTCGAAAAGGCCGAGCACCTGCTCGAAGGGGGTCTCGTTTTCAGGAGCGGGCGTCATGCAATGCCTTCCGAACCAATGCGAGTCTGTCGTTTCCGAAGTACATATCGCCGTCGTTGATGAAAATAGTTGGCGTTCCGAAACCGCCGCGTTCAATGAGTTCTTCCGTATTGTCGCGAAGCTTCTGCTTGTAGGTGGCCGACGCGATCTTCTCGGCGACCTCTTCTTCATCCAGTCCGACGTCCCGGCAGATGGAGCCCAATACATCGGCCTGGGAGATGTCCCGATCATGGCTCCAATAGGCTTCGAATACGGCCCGGGCGAAAGCGGGCAGGCGCTCGTGCTCCAGGGCGACGAAGCAGGCGCGCATGGCAGAGACGCTATTGACCGGAAAGACGCTGGGGGAGCCGATCACGAGGTTGTAGAAGCGCGCCCAGTCGGCGAGATCCTTGGCGTAGTAGCGGAGCTTCTCGGGCGTGGGATTGGCGCGTTGCTGGTATACGCTGGGGTTTATTGTATTGAAGACGCCTCCAACGAGAAAAGGGCGCCAGATCAGGTCGGCCCCTCCCTCGGTCGCCAATTCCTCGATCCGGTGAAAGGCGAGGTAGGTCCAGGGACTCGAGCAGTCAAAGAAAAATTCCAGGCGCGGCATTGGAGGCTCCTTCCGCGGCTCTTGATAGCGACATTGCGTTCCCGAGGCGAGCCCGAATCGCCCCAGAACTCCAAAGGTCGCGGAGAATGGGGGGAACGGGGGACATTTCGCTTCCCCGCCGAGACGCATGCTGCGCTCGATTCTCGGTAGCTGGAGGGGGGGACGACGGGCCCTGAAGGCCGCGGAAGAAGCTGCCACGGCCCTTCGGCAGCCGTGCATGGCCCTTTATTGCGGCTCGTCGGGCCAGGGCAGGAGGTGGTGACCCGATTCGAGACGCGATATCTCCTTTCCCGGGCGGTCGAGATCCACGGGAACGGGTGAATCGATCTCGATCTCTTCGGCCTCCCGGTCGACCCGGAGGTGAATCAGGCCGTGGGGCGTGGGGGCGGCCCCCGCCGCCCGGGCGAGATCTCCCAGGCGCGGGGCGATCCGGGCCACGGCGAATCCGGGTTCTGCGGGTCGAATGCCCAGGGTGTACTCGATCAGATCCCGGGTCGGCGTGCTTCCCCAGCCGTGGCAATGCGTTCCACCATTCCAGAGTTCCGGCCAGCTCGTTTCTCCGCGCTCGAGGAACTCGCCCCAATCGCGGCAGAGAGAGGGAATCTGATCCGCCCTGCCGGCTTTTGCGAGGGCGTCGTGGACGATGAAACGATAGAAGGGTTGCGCGGCGACGATCTGCTCCTTCACATCCCAATTGGGCTCCCCGGCGCCCAGCACGAGGTATCCGGGGCCGACGATCTCCATCCAGGTGGCGCGCACCAGGCGGCTGCTCTCTGTGATGGTGTCGAGTACCCGGGGAATGCGCTGCGCATCCACGAGGTCGGCCCAGACGGCGGTCGCACCGGCGTGTTGGCTCATCGGGAGTTGGGCCTCGCCGTCGATCGCATGGTCGACGTAGCTCCCCCGCGACTCATCCCAGAAGATTTCGAAAGCCGTACGGATTTCCGCGTGAAGATCCCGAGCCCAGCGGGTTCGGCCGGCGTCCCCGAGCCATTCGCTGATTTCGGAGAACTCGAGGAGCGCGCGTGCCCATTGGGCATTCAGGCATGAAGACGTATCGGAGAGGTGGAGAGCCGCCCAATCGACCAGCACCCATTGGTCAACGTGGCAGACGAGCCCATCCTCGCCCCGATAGGGGAGGAACCAGCGCAATATATTCTCCGCAGCGGGCATCAATTCCTGCAATCGTTCGCGATCCGCCGTATAGCGCCATAGATTCCAGAGCGAGCGGATCCAATGCAGGGGCCACTCGGGAATCGTCACCGAGGTGGCTTCGAAGTCGCTTCCCGCGGCCATCGGCAGCATGCCGTCCGGCCGAGGAGAGTTGGACATCTGGGCATGCCAGCGCGCGAGTCCCCAATCGCTATTCGTCGTCAGGTGGACCATCTGGTGAACGACGGCGTCACCCGTCCAGCCCCTCTGTTCTCGCGAGGGACAGTCGAGATAGGCATCGTGGGCGTTGATGGCGACACTGCGCTTGCCCACCTCGTAGATGCGATCCAGAAGCGGGTCGCTGCAGCTGAAGTGGCTTCCCCCTGCGACGGGATAGAGGCGTTCCCTCACCCAGAAGCGCTGCAATAGGATTGGCCCCCGGGCATTTCGGATCGCGAGCAGGCCATAGCGAAAGCCCATCGAGTCGAAGCTTTCGAAGCGATCCCTATCGCCCCGGGTGTGGTAGCGAAAGCTGGCCGGGGATGTCGGATCGAGACCTGCATCTTGCGGGGGGATTTCCGTTTCGCGAACGGCAAGCTCGATCTCGGCTCCGGCCGGGGCCTCCAACTCGATACCGACCAGTCCCGAGACGATTTCTCCGAAGTCGACGAGTACGAGGAGAGTTCCGTCGCCCTCGAGGGTCAGGGGCCAGTCGGAATCGATTGGGAAGGATTTGAGGATCGGTCGTTCTTCATCGGCGCGTGCTGCCTCGGGAGGGGGTTGAGTCGCCTCGACCCCCTCGACGAGCGTGGCGCGCAGGATCTTGGGAGTGCGCGTCTGACCTTCGAGTTGGGGAATTGGACGTCGTCGCAGGGCGCCGTAGGGATTCGAGGGGGGCGAGGCCACCCGCGCGTCTCCCCCGACGTAGAGCGGAAGGATCTCGCATGCGGAGGGCCAGTCGGAGTCATCGAATCCGGGAAGTTCCCAGTCCACGGGCAGGTGGAGCGCGTTCACCTCTTCGATCGGGATCGGATGACGCCCGCGCTCATGGGGCGTCCACGCGTCGGAAAGCAGCGCCTTCCAGGAAGCGTCGGAACCCAGCCAGCGATCGGGGCCGAGTTCGAGTTCGAATGCGATGGCTCCTCGACGCCCCAATCCGAGCGCGGAACGAGCGGGCACCCACCACGATGTGCTTTCGGCGTAGTAGCGCCCGTGGATGGCGAGTGTGTTTTCGCCTCGACGAAGCTCCGAGGCCAGATCCACCGGATCGTAGTGAAGCTTCGAGGGATCCCCGCGAATGGGTCCGCGGGATATTTCGGTTCCGTTGATGTAGAGGATGTAGCGCGAGTCCGCGGTGATACGTGCCAGGGCCCGCTCGGGCACCTCATCGAGGCTGAAGCTTCGCCGGAGGAAGACGTCTTCCTCCCCGCTGCCCGCGCCCTCGAAGCCGATCAATTTCGGGGGCCGCGTCAATTCCGTGGCGGCCCAGATCCAGCGGCAATTCCAGCGACGATGGTTCATGACGTCTTCCGTCCCGGCTCCCGAGCCACACCCGAAATGCGGGCCGCTTCGGCCCGCGGCTTCGTCGTGTTCTGATGTCTCATTTTCGGATGCCAGTTGAAGAGATCGAAGCGGGGTCTCGGAACATTCTTTTCCATCAATCGACTTTGCGATAAAAGGGGTCTCGGCGTCGCACGGGATCGAGCAGCGTGGGATCCCCGGCTTCGAGGGTATAGCCGAGGGGGAAGGGCGGGCGAGCTTCGAGCCCCAGGGCCGCGAGAACTCGCGGATTCCGGTAATAATTCGAATAGGTGTGGAAGATCAGCCCCGGCAGCAGGGCGGGGTTGGATTCGGCCGATTCACGCAGGCATTCACTGCGGGGATCCAATCCCAATTCGGCAAAGCAGGCTGCCCCCGCCTGGCGGGCGCTCTCATCGAGGGCCTCGAGGCTCTGGGAGAGCAGCTCCGAATCTCCCAATGCCTCGCCAATCGCGTCGGCCAGGCCGAGTTCGCCGGCGCCCGGAAGTCGGCCGTCTGCGCTCGGAGGGATGAGCGTGTCCAATACTGCGGTCAGGGTGTTGGAGTCATTCGCCATTGGGATATGCCTCAGTCGAAAAGATGTTCGAGATTGCTCTTGATCCGATCGGCGATCAGAAGTGCAAGAGCCTGAATGGTATGGGTCGGATTGACACCGGCGGAGGTGACGAAGATGCTGCCGTCGACGATGAAGAGATTGCGGACATCGTGCGAGCGTCCCCATTCATTGACGACGGATTTTTCCGGATCCGTCCCCATGCGGGCGGTTCCCATCAGGTGCCAGCCCGCGTAGGGAGCCGGGGCTTCGGATTCCACCGTTACTGCGCCGGCCGCCTCGAGGACCTCCCTTCCCCGGGCTACGGAATGGTCGAGCATCTTCCGGCTGTTCTCGCTCAATTCGTAGTGCAGCTTCGGAATCGGGATTCCGTTCGAATCCGTCTCATTGGGATCGAGGGTCACGCGGTTATGGAGTTCCGGCAGGTCTTCGCAGATTGCGACCATCCCCGCGTAACGATCGAAGAGCTTCCCATAGGCCGCATGGTGATCCTTCCCCCACGGCAGCCGCCCCATGGACATTCCCCCGAATGCGGTGGAAAGCGCCCCCATTCCCCGGGTCGTCTCATAGGAGTAGCCGCGGAGAAATCCCCGGGAGGTGTCCGTTTCATAGAATTCCTGGCTGATCATGCAACAGCCCATGGGCCCCTTATAGCCCTCGAGTTCTTCGTCGAAGAATCCCGAGATGCGCGCGTAGGGATGAAACATGAGATTTCGTCCGACGAGGCCGCTGGAGTTGGCGAGCCCGTCCGGGCAGCGGGAAGAAGCGGAATTGAGCAGCAGGCGGGGAGTTCCGACGCCGTTGCAGGCCAGCACGACGATCTCGGCCCGCTGCCGACATTCATTCCCCTCCCCATCGTAGTAGATCACGCCGTCCGCCAATCCGCTGCCAGCGAGCTGAATTTCCCGAACCCGGCAACCCGTACGAACTTCGACCCCGCGGCGAAGGGCCGCGGGCCAATAGGTGACGTCGGTGCTGCCCTTGGCGCCCTGGGCGCAGCCCGTGATGCAGGGCCCCAGGTTGATACAGGCCGCACGGCCCTCGTGTTCGACGGTGGCGATTGCACTATCGGATGGCCACCAATGCCAACCCTGGGCATTGAATCCCCGGGCCAATTTCTCTCCGAGTTTTCCGAGGGGCACCGGTGGCAGAGGCGGCTTCTTGTCCGGATAGGCGGGATCTCCAGCGAGGCCCGCGACGCCCATCATGCGGTCGTTGATCGCGTAGTAGGGGGCGAGATCCGAGTACTCGAGGGGCCAGTCATCCGCGACTCCATCCAAGCTGCGAACTCGGAAGTCCGAGGGATGAAAGCGTGGGAAGTGGGCGGCATAGAGAATCGTGCTCCCGCCCACGGCATTGAAATTGGAGACCGCGATGGGAGACTCTTCGTCATTGATCGGATAGTCGGCGGGCCGTTTGCGCGTGTTGGGGCTGAGTGAGAATTCTCCCATCTGCCCGAGTTCCCAATCGTTCCCATTCGTGGGATAGTCGGTGGGTTTCATCCAGGGCCCCTGTTCGAGGCAGACGATGCGCATCCGCGTGTCGGAGAGGCTCCAGGCCAGGGCGGCTCCCGCGGCTCCCGCCCCGATGATCACGACGTCAGCGATCTCTTCGGCCATGGACTCGATCTTCCTCCGGGAGCGTCTCGGCCGCTCCCTCTACCCCTGCTGCCTGGAGTTGCGAAAGGGAATCCGCACCCCTTTCCGACGCGCAGGCCGAAATTATATCGAAACCCCGTCGAAAAGGGGGTGGGCCCCTCTTCGATTCCCCCCCCCTCCTGCGGCCTACTCGATTCGGATCATCGATGCTATCCAATCTTCTTGTTGCCGGAATTCCCGGCCCCCTTTTCTTTGCCCCCGATTCGCCCTCAACTTTCTTCTCGCGGCTCGAACGAGCCCGGAGCGGCCTGCCATGACAACCTCTACGCTCTTCGAATGTCTGACCTTTACCCGCGGTCCCACCATGAAGAATCGATTCATGCTGGCGCCACTCACGAACCTGCAGAGCCATCGGGACGGTCGGCTCTCCGACGCTGAATTCAACTGGTTGACGCTTCGCGCGCGCGGCGGATTCGGCCTGACGATGACCTGTGCCGCACACGTTCAGGCGATCGGGCAGGGCTTCCCCTGTCAGCTTGGAATCCATGGGGACGAGCACCTCGAGGGCCTGACGAGGCTCGCTGCCGGCATTCGCGCCCACGAGAGCGTGGCCGTGATTCAGCTGCACCACGCCGGAATGCGATCTCCCCGGGATCTGATTGGTGAAATGCCCGTATGCCCATCGGCCAACGAGGAGACCGATGCCCGAGCGCTCAGCACGGCGGAGGTCGAGACCCTCGTCGAGGATTTCATCAGCGCCGCCCAGAGGGCCGAGCGCGCGGGCTTTGACGGTGTGGAGATTCACGGCGCCCACGGTTATGTGATCTGCCAATTCCTCAGCAGCGATATCAACCGGCGCGACGATCTTTATGGGGGTTCCCTCGAAAATCGCTCGAGGATTCTCTTCGACATCATCGAAGGCATTCGCGAGCGCTGCGGATCCGATTTCATGCTCGGCGTTCGGCTTTCGGCCGAGCGCTTCGGCGTCGAACTCGAGGAGGCCCGGATCGTTGCCCAACGCCTCATGCGGGAAGGAAAGATCGATTTTCTGGATATGTCCCTCTGGGATGTATTCAAGGAACCCGCCGAGGAGGCCTTTCAGGGCCGGAGTCTCCTCTCCTATTTTACCGAACTCGAACGCGGCGATGTGCGCCTCGGTGTGGCGGGCAAGATCTACGGCGCTCGGGATGCCCAATCATGTCTGGACGCAGGGGTTGACTTCGTGATGAATGGCCGTGCCGCGATTCTTCATCATGATTTTCCACGGCGGGTGGCCGAGGAGGATGACTTCCGGATGGTCGAAGTGCCGGTAACCCCCGAATATCTCCGGGGCGAGGGGCTCGGCGAAGCCTTTATTCGCTACATGTCGAGTTGGCAGGGATTTGTCGAGCCCCCCCTCGAATAGAGTTCCCTGCGGCGGATCGTCGCCCGAATCCGGGGCGCTGATCCGGGGAGGTAGATATGACGGAAAATGCATCGCCCCCTTATTCTGCCCCGACTCCGCATCTCCGGGGGGATGCTCTGGCGGGCGAGGTCGTGGTCATCACCGGGGCGGGATCCGGAATCGGTCGGGCCACCGCTTATGCGTGCGCGGCGGAGGCCGCGGCGGTGCTGATCCTGGATATCGATGAGGGGGCGGCCCGGGAGACCGCCCAGACGATTCTTGCCGCCGGGGGGCGGGCCATCCCGTATTGCGGTGACGTGGCCGATCCCGCCACGGGACAATCCGCCGCCGAAGCCTGCGTGGCCGAATTCGGTCGCCTTTCGGGTTGGGTGAACAACGCCGCCCATGTGGGCGGAGCGGCCCTGGCGGAATGCGGCGAAGAGGAATGGCAACGGGTTCAGGCCGTCACCCTCGGCGGTGTCTTTCACGGTTGTCGCATTGCGATTCGATCCATGCTCGACTCGGGCGGCGGAGCCATCGTCAACATCTCTTCCGGAGCGGGCCTGGCCGCCGAACCCGGGCTATCCGCCTATGGGGCCGCCAAGGCGGGAGTGATCGCCCTGACCCAGAGTGCCGCCGTAGAATATGCGGCTGCGGGCATTCGGGTGAATTGCGTGGCTCCGGGCCCGATCGATACCCCCGGCATGGGGGGCTGGGTGGAGGCCTTCGAGGGTGGGCGCCCGGCCTTCGAGGCCCAGATTCCCCAGGGCCGACTCGGGCGTCCCGAGGAGATCGCCTGGACGGTCGTCTTCCTGCTCTCCTCCCGGGCCAGCTATGTGAACGGATCCGTGCTCGTGGCCGATGGTGGCATCCGGGCTCGCCTGGCCTCGCCCCGCGCGCTCCCGACTTGATGGTTTCGTTTCGGAGAATTCGGGCGATCGAGATCGCCTCTATTCGCGAGGCCGAACTCGGGCCCCTCAAGGCGCTCGTGGTTGGCTCGGAAGGGGGAGAGCGGGGCTAGAAGTGCGGGATCACTTCCTGCGCGAAGAGTCGGATCGAACTCTCGGCATCTTCCTGGCTCATGCTTCCGTATTTGGGGATGACCAGCACGTTGTGGTCGCAGCCCAGGATC
>PVBE010897794.1_pt1 | contig 13803 bp, 14 predicted proteins | sample 1631181 | NCBI WGS metagenome assembly PVBE01 (sample SAMN08397723, study PRJNA350692) | Marine metagenome, whole genome shotgun sequencing project. | isolation source: water | place: Pacific Ocean | collected 2012-04 | reverse complement strand
GCGGCTGGGTGTCGTGGCGGCGCGGCTATGCCGGCCATGAGGAGATCCGCATACGGCGCATCCTAGTTACGGGGATTGCTACGCTGCCCGCCTTCGGCATTCCGATTATAATCGTTGGTGGCATTCTCGGCGGCTTTACGACCCTGACCGAGGCCGGAGCACTGGGCGCAGCCTATTCTCTAGCGCTTGGGCTCTTCGCCTATCGCAGCCTCGACCGCGCCGCCTTGCGCGAGGCTCTGGTGAACACGGTGAGCTTCTCCGGCGTGGTGTTCCTGCTGCTCGGCGCCTCGACCGTGCTCGGCTGGGCCGTGACGCGCTCCGGCGTGGCCCGCGAGGCGGCCGAGGCCATTCGACTCGTCAGCACAGATCCCGTGGTGCAGATCCTGGTCGTCGATCTCTTGCTGATCGCGCTTGGCATGGTCATCGACGTGTTGCCGGCGGTGGTCGTGGCCGCACCAGTGCTGGCCCCGGCGATGGTCAGCCTCGGATTCGATCCACTGCATTTCGGCATGGTCATGCTGCTGGCGCTGAATCTCGGTAATATCACGCCGCCAGTGGGCATGACACTGATGACGGCGACGCGCATAGCCGAAGTGCCTTACGAGGCGGTGATCAAGGAATCGGCGCCGTTTCTCGCCAGCCACCTGGTGGTCATCGTGTTAGCGAGCCTCAGCCCTGCGCTCGTTCTATGGTTTCCACGGTTGATAGGCGCGATCGCATAACCGCATTGTAAAACCACATAAGGGGCATGGAGAATGTCATGCGCAGCCTCGCGATCATCGCCGCCTGTCTCTTTGCCGTCCTACCCGCCCATGCGACGGACGAGGTCCGACGGCACCGATGCCGGAGGAGACCTTTCCCGACTGCGAGCCAAAGCTGACGCCAGATACGCTTTTCGACTATAGGCCGATGCTGGCCATAGATTTGCTGCTTCCGTCGTCAGCGAACGAGTTGTTATGCGCCTATCTGCTGGCTAGCGAGCAGGCCCAGGCGGCACTCGGATATTGGGAGGACGGCAATATCGCGCTTGGCGGTGACCCGCGTGAGTATGTACCGTTTGACGTGGGGCTGATTGCGGCCGAGCACGGCTACCGGCTCTCCGCGATGGCGCACGACCTGGCACGTGACGAGGCCCGCGCTGCTGCCGGCCTCGGGCGTGTCGACCTGCGTCTTGCCAGGTTCCTCTTCCGTTATGTGTACGTCATGGAATCGAGCCGCTATTTCTATGCCTTGCCACCACAGCAGATGATTGTCACGGTAGGCGGGGAGTAGACTGATGGCTATTCGGGGAATCGGGCAACCGGACGACAGTCCGGTCAGCAAGAGCGCCATGCTCATATCCACGGCCTGTGCCGTGGTCAGCAAGGATCCGGTTTACGCGGAGACGTTCCGAGATCCCTTTGCCGAGCGCTTCGCCACAGCGATCTCGGCCGAGGCCGGACCCGTGCTCGCCACACTCGACGATGCCACGGCGCGCGCCGCTTTCATTGCCGAGTGGGAAGAGGGCATGGACGGCCTGATCACTCATGTTGTGTACCGCAAGCCTTGGATCGAAGGCGCCGTGCGCGACGCTTTGGCGGCCGGCATGCGGCAATTGGTGATCTTCGGGGCCGGTTGCGACACGCTGTCACTCCGCCTTGCCGATGAGCTCGCGGATTTGCCCGTGCTCGAGGTCGACCAACAGGACGTTATTGCCTTTCGCGACCGCGTGCTCGCCAATGGTGACGGAGTGCCCGCCGGCGTTTGCCGCGTCGGCATAGATTTCAGGCGTCAAACTGTGCGCGAGGGTCTCGATGGCGCGGGCTACGATCGCACCTTGCCGACGATCTTTGTGGCGGAGGGTGTGATGGAATATCTGACTCCGCCCGAGGTCGAGCCTATCTTCGCCCTGGTGCGCGATCACGCGCCGACAGGCAGCCGCTTCGCCTTCACTTTTCTGGCGCGTTCCGTCTACGCGGATGAGAACTTCGACTCACTGCGGGCGGAGCTTGACCACGGCGGTGAGACCCTGCAGTTCGGTTTCATGCCGGAGCAGATCGACGATTTCCTGGCGGCATACGACATGCGCCGCCTGGCATTCGATACGCCAGAAAGCCTTGACGAGAAGATGCGCCGGAACCTCAACGTCCCGGTTGGTGTCATCCCCGGCTTTCATTTCGTGGCTGTCGAAACCGTTTCGGCCTGATAGAACTCCGCGGTCTCATCTGCAAAGGGATTTAACAGTGTTCGTAGCCTGTCTCGACATGGAGGGCGTGTTGACGCCCGAGATCTGGGTTGGCCTGGCCAAGCGCACCGGCATCGAAGCCCTGTGCCGCACGACACGTGACGAGCCCGATTACGATGTGTTGATGCAGTACCGTTTCTCGGTATTGCGTGAGAATGGCCTGGGCTTCGAAGATTTGCGCAGCGTCGCGGCTTCACTCGATCCCTTGGCCGGGGCCTGCGAGTTTGTCGACTGGCTGCATGGGCGCTGCCAGGTGACCGTGCTGTCGGACACTTTCTACGAGTTGGCGCAGCCGCTGGTGGCCAAGCTCGGCCATCCCCTGCTCATTTGCCACCACCTGACCTTCGACAGTGTTGGTGCCCTCGACGGCTACCGGCTGCGCCAGGCCGACCCCAAGCGTCAGGCGGTGCAGGCTTTTCAGGCGTTGAACTTTCGCACCGTCGCTGTCGGCGATTCCTATAATGACACCGCCATGCTGCGGCAAGCGGAGACGGGCATCCTGTTCCGCGCGCCGGAGGCCGTGAGAAGCAAATTTCCACACTTTCCGGCCCACGATGATTACGATGGCCTGAAAGCTGAGATTGAAAAGGCGCTAAGGGACGACGAGGCTGCGGCGTCATTGGCAAGAACGGGGACCGAGTGATGAAGCTTTACGAATTCAAGGCGGCGCCCAATCCGCGCCGGGTTCGCATCTTTCTTGCGGAGAAGGGCATAGATGTGCCGACAGTGCAGATTGACTTGCAGAACCGCGAGCAGCACACGCCTGAATTTCTGGCACGCAATCCGATGGGCGGCGTTCCTTGTCTTGAGCTGGATGACGGTAGCCATATATCCGAATCCGTTGCCATCTGCCGCTATTTCGAGGGACTGCAGCCCGAACCGCGTCTGATGGGGGCCATGCCGGAGGAGGCCGCGCGTATTGAGATGTGGAATCGTCGCATGGAGCTTGTCGGGATGGCCGCGGCTGGCGAGGCTTTTCGCAACTCGGTGCCGGCTTTTGCTGATCGGGCGTTGCCTGGTGTCGATCCAGTGGCGCAGATTCCGGATCTGGCTCAGCGTGGCTTGGAGCGCCTGCCGCGTTTCTATGAGAGACTTGACGAGGGTTTGGCCAAGACCCCTTATGTGGCCGGCGAAAGCTATTCGATTGCCGACATCACGGCACTGGTGGCCATCGACTTTGCGGGCTGGATCAAGATCCAGCCCGACGAGTCGTTGGTCAATATCGCCGACTGGTACGGTCGGGTCTCATCCCGCCCATCCGCTTCGGCCTGAGCCGGGACATACAAATTTAAAATCGGATTTTATATTTGCGACTACTTCGCCGTTAGAACTTGGAAATAGGCAACTACCTCAGGGGCATCCCATTCGGCGATTCCTTCGAGGCGGGCGATTTCCTGGCCGTCGCGATCGAGCAGAATAGTGAGGGGCAGGCCGCGCTCTACTAGCTTCCCGGCTGCGCTGAAGGTAGGGTCGAGGTAGAGGGCGAGATTGGCGAAGCCCTTTTCCTCCCAGAAAGGGCCTGCCACCGCCATGCCACCGCGGTTCTGGTTGAGAGCCACGACTTTGAGGTCCTCTACGGTGCCCGCAAGCGCATTGAGCATAGGCATCTCGCGCAGGCACGGAGCGCACCAGGTGGCCCAGAGATTGACCAGCGTTATGCGGCCTGTGAAGTCGCCGAAGCTTGCCGGTGTCTCGTCAGGCGCCACAAAGGCCATCTCGGGCAAGGTTTTTGGTGCATCGTGCCAGATGAAGGGGAGCAGTCTCTCGGCTGGGCGCGGGAACAATTCGCTCGTCACAGGGGTTGATCCCTCGAACTTTCCGGCGAGAATGGTTGCCACCGCGATGGCGGCGACCGCGAGTGCGGCAAGGGCTGTGCGTTTGCCTGTTCGCATCGGTATTCACTCCCACGCCAGCGAGACCGGAGACCGGCCATGAGCCAAGATGACAACACCCCCCCGGCGACGCCCGCTGGCGATAGCGCGCGGACGATGTGGGGCGGCCACTTCGAAGGCGGGTCAGCCGACATCATGGCTCGCATAAACCCGTCTGTCGCGTTCGACAAGCGTCTCTATGCCCAGGACATCGCCGGCTCCCGCGCTCATGCTGAGATGCTGGTGGCCGTCGGCATTCTCGATGCCGCTGACGGCGCTGCTATCCAGGAGGGGCTCGAGAGCGTCGAGGCGGAGATTGAGGCCGGTGATTTCGCCTTTGATCCTGCTCTTGAGGACGTACATCTCAATATCGAGGCACGGCTAACGGAGCTCATCGGCGAAGCCGGCAAGCGGCTGCACACCGCGCGCTCGCGCAACGACCAAGTGGTGACCGATTTTAAGCTCTGGGTGCGCGAGGCCATTTCAGATTGCGACGCTGCGCTGCGCGAGCTGCAAGCCGCTCTGCTGCGGCGAGCAGAAGAGCACGCGGGCTCGGTCATGCCCGGCTTCACTCATTTGCAGCCGGCCCAGCCTGTCACCCTCGGCCACCATCTGATGGCCCATGTGGAGATGTTTGGGCGCGACCGGGGTCGGCTCGCCGACGCCAGAACGAGGCTAAATCAATGCCCACTCGGCGCCGCGGCACTCGCCGGCACATCGTTTCCCATCGACAGGGAGATGACGGCGAAGGCACTCGGTTTCGCTGCGCCGACCGAGAATTCCATCGATTCTGTCTCTGACCGGGACTTCGCCCTGGAGGTCTTGGCGGCTGCCTCCATTGCCGCGATGCACCTATCGCGCCTGGCAGAGGAGCTGGTGATTTGGTCGAGCCCGGGCTTTGCCTTCGTGAAGCTCAGCGAGGCCTTCACCACGGGCTCCAGCATCATGCCGCAAAAGCGCAATCCCGATGCGGCCGAGCTGGTGCGCGGCAAGAGCGGTCGGATCTTGGGCGCTTTCACATCCTTACTGGTGGCGCTAAAGGGCTTGCCCTTGGCCTATTCCAAGGACATGCAGGAGGACAAGGAGCCGGTTTTCGACGCGCTTGATACGCTTGTTCTATGTACCCGCGCCGCGGCTGGCATGATCGGTGATATGCGGATCGACGAAGCGCGCATGCATGCGATGGCAGGGGTCGGCTACACCACCGCGACCGACCTGGCTGATTGGCTGGTGCGGATTCTTGGGATGCCCTTCCGTCAGGCCCATGGTGTGACCGGACGCCTGGTGCGTCTAGCAGAGGAGCGGGATTGTGACCTTGCAGACTTGCCCCTGGACGCCATGCAGGGCGTAGAGACGGCCATAGACGAGCGCGTGTTCGAGGTGCTCGGAGTCGCGCAGTCGGTGGTGAGCCGTGTGAGCTATGGCGGCACGGCGCCTGATCAGGTGCGGGCGGCGATTGAGCGGGCGCGGGAGCGTTGGCGATGAGCCGCCGCCGCGTTCTCCTCGGTCTGCTGGCCTCGCCACTAATCGTCGCCTGCGGCCGCAAGGGTGATCCCAAGCCGCCGTCGAACGACGACGAGGACGAGCGTTAGTGGACCATTTCGCCTATCGTAACGGCGTGCTGCACGCCGAATCCGTGCCGCTTACCGCCATTGCCGATGCGTTAGGCACCCCTTGCTATTGCTATTCTACCGCCACTATCAGCCGCCATTACCGGGTCATAGCCGATGCCTTTGCCGGGCGTGAAGCGTTGGTCGCCTATTCCGTTAAGGCGAACGGAAATCTGGCCGTCATTGCCACCCTGGCGAGGCTTGGCGCCGGCGCGGATGTGGTTTCGGAAGGCGAGATTCGCCGGGCGCTTGCTGCCGGCGTCGCGCTAGAGAAGATCGTCTATTCCGGAGTTGGTAAGACGCGCCAGGAAATGGCCTTCGCCTTGTCCTCCGGGGTGACGCATTTCAACGTTGAATCCGAGCCCGAGCTGGTGGCCTTGTCGGAAACTGCCGCCTCGCTGTCGATGACGGCGCTGGTCGCGCTACGCGTTAATCCGGATGTGGACGCCGGCTCACACGAAAAGATTTCGACCGGCCGTCGCCGTGACAAGTTCGGTGTTGCCATCGGGCAAGCGCCCGCCCTCTATGCCCGTGCTGCAGCATTGCCAGGGCTGGAGGTGGATGGTGTTGACGTGCATATCGGCTCGCAGCTGACTGATCTCGAGCCATTCCGCCGTGCGTTCGAGTGTGCCATAGACCTCGTGCAAGCCTTACGCGCCGACGGCCATGCCATCCGTCGGCTCGACCTCGGCGGTGGCCTTGGCATTCCTTACGGCGACGAAACGCCGCCATCGCCGGCGGCTTATGCCGAGATGGTCTTCGCGCTCACCGAAGGGCTCGATTGCCGCATCGTGCTGGAGCCGGGACGCGTGATCGTCGGCAATGCCGGCATCTTGCTGGCACGGGTGATTTACGTGAAGGAGACCGAAGAGCGGAGTTTCATCATCGTCGATGCGGCGATGAACGATCTCGTACGCCCGGCAATGTACGCCGCTCAACACGCCATCTCGGCGGTTGCGCAGCCCACCACCGATGCGCTCTTCGAACCAGCCGATGTGGTCGGCCCGGTTTGTGAATCCGGTGATACCTTTGCCACGCAGATGCCTTTGCCGCCGCTTACCGCGGGCGATCTGATCGCCTTTCGCTCGGCCGGTGCCTATGGCGCGGTCATGGCCTCGACCTATAACGGCCGTTTGCTAGTTCCGGAAGTTTTGATCGACGGTGAGCGCTGGGCAGAAGTGCGTCCGCGCATGGAATATGAGACACTTCTTGGCTTGGATTGCTTGCCGGACTGGTTGCAAGAAGGCACAACGCCGTGAAGCGTCGTGGCCCAGCCGCCATGCCGGGGCTTCGGCGCAAGGTAGCGCTAAGCCGTGCCGCACTGGCGTGGGAGCGTATTGTGCCGGCCCTATTGCCAGGACTCGGTGTGATCGGTGGCTTTGCGGTCATCACCGTTTTCGGGCTTTGGGCCTATTTGCCAGGCTGGCTCCATGCGCTTGGTCTCGCGGCCTTTGGCGGCGCCCTCGTTTGGGCGCTGTGGCGCGGGCGTGGTGCCTTCCTGCTGCCGGCGCGTGAAGCCGGCATCCGTCGTCTTGAGCGCGTCAGCGTTATCGATCATCGCCCCTTGTCGACCATGCTTGATCGCCCGGCTCAGGTGGACGATCCAGCAACATGGTCGGTCTGGCACAGTCATGTCCGGCGCATGGAGACGCTGCTCATCAAGTTGAATGTCGGCTGGCCAGAAACCGCGCTCTGGCGGCGTGATCCCTTCGCCCTGCGCGTGGCCATCGTCTTGCTCCTGCTGGTTGGAGTGTTGAGCGCCGGTGACCGCTTGAACTCCCGCTTGGGCGAAACATTTGCACCCGATATGTCGGCCTTCACGGCGGTCGGGCCGGGCAAGCTGACTGCATGGATAGATCCGCCGGATTATACAGGTCTCGCACCCGTTTTCCTTACCGAGGCACGCGATATCGGTGTTGACGAATCCCTGGTCCAAGGCGATGGTGCGCCAATTGCCGTCGTAGCCGGCAGCGTTCTGGTGGCGCGCGTGCATGGCGCTGGCCGGCTCCCCACGCTGTGGCGTGGCGGTGCCGCCGCGGAGTTCGCCGCGGAAAGTGATACAGAATTCGCGCTTGATGTAACACTCAAAGACGATACCTTGCTGACGATTAGTCAGGGAAAGTATTTTCTTGGTAAATGGAACCTGCGCATTGTTCATGACATGCCGCCGACGGTGGTAATGCTCGACAATCCGGAGGCGACGCGACGCAGCGTGCTGACTCTTGCCTACAAGGCAAGTGATGATTTTGGTCTGGCGGCGGTTATCGCCGATATCGACCGGCCCGGTGAAACAAGCTCTCCTGTGGCGACCGCGGTCAGCCTAACTCTGCCGCTTTCGGGGGTGGCTCCGAGCGAGGCGGCGGGCACGAGCTACCACGATCTTACCGCCCATCCTTGGGCCGGTATGCCGGTCGACTTTGTCCTACGCGCCACGGACACTGGCGGGCAGACGGGCGAGGCGTCGGTCTTGAACATGGTGCTGCCAGAGCGGGAGTTCCGTCATCCGGTGGCGGTGGCGATCGTAGAGCAACGGCGGGTTTTGGCTTTGTCCCCTGATCAGTCCGCGCTCGTGCAAATCGGCCTCGGCGATATTGCCAACGACCCTTTGAGATATGCCGAGGATACCGTGGTCTTTCTTGGTCTGACAATGGCCGCAGAGCGCCTGCTTCTGATGCGAGAGAGCGATGGCTTGCGCGAGGTGGTCGACCTTTTGTGGAATATTGCGCTGCGGGTAGAGGACGGGGCCTTGTCGCTGGCGGAGAACGCCCTTCGCGAGGCGGAGGAGGCGTTGCGTGAGGCCCTGGCTGGGGACGCTGACGGCAAAAACCTAGCCGAGCTGATGGAGCGGCTCAAGGATGCCCTCGACGAATATCTCGAGGCTCTCGCCGAGGCTGGCGAGAACCAGTCGCCGCTCTATCCGAACATGCAGGCGACCGATCCCAACGCCAACGCGCTCGATCGTCAGGACTTGCACGCTATGATCGACCAGGCCCGTGATATGGCGTTTACCGGCGCGCCAGAAGCCGCACAGGAAATGCTCAACGAGCTTCAACGCATGCTTGAGAACCTCCAATCGCAGAGCCAATTGCCGCAAGTCCGCGACGGCGAGGGTGATCCGATTCTGCGTGAATTGCAGCAAATCATGTCCGATCAGAACCAGCTGATGAACGAGACCCTGGAGCAGGCGCAGTCGGGCAGGCGCGGGCGGCGCGACGACGACGGGCAGGGGGGAGGAGGATCCGGCGCCGAAGTGCAGGAGTCGCTGCGGCGCCAGCTTGGCAACGTTATGCGCGGTGTCGGCGAGGCGGGTGGCTCTATCCCGGGCGGCCTCGGCCGGGCCGAGCGTGCCATGCGCGAGGCGCGCGAGCAATTGCGTGGCGGGCGCCCGGATCGCGCCGTCGGCTCCCAGGCCGAGGCCTTGCAGCAGTTGCAAGAAGGAGCCGGCGAGATCATCGAGCGCATGATGAGCCAGGGCGAGGGCTGGCAACCGGGCGACCAGGGCTACCAGCGCTCCAACGAAGGGGCGCGCGATCCCCTCGGCCGCGTGCCGCCGAACAATCGCGGCAATGCTATCGGCCGGGTCGATATTCCCGAGGCCTCCGACGTGCAGCGTAGCCGTGAAATTCTCGACGAGCTATATCGCCGCTCGGGCGAGCGCAGTCGCTCGCAGGACGAGCGTGATTACATTCAGAGATTGCTGCGCTGGTATTGAACCGAAGTTACTGAGCTGCTGCGCTTTTCTGCGATGGCGCCGCCTCGATCGGCATCTCCGTAAAGCCCAAGACCGCATCCCTCGCCGCATCCGGCGGCGATTCGTGGACTGTGCGGAAGGTGACCGTCTCCGAGGGCATCATGTTGAGATCGGTGGCTTGGAACAGCCAACCGCCCAGGTCCGTATCCTGGCCGTCGCGTAGCACCACGCGGACCATCGGCACGGTTCGGGCGTGGCGTGAGATGTTGACGATGTTGCCGAGGATAATCAGCCGCGAGCCATTGGGACCGGGCTCGAATCTGGCTTCGATATTGCGAATCTCCAACCCTTCGCCGAGTTGCGTGAAGGGCAGGCCGGCCATGGCATAAAGCCGTTTCGCTGGCGGCCAAGTGGCGATCACGCTATCCGAAAGCAGTGCCAGCCCCGCCGCCAAGGTGACGAGCACGCTGAACAGGGCTGTCCAGCCCACCCAGGAGCCGCCGCCGTTTTGGCTCGCACGACTCGCGCTGCCGCCCCTGGCACCCGCCGGTGGCATATCGTCGTCCGAGCCTTCGTCAGAGGCCACCTTGCCAAACATGGCGTCGATATCGTCCTTCGAATTCTCCTCGCTCGCCGCTGCCATAACCTCTTCGGCGGCGCCAGGTGCTTCTTCGAACCAGTTGTGTTTGCACTTACCGCAGCGCAGCCTGCGGCCGCCGCTGGCGAACGCCTCGTCAGCAACAGAAAACCGTGTGGAACAAGAAGGACAGCCTAGAATCATGTCATTTCCCCGGCGAGATTGCCTACTCAGCCGGCATAAAACGGCGCGATCATAGCCGCTTTGCTTGGGCTCCGATAGATAGCAGCTGCTGAGCCCTGGACTGGGGTCCGGCGTGTGTGCGACTCTGGCCCTCTGCTTGGTCTGTGGGGGAGGCCGCGCGAGGTGGTCCGCTTCGAGAATGTCGGCATGCGATACGGTCTTGGTCCGGAAGTGTTGCAGGACATCTCCTTTACTCTGGAGCAAGGGAGTTTCCATTTTCTTACGGGCGCGAGTGGCGCGGGGAAGTCGTCACTGCTTCGCCTGCTCTATCTCGGGCACCCACCGTCACGGGGCCTGGTAAGCGTCTTTGACGAGGATGTGGTTTCCGCCGATCGCAACACGCTTGCCGGCTTACGGCGGCAGATCGGTGTGGTCTTTCAGGATTTTCGCCTACTCGACCATCTCACAGCGCGCGATAATGTGGCGCTACCGTTGCGTGTGGTGGACACGCCCGAATCGGAGATCACCGCGCCGGTGGAGGAATTGCTCGACTGGGTCGGTCTCGGTGATCGCATGGAGGCTTACCCGCCAACCCTCTCGGGCGGCGAGAAGCAGCGCCTGGCCATCGCCAGAGCCGTGGTGCGACGGCCCATGCTGTTGGTGGCGGACGAGCCTACTGGCAATGTCGATGCGGCCAATGGAGAGCGCTTGATGCGTCTTTTTGAGGCCCTGAACGAGCTCGACACGTCCGTCGTGATCGCCACCCACGACGAGGCGCTGGCGCGTGACCGCGGTTGTCCGCGGCTGCACCTCTCGGCCGGGCGTCTCGTCAGTGAGGCGTTATAACAATGGCTCAGGTGGTCTCGCCGCTGTCATTCGGCCGCGAAGGTAGCAACCTCTTCTTGCCTTGGACAATCGGCCTCAAGGCGTTCTTCTTGGCCTTGGCCGTGGCCGCGCTTATGTCGCTCGAGCATGCTATCGTCTATTGGCAGTCAGGCGATTTTGCGGTGATCACAATCGAGCTTCCCGCTACTGCCGATACCGCGATGGTGAACGATGCGCTCGAAGTGATGCAGCGCACCATCGGTATCGAAGCGGCGGAGCCGATACCGCCCGCTCGCGTTGCCGCACTTATTGAGCCCTGGATCGGCCAGGGCAACCTGCCAGCCGATCTGCCGCTGCCGGTGCTGATCGACGTATCCGTCGTCCCCAGGGCTCTGGTCGATTGGCAGGAAGTCAGCGCCAGGCTTGCCAACGTGGTGCCGGAGGCCTCTCTCGATTCAGGCAAGGTTTGGGTCGAAAGGCTTATCGACTTGGCACGCCTGGCCCAGCTGGTTGCGGCGGCCATGTTGCTACTGATCGCCGGTGTCGGCGTGCTGACGGTCATCTTTGCGACCCGTGCGGGCCTGGCTGTGCAGCACTCCATGATTGAGCTGCTGCATCTTCTGGGCGCTACCGATCACTATATCGCGCGCCATTTCCAGCGCCATGCCCTGTGGCTGGGTTTGCGCGGCGGCATTTGCGGCGTGTTGCTCGCCTTTGCTGTACTCTTTGGTTTTAGCCATGTCGGCGGTCGTATTGATGCGCCGTTGTTGCCGGAGCTTTCGCTCGGCATTCTTGGATTATCCGTGCTGGTAGTGTTGCCGCTGCTGACCGGCGTCGTTGCGATGTGTTCAGCGCGGCTGACGGTGCTACGCTCTCTGGCCCGGATGCCTTGAATGCGGTTCGTTGGTCTCGCCGTTCTTGCGTTGTTACTGGTCGGCACGGCCGGCCTGGCGCGGTTCGTTGCCGGTCTGCCGACAGCGGTAAGTATTCCGGATCAAAAGAGCGATGCCATCATCGTGCTCACGGGCGGTAGTGGACGCCTTGTCGAAGGGCTGGAACTGCTGGAGCGTGGCGTCGGTCATAAACTCTTCGTCTCGGGCGTCTACCGCGGCGTCGATGTCGAGGAACTACTGCGCGTGGCTCGGGCCGATGGTGGCAGTGAAAGCGTCGCGCGTATCGCTCTGGGCCACGACGCGGACGATACCCGTGGCAATGCCCGCGAGACGGCCGCCTGGATGTCGCAGCAGAGCTACGACAGCCTGCGTCTGGTTACTGCCGCCTATCACATGCCACGCAGCCTGTTGGAGTTCCACCGTGCGATGCCCGAGATTACCCTAATCGCCCATCCGGTGTTCCCCGATAGCGTGCGCCTTCGCGATTGGTGGCGCCATCCCGGCACGTTGATGCTGCTGGTCTCCGAATACGGCAAATATCTGCTGTCGCGCTTCGTTATTCGCTGATGCTGATCCGCTCTTTCCTTTTCGATATCGGCTTCTTCGGCCTCACGACGCTGCTGGCGCTTTTGCTGTTTCCGGCGCTGCTGCTGCCGCGGCAAATCTTTCTGCGCACGGTCCGGTTTTGGGCCTGGGCTGTGGACCACCTGCTATGCCACGTTGTCGGCGCCAGTATCGAGGTGCGCGGCGCGATGCGCTTGCGGCCCCCGTGCTTGGTAGCTTGTAAGCATCAATCAGCCTGGGAGACCATCGCGCTCAACCGCATCATCGCGGATCCCTGCTTCATTCTGAAGCGCGAACTGACTTGGATTCCTTTCTTTGGCTGGTATCTCGTCAAAACGGGGCAGGTGGCGGTCGATCGCGCGACCGGCCCACGCGCCCTGAAAGCCATGCTGCACGATGTCGAGGCGGCAGTTGCAGGTGGGCGGCAGCCCGTCATCTTCCCGGAAGGGACGCGCGTGCCGCCAGGCGAGAGCCGGCCCTACCACCCGGGTGTGGTGGCGCTCTATCGCCATCTTGGCGTTCCCGTGGTGCCGGTGGCGGTCAACTCCGGGCTGACCTGGGGGAGGCGGGCTTTCCTCAAGCGGCCGCGGCGACTCATTCTCAGCGCACTCGAGCCAATCCCACCGGGACTTGATCGCACGGCATTCATGAGCCGACTCGAGACTGCGATCGAGGGCGAAACCCGTGCGCTGGAGGAGGAAGCCCTCAGCGCCGAACGTGATCGACTAGGCGCTCCATAAACGTGATGCAGGCCTCGACTTGAGATATATCGATATATTCGTCGGCCTTGTGCGCCTGCAGGATGCTGCCGGGCCCGCAAACCACCGTCGGAATGCCGCCGCTGGCGAACAGGCCGCCTTCGGTGCCGAAAGACACCGAACCGGTAGGGCCGTTAAAGCCGGCGAGCTTGCGGGCCAGGGCTTCGGCAGGCGAATCGACCGTTGGCGCCAAGGCTTCCATGGATACGGGCGCTTGCGTTACGACATCCGCCTCGGGTGCGACGGCATGCATTTCCGGCAACACCTCGTCGTCGATGAAGGCCTGAAAAGGTGCCAGGAACTCGCGCTCCAGATCCGTGTTGGGAAGGCTGCGAATCTCCCAAATGAAGCGGCAGCGCCGCGCCAGAATGTTGCTTGCCGTGCCGCCTTCGACAACGCCCACATGCAAGGTGTCGTATGGGGGGTCAAAGCCGTCGTCCCGGCGGGTCCAGGCCTTGCGCATCAGGCCGTCGAGGAAGGCGATCAGGCGGCCGGCAACAAGATTCGCACTGACGCCCTTGTCGGTATGGGCAGAGTGGGCCTCGCGCCCAGTTACTTCCGTTACGAAACGATTGCCACTCTTGTGTCGGTCGACGACGCTCATCAG
>PVBE012607369.1_pt1 | contig 13804 bp, 14 predicted proteins | sample 1631181 | NCBI WGS metagenome assembly PVBE01 (sample SAMN08397723, study PRJNA350692) | Marine metagenome, whole genome shotgun sequencing project. | isolation source: water | place: Pacific Ocean | collected 2012-04 | reverse complement strand
GGCCAAGCCCGCCGAGAAGCCTGCCGAGGAGGCCAAGCCTGCCGAGGAGGCCAAGCCTGCCGAGGAGGCCAAGCCTGCCGAGGAGGCCAAGCCTGCCGAGAAGCCTGCCGAGGAGGCCAAGCCTGCCGAGGAGGCCAAGCCTGCCGAGGAGACCAAGACCGAGGGCGCTGCCGACGCACCCGCCAAGAAAGAGGAGGAGTAAATGGGCTTCAAGGACGGAAAACGCCGCCGTGGATTCGGTCGTCGCAAAGTCTGCCGGTTCTGCGTGGAGCCGAGCCTGGTCATCGACTACAAGGACCCCCAGCTGCTCAAGTACTTCATCACCGAGCGCGGCAAGATCATCCCTCGCCGCATCAGCGGGACCTGTGCCAAGCACCAGCGCCAGGTGGCCCTGGCCATCAAGCGCGGTCGCATGATCGCGCTGCTGCCGTTCACCGTGACGGGAAAGTAGCTGTCAGCGGTCAGCGATCAGCCACCGGGCGAGCCGGGGTTGAAAGCTGAAGCTGAAAGCTGAAAGGAATGTCATGCAAGTCATCCTGAGAGAAGACGTGGCCAACCTTGGCCAGACAGGCGAGCTGGTGTCCGTCAAGGACGGCTACGGTCGCAACTACCTCATCCCCAAGGGGCTGGCCGTGCTGGCCACGCCACGCAACAAGAGGCGCCTGGAGCACGACCGCAAGGTCATCGAGCAGCGTGACGCCAAGCGCAGCCGCGACGCCCTGACCCTCAAGGCGGGCATCGAGAAGCTGTCGGTGACCATCGCCAAGCAGACCGGCGAGGAGGGCAAGCTCTTCGGGTCGGTGACCACCAAGGAGATCTCCGAGGCGCTGGCCGAGGAGGGGTTCGAGGTGGACCGCAAGACGGTGGTGGTGGACGAGCCGATCAAGTCCCTGGGTGTCTACACCCTGCACGTCAAGCTGACCCGCGACGTCATCGCCGACCTCAAGCTGTGGGTCGTGGCCAAGTAACGCAACCATCCTCCTTCCCTCCCCGCCTCCTAGCTGTTAGCATTTTGATCAAGGCGGGAGACAAGCCCCCGCCCTACATTCTCGTCTGAACAAAAGGACAATGCTCCATGGCTGGTGAAGGCCGTGTACTCCCCCATAACCTCGACGCCGAGGCCGCGGTGTTGGGCGGGATCCTGCTCAACCCCAAGGAGGCGCTCAACCGGGTGCTGGAGATCCTCATCGGCGGCTCCGAGGACTTCTACTCCCCGGCCCACCAGGACATCTTCGGCTCCATCATCCGCCTGGAGGAGGCGGGCAAGTCCATCGACATCATCACCCTGGAGGAGGACCTGCGGGTCAACGACCGCCTGGCCCGCGTGGGGGGCGTGGAGGCCCTGGCCGAGCTGTCCAGCCGGGTGCCGACCATCGAAAACATCGGCTACTACGCCCGCATCGTCTGGGACAAGGCCAGCCTGCGGCGCATGGTGCAGGCCACCGCCGAGATCGCGGCCACCGGCTACTCCGATCCGCCGGACATCCAGGAGTACCTCGACAACTCGGAGCAGGCCATCTTCGAGCTGTCCCAGCGCACAGCCCGGGCGTCGTACACGCCGCTGAAGCCGATCCTGACCAGCGTCTTCAAGACCATCGAGAAGCGCCACGAACAGCGGGGAAACATCACCGGCGTGCCCACGGGCTACCCCGACTTCGACAAGCTCACCGCCGGGCTGCAGCCCGCGGACCTGATCATCGTGGCGGCCCGCCCCTCCATGGGCAAGACCTCCTTTTGCATCAACGTCGCTCACAACACGTCCATGGAGCACCAGACGCCGGTGCTCGTCTTCTCCCTGGAGATGAACAAGGAGTCTCTGGTGGAGCGCATCCTCTCCGCCGAGGCGCGCATCGACTCCAGCAAGCTGCGCTCGGGCTACTTCGAGAACAAGGACTGGAAGTTCCTCACCAACGCCGCCGGACGCATCAGCGAGGCGCCGATCTACATCGACGACAGCGCGGCCCTGTCGGTGCTGGAGATCCGGGCCAAGGCCCGGCGCTTCCGCGCGGACAAGACGATCTTTACCGAGCCTGATCAGATGGGTCTGATCATCGTCGACTACCTGCAGCTGGTGCGCGGCCGGTCCGGCGCCCAGTCCCGCGAGCGCGAGGTGGCCGAGATCAGCCGCGGGCTCAAGGCCCTGGCCAAGGAGACCAGCCTGCCGGTCATCGCGCTGTCTCAGCTGCGCCGCGCCGTGGAGGACCGCAAGGGCGGCCGCCCCCAGCTCTCCGACCTGCGCGAGTCGGGCGCCATCGAGCAGGACGCCGACGTCATCTGCTTCATCCACCGCAAGCCGGAGGAGACCGACGGCGAGCCGCCGGAGAACCAGGACTTCTCCCGCCCCCGGGCCTCGGAGCTGATCATCGGCAAGCAGCGCAACGGCCCCCTCGGCACGGTGAACCTGATGTTCATCCCGCCCTACACGCGGTTCGAGAGCCACTCGCCCTCGGGAGACGCGCCGGAGTAGTTCATGGGCTCGAGGGCCGTCTTCATCGATCGCGACGACACCATCCTCGAGGACGAGAGCTACATGTCCCGCGTGGAGCAGGTGCGCCTGATCCCCGGGGTGAGTGAGGCGTTGGGCCGACTGCAGTCTACGGGCCTCGAGCTGGTGCTGATCAGCAACCAGTCCGGCGTGGGGCGTGGCTGGATCGCCCCCGGGCAGGTGCAGGCCATCGAGGACCGCATGTGTGAGCTGCTCGGGCTGAGCTTCGCTGCCAGCGAGTACTGCTTCCACCGCCCCGACGAGGCGTGCGGCTGCCGCAAGCCGTCGCCGGCCATGATCCTGCGTGCAGCCGAGGCCCTGGCCCTGGACCGCCGGCGCAGCGTCATGGTGGGGGACAAGGCCAAGGACGTGCTGGCCGGCGAGGCGGCCGGTTGCTGGACCGTGCTGGTGAGCGACGACCCGGAGCAGCGGGCGGCCTGCCAGCCGGACCTCACCGTCTCGCATTTGGGTGACGCCGTGGCCTGGATTGAGGGCAGGGGGATGAAATACAAAACAAGAAATAAAGAATAAAGAATGAAAAATGGGGTGCTCGAACCGAGGATGGCGCCTCGCCGCTTTGCGGCTCGAATCGTCGCTCGGTTAGTCCCAATGCCAGTCGGTTACCGTTGGGGGCCTTCTCCTGGCCGCGAAGCGGCGCCGTGTCGTCGTGGAAACCAGGGAACTAGAGCGTTCTCTTTTTAGGTTGATCAACCTCTACACATGTAGCGCGGGGGCTTGTCCCCCGCGTCCGGGCCAGGCGGGGGACAAGCCCCCGCCCTACGTCCAATCAACCTCAATGGCCGCTGCTATAGGAACAAGGAACAAGGAACAGAGAATGAGCGGCCTAGTTCCTTGTTGGAAGCGCCGCCCTTGTACTTCTTGAAGGACGGCACACACGTCAACTCGCTATCCGACTGGCATTGCGGTTAGCCCTCCACCCTCAGGGCAAGTCCACCGTTTCAAATTTTGAATTTCATGTTTTTTATTTTTTATTCCCCCCCAGCGCCGACCCCGGCCGCTGGTCCGGGCTTGCCGCGCGCTCGGGCCCGCACAGATACATCGACAGCAGGTGGCCCAGGGCCAGGTGCAGGCTCTCCACGGCGCCGTAGTGCCGGGCGCGGCAGACCAACAGGTGGTCCACCTCGGGGGCCAGGTCGCCGCCGCCCCAGCCCACCATCCCCACCACCACCAGGCCCATGCGCCGGGCCACCCGGGCGGCCCGCACCACGTTGGGCGAGCTGCCCGAGCCGGAGAGCACCACCAGGGCGTCGCCGGGGCGGGCCTGCCGGGCCACGAGCTCGGCCAGGGCGTCCTCGTAGGTGGTGTCGTTGGCGCTGGCCGTCAACGCCGCCACGTTGTCGGTGAGGCAGACCGCCCGCAGTCCGCCGCCGCCGGCCTGGGCGTGGCAGAGGTCCGAGGCGATGTGGGAGGCCGTGGCCGCGCTGCCGCCGTTGCCCGCGAAGAAGACCGTGCCGTCCGCGTCCCGCACCTCGCACAGCGCCCCGGCCGCGTGGGCCACCCGGTCCGGGTCCACGGCGTCGAGGCAGGACCTCAGCTCGGCGAGGAAGGTGCGGGTCAGCTCGGTGATGTCCATGGTCTCCTCACGTGGTCTCGAGGTTGGATCGCCCCGGCGCGTCCTTCATCTGTAGCACGGTCTGCTCCACCGCCTCCTCGGAGGTGCGGCCGCAGCGCCAGCCCAGGGCGGCCAGCCGCGACGGATCCAGCTGCATCAGCGGCACGTCCCCGGCCCAGCCCCGGCGGCCGCCGGTGAAGCGTACGCGCGCCCGCCCGGCGGTCCAGTGCCGTACCACCAGCTCGGCGATGCGCGCCACGGTGATGTTGTCGCCGCTGCCGAGGTTGAAGACGTTCACCGGCTCCCGGGCCGCCTCCACGCAAAAGAGCATGGCCTCCACGCAGTCATCCACCGTGAGGTAGGACTTGCGCTGCCGCCCGTCGCCCAGCACCTCCAGCTCATCGGGGTTCGCGCGCAGCTTGCGGTCCAGGTCGAGCAGGATGCCGTGGGTCGCCCGCGGCCCGACGATGTTGGCGAAGCGGAAGACGTGGGCTCGCACACCGTGGCAGTGGGCGAACGCGCTGATCAGCCCCTCGGCCGCCAGCTTGGCCGCGCCGTAGAGTGAGATCGGCTGCAGCGGGCCGTGGTCCTCGGGGGTGGGCATCACCGCTGGCTCGCCGTAGACCACGGAGCTGGAGGCGAAGGCCAGGGCCGAAACGTCGCAGCGGCGCATGGCCTCCAGCACGTTGTAGGTGGCCAGGGTCCCCTGCTCCAGGTCCAGGCGCGTGGAACGCGTACCCTGGCGAATGTCCGAGCTGGCCGCCAGGTGCCACACCTGGTGGTGGCCCGCCAGCTCCGCGGTGAGCCGCTCGATGTCCAGCAGGTCCGCCTCCACCAGCCGCGCCCCGGCGGCCAGGGCCCCGGCCAGGTGCTCGCGGCGGCCCAGGCTCAGGTTGTCGTACACCGTCACCTGGCAGCCCCGCCGCAGCAGCGCGTCGGTGAGGTGGCTGCCGATGAACCCGGCGCCCCCGGTTACGAAGCAGCGTGTGGTCAGTGCTCTCATCTCCGAGGATTCAGCATAGCAGAAGATCAACGGGGGTTGAGCGCCGGGGGGCCGGGAGAGTAGGCTATGTACATGCCCACCATTTACAGAGGCGCATGCCTCCTGCCGCTGCTGCTGGCCGGCTGCTTCAATCCGGACTACGGTGACGGAGGCTTCCTCTGCACCGACAACGCCCCCTGCCCCGAGGGCTACGCCTGCGTCAAGCAACAGGGCCAGGAGGTCTGCCTGCGCAAGGACATGCTCAAGGTCAGCCACCCCGAGGCTCCCACCTGCGGCAAGTCGCAGCGCATCGCCAGTGACCTGGTGGTCGACGCGCTCCCCGACCTGAAGCGGCCCCAGGCCTACGCCCTGACCGTGACCCGCAAAGGGGCCCCGGTGGTGCTCTACGTGAACAAGAACACAGAGATCAAACAGGTGGGCTACTACGTCGGCACGTGGGTCATCGACGGCGTGGCCAAGGTAGCGGGCAACATGGTGGCCGCGGCCTCGGGCAAGGACCGCACGGTGGTGGCCTTCGGCGACCAGGAAGGCTTGAACACCAAGTTCACCAGCATCGACTACCACTCTGATAATCCCCGGTGGGAGCAGTCCCAGGCGGTGTCCGTCGACATCTCGGGCAAGCCCATCTCCAGCATCGACATGGCCGCCGGCGAGGGGATCATCTACCTGGCCGTGACCACCGGCAAGCTCAACGACGTCAGCTCCGCGGTGGCGTTGCGCTACAACGCCGGCAAGAGCTTCAACAAGATCTGCGGCTTCGGCACCTCCGACTCAAAGTCCAAGCGGTGGATCGGCGCCCGCATCGGGGCCAGCTCCGCGGGCATGGCCTACTCGGCTTTTCGGGAGGCGCTGCTGCCCAAGGAACGGATGATGAAGGTGCAGAAGTGGATGGGCAGCGGCTCGGTATGCCCCGAGGTCACCATGGAGACGGCGCGGCTGGCGACCAGCCTGGATCCCCACATCGGCGCGGCCGCCCCCGACGACAAGGGCGTCGTCCACGTGGCCACGCCCGCGTCCGAAAAAGCCAGGCAGGACAAGCTGTACTACGGCAAGTGGGACACCAATCACAAGGTCCTCGGCCCCCACGCCAAGTGGGACGACAACGTCAGCGGTGCCTCGCTGGACGTGGCCACCTTCGGGGACAACGTCATCATCTCCCTGCGCGACAGCAAGGGCGTGGCCCCTGCGCCGCAAGAGCAACAACTGGCAGCGGGAGAACCTGGCCCTGGAGCCGGGGCACTCCACCCGAGTGGCCGTGGGCCCAAACGGCACGATCCACCTGGTCTGGGACAAGACCGTCAAGACGAGCAAGACCGGCGAGCTGTACTACCAGTGTCTCAAATGATGGGCCGGGCTTTGTCCGCCCCGCCGGTCGAGGTACACTGAGGCAGATGCGCTCCCTCCTCATAGCGGTGATCTGCCTCGTGCTGGCCGGCTGCGCGGCCAAGGGCACCCAGCGGCACAACGACGCCGGCATGCTGCCGGCCGACGGCTCGCCGCCGGACATCAAGCGCCCGCCGGACAGCAAAAAGCCCCAGGACAAGAAGAAGCCGCCGCCGGACAAGCCGAAGCCCAAGGACTGGTACAAGCCGCCGCCGGACAAGCCGAAGCCCCCCGACCTGCCGCCGCCGCCGGACATGGGCAAGCCGGACATGCCCCCGCCGCCGGTCTGCAAGGACGGCTACGAGCCGAACAATAACTGCTCGCTCTCCAAGTACCTCGGATCCTCCACCCAGGGTGGGTCCTGGGTCACCAAGAGCGCCACGCTGGATCCCGGCAGCGACGTGGACTGGTTCTCGGCCAAGGGCGTGGAGAAGAACCACTCCTGCTTCCCCGGCACCAGCCAGAAGTTCACCTTCAAGGTGCGGGTCACGGTGCCGGCGGGGCGCAACTTCAAGGTCTGCGTCTACAAGGACTCCTGCTCGGGTAGCAGCTCTTGCAGCACCGGCGCCGGCCCGACCCAGGTGGAGGTGACCTACAAGGTCAAGGGCATCTGCGCCCTCAGCGACGACACCGAGGCCCGCATCCTGGTGCAGAACCTGAGCACCAAGGGGGCGTGTCCCCCCTACTCGGTGAGCTTCTACTACGCCGACTAGCAGCTTTCCCGATTGCTGCCAGGTCTGTAGACGCCAAACCATCAATTGACGGTACCTTTGCAGGGGCGCTATCGTTGCCCAAATGCCCGTTGTTTTTGCCGGGCAGGAGTTGTCATGGACCAAGAACTGGAACGCATCGCCGACGTGGTGGCCGCGCGTATTCGCGCGCAGCTCGGCACAGACCTCAAGCAGCCCCACGGCTGCTCCGACGCGGATAGCTGCAGCTCCTGTGGACGCTGCGCGCAGAAGCGCCCGGGTGAGGTGCGCGCGCTGATGGACCACGGGGCCGTGCGCGTCTCAGCCGCGCCGGGCACCAAGCAAGTGGCGGACGACATCGCCGGCATCATCGACCATACCCTGCTCAAGCCCGAGACCGCCCCCGACGACCTGCGCAAGCTGTGCGAGGAGGCCGCCAAGTACAACTTCGCCTCGGTCTGCGTCAACAGCTCCAACGTGGCCCGCTGCCGGTCATACCTCGGCGGCAGCCAGGTGATGATCTGCGCCGTGGTGGGGTTCCCCCTCGGCGCCATGTCCTCGGGCGCCAAGGCCTTCGAGGCCCGGGACGCCGTGCGCAACGGCGCCCAGGAGATCGACATGGTGGTCAACATCGGGGCGCTGAAGGCCGGGGACTTCAACGTCGTGCTCGAGGACATCACCCGCGTGGTGCAGGCCTCCCGGCCGGCCCACGTCAAGGTCATCCTCGAGACCGGCATGATGGGCGACGAGGAGAAGGTGGCAGGCTGTATCCTCTCCAAGCTCGCCGGTGCCCACTTCGTCAAGACCTCCACCGGCTTCGGCAAGGGCGGCGCAACCGCCGCGGATATCGCCCTCATGCGCCGGGTGGTGGGGGGCGCCATGGGCGTCAAGGCCTCGGGCGGGATCCATAACGAGGAGGATGCCCGTCAGATGATGGCCGCAGGCGCCAACCGTATCGGCGCCAGCGCCAGCGTCGGCATCGTCACCGGCAAGACCTCCACGTCCGCTTACTAAGCTTAGCTTCCGTAAATTCTTTGAACCGAACTGCGTCTTGAGGAGGTCATCGTGACCAAACGCGTGCTACTCATCGTCCTCGACAGCTGCGGCTGTGGCGGCGATCCGGAGGCCGCCGAATACGGCGACGCCGGGGCTGACACCCTGGTCAACACGGCAGCAGCAGTGGGGGGTATCTCGCTGCCGAACCTGGCCGATCTCGGCCTGGGCAACATCAGCTCGATGAAGGGCGTGATGCCCTCCGACAGCCCCACCGCGGCCTGGGGCCGCCTGCAGGAAAAATCGGTGGGCAAGGACACCACCACCGGCCACTGGGAGATCGCTGGTCTGCTGACGCACGAGCCGTTCCAGGTCTACGCCGACGGCTTCCCCGAGGACGTCATCGACGAGTTCGCCCATGAGACCGGGCGCAAGGTGCTGGCCAACAAGCCGGCCTCGGGCACCGAGATCATCAAGGAGCTGGGCCAGGAGCACCTGGATACCGGCGCCTGGATCGTCTACACCAGCGCCGACAGCGTGTTCCAGATCGCGGCCCACGAGGAGAAGATCCCGCTGACCGAGCTGTACGCCGCCTGCAAGATCGCCCGGCGGCTGTGCGACCCGCTGCGGGTGGCGCGCATCATCGCCCGCCCCTTCGTCGGCGAGCCCGGCGCCTTCGAGCGCACCTACAACCGCCACGACTTCGGCATGCCGCCTCCCGGGGACACCGTGCTGGACACCCTCAAGGCGGCTGGCCACTCGGTGGTGGGCGTGGGCAAGATCAGCGACATCTACTCCGGCCAGGGGCTCACCGAGTCGATCCACACCGAGGGCAACGCCGACGGCCTGGTCAAGACCGCCGAGCGCTGGGAGCGCCTGGAGTCGGGGCTGGTCTTCGTCAACCTCATCGACTTCGACATGCTCTTCGGCCACCGCCGCAACCCCGCGGGGTTCGCCGAGGCGCTCAAGGAGTTCGACGAATTCCTGCCGCAGCTGATCGAGAAGGTGGGGCCCGAGGACCTGCTGCTGATCACCGCGGACCACGGCAACGACCCCACCTACCGCGGCACGGACCACACCCGGGAGCAGGTGCCGATCCTGGCCTACGGGCCGGAGGGGGCGGCGGACCGAGCCCTGGGCGTGCGCACCTGCTTCGGCGACGTCGGCGCCACCATCGCCGACGCCCTGGGCGTGGCCGCGCCAGATCATGGAACCAGCTTCTTGAAAGAGATAAGCTGACGAACAGAGGATTAACCGCTCCCACGTGAGCACATCAGCTAACAGCTAACAGCCAGGAGATCCATGAGGCCCCAGGACCTGATCCGTAAGAAGAGAGACGCCCAGGAGATGCCGGTGGCGGACATCAAGGAGTTCCTCGCCGGCGTGTCCGACGGGACCCTGCCCGACTACCAGGCCGCCGCGCTGCTGATGGCGATCTACTTTCAGGGCATGACCGACAGCGAGCTGTCGGCCTGGACCGAGGCGATGCTCCGCTCAGGGCGGGTGCTGGACCTGTCCTCCATCCCGGGCGTCAAGGTGGACAAGCACTCCACCGGCGGCGTGGGCGACAAGATCTCGCTCTGCCTCGCCCCGCTGGTGGCGGCCTGCGGCGTGCCGGTGCCGATGATCTCGGGCCGCGGCCTGGGGCACACCGGCGGCACCCTGGACAAGCTGGAGGCGATCCCGGGCTTCTCCACCAACATGGACGTGCCGGGCTTCATCGAGGCGGTGGAGCAGGTCAACATGGCGCTCATCGGCCAGACCGACGACCTGGCCCCCGCGGACCGCAAGCTCTACGCCCTGCGCGACGTCACCTCCACGGTGGAGTCGATCCCGCTGATCTCGTCGAGCATCATGAGCAAGAAGCTGGCCGAGGGCATGGACGCCCTCGTGCTGGACGTCAAGGTGGGCAACGGCGCGTTCATGAAGGACCTGGCCACCGCCCGGGAGCTGGCCGAGACCATGCAGGGCATCGGGCGCCGGGCGGGTAAGCGGGTCACCGCCTTCCTCTCGGACATGAACCAGCCCCTGGGCCGTGAGGTGGGCAACGCCAACGAGACCAGGGAGGCCATCGAGATCCTGCGCGGCGAGGGGCCGGGGGATCTGCTGGACCTGACCCTGCAGCTGGGCGCCGAGATGCTGGTGCTGGGGCAGATCACCCCGGACCAGGACGAGGCGACCCAGCGCATCCGCGACGCCCGGGGCAGCGGCGCTGGCCTGCAGAAGCTGGCCCAGTGCATCGAGCGCCAGGGCGGCGACCCGCGGGTCTGTGACGACGTGTCCCTGCTGCCTGCCGCCGCGGAGACGCGCACGGTCAAGGCCGCGCGCGCCGGCGTGCTGGCCTCCGTGGCCACCGAGCAGGTGGGCATCGCCGGCATGATCCTCGGCGCGGGGCGCAAGCACGTCACCGACCCGGTGGACCACTCCGTGGGCCTGACGATCTGCGCCCGCCTGGGCGACGAGCTGAGCGAGGGAGACCCCCTGGTGGTGCTGCACCACAACGACGCGGCCAAGGCCGACGCCGCCGAGGCCGCCCTGGAGGGCGTGTTCACCGTCGCCGACGACTGCGAGCCGCCGCCGCCGCTGATTTACGAGGTCCTGCGGTGAGGAGAGGTGCGATGCTCAGGGGGCAGGCGACATGGGCGCCTGTAGGCGTGAGGGAGTCAGGAAGTAAGGGAGTGACGGAGGGCTCGGGCATCCTCAACACATACCCCTCACCTCCTCACCTCCTCACCCCCTCACCAACGCGGCTCGAAATGGAGATGGCATGATGAGCTCAGGTCTGCGCCGTACCGTCGTCGCCCTGCTCGTCTGCGCGGGGCTGGTCACCGCTGTCCACGCCCTGTGGCCCGCGCCGGCGGCCGCCGATCCACCGGGCAAGGTGCAGGCCACGCCCGCGACGCCCAAGCCGGCGGACAAGATGGCCACGCCGCAGATCAACCTCAAGCCGAGCACCGGCGGCATTGACCGCTTCCGCGGCCTGCTCGGCTACGCGCTGCTCATCGGCATCGGCTTCGCCATGTCGCGCAAGCGCAAGCAGATCAAGTGGCGGCCCGTGGCCTGGGGCCTGGGCCTGCAGCTGATCTTCGCCACCATCGTGCTCAACCCGGTGGTGGGGAACTTCTTCTTCACCGTGGTGGACAGTGGGGTCAAGACGCTGCTGTCGTTCTCCGAAAAGGGCACGGCCTTCGTGCTCAAGTCCTTCATGGACTACAAGGTGAACCTGGTCACCCCCGGCGGCGAGCAGGCCATGGTGGTGGTCAGCGGCAAGGACATGATCGGCCCCGCCACCCTGAACCTGGCCTTCTGGGTGCTGCCCACGGTGATCTTCTTCTCCGCGCTGATCACGGTGCTCTACTACCTCGGCGTGATGCAGATCATCGTCAAGGGCATCGCCAGGCTGATGGTCTACGCCATGGGCACCTCCGGCTCCGAGACCCTGTCCTGCACGGCCAATATCTTCGTCGGGCAGACCGAGGCCCCGCTGATGGTCAAGCCCTTCGTGGACCGCATGACCAAGAGCGAGCTGATGGCGGTGATGACCGGGGGGTTCGCCACGGTGGCCGGCGGCGTGCTGGCGCTGTACGTCTCCATCCTCAAGGACGTGCCGAACATCGCTGGCCACCTGGTCACCGCCTCCATCATGGCCGCCCCCTGCGCCCTGGCCATGTCCAAGCTCATGCTGCCCGAGACCGAGGAGTCGGCCACGGGCGGATCGGTGCGTCTGGATATCCCCAAGACCGACAGCAACGTCATCGAGGCCGCGGCCCGGGGAGCCAGCGACGGCATGTCCCTGGTGCTCAACATCACCGCCATGCTCATCGCCTTCGTGGGGCTGGTGGCCATGCTGGACGCCATCCTCGGCATCGCCGGGCTGAGCATCTCCATGATCCTCGGCTGGGCCTTCAGGCCCCTGGCCTGGACCATGGGCGTGCCCTGGGACGAGGCCAAGATCGTGGGTGAGCTGCTCGGCGTCAAGCTGGTGCTCACCGAGCTTCTGGCCTACCAGCAGCTCCAGGCCAGGCTGGCCGCGCCGGTGGCCGTGCTCAGCACGCGCAGCTCGGTGATCAGCTCCTACGCCCTGTGCGGCTTCGCCAACGTGGCCTCCATCGGCATCCAGATCGGCGGCATCGGCGGCATGGCCCCCAAGCGCCGGGGCGACCTGGCGCGGCTGGGGCTCTTCGCCATGGCGGCTGGCGCCCTGGTGTCGTGTCTCTCCGGCACCATCGCCGGGATGTTCACCAGTTGACCTGCGTCTTTTTGTAAGCCAAAAATTCGCCCCGCCTGCAAACCCCTGCAATAATTAAGGCAGTCTCAATACCAACGAACCAGGACTGCATCCATGAGCACCTCTGTATTCGAGCAGGTCGAGGCCGCCGCCGAGACTGTCAATCGTGAAATCTTTCCCCATGACCCCACCGTGGGCATCGTGCTGGGCTCCGGCCTCGGCAGCTTCGCCGATTCCCTGGAGGATCCGGCCCACGTGCAATACGGGCAGATCCCCGGCTTCGCCGAGAGCAAGGTCAAGGGCCACGCAGGAAAGCTGGTGGCCGGCGTGTCCGGCGGCACCACCGTGCTGGCGATGCAGGGGCGGGTGCACTGCTACGAGGGGCACCCCATCTCCCAGATCGTGCTGCCGATCCGCACCATGGTCCACGTGGGCTGCAAGATCGTCATCATCACCAACGCCGCCGGCGGGATCCGCACCAGCTTCACCCCCGGTGACCTGGCGCTGATCACGGACCACATCAACATGACCGGCATCAACCCGCTGATGGGGGACAACGACGACCGCCTCGGGCCGCGCTTCCCCGACATGAGCGCGGCCTACGACCCGGAGCTGCGTGAGCTGGCCCACCAGGTGTCGGCCCAGGAGGGGATCCCGCTCAAGGACGGCGTGTACAACTGGCTGCTCGGCCCGACCTACGAGACCCCGGCCGAGATCCGCATGGCGCGCACCGTGGGCGCGGACCTGGCCGGCATGTCCACCGTGCCCGAGGTCATCGCCGCCCGCCACATGGGGGCGCGCATCCTCGGCGTCTCCTGCGTGACCAACATGGCCGCCGGCCTGCAGCAGAGCCTGTCCCACGAGGAGGTCAAGGAGACCGCCTCGCGAGTCAAGGAGACCTTCATCCATCTGATAACCAGCCTGGTGGCTGCCCTCAAGGACGAGTAGCCCATGGCTCGCCGCATCACCGCCAACGACTGGGACCGGCTGGCCGCCGCCGCCCTGGCCGCCCGCCGTCAATCCTACGCCCCCTACTCCCGCTTCAAGGTGGGCGCGGCCTTGCTCTGCGAGGACGGGGAGCTGGTCCCCGGCTGCAACGTGGAGAACGCCTCCTTCGGCCTCTGCCTCTGCGCCGAGCGCAACGCCATGACCACCGCCGTGGCCCAGGGCCGGGGCCAGGGGATCCGCGCCATGGCCATCGCCACCACCGCCTCGCCGCCGGCGCCGCCCTGCGGCATGTGCCTGCAGTTCATGGCCGAGCTGTGCGTGGACCTGCCCCTGCTGCTGGTGAACCACAAGGGTGAGCGCCAGCGCACCCGCCTGCTCAAGCTCATGCGCAATCCCTTCCGCTGGAAGGGCGCCGGTACGGATTAGGCAGGGGCAGGGCAGGGGGAAGGGCAGGGCAGGGGCGAGGGCAGGGGATTTATGCCTTGCGGGCGTGGAACTTGGC
>PVBE012931948.1_pt1 | contig 13807 bp, 9 predicted proteins | sample 1631181 | NCBI WGS metagenome assembly PVBE01 (sample SAMN08397723, study PRJNA350692) | Marine metagenome, whole genome shotgun sequencing project. | isolation source: water | place: Pacific Ocean | collected 2012-04 | reverse complement strand
GTCGAGGCCCTCATCGCTGAGGCGAGCGAACGCGTGGGTCAGGTCCTTGCTCAGCTCCCCGCCGCCGATCACGCCCCCCACGCCACGCACCGTGTGGCACGAGATGCAGGCAGGACCGCCTTTCTTCAACCTCGTGCGTCCCACGAAGAGCATGTGACCCCGGGCGATATCGGCCTTGGTCGCCTTGACGGCGGGGGTGAACTTGGCCTTCAGATCGCACTCCTCGGATGAGCAGCGTTTCAGCAGCGCGATCAGCTTCTTGACGTCGTCCGCGGGCAGGCCCAGGTCCGGCATCTTGAGGTCATTGAACTTCTTGAGCATCTTGCGGACCTCGGGATCGGTGGCGATCATGTCGTTCGGTTGCATGATCATGCGCGTGATCCACGCCGCCTCCCGACGCTTGTGCACGTCCTTGAGGTCGGGGCCCAGCCGGTCGCCCTTGCCCACCGTGTGGCAGGACGCGCACTTGCGCACGAACAACTCCGCCACCGGATCCTTCTTCTTCGGCTTTTTCTTTTTTGCTGACGTCTTGGCCGGTTTCTTTTTGGGTTTATCCGCCAGAGCTGGGAATCCCCACATCCCCAAAAGAAGCGTGGCCGACGCAATAATCATTTTTCCTGAAATGGACACTTGACCTCTCACATATCCAGAGAATGACGCCCCCACGCGTTAGCAAGGGGCGCACCAAATACGGGCGAGGACGTTCAACCTCTTGAGATCTGGGTGGAATACAACAGATCCTGGAAACGGGGATGACCCTCGAGACTCTCAATTGTGAGAATTCCGGGGGCGTTAAACTCACAGTTGTGAGAGTTTCGGGAAGTGTGGAGGTCGGTGACGAGCGCGGTAGGATCCCTCCAGGGGTGGGCGAGGGGAATGGCTACCGGTGGTTGGTTAAGTGGTGGGTGACCCATATCGCTCACAAGTAAATGTCTTCCAGATTGAAGCGCGCAGTTCAAGGTCGTCAATGTACTCCAGTAGCGATTTCACGGTCTCACCAATCCACCAACCTGAGTCATGGTCAACGGCGCCGGTTTCCACTGGCGTTGTACGTGACCTTACAGGGGGCGATGATGATTCTTCATGCTCGTAAATGATCCTCCCTGCCTCAATGTACTGTCCGGTTTCCCACCGTTCAGTGGCTGCCTGTATGTGCTTCAACTTCAATGGATCATCCACCTAATGGTTAGTGATGTGCCGCGCCGCCGGGTTCCCGTCTAGGTCGGTTTAAGTACTTCGACTCAGAGTTCACTTCAATTCATATTCTTGACTTACCCGGCGGTGCTGATCACCATCGCTTTGTTCGGCGCCAGTCATTGAGATGTATAGAACATCCTATGTTGACTACGTTCAGTCGTTTTCATGAACAACCTCCTAGTGCATTGTCAACAGTTCTTAGAATCTGTTTCCTATTCAGTCCGCTGCCAAGGAACCAAACTCTAGTATTTTGAATAGCAGTTGTCCCTACACCGACTCCATGCACTGGATTCGCGCTTGCACCCTAGGAATTTGGTTTCGTCACAATATACCTGTCTTGATAGACTTTGACACCCGATGTTGATGGGAAGTTCCAAAGGACACCATGACTGGTTGAGCCACCATGGAGTCGCAGTGGCCATGTTGCCTTTCAACTGGCTGACTTTGACGAGTCGTGAGTGTGAATTCAAGGTGTCCTTGGTGCGCTGACCGTACCAGGCCCCTACAACCGGCAATCGTCGGCGCTGACGCTAACGTACTCAGAAGAATCGCACCGATCATGGCGGACCTCGAGGACGCCAGGTCCAGATTATCTGGACGATGCCGGTTTTGCACTTTGGGCAGGGCCTGCCACTTTGGCGGCGGAGCTGCTTGGATGGATTCTGCTCTGGTGCGGCAATCGGCTCCTCGACATCTTCCTCCTTCAGCCTGGATTGTAGAGCCATCAACCTTGGGCGCCACGAGGTACTCAGAAGTCCGTAATACCGCACCTTGTGAAATCTTCGAGGAAGGACATGCTGCAGGTATCGACGGAGAAACTCGTTGCCAGGCAGGGTCTTCTGCCGTGATTGCAGGGTCCGTGTATCTCGATACTGAAAGGTGACCGTTCTGTTGTCCATGGCCTTGATGCGGCCATTGCCCAAGGCAACACGGCGGAGATACCGTGCAAGGTAGCTCAACACTCGACGAGCATGCCGCGCCGTCGATTTCGAGTGGATCACCCAGGGCATGCGGGAGATATGCGGCCCGGATGGCCGGTTTCCGCGGGGTATTGCGCGACATCGATTGAGTGGGAATCACACCAAAGGGCGAGTTGGACCCGTTTGTGGTCCAGGCCAGATATCCACCGCCCTGGTTCCGTTGAATCCGCCTTCTGGGAACTGCCATGGTACCCCCATGCTGCGGCCATTCAGGTTGATGAGATGTTGGGCGTGGTTCTTTCCCGCCACTCTGACGCGGGGGACGCCGCCCCCGCGCTACCCATTTGAGGTGGTTCCACCTTGCCTGTAGCACCCTGACGCGGGAGACGCCGCCCCCGCGCTACCCATTTGAGGTGGTTCCACCTTACCTGTAGCCGCGTGAATATCATCCCGCCATTGGGTCAGGAGTTCAAGTCTCCTTCCCCGACGCCCCACAAGCGATTGTGGCTTTGGACTCAAAGGGGCGAGGAGCGGTCCGGGGTGGGCATCATGGAGGGCGGGTGGGTAGGGCCCGCGATAGCGGGCCCGGAGCCGATGCCTACACCGGAACCGCCCTCGCCCCAACCTTGAAGTTGCCGATCCGTGCCTCGATCGGCCAAGCCAGGAGACTCTGGGCTGTGCGCGTACAACTTCCACGCCGAGCGGGCTGGGGCAGGGCCAGGGCAGGGGCAGAGGCCGCCTGGCGGCGGCGCTGGTTGTTTCTTTGGGGGAAGAACTGCAACAACACAAAAACAGGCTAAGCTACCTCCATGAAAAGAATAGCCCTGCCGCTGATCCTCGTCCTCACCCTGACCATCGCCTGCTCCGACGACGTCGACGTTACCCCCGACGCCGGCAGCCAGAAAACCGACCAGGCCGCGGCCAAGGCCGACCAGAGCGCGTCGGCCAAGGACCAGTCACCCGACACCACCTGGTCTTGCACCCCGCCCGCTTCCAAGGGCAGCTTCCACGCCCTGAAGGCCAAGATGGACGGCAAGGAGCGCTCCATGTGCCGCTACCGCGGCAAGGTGCTGCTGGTGGTCAACATCGCGGCCAAGTGTGGCTTCACCCCGCAGCTCGGCGGCCTGGCCACCCTGCAGAGCAAGCACGGCGCAAAGTTCGAGGTCGTCGGCTTCTACTGCAACCAGTTCCTCAACCAGGGCGGCACCGAAAAAGAGCAGTCGTCCTGCGAGACACAGTACGGGGTCAACTTCGACACCTACGACACCCTCAACGTCAACGCCCCGGCCGAGCACTCCGTCTTCACCTGGCTCAAGAGCCAGGCCAACGGCGGCGGCAAGGTTACCTGGAACTTCGAAAAGTGGCTGCTCGGCAAGGACGGCACGGTGCTCAAGCGCTGGGCAACCGGCGTCAAGCCCGACAGCGCCGAGATCGACGCTGCGATCAAGGCCGCGCTGGCCAAGTAGGGCTCATGGGCTGCCGCCTGGCGCCTGACGACGCTCAGGCAGGGTGATCGGCGACAAACGCGTCGACCCGGGCCTGCATCGCCGCCAACAGCTCGTCCGACAAGACCTGCGCCGAGTGCTGCTCCAGCAGCTGCTCCACCCTCTCTTGCGCCCGCTCCCGCAGCGACGCCGATCCCTCCGCCGCCCAGGCGTCAAACCCCAGCCGGGAGAACAGCTTCGGCCGCCACTGCGTCCCGCGCACGTGCTTGCGGGTGTGCTTGTGGCCGAGGAAGTGCTTCTTTTCGTGGGCCTGAGCGATGACGTCCAGGGCCAGCGTGTCGTCGTTGACCGGGATGCCCCGGCCCATGCGCCGCATCTGGTTGATCAGCTCCGCGCCGATGACCACCTGCTCCAGGCTCCCCGTGCGGCCGAAGTCCAGGTAGCCCACGTCGTGGCAGAGGTTGGCCCCCGCCAGCACCGCGAGGAACGTGATCATCCCCGCCTCCTGGGCCGCCTGACCGTCGGGGATCTGGGCGTCGCTGTGGCCGGCGTAGCCCCAGCAGGGCAGGTCGTAGTGGTGGGCCATCTCGATCTCGGCCAGGTACGACAGGTAGTACTCTGGCGCATTGTACGAACACTCCACCGTGGCCATGTCCAGCACCGCCGGGCCCATGCCCATCAAAAAAGGCGCGCCCGGCGCGCGCAGCTGGTGCAGCACCATGCCGCAGAGACACTCCGACAGGCCGAGCACCACGTGGCCCGCCACCGTCATCGGCGCCGTGGAGCCCGCGATGGGCGCCGGTGAGTAGATGGCCGGCAGGCCCTTGTCCGCGCAGAAGAGCAGCTTGTCCACGCTGCTCTCCGGGTGCTTCAGCGGGCTCACCGGCTCGGCGTAGTGCACCAGGTACGGCTTGGCCCGCGCCTGCTCCTCGCCGCCGCGGATCAGCGCCGCCATGTCCCACATCGCCGACAGGTCGTCCACCGTGTCCGCCGTGCAGACGATGGGCTTGGCCGACGACTCCATCATCGCCTGGATGCTGAGCAGGTAGGAGTGGGCCGGGGGCACGTCCGAGGGCGTGGCCAGCGACATGATGAAGTCCAGGTCGTCCAGGGCGTCGGCCACCCGCGCCGCCCGGCGCACGTCCTCGAGCACGCTGCGGTGCCGCTGGCGGGTGCCCGGGTCCAGGGTGTAGAGCAGGTCCGAGCCCGTGCCGAAGAAGCTGCGGTGGCCGCCCAGATCCATGGCCGGCTCCCCCGCGCGGTCGAAGACCTCGATGGACCGCGGCGCGCTGGCTATGGCCTGCTCCACCAGCGCCTGCGGCAGATAGGCGCGGCTCCCTTCCACCCGGCAGCCCGCATCGGCCAAAAGCTCCAGGGCGCCGGCGTGCTGGATCTCCATGCCCGTCTGCTCCAGCACCTGCAGCACGGCCTGGTGCAGCTGATGCCGCTGGTCGTCCGAGAGGAAACGCAACGAGGGGCGGATGGCGTCGACGTCCACGTTCATGGATGCTCCTTCATTTGTCGAAATTGCTTGATGTGATCATCGTCAAATATGCACATAATAACCCCCATGCGCCAGAGCCTCACCAGCTCCGGTCGCCAGGAAGTCACCGGGCTGTGCGGTGTGTGTCCTGGGGGGTGTGGCGCCCGGATACATCTGCACGATGGTCGAATCACCAGGGTACTCCCGCTGCCGGGGCACCCCCTCGGCATCGGCTGCATGCGCATGGCCAGCGCCGACGAGGTGGTCTACTCCCCGGACCGCATCCTGCACCCGCAGCGGCGCAGCGGGCCCCGGGGCGAGGGGCGCTTCGAGCGCGTCACCTGGGACCAGGCCTACGATCACATGGTGCAGCGGCTGCGGCAGCTGGCCGAGCAGTACGGTCCCGAGAGCATCTGCACCTACACCGGCCGGGGCAACTTCGAGCTCGGCCTGTGTGAGTCCTTCGCCCCCACGGGGCCGCCGGAGTCGTCGGCCAACGCCGTGCTCTTCCCCTTCGGCTCGCCCAACACCACCGGCGTGGGCGCCTGCTGCTACGTGGCCCAGGGCATGATCTCCCCCTTCGCCTGCTTCGGCGAGCACCGCCGGCGCATGGCCGTGGAGTGGGAGCGCGCGGAGCTGCTGCTGGTCTGGGGCGCCAACCCCGCCACCGCCTCGCCCCCCATCAACCTGCAGCGCCTCAAGGCCGCCCGCAAAAGGGGCGCGCGGGTGGTGGTCATCGATCACCGCCGCACCCGCACCGCCCGGGGCGCCGACGCCGAGTGGCTGCCGGTGCGGCCCGGCACCGACGGCGCCCTGGCCCTGGGCATGATCAACGTGCTGATCGACGAGGCGCTCTACGACCGGGAGTTCGTCGAGCGCTGGACCCACGGCTTCGACGAGCTGCGGCAGTACGTCGCGCGCTTTTCCCCCGAGGAGACCGAGCGCATCACCGGCGTGCCCGCCGCGCGCGTGCAGACCCTGGCCCGGGACGTGGCCCGCGCCGCCGGCTGCGCCGTGCAGATGTACACCGGCCTGGAGTACTGCAACTCCGGCGTGCAGACCGTGCGCGCCGTCTGGAGCCTGCAAGCACTGGCCGGCCACCTCGACGCCCCCGGCGGCAACGTCTTCCGCATGCGCCCCGCCGTGCGCCTGTCGCGCAACACCACCGCGCCGCCGGACGCCCCGCCCCCCCTGGGGCGAAATGAGCACCCGCTGTACCACGCCATCCGCAACGAGGCCCACGCCGCGGAGCTGCCGCGGGCCATCCTCGAGGGCAAGCCGTACCCCGTGCGCGGCATGATCATCAGCGGCGCCTCGCTGATCACCGCCTGGCCCAACCCCGACCTGTGGCGCCGGGCCCTGGCCGCCCTGGACCTGCTGGTGGTGGTCAACCGCTTCCCCACCGCCGACTCCGCCTTCGCCGACCTGGTGCTGCCCACCACCACGTTGTTCGAGAACCTGTCCTATATGATCTACGACGACCGGCTGATCCAGCTGCGCGAGCCGGTCATCGAGCCCCAGGGCGAGGCCCGCAGCGACGTCGACGTCTTCGCCGGCCTGGCCCGGCGCCTGGGCTACGGCCACCTCTTCCCCGCAGACCAGGAGGACGCCGTGCGCCGCGCCCTGGACGGCAGCGGCATCACCCTGGAGCAGCTGCGCGCGGCGCCCGAGGGATTGCCCATGGGCCTGCCGCCCATGCGCTACCACAAGTACCGCAGCGGTGAGCTGCGGGCCGACGGCCAGCCCGGCTTCGAGACCCCCAGCGGCAAGTTCGAGCTGACCTCCACCTGGCTGGCGCAATACGGCCTCGACGCCCTGCCCGTCTACACCGAGCCGACCGAGGGGCCCCTGGCCTCCCCCGAGGTGGCCCGCCGCTTCCCCCTGGTGCTCGGCTCCGGGGCGTGCAGCCCCTACATGTTCCGCTCCCAGCACCACAACATCCCCGGCATTACCCGGCGCCAGCCGGCCCCCTTGGCCGAGATCAACACCGCCGACGCCGCCGCGCGGGGCATCGCCGACGGCCAGCAGGTGGACGTGATCTCGCCCCGCGGCCGGGCTCCCTTCGTGGCGCTGGTGACCGACAACATCGCGCCGGGCGTGGTGGAGGTCACCGCGGGCGGCGGCGGCCCGCTGGGCCCCAGGGCCTGGCGCGAGGGCAACGCCAACCTGCTCACCGACCTGGACAACCGGGACGCCCTCTCGGGGTTCCCGGTGCTCAAGGCGCTGCTCTGCGAGGTGGAGCCGCGGGCCGAAGATTAGTAAGGGGAAGGTGCTGCAAGGGAGGGGGTGCCACCGGTCAGGTGGCCGGGGAGACCTGCTACCTGGAGGCGTTGAGGCCGAAGCCGCTGAAGACGTGGGGCATCTTCTGGCGCTTGGTGGCGAACTGGTCCTTGCTCAGGCCGTAGGAGATCTCGCCGAGCTTGCCCACCTGGCTGACGCCCTTGAAGGAGGTGCGGCTGCGGGTGGTGCCGTCCTTTTTGGTGATGGTGCGGGTGGTCTGCACCAGCACGTCGCCGCCCTGGCCCGGGTAGATCATGCGGTCGACCTTGATCTTGCTGCCGGTCTTCCAGCTGCTGTGCTGCACCAGGTCGGGGCGCAGGGAGACGCTCTCGCTGATGCCCATCTTCCCCTTGCCGGCCGGGGCGGTGTAGCTGTAGCTGGCCCCGCTGCGGGACACCTTCTGGGAGTAGCTCAGCTGGCCCTTGGTGGCCGACATGGTCCAGGTGCCCTTGGCCGGCAGCACGCCGTTTTCGCGCAGCTTGAGCTGCCCGGTCTTGACGCGGTTGATCTTGTGGCCGCTGCGCACGATGCGCAGGGGCGCGAGCACCGTGTTCATCGGCAGGCCGGCCTTGCGCATCTGCTTGGCCATCACCCGGGCCTGGACTCGCTGGGTCTTGAACTGCCCCGGCGCGGGGTACTTGCCGCGAGCGTGGGCGGTGCTCAGGCTGAAGAGCACCACCATGGCCAGGAGCGTCGAGGTCTGGATATATCTGCGAGTCATCTTTGTTCTCCCTTGTTGCCTCCAGAAGATTGCAATGGGTGTGCCATCCTGCAGGATTTTCGATGGCATGGAATCATTGGCTTTTTCCCGGAGGTTCTGCCGAGGATCCGTGGCGGGTCCTCTTGCCCCGGGTGACTACTGTCCCATCCGGTGGTCGACTACTTGCTTTTGGTCGCAGCCCTTTTCGCCGCCGCCTTCTGCTTTAGCCGCTCCTTGTACGCCCGCCAACGCCTGGCGCGGCGGCGCTTGCGGCGGCGCTGCTCCTCGGCCAGCACCACCTTGCCGCGGTAGGTCTCGCCGGGCATGAAGATGTAGGGCATTAGATGAGGCGCGGGGTCGATGTGGCGCCCCTTGACCCGCAGCTCGAAGTGCAGGTGCGGGCCCGACCTCTTGATGCCGGTGCGGCCCACGCGGCCCACGAGGTCGCCGGCCTTGACCTGCTGTCCGGTCTTGACCGCGTAGGACGACAGGTGCATGTAGCCCGACGCCAGGCCGTTGGCGTGGCGGATCATGACGAAGAGGCCGGCGGCGCCCATCTCCTTGCGCTTGAGCGATCCCGTCTCCGCGGGATCCACCCGCTTGCCGGGCGCCCCCTTGCGCGCCACCCCGGCGAAGTAGACCTTGCCGTCGGCCACGGCCCGCACCGGCTCACCCCAGGTGGACCCGAAGTCGATGCCCTTGTGGCGCCTGGACCCGCCGTCCCGGTCCTGGCCCATGGCGCTGGTCACCTTGCGCGGCGGCGCGTCCAGGGGGCAGAGCAGGGGCTGGTCCAGATGGGCGGCGCCGGCCTTGGCGGTGGGCCTGGCCTTGGTGTAGTAGGCCAGCAGCCGCCGCCGGGCCCGCAGCACGCGATCCTCGGCCCCGGCCCCCTTGACCCGGTCGCCCCACATGAAGTGCGAGACGAAGTGGCGGTGGGGCACCGATCGGAAGGCGCCGTCGATGTGCGGGCACTGGCGCTTCCAGATGCTGAGGAAGGCCGCGGCGAAGTAGATGCTCGGCTGGGCGCGCCGCAGGTTGCCCCGCACCAGGGCGTAGCGCTTGAGGCTCAGGTGCTGCTCCTTCCAGGCGCCGTTGTCCAGCACCCAGTACTGGTAGCGGCGCTTGCGCAGGTGGGGGCCGTGCATCCGCGGGTTGATCATGGCCACGCCGATGCCGTAGTCGTTCTTTTGCCGGGGCAGGCAGCGCGACTGGCGGAAGAGCAGCCCCCCGATGAGGAATGGATCCACGGAGAACTCTTTTGCCGACTCGAGGATCCACTTGGCGTAGCGGTGCGGCCGCTTGGGCGGCATCCAGTCGTGGCACAGGGCCTTGAGCGCCAGGGCGAAGCGCTTCTCGTCCACGGTGGCCGGCGGGGTGGGCTCCGCGGGCCAGCGCTTGAGGTTCATCAACCCGCCTCCCCGGCCCTTCATCCCCTTGACGTTGGGCCGGAAGCGCCGGCGCCAGGTCGGCCTGGGGCCGCTCCTCGGCAGCGAGTCGGCCACATAGGGATCCCGCGGCGGCGGGTCGGCCAGGGCGGGCGCCCCGGGGTCGGAGAGCAGCAGGGCCGCCAGCAGCAGCGCGGTGGATGGGGCGCGGTTCATGAGGGTCGGCATCATACCACCGATCCATCGGGGCGCGTCACCACCTCACGTTTCCTTCGGCGGGGCCATGTGCTTCAATGGGCGGGAAAGGAGCGGCACTGATGAGCACCGACGAGCGCCTGCGCATCGAGCGAGATCTGTACCGAGACCTGCTGGGCCTGGGCGGCGCCGAGGACCCCCTGCCGTTTCTGGAAGAGGCCCTGCGCCGCGTGGTGCACGCCGCCGGCAGCCACCAGGGCTACCTGGCGCTCTACCGCCGGCAAGACCTGGGCGAGGAGCCCGACTTCTGGCTGGCCCACGACTGCTCGGCGGAGGAGCTGGCCATGGTGCGGGCCAGCCTCTCGCGGGGCATCGTGCGTGAGGCCGTGGAGCGGGGCGAGACCATCTCCACCGCCTGCGCCCTGGAGGACCCGCGGTTTTCGGCCCAGGAGTCGGTGGCGGCCCGGGGCATTCGGGCGGTGCTCTGCGCCCCCGTGGACGGCGCCCTCGGCGTGATCTACCTCCAGGGGCGGGACCAGCCCGGCCCCTTCGGCGAGGCGGACAGCCGGCTGCTGGAAGACTTCGCCCGTCAGGTGGCGCCCTACGCCCAGCGGCTGCTGGAGCAGGAGACCGCCGCAGACCCCACCCTGCCCTTCCGCCGGCGGCTCCAGGGCCTGGAGCACCTGGCCGGCCGCTCCGAGGCCCTGGCCGCGCTGTTCAACCACGTGGTGCTGGTCTCGCCTCTGGACGTCACGGTGCTGCTGGAGGGGCCGTCCGGGTCGGGCAAGACCGCCCTGGCCCGGGCGATCCACGCCAACAGCCCACGGGCGGCCGGCCCATTTCTGGAGCTCAACTGCGCGGCCATCCCCTCGGAGCTGGTGGAGAGCGAGCTGTTCGGCGCGGAGAAGGGGGCCCACTCCACGGCGGACCGCCGCACCTCGGGCAAGGTGGCGGCAGCCGCCGGGGGCACTCTGTTTCTGGACGAGGTGGGTGAGCTGCCCCTGGCCAGCCAGGCCAAGCTGTTGCAGTTCTTGCAGGAGAAGACCTACTTCCCTCTGGGCGGCGACCAGCCGGTGGAGGCGGACGTGCGCATCCTCGCCGCCACCAACCGCGATCTGAAGCGGGCGGCGGCCCAGAGGGAGTTTCGCGAGGACCTCTACTACCGGCTGGCGGTGCTGCCCCTGGAGGTGCCGCCGCTGTCCAGTCGGACAGGAGACGTGGCGCCCATCGCCGAGGCCCTGGTGGCCGCCGCCGCGCGCCGGCACGGCCTGCCCTCCCTGACGCTGTCGCCGGGGGGACGCGCGGCGCTGCAGGCCTGCGACTGGCCGGGCAACGTGCGGCAACTGGCCAACACGGTGGAGGCGGGGCTGATCCGCGCGGCGGGCGCGGCGGCGGCCTCCATCACCGCCGGCCACCTGTTTCCCGGCGCCGCCACCGAGGAGGAGCGGCTCACCTTCCACGCCGCCACCCGCGCCTTCCAGCGGCGCCTGCTGGAGGAGACCCTGGCCCACACCGGCTGGAACGTCTCCGCGGCGGCCCGCGAGCTGGACCTGTCGCGCTCACACCTCAACGAGCTGCTGCGCGCTCTGGACCTGCGCCGCCCGGAGAGTTAACCGCGCGAGGCGTCGCTACAGGCCGCGGCACTCGTCCACGCAGGTGTACTGCCGGACCAGGAGCTTGAAGGTGCCATCCTCGACCACCAGCCGCAGGTTGTCCGGTCCCACGAGGGTCAGCTCCAGGGTGCCCTCCGCCCGCTGCACCGGGCTCGCCTCGTCGCCGGCCGGGTCGTCGATGAAGGCGGTGGTCGCCACGCGGGCGGTGGCGGTCCAGTCCTTGTCGGTGATGCGCACGATCTTTCGCGAGCGGTGGAGGTCGCCGGGGATGTCGACGTAGCCCTCGAAGGCGGTGAGCCTGTGCTGGCCCACGCGGCTGATCGAGCCGTCCAGCGTCAGGCTCAGCTGGTAGTCCTGAGCCTTGCCCGCGGTGAGCTTGATGATGTTGAAGTCCAGCCTGTGGTCCAGGGTCAGGTCGGCCTGGTCCCAGGTCTCGGCGGTGCGGCCGCCGCTGAGCTCCACCGCGGCGGTGCCGCTGTTGTCGGTGACGCTCGCCTGGCCGCGCAGGCCCACCTTCCACTCGGTGTCCAGACCACAGGCCTGGGCCAGGAGCAGGCAGCTTAGGGTCGCGATCAGCATCGGCAGCTTCTGCGAACGGGGGTTGGAGCTCTTCATGGGGCACCTCCGGGTTGGGGCTCGTTGTCGTCTCGCAGGTGGGTAGTGCATCGGCCGTGCCAGACCGGAATCGTTGCGCTTTCCACCTTTGGCCCCGTGGCGCCGTCCGGGATGCCGGCCGCCCCTCGGGCCCCGCTGTCCGGGATCCCGGACAGGTAGATTGGGTGCTGACACCCCGGCGCCCGGTCGAGCGCTGACCGCCAGACGCCACGGCGCTTCGGCTTGCGGCGGCCCGATCCCGTATTAACTTTTTTCTGAGCCATGTTGATCGACGCGCGCACGCTCCCGCAGGGGACGGACCTTCAAGCTGACCTGTGCATCGTCGGCGGCGGCCCGGCGGGCATCACGCTGGCGCTGCAGCTCATCGGTCAGCCCCTGAAGGTCTGCCTGCTGGAGAGCGGCGGGTTGAAGCGGGAGGTGGAGACCCAGGCGCTCTACGACTGCGACAACGTCGGGCACCCCTACCCCAAGCTGCCCGAGACGCGGTCGCGCCTGCTGGGCGGCTCCAGCAACTGCTGGGCCGGCAACTGCCGCAAGCTCAACGCCATCGACTTCGAGGAGCGCGCCTGGGTCGAGCACAGCGGCTGGCCCATCGGTCGACCCGAGCTCGACGCCCACTACGAGGAGGCCCACCGCATCTGTCAGCTCGGCCCCTTCACCTACGACGTGGAGGACTGGGAGTACGGGCACGCCCGTCAGCTCCCCCTGGACGCCGCGCGGTTGATCACGCGCATCAACCAGTTCAGCCCGCCGACGCGCTTCTCCACGGTGTACCGCGACGACCTGGTGCGGGCGCCCAACATGCGCATGCTGCTGCACGCCAACGTCACCGAGATCGAGGCCACTGAGGACGGGCGCACCGCGACCCGGGCCCAGGTGGCGAGCCTTCACGGGCCGCGCTTTTCGGTGTCCGCCCGTTACTTCGTGCTGGCCACCGGCGGCCTGGAGAACGCCCGCCTGCTGCTGCTCTCCGACAGCGTCGTGCCGGGTGGGCTGGGCAACCAGCACGACCTGGTGGGCCGCTTCTTCATGGAGCACTTCACGGTGAGCCTCGGCCTGCAGCCGGTCTCGCCGCGGCAGATGCACGACATGGACCTTTACGAGATCCCGGAGCGGCGGCTGGGGCGCCAGCCGGTGCGCGAGACCCGGGCCAAGGCCTACCTCGAGCTGGCCGCGGAGGCGCAGCGCCGCGAGCAGCTCTCCAGCGCCACGGTGACGCTGGAGCGACTGTGGCAGCACCCGACGCAGCAGTCGCCGGGCTACGCCGCGCTGCGCGAGCTGGTGACGGGGGCGCCCCCTCGGGACGTGGCCCGCCAGGTGGGGCGGACGCTCCGCGGGCTGGACGACGTGGCCACGGGCCTGTTCTGGAAGTTGCTGCGCAGCTACCACCCGGTGCCGTATCTGGAGTGCATCCTGCAGATGGAGCAGGTGCCGAACCCCTTGAGCCGGGCGACGCTGACGGACCGGCGCGACGCCCTGGGGCAGCGCCGCGTCAGGCTGGACTGGCAGCTGCTGCCCGATGACTTCCGCTCCATTCGGCGCGTGGCCGCCATCCTCGGCGAGGAGCTGGGGCGCCTCGGCATGCGGCCCTTCATCAACACGCTGGACGCCGATGACAACGTCATGGCCCACGACATCGAGGGGACCTGGCATCACATCGGCACCACGCGCATGAGCAGATGCCCCACCCGGGGGGTGGTGGATCCCGACTGCAGGGTCCACGGCATGTCAAACCTGTTCATGGCGGGCAGCTCGGTGTTTCCCACCAGCGGCCACTCGGTGCCAACCCTGACCATCGTCGCCATGGCCGTGCGCATGGGGGCGCACCTGCGGGAGCTGCTCGGGGGCGTGGAGCGAGGGGATGATCTGCGCGAGGCGGACCTCGCCGCCCGCGTGGTCAATTAGGCTTTCGCTTTTTAGGTGATCAACCTCTACGCATGTAGCGCGGGGGCTTGTCCCCCGCGTCCGCGCCAG
>PVBE011023889.1_pt1 | contig 13807 bp, 10 predicted proteins | sample 1631181 | NCBI WGS metagenome assembly PVBE01 (sample SAMN08397723, study PRJNA350692) | Marine metagenome, whole genome shotgun sequencing project. | isolation source: water | place: Pacific Ocean | collected 2012-04 | reverse complement strand
CGGAGCCCGACCCGCGGGCGCTGACGCGACACGACAACCACCTGGTCGACTGGAACGCCCGCCACGAGAGTCCACGTCACACGACAGGCGCCGAGGCCACCTTCCTCTTCACCGCGGACCGCTACTGGCTCGTCGGCGACGAGTCGGCCCAGATCACCCTCGATGTGTGGAGCGCCGACGGGAAGATGACGCCCGCGGGCATCGTCGAGATTCGCTGGCCCGACGGCGTAGATACGCTCGTGCTCGACGCGACGGGGCGAGCGCATTTCTATCCGGCCGCAACCGGCGTCCGGGAGGCGACCCGCTTCGAGTTGACGGTCCGCTTCGACGCCGGCGGCCCCGCTCCACAGGACGCCGCGATCCGATTCGCCTACACCCCGGAGCCCGCGGTCCCAGCGCGCTTCACCGGGCGGGTCGACTCCGCGATCGTCGGTGGCCACCTGAAGGTCTGGGCCGTGCTCGACGTGCACGAGCCCGGCTTCTACGTCTTCGACGCGAACCTCTACGACGCGGCGGACGAGCCCGTCGCGTGGAGTCGCTTCAAGGGTCACCTCGCCGCCGGCCACGTCCCCGTGCCGCTGCGCTTCTTCGGTCGCGCGCTGCGGGCCGCGTCGGGTGCGGCCCCGTACCGGCTCGGCGAGCTGCGCGGCGGCCGCGTGACCGCCGACCGCGAGCCCGCCTACCAGCGCGTCCCGGTCCCGGAGCTGGCTTGGCGGAGCCCGGCGTACGCGAAGGCGCGCTTCACTGACGCGCCGCGGGTCGACCCGCGCGAGGTGGAGCGGCGGGCGGCGCTGCGTGCGTTGGCGGGCGGCCCCGAGGTGCGCGAGGTCGGCGGCCGGCGCTAGACTGAGGGCATGCGGCGGGCATGTGTCTTGGGGCTCTTCTTTCTGTGCGGGTGCGTCACCGACGCGGCTGACGCGGACTCCGTCGTTGACCCCTGCGAGGCGCAGCCCACAATCGAGATCCAGCTGACGAACGCGTGCGGGCAGCCCGTCATGCCCGTGCCCACGCGTGACCAGCTCCTCAACCGCACGGCCCTGCTGGCGCGCCTGGTTGTGACCGGTCACGACCCACGGAGAGCCGACGGGCGCCTCGAGCCCGGGGCGGTCGTGGAGTTTCGGTTCGACTTCGATGCACCGGGTGCGTCGCACGCGACATACGGTGGCTGGTTTGTCTCGGCCGTCGAGGCTGGCCTCGAACTCGACGAACGGAGCCAGTCGAGGGGACTGCGCATCGACGAAGACGGCGAGGCTCGCGACGCGGTTCACTGTGTCGAGCGCGGGGAGCACTTCATCTCCGCGCGGCTCCCCGAGTACACGTCGGACGGTCGGTGCGAGCCGGTGGACGTCGTGACTCAGGTCGACCTGAAGCCCACCCTTCGGTGCCTTACGAGCCCGCAGTACGACGACGAGTGCGGCATCCCCTCGTCACCGCCCGATGTCGACGAAGCGCCAGAGGTCAGTATTCGCTTCGTGCCGCTCCACCGAGATGAGGAGCGGGTTCGGTTCGACGGCGCAGTGGAGCTGCGTTTTCAGGTCTACGATGCTGACGGCCCGCGAAGTGACCTGGAGGTCGAGTTCGAGCTGACCGCTGGTGGTCCTGCGGACGTCGTCCTCGAGCCGGCGAGCAGCTGGACCGATCTGGACGGCATCGCCGAGGCGACCCTGACCGCCGGCCGGACCGCAGGCGTGGTCACGGTCACAGCCATCGTCGGACGCGGTTTGCACTGGTGGGCCCGCGCGTGGAGCCAGCCGCTGGAGATCGTGCAGCCCTGACGTGTTGCGATGAAGCGCGCGCCCCCGTCACCATGAGCCCCGCTGACCACCCCCACCGCCGTCAGCAAGGGTGGATCCGGTGGCCAGTGCGGGCTTGCCCGTACGTCCCCGAGGGAGCGTAGCGGGCCTCCCGCGAAGCCGACCGAGGGTGGCGCCCGAAGGGCGGCCACCAAAAAGGGGGGTCTGGGGGTTTCTCCCCCAGATAATTAGAGAAACAAGACCGCCTCGCATTGACCAGGGTCGGCCCGCGTACGGGTCCCCGACACCCCGTCCGAAGCGCGAACGTCTCCCGTCTCACCACCGACCCCAACAACAACGCGTGCCGCCCGTCGGCTGGTGGGCGGGCCCGGGCGACCCGCGCGCAGCGCGGGAGCGTAGGGTCGCCCACTTATAGAACCAGATACCGAAGCCCACCCCGCCCGTGCCCGCCCCCACCCCAAATGATAAGATGCGCCCCATGCACGAACGCGCCGACGATCGCGCCAAGAGCGACTCATCGCATACCGACGAGCGCGACGAGGACGACGAGCGCGATCCCGACTTCCGTCAGCGCGTCGCGCAGCTCGGCTACTACCGCATCCTCGGCGACCCCCAGGCCGCCTTCGCGGAGGCGATGCGCGAATACGACATCGACCTCGAGTCGCTGCAGTCGCTGGTGGTCCGCTTCGAGCGTGACGGCGACCGCTTCACCGTCGAGTTCTCGCGCGAGGTCGTCGTCGGCGGCGTGCGCTTCTCCAAGGTCGTCACGGGCAAGCTGTTCAAATGCGGCTTCGACGATCTGAAGGGCGCCGAGAACGACCGCGGCCCGGTCGGACGCTTCCCGCCGCCCACGCGTTGAGCCACCCCGCTCGCTTCTGGGCCGCGGCCTGTCTGCTCCTGCTCGGCTGCGAAGGCGCGATCACCAGCGACGGCGTGCACGTGCTCAGCTTCGATGGCGGTCAGTCCGTCGACCTCGCGGTGAACCCGGATGCGCGTCCACCCGATCCGGACGACGGGGTCTTCGTGCCCGACCCCGACGCGGGCCCGCTCGACCCGGACATGGCCGCGCTCGACCCCGACGGTGCCATGCCGGACGCCGCTCAACTCGACCCCGACGCCGCTCCACCACCGCCCCCGCCCGACGCCGGGCCGCCCGGGGATCCGACCGGCCGATCCGAAGAGCAGGTCTGCGCGCGATGGACGCGCGACCACGTCCCCACGCAAGGCCCCGACTACCTAGCGGACGACCCGAATGACGCCTGCGACCACGGCTCGGTCCCCGCCGCCGCGCAGGAGAACGGGATCCGGCGCACGAATCTCTACCGCTGGCTGGCCGGGCTCGGGCCAGTCGGGCTCGACGCCGCGCTGCGTCCGCAGCAGCAGGCGTGCGCGGCGCTCCAAGCCGCGATGGGTCGCCTGAGCCACCAGCCACCACAGAACGCGCCCTGCTATACGCGCGAGGGCGCGGCCGGCGCGGGTAGCAGCAACCTCGCAGGTGGCAGGGCGCTCGCCGACACCGTCGACGCCTACGTCGCCGACAACAACACCCCATCGCTCGGCCATCGCCGCTGGGTGCTCAACCCTTCAGCGCGGGTCACCACCTTTGGTCACAAAGGTCGATGGGGCTGCCAGTACAGCTTCTCGCAGGGCGGCCCGGTCGAGGTGGACTACGTGTCCTGGCCGCCCGCAGGCCCGGTCCCGGTGAGCGCAGCCCCGGGCCCGTTCCACGTGTCGCTGTACCGCATCCGCCCGGCGCAGAACTTCGAGATCCACGTGGCGCTGGACGACGGCGCCTTCGAGCGCGTCGACCTCACGCCGCTCGCCGGTGGATTCGGTGGTGGCGTGCCAGCCTACGTCTTCGCGCTGCCTGCCGGCGAGCGCCTCGGCAACGTCTGGAGCGCCGGCCGCCGGCTTCGCGTCTCGATGCGCAATCTGCGCGACCACGAGGACGTGGCCTTCACCACCCGCTTCGTCGCCTGTCGCTGATCGCCAAGGCGACGCGCATGCCGTCCAGCGCGGCGCTCACGATGCCGCCCGCGTAGCCGGCCCCTTCTCCGCACGGGTAGAGCGCCGGGTGTGACGTGCTCTGCAGCGTCTCCGGGTCGCGCGGGACGCGCACAGGGGCGCTCGAGCGTGACTCCACCCCGATCGCCACCGCCTCCTCGGTCACGTAGCCGCGCATGCGGTTGCGGTCGAACCAGCGCAGCGCGCTCAGCAGCGGGCCGTGAATCGCGGCCGGGAGCACGGCGCCCAGGTCGGCCGGGGTCAGCCCCGGTCGGTAGGAGCAGTCGGGCAGGTCCGCCGACACCTTCCCCGCGAGCAGGTCGGGCAGGCGCTGAGCCGGGGCGCGGAAACGGCCGCCGCCGGCGTCGAAGGCGGCCCGCTCGACGCGCGCCTGGAGCTCGAGGGCGGCGAGCGGGCCCTCGCCGTAGAGGTCCGGCGTGACGGTGACCACCATCCCGGAGTTCGCGTGCTGCGCGTCGCGCCGCGACGGGCTCATGCCGTTGACGACCACCGAGTCCTCGTCGGTGGTGGCGGCGACGACGAAGCCGCCCGGACACATGCAGAAGCTGTATACGCCGACCCCGCCTGTGGTGCGCTTGAGCGCGTACGGCGCGGCCCCGAGGCGCGGGTGGCCGGCGAGGGCGCCGAATTGGATGCGGTCGACCAGCGCCTGGGGATGCTCGATGCGGACGCCGAGCGCGAAGGGCTTCGCCTCGAGCGCCACGCCGTTTCGGTGAAGCAGGCGGTAGACGTCGCGCGCCGAGTGGCCGGTGGCGACGACCACGGCGCGCGCGGGCACGGTCTCGCCCGTTGCCAGGCGGACGCCGCCGGGCGCCAGATCGGTCACGCGCGTGTCGAACCGCACCTCGGTGCCCGCCGCGCGCAGCCGCTCGCGCAGCGCGATCACGACCTCTGGCAGGCGGTTGGTGCCGATGTGCGGCCGCGCGTCGAAGAGGATGCGCGGCGGCGCGCCGCACGCCACGAGCAGCCGCAACACGTCGGCGACGCGTCCGCGCTTGGTGGCGCGGGTGTAGAGCTTGCCGTCGCTGAAGGTGCCGGCGCCGCCCTCGCCGAAGCAGTAATTGGAGTCGGGGTCGAGCACCCCGTCGCGGTTGAGGCGGGCCAGCGCCGGCCGGCGACCGCGCACGTCGGCGCCGCGCTCCAGCACCATGGAGGCCACGCCTTGCTCGGCCAGCGCGTGGGCGGCGAAGAGGCCCGCTGGCCCCGCGCCCACGATGACCACCTCGGGCGGGCCCTTCAGCACGGGCAGTTCCGGGACCGGGTCGTGGTGCGGATCGCTGAACGGCTCGTCCACCGCCACCGTCAACCGGTAGCGCAGCGTGACCCGGCCGCGCCGCGCGTCGATGGTGCGCCGCAGGACGGCGAGGCCGGAGATCCGCGAGGGGTCGACGCCGAGCGCGCGCGCTGCGGCCTCATGGAGTCCGGTCTCGGTGTCGTCGTCAGGGTGGAGCGCGAGCTCGACCTCGCGCATCAGTCGCCCTCGGGTGCGTCGGCCTCGGGCGCGTCGAGCTCGGTGCTCTCGGGCGGATCTGATTCGTCCGGCGCGGTCGGGTCGCCGCGGGCGTTGGTGATGCTGTACGCGATGCCGATGCTGATGACGTAGAGCACGCACAGCGGCACCGCCAGCATCAGCTGGGTCACGTAGTCGGGCGGCGTGAGCACCGCGGCCAGCACGAAGGCGAGCACGATCGCCCACCGCCAGAAGTGGATGAGCGTGCGGTGGGTGATCATCCCGATTCCGGAGAGGAACGCGACCGCGACCGGCAACTCGAAGACCACCCCAAACGCGAGCAGCACCTTGGTGGTGAACCCGAAGTAGTCCTCGATCGTGATGTCCGGCGTCAGCTTCTGCGGCCCCCCCTGGATGGCGTAGCCGAGCAGGAAGTCGAAGGCCTGGGGCAGCACCAGGTAATACGCGAACGCGGAACCGCCGACGAAGCACACCGTCGACATGATCACAAAGGGGAACGCCAGCTTCTGCTCGTGCTTGTAGAGCCCGGGCGCGACGAAGCCCCAGGTCTGCCACAGGATCACCGGCAGACCGAGGAAGATACCGCCGAAGATCGCGGCCTTGAACTGGAAGAGGAACACGCCTGGCAGGGTGCGGAAGACCATGCGGTCCGGGAGCTTCTTCGCGGCGAGCACCTCGAAGAAGGGCGCCGTCAGGAAGGCGTAGATTTCCTTGTACCAGAAGGCACAAATCACCCCGGCGATGACCACGCCGACCAAGGCCCGCCACAGCCGCCAGCGCAGCTCGTCGAGGTGTTCGAGGAACGGCGCCCGGCTCGACTCGAGCTGCGCGTCGAGCTGCTCAGGTGTCGGCGGGCTCATCGTCCTCGGTCGGCGCCACTTCGCTCCCGCGCGCCACCGTGTCGGGCGGGGGAGCGAGCTTCGGGGGCGCCTCGTCGGCGGGCTCGGCCGCCGGCGGCGCGATGGACTCGACCTCGGCGTCCTCGACCTCGGCGTCCTCGATCTCGGCGTCCTCGACCTCGGCGTCCTCGATCTCTGCTTCGTCGACGTCCGCGGCGGCCTGGGCCTGCGCCTGGGTCTGCGCCGCGTCGATGTCCGCGTACGGGTGGGGCTTGGCGTTCTGCACCGGCTCGACGTCCTCCGGGCGGGTCGCGTCGCGCCACGCCTGGACCGGCTGTTCGTACATCGTGCGCCGGATCTCCTCGACCTGCACCGCGTCGCGCAGCTCGTCCCCCGCGCGGCGCATCGCGCGCATGCCCTTGCCGAGGGTGCGCGCCATCTCCGGCAGCTTGTTCGGCCCGACGACGAGCAGCACGACCACCATGATGAGCAGGACCTCGCTGAAGCCGATTCCGAACGGGAGCAAGCGCTAGAACCTTCCTTCGACGAGGTCGACGTCCGCCCCGTCGAATTGCCCGGCCTTGCGCGCGAGCTCGGTGGGCTCCGTACCCGCTTTGAAGGGCAGCTTCAAGGCTCGGTTGCCTGCCGGGGCGAGCAGCCCGGTCTCGAGATCGACGTTCGCGAACTCGATCCCCTCCGGTGGATTCTCGGTGAACTCGGCCTGCGGGACGCCCTCGGACGCCTTGGCCATGAAGTCGAGCCAGATGGGGAGCGCCACGCGGCCGCCCGTCTCGCCCTTGCCGAGCTTGCGCTTGTTCTTGTCGCTCCCCACCCACACGCCGGTGACCAGCGACTCGGTGAAACCGACGAACCACGCGTCGTAGGCGTCGGTCGTGCCCGTCTTGCCGCCCGCAGGTTTGCCCAGCTTCTTCGCCTTGGCCGCGGTGCCGGAGCGCGCGACGTCGCGCAGGGCGGTTTGCACCAGGTAGGCGGTGTCTTCGGCCAGGCGCTGCTCGCGCGGCTCGAAGAGGGTGCGCAGCATGCCGTCCAGCTTGGGTCCGACCGGCGCCCACGGATCGCTGAAGTGGGTGCGGTCCTCGAGGATTCGCCCGTCGCGGTCGGTGACCCGGGTGATGAACGCGGTCCGCGGCGCCCGCCCGCGCAAGGCGAAGACGGCGAAGACCTGCACCATGTCCCAGGGGTAGACGCAGGAGCTGCCGAGCACGAGCGAGCGGTCGGGATGCATCGGCGTGGTGATGCCGAGCTGCTCGGCGAAGCGGGCGGCCTGGTCCGGACCCACATGCTCGATGGTGCGGATGGCCGGGATGTTCATCGAGTGGATGAACGCGTTTCGCAGGAGGACGTCGCCGCGGTACTTGCCGGCGAAGTTCTTGGGCTTCCAGATGTACTGCTGCTTGCGGTCGTAGACGGCGATGGGCGTGTCGTCGAGCGGGGTCGCGAGCGTGTAGTCGCGGTCGAGGGCGAGGGCGTAGACGATGGGCTTGAAGACCGAGCCGGGCTGACGGCAGCCCTGGAACGCCCGGTTGTACTCGCTCTGGTCGAAGTCGTAGCCGCCCACCATCGCCCGCACGTAGCCGGTGCGCGGATCCATCGCGACCAGGGCGCCCTGCACATTGGGCTCCTGGGCCAGTGCCAGCACCGGCGGGTCCGCGTCTTTGTACTTCTCGCCGCGGTTGAGCCGCACGATGACCACATCACCCGCGGTCACGGCCTCGGTGATGTCCTTCAATCGCCCCCGATTCGTCTCGGCCTCGAGGTCGAAGGGCTTCGCCCAGCTCATCCCGCCTCGGAGTGGCAGCTTCGCCTCGACCGCGCCGACCTTCACGGTGGCCGACTTCTTCGAGGCCTCGGTCACGACGCCCAGGTAGTAGGTCTCCGGGACGAGCACGGGCGGGCCGCCGTAGTAGGTGCGCAGCTTCGCCAGGAACGGCTCGACCTCACCGGTGCGCAGATGTTTGAGCGGTCCGAGGTACCCCTGCCGCTCGCCCATCACGTGCAACCCCTCGCGTACCGCGTCCTGGGCGAAGCGCTGCAGGTCGGCGTCGACGGTGAGATGGACGCGCAGCCCCTCGCGATTCAGTCGCCTGTAGCCGTAGCGCGCCTGCACGTGTTTGCGGACGTGCTCGGTGAAGTACGGGGTCGCCTCGTCGAACACCTTCGGGAGCGTCGCGAAGACCTGCAGTGACTCGGCGGCTGCGGCGGCGGCCTCCGTCTTGGTGATGAAGCCTTCTTCAGCGAGCCGGTCGAGCACGTAGTTCTGGCGCTTCTTGGCGCCGTCCCAATCGAGCACAGGTGTCAGCCGCCCGGGCTGCGGCGGCAGCCCCGCGATCATCGCCGACTCGGCCAGGTTCAGATCCCACACATCTTTGCGGAAGTAGTTGCGCGCTGCGGCCTGCACGCCGTACGCGCCGTGGCCCAGGTAGATCTGGTTCAGATAGAGGAAGAGCACGTCGAGCTTGCCGAGCACCGCCTCGGTGCGGCGCGCCAGGATCGCCTCTCGCGCCTTGCGCCGGTACGAGCGCTCCTTGCCGACCAGCGTCTTGCACAGCTGCTGGGTGAGCGTCGAGGCGCCGGAGGTCACCTTGCCCGCGACGTAGTTGCCGACCAGCGCGCGAAGCGTGGCGCGTACATCGACGCCGTCGTGCTCGAAGAAGCGCTTGTCCTCGGCGGCCAGGAACGCCTGGATGAGGTGGCGCGGCATCTTCGAGAGCGGCACGACCACCCGGCGCTCGGTGGTGAACTCGCCGAGAAGGCGCGCGTCGTGGCCGTGGAAGGTGCTGACCGTCGGCGGCCGGTACTTGTCGAGCGAGGGCACCGGTGGCAGGTCACGCGAGAACTCGATGTAGGCGCCCACGGCGACGAAGGCGACGAGCTGCACCGCCGCGACGACCGCGAGGAAGCCGAGCCGGAACGTCCAGCGGATGATCCCGCCCTTGCGGCGGTTCGTGATGCGGACGGTGGGGCGCGACATCGCCGCGAGTGTAGTTGGATGTACGCCCGCGCTCAATCCGGGCAGGGACCGCCCGCCTCGACCCAGGTGGTGAACGCACCGACGAAGTCGGCGTGCGAGAGCGGCGGCGTGGTGCGCCCGCCCCCCGGCTTCCAACCCCAAAGCACGAGCGGATCACTCTTCACGTGCGCGAGCAGGTCGGCCAGGGTTCGGCCGCCGTTCTGGCCGGGCTGCTGGAGCTGGTCGCAGAGCCTCGCGGGCGTACGCCCCTGGAAGATGAGCGGCATTCCAGCAGACGGCAGCTGCCAATGGAGCGCACCGGGCGGGCCGCCGGGGACGCCGAGGGCCTCCGAGTTGTGGTGCTGATGGCAGGTCGAGCACCGCAGGCCGTTGCGCTCGCTGAGGCGCGAGACCTCCATGATGTGCGGCTGGCTCGCGTCGGTCTGCAGCGGTCCGTCGCCCGCCGGGTGGCAATTCACGCAGCGCGGCGAGAGCAGCACCCGGTACACCTCGAGGAACGCAGCCTTGCCCGCCGCGGTCTGCTCGGGGGTGGCCGGCGTCTCGGGGCCTGCGCCGACGAGGAGCACCACGAGCAGGGCGAGGGCCACGCGCATCAGCCCGTCGCCTCCTTCAACGCGTCGCGCAGGGGCAAGGTGCGCAGACGCGTGCCGGTCGCGGCGAACAGCGCTCCGGCGAGGGCGGGCGCGACCGGCGGCAGGCCCGGCTCACCCACGCCGGTCGGCGACTCGTTGCTCGGCACCACCTCCACGCGGATCTCGGGGGTCTCGTGCATGCGCAGCAGGGGGTAGTTGTCGAAGTTGCCCTGGATCACGCGCCCCTCGGCGATGTCGACGCGCTGCATCAGCGCCGCCGACAGCCCGAAGATGATGCCGCTCTCCATCTGTGCAGCCACCGCGTCGGGGTCGAGCGCGATGCCCGGATCGATCGCGCACGACACGCGGCGCACCACGATGCGGCCCCCGTGGATGCCGGCCTCGACGACCTGTGCGCAATACGAGCCGAAGGACTTGTGAGCCGCGATGCCGCGCCCCCAGCCATCGCCGATTGGCTTGCCCCACTCACCCAGGCGCGCGGCCGCTTCGAGCACCGCCAGCTTGCGGGCGTCGCCGGCCAGCAGGGTCCGGCGCAGCTCCAGCGGATCCTTCCCGGCCGCGTGGGCGAGCTCGTCGATGAAGCTCTCGATCGCGAAGGCGTTGACCGAGTGGCCCACCGAGCGCCAGTAGGTGCACGGGACCTCGGTGCGGATCTGGGTGTACTCGACGCGCAGATTCGGGACCGCGTACGTGGTGTCGGCGATGCCCTCCGTCGCCAGGAAGTTGGGCAGCGTGTCGCTCATCACGAGGTGCCCCGCGGCGCGGGCGATCATCTCGGGCGGCAACCAGTCGGGCAGAAAGCCTGGGACGATGGCGCGAATCCCGAGCACCGATTGCGACATCGCGTGGCACGCCAGGCCGGTCGGGTTGCCGTCCGCGTCGAGGCAGCCGCGCATGCGCGCCATCATCAGCGGACGGTAGTAGCCGCCGCGGGTGTCGTCCTCGCGCGACCAGAGCACCTGCACCGCCTTGCCGAGACGCTTCGAGACCAGCACCGCCTCCACCACGAGGTCGGTCGCGGACCGGCGGCCGAACCCGCCGCCCAGGTACGTCGTGTGGATGTGGACGTCCTCGCGGTCGACGCCGGTGAGGTTCGCGGCGACCACCTGCGCCCCCGACTGGAACTGAGTCCCGACCCAGACGTCGACGCGCTCGTTCTGCACATGGGCAGTGGCGTTTTGCGGCTCGATCGGCGCGTGCGCCAGGTACGGCGCGGTGTAGACGGCTTCGACGCTGCGCCCGCCGTCGACTTCGAAGGCGCGGTCGAAGTCGCCCTCCTCACGCTGCGGCCGGCCACGCTGTTTCGAGTGCTCGACGGCGCCTGCCAGCATCTTGGTGGTGTCGAGCTTCCCGAGCGGCGTGTCCGCCCACTCGACCTTCACCGTCCGCGCCGCACGCCGCGCCTGCCAGTACTTCTCGGCGACGACGGCGACCCCCATTTCGAAGGCGAAGACGTCGACCACGCCCTGCATCTTGCGGGCGCCTGCGGCGTCGACCGAAGTCGCGCGCGCCCCGAAGACCGGCGGGTGCAGCACCACGGCGCGCAGCAGGCCCGGCATGTCGACGTCGATGCCGAACACGGGCGCGCCGGTCACCTTGGGCATCAGGTCGATCCGCTGATGCCTCTGCCCCAGCACCTTGAACTCACCGGGCGCCTTCAGCCTCGGCGCCTCCGGGATGGGTTGCGCGGCGGCGGCCTTCAAGAGCTCTGCGTAGCGCAGCGCCCGCTCGCTCGGTGGGTGCAGCACGCGCCCGGCGTCCGCGCGGCACTCGCTCACCGAGACGCCCCAGGTCGCCGCGGCGGCCGCTACCAGCATCTCGCGGGCGGCCGCCGCGCCGGTGCGCACCGGGATCCAGGCTTCCTTGGTGGTGGTGGAGCCGCCGGTGACCTGCAGCCCCCGGTACTGAAAGTCGGGGCCGGCCGCGTGGAAGGGGTCGATGTGGTCGAGCGGGACCTCGAGTTCCTCGGCGACGATCAGCGCGTGGGACATGAAGGCGCCCTGGCCCATCTCGGACTTGCCGACGCCCACCCGCACCCGGTTCTCCGGCGTGATGGTCAAGAAGGCCGTCGGTTGGAGTACGCCGTCGCGGGCGATGCCGTCGCGCAGGCGTCTGGAGGCCGCGCTGGTGCACCCCACGAAGAGGGCGCCGCCGCCGACCAGGCAGACCTGCAGGAAGTCACGGCGTTGCATCGGAGGGCAGTAGAGAACGCCGGTCCTGCGCTTGTCCATGTGAAGCCGCGCGCGGGCGACCTATCATGTGGTGATGCACGGCAGATCTCGATGCTGGGCGGTGTTCGCCGGGGCGCTCCTCGTCCTGCCGGCCTGCGCAGATGACGACGACCTCGACTCGCCGGCGCAGCTCGGCGAGGGGCCGGACCTGGGCGGGGACGCCGGGTTCGATCCGCCAGACGCGCTGACCATCTCGGACGCGGAGGTCATCCCCGACGCCGCCGCCGATGTGCGCTTCATCCAGGTGAGCAGCGACTTCGAGTCCGGGAGCGTCGGCCGGGTGCGCCAGCCGACGGACACCTCGCTCTTCCTCGACCTGGCGGACGACAACGACGACGGCAGCCTGCCGGACGAGTGGCGCAGCTGGTGGTACGTGCGCCTCGACGACGTGCCGACCGACGAGGATGTGCTGATCACCCTCGGCAACCGCGGCTGGGACATCACGTACACGCCCGTCTTCTCGTACGACGACGTCAACTGGCAGCGGGTGGCGGACGACGACGTGACCGAGTTGGGCGACCGGCTGCGGATCCGCATGCGTTTCGAGCAGCCCACCGTGTGGCTCGCGCGCTTCTATCCGTACACGCACAGCCGCATGCAGGGCTGGCTCGACGGCTTCGACGGCAGCCCCTTTGTCGCGCGCGAGGCCATCGGCGAGACCCCGGGCGGTCGGCCGCTCGAGCTGGTCACCATCACCGACCCGGGCGCACCTCGGGCCGAGAAGGTGCGCATCTGGATCCACTCGAGGACGCACCCGGCGGAGACCGGCAGCTCGTTTCTGCTCGAGGGGCTGCTCGAGTTCCTGCTGAGCGGCGAGCCCGACGCGCAGACCGCGCTGCGACGCTTCGTGTTCAGCGTGGTGCCGATGCACAACGTCGACGGCGTCGTGGTCGGCAATTATCGGACGACCCCGCAGAGCGAGAACCTCGAGAACGGCTGGCGCTACGAGGACGACGACCCCTTCGAGCTGGGGCCGCGCGCCCCGCTGGAGGTGCACGCCCTGCGTGACGCCATCGCGGGCCGGCTGGTGGAGCCAGACCCACTGTCGGTCACGGTGGCGATCAACCTGCACTCCTCGAATAGCGGCCCGGACCGCCCCGCCTTCTTCTTCCCGCACTTCGGTCCCGAGGCGCTGGGGTACACGCCCGACGAGGCGCTGCTGTGGACGAACCAGGTCGCGTTCATCGACGCGGTGGCGGCGCACTATGGCGAGGACCTCATCGACGACGTTCCGGCGGAGGGCGGGCGGTCCTTCACGGCGAATTACTTCCCGGAGACCTGGTGGTGGCTCAATCGCGGTCCGGCGGTCATGGCGATCACGCTGGAGACGGTCTACGGGCGCGCCGGGTTTGCGCCCGAGTGGGTGACGCCTGCGGAGATGCGGGACCTCGGGCTCGCGGTCGGGCGCGCGCTGCTCGACTACCACGACCGCTGATCTCGGTGCGCTCGAGCCAGCGCGGGAAGGGCGACGGGCGAGCTCGCTCGTGCACAGTTGCGTCGGGCGCGCTGCGGTTGCTAATCCCTGCTGGTCAATCCGTGTCGCTCCCGGGGGTCCTTTGATGCCGCGCCTGTTGTTGATTCCGTTCCTGTTCTTCTTCGCAGCCGCCTGCACGCCCGCGAACACGGGCGGTGGCGATGGGTGTGCGCTCAACGAGCAGAACGTCTGCCTGTGCCCGAACGGCGCGACTGGTGTGCAGCTGTGCGACGACCGAGGCGAGTTCGGCGAGTGCCAATGCGGGGGTGGAGCCGACGCGGGCGGCGAGGGTGAAGGCGAGGGTGAAGGCGAGGGCGAGGGCGAAGGCGAAGGTGAGGGCGAAGGTGAGGGCGAAGGCGAGGGCGAAGGTGAAGGTGAGGGCGAAGGCGAAGGTGAGGGCGAAGGCGAAGGCGAAGGCGAAGGCGAGG
>PVBE012172776.1_pt1 | contig 13808 bp, 15 predicted proteins | sample 1631181 | NCBI WGS metagenome assembly PVBE01 (sample SAMN08397723, study PRJNA350692) | Marine metagenome, whole genome shotgun sequencing project. | isolation source: water | place: Pacific Ocean | collected 2012-04 | reverse complement strand
CGTTCTCGGGATCGTGCTGGCCCCGTGCGGGGGCCCGCAAGCCTATCAGGGGTCCGCGGAAGTGAGAAGAGCGTCCCGGAATGGGGTTTGTTCGGGGCCATTCTGGGCTCCTTCCCATGTGATCGTCGCGGGACTGGCAATAGACCAATCTTTGAAAGGAGGATGGCTCCCCGAGCAAGACTCGAACTTGCGACAAACCGGTTAACAGCCGGTTGCTCTACCAACTGAGCTATCGGGGAAACGGACGGGGAAGCCTACCCCCTGAGGGTGGGCTGTCAAGCCCGGCGAGTGGAAGAGGGCCCTGGGACGGCGGGCGTACCGGGGCCCTCCGGTGACTACTGGCCCAGCTCTTTGGCCTTGGCGAGCAGGTCGCCGGGGACCCGGGCGCCGCCGGGGCCGACGGACTCTGACCAGAGCACCTGGCCGTCCTTGCCGACGAGCACGGTGGCCCGGTCGGTGATGCCCGCCTCGCCCAGATAGGCGCCGTAGGAGGCGGACATTTCACCCTTGGGGTGGAAGTCTGCCAGGAGCGGGTAGGTGATACCGGCGAAGCCGGCGGACCAGGCCTTGTGGCAGAACTTGGAGTCGATGGAGACACCCAGAACCTGGGTGTCGCAGGCCTCAAACTCGCCTTGCAGCGCGTTGAGACCCGGGATTTCGAGGCTTCATGTGGGGGTGAAGTCGAGGGGATAGAAGACGAGGAGCACGTTCTTCTGGCCCGCGAAGTCGGAGAGCTGGACGGTGCTGTCCAGGTGACTCTCCAGGCCGAAGGCCGGGGCGACCGTGCCGGAATCGATAATGGTCATGGTGAATACAGGGGGGAATGAGTTCTTGGCCGCTTGGGCCGGGACGAGGGCGCACTCTACCGTCAACGGGAGGGTGGTGTTCCGGAAATCCTCCTATTCTTGTGTGAAATGGTTCAAATGAGTCAGAACTGTCGAGGGGCGGGGACATCCCTGGGTCTGGGGCGCAGCGCTGTGAACACAGGTAGGAGTTCCTCTGGCCGAAGCAGAGCCGGCAGGAGCGGGGCAGCCGGAGGGGCGGCGCGGCCGGCGACCCGGGCGACCCAGGAGACAACGGCCCGGGGGTCCGTGCCCGCCGCTCGCAGGGCCTTGAGGGAGAGGGCGCCGCTGCGCTTCGCCAGGCGCTGGCCGGCCTCGTCCAGCACCAGGGGCAGGTGTGTCCAACTGGGCGAGGGCAGGCCCAGATGCTGCTGGAGCAGTATCTGACGGGCGGTGCTGGGAAGCAGGTCCCGGCCCCGCAACACCTCGGTCACGCCGGCGGCGGCATCGTCTACGACCACCGCCAGCTGGTAGGCCGCGGCTCCGCCCCGGCGCGCGATGGGGAAGTCACCGACCTCCGCCGCCGGAGCAAAGGCCTGGGGGCCATAGAGACCGTCCTCGAATGTGATCGAGCCCGGGGGGACGCGCAGGCGCCAGGCCGCCTCGCGCCCGTAGGCCTGAAGCGCAGCGGCCTCGTCAGGGAAGCGGCGGCGGCAGGTGCCCGGATAGACTTGGGACACATCCTCTGCGTGCTTCCGGGGGGCAACGGCCTGGGGGGCCGAAGCGGCCTCGCGGATCTCGCGGCGCGTGCACACGCAGGGATAGCAGAGGCCAGCCGCGCGCAGGCTGTCGAGAGCTGCGGCATGGGCCTCCGCGCACTCACTCTGTAGTTGTACGGGGCCATCCCAGTCCAGGCCCAGCCATTCCAAGTCGCGCAGGATGGCTGCGGCGAACTCAGGTCGGCAGCGTTCCCCGTCCAGATCCTCCATGCGCAGCAGCAGGCGTCCGCCCTGGGAGCGGGCAGACCACCAGGCCATGAGGAAGCTGCAGGCGTGGCCCAGGTGCAGCAGGCCCGTGGGGCTGGGCGCCAGACGGCCGACGACGGTGCTCATGGCAGCAGCCCGCGTTCCCGCAGATCGGCCAGGGCCAGCAGACGGGCCTGCTGTGCGCCCACTGACGGACGGTAGCCCAGGTCGCGGCGAGCCGGACCCATGTCGTAGGAATGGGAGGTGGAGAGTTCGGCGGCGACGAAACGTGTCATGGGCGGTTCGCCGGACAGGGGCAGGATGCGCCACAGGGTTTCGAGGACAGCGCCGAGGAGGGCCGCGCGTCGCCGGGGAAGTTGCGCTCGTATGGGGTCCAGACCGGCGGCTTGGAGGAGCTCATCGATCCAGGGCCAGAGCAGGACCGGCTCGTCGTCGGCGATGAAGTAGGCGCGCCCGGCGCAGGGGGCCGCCGTGCCCGCAGCCAACAGTTGATCGCCGGCGGCCAGTTGGGCCGCGACGGCATGCTCGATGTAACACAGGCTGACTTCGTTCTGCCCGTCGCCCACCCGGCGCAGGCGACCGGCCCGGGCGCGGGCGATGATGCGCGGCAGAAGGTGCGGGTCGCCGGGGCCGTAGATCAGATGCGGCCGCAGGATACAAACCGCGAGCCGCGTCTCGCGCGCGGCGGATTCAACGGCCTCTTCGGCCAGGGCCTTGCTCTCCGGATAGGCGCAGGGGAAGTGCCGGCCCCGGGGCAGGTCAGGCCCGGCCCGGCGGTGGTCGCGGCCATCAAAGCAAACGCTGGGGGACGATGTGTGTACCAGGGCAGGTGCTCCTGAGCCGAGTTCAGCTAGGGCCGCGAGGAGTGCTCGGGTACCGCCCAGGTTGATGGCCATGAAGTCGGCTCGGCTGCCCCAGACGCCGGTCTTGGCCGCCGTGTGGAAGATCACGTCCGTGCCTGTTCCAGCCACGCGCAGAACCTCCGCCGCCTGGGGAGCGGCCAGGTCGCAGGGCACGAAGCGCGCGCCGGCGGCCACCAGCTGCGGGGCGTTGTGGCGTGCGCAAAAGGACACCGCATCGCCGCGCGCCAGGAGCGCGCGCACCAGAGCCTGGCCCAGGAAGCCTGTGCCGCCGGTGACCAGGGCCCTCACGGCAGCTTCCGCTGGCCCAGCCGCTCGCTGGCCCAACGCTTGAGCAGCGGCCGGTCCAGCTTGGCGTTGTGGCGCACGTCCACCGGCAGGTTCTCCCGGAACAGGAAGCGCGTGACCGCCGCCGGGCCCAGCTCTGTCTCCTTCTCTTCTGTAAAGGTGGCGGCCAGGTCGGTGAGCTCCCGCTCCAGAACGCGCCGGGCGCTGGCCCGGCCGTGCCCCTTTTCCGCCTCCACCACTAGCACGGGTACCTCCTGGCCCGGGGGGCCGACACCCACCAGGGCACAGCGGCGCACGGCGGGGTGCGCCTGGAAACAGAGTTCCACGGGGACGGGCAGCATGCGGCCCGCGGTAGTTTCGAGGCGCTGCCCGGTGCGACCCTGGAACCACAGGCGACCAGCTTCGTCGAAGAGGGCCGCGTCGCCCATGCGGTGCCAGAAGGTGTCGCCATCGGAGATCTTGGCGGCGGCGGTGGCGGCGGCCTGGGCGGCGTAGGCGCGTGTCACCTGGGGACCGCGCACGCAGACCTCGCCCACGGCGCCCGGGGGCAGCTCCTGACCGGGGAGCTCGTCCACGGTCCCGTCCTCAATGGGAATCAGGCGCACGTCGGTGTCCGGAGCCGGGCGGCCGACGCAGGTGCCGGCGGGCGGGCGCCGGGGGCTCTGCCGCGACTCCTCGGCCAGCTCCAGAATCTCGCTGCCGCTGATGGAGGCCACGGGCAGGGACTCGGTGGCGCCGTAGGGGGTGTGGATCTCCGCCCGGGCGGGCAGGACGGCTTGGAGCCCGGCGATCATCTCCGGCGAGACGGGGGCGCCGGCCATCAAGACGCGGCGCAGGCCGGGGATGGTGCGGCCGCGGGCGGCGCACCAGGGCGCCAGGCGGCGCCAGATGGCCGGGGAACCGAAGCTCGTCGTGGCCCGGGCGGCGGTGGCCACTTCCAGCAGGCGCGCGGGGTTGAAGCGGGCCGGTCGACTGGGGTTGACCTCGGGGATGACCGAGGTCAAACCCAGGGAGGGGCAGAAGAGGGCGAAGAGGGGGAAGCATGAGAGGTCCACCTCGCCGGGCTCGAAGCGGTAGAGGGCCTGGAGGCGCTCGGTCTGGGCCAGGAAGTTGGCGTGGGTGTAGCTGACCCCCTTGGGGGGACCGGTGCTGCCGGAGGTGAAGAGTACCGCCGCTTCACGGTCGGAATCCGCCGGGGCGCTGGCAGTCAGGTCGTGGGCCTCCAGGTCGCCGGCAGCCGGGTCTCCGGCGCGCCGGGCCCGGTCGAACCAGGGGCCTACGGTCAGGGAGAGTTGCACTGAAGCGAAGGCGCGGGGGAAGAGGCGTTTTACGACCATGGCGCGCCGCACGCCGATGAAGACACGCGGGGCCATGCGTGCCACACAGGCCAGGAGGTTAGAGCGGCCCATGCCCGGATCGATCAGGACCGGGACGAGGCCAGCGCGGAAGAGGCCGAAGGCGCAGGCGAAGAGTTGCGCTCCCGGGGGCACGAAGAGGCAGGCGCGATCGCCCGGGCGCGCACCCCGGTCCAGCAGGTCGCGGGCGACGAAGTCGGCCAGGGTGGCCAGCTCGCCGTAGGTCGTGTCCTCGAAGAAGAGGTGGCCGGTCAGGGTGCGGCGGGCCACGCGCAGGGCCTGGGCATGGGGCTCGAAGCGAGCCCGGGCGAAGAGGGCGTCGGCGGTGTTGGCCTGGGCTTGCTGGCCTGTCCGGCCGGGCGCGCCCGGGGGCGCCTGGCCCGTTGCAGCGCCCGCTGCGCCGTCGGCGGGTCGGGCTGCGGGGCTGGTCGAGGGTCTGTCCATGACAGGGCCGCCGCCGGCGGGACTCAGCGCCCGCTGGTCAGGAACTCCCGTATGCATGGCAAGGCCCGCTCCGGGGCATCCTCCAGAACCCAGTGCCCGGCGTCGGAGATCGACTCCGTGCGGGCCTGGGGAAAGGCCTCCTGCCAGCGACGGCGGAAAGCTGGCGTAAAGCACCAGTCCCTCTCCCCCCAAAGGATGAGGGTCGGCAGATTGGCCAGGCTGGGAAGGCCGGCGGCAACCGCTGAAAGGGTGGCGTGGCTGGGGTGGTCAGGGTCGGCGGGAATGTCCCGTACGAAGGCGTCGAGGGCCACGCGGTCGGCCCAGGTGCCGTAGGGGGCGATGAAGCCCCGGCGAGCGGGGGCGCTCAGGGGCCGCACGGTGGCGAGGCGCCCGGCGGCGTGGGCAAAGGCGTTCAGGCGGCGCATTAGAAAGGGGCCCAAGCCCGGTGCACGGCAGATGGAGATGCGCGCCGGCACACCGCCGCCGGGGAAGGGGGGGAAGGCGGCGGAGTTCAGGATGACCAGGCGCGAGAAGCGTTCCGGGATGGCCAGGGCACAGCCGAGCCCGATGGCGCCCCCCCAGTCGTGAACGCACAGGGTGATATCCCGCAGGTCCAGGTGCTCCACCAGGGCGGTCAGGCGCGCGATATGGTCGGCCAGGCGATAGGGTCCGGCGGCGGGCTTGTCGGAGAGGCCGCAGCCCAGGTGGTCCGGGGCGATGACGCGGGTCCGGGGGCGCAGGCTGCGCACCAGGTTGCGGTAGAGGAAGCTCCAGGAGGGATTGCCGTGGATGGCGAGCAGGGGACCAGTTGTGTCGCCTCCCTCCGGGGCTTGTGTGGGCCCCTCGTCCAGGTAGTGCAGGGAGCCGTCTGAGCTCTCGAAGAAATGTGGTGCGAAGGGGTATTCATCGGCGAAGCCGGAGGTCACCTGCCGGGCCCGTGTGGGGCGGGCGCCTGGCTGCTCCGCGCGCGCGGCGGGGCGCGCAGCGTGGGGAGTGGTGGCGGAACCGGCGGGCGTCATGACAGCACCGCTGCGGCGGGTCGGTGGAGGGCAAGGTCGGGATCGCCGGCGGCGCTCACGGACCAAAAGTGGCGGGGCGGGCCGGGGAGCGATCCCTGGATGACGGTGTACACCTCGCCGGCGCAGGAGAGCACCAGCCTGGCATCGCCTCTGCCTGCGGCCAGGGCCGTGGGGGCGGTCGGGGCCAGGGGGGCCAGGGGGGCAGCGCTGTGAAGGCGCGTGCGGGAGAGGCCACCGAGGCCCTGGCCCGTGCGTTTGAGGACGGCCTCCTTGGCGGTCCACAGGCGCAGGAAGGCTTCGGATGCGGGCCAATGCTCTTCCATGGCAGCGCGCTCGCCAGCGGAGGCAGCCTGCTGCCTGACGGCCTGGCTGGGTTCCCGCAGGCCCTCGATGTCCAGGCCCACGGGGCCGGACCACAGGGTGGCGGCGACGAAGTGCCGCGTGTGGCTAACGGTCCAGCGGTGCGCGCCGATGGGCAGGGGCGCGCCGTGGCTGTCGCGCTCCGGATCGGGCAAAAAGGTGCCGCCGGTGGGGATGCCGGGCAGGCTCAGGCCGGCTGCTTCGGCTGCCCGCGCCAGGGCGCGGCGGGAGGCCCGCCGGCGCGCGCGGACGCCTTCCGCTGGAGAGGTCCAGGCCCTGTCCGGCGCCGCGGCGATGCAGACGTGCAGGGGCTTCACCGGGCGGGGCCCTCCGCGGCCACGGCGCGCTGCACCAGGTCCCGGTGGAAGTAGCCCAGGCCCATGCCCGCGTCGACCACCAGGCCCTGGCCGTTGATTCCGCTGGAGAGCGGCGAGAGCAGAAAGGCCACCGTGTCCGCCACCTCGCGCGTCTCCAGGGCGCGCCCGCGCAGGGTGGCCTGCTCCGCATAGAAGTAGCTGTCGAGGTAACCCGGGATGCCGGCGGAGGAGCGTGTCTTGAGCAGGCCGGCCTTGACCGAGTTGAAGCGCACCTGCCGTTCCCGGCCGAAGCTCTTGGCCAGGAAGGCCGTGGCGGATTCCAGGGCGGCCTTGGCCGGAGACATGAAGCCGTAGTTTTCAGCGGCCATGTGCGTGTCGGAGATGGAGATGGCCACGGCGGCGGAGCCGGGGACCAAAAGGGGCGCGAGGGCCTGGGCCAGGGCCATCAGGGAGAAGCAGGAGACATCCACGGCGCGCAGAAACTCGGCGCGGCCGGTCTCCTCAAAGTTGGGCAGGCGTGGGTCCGCGCGGTCGAGATCCGCGTAATCCGCCCGGGCGATGGAGTGTACGAAGCCGTCCAAGGTGCCGTAGCGGTCCGTCAGGGCGGCCGCCAACTCGTCGATCTGGCCGTCGACCAGCACATCACAGAGCAGCGCCGGGCGCGGGCCGAGCAGGCGCTCGTTTTCCCGGCGGCGCTCTTCCGTGCGGAGCGTGTAGATCACCTCGGCGCCGGCTTCCTCCAGAGCCTGGCCCACATGCCAGGCCACGCTGCGCCGGTTTGAGAGGCCGGTGACCAGGATGCGCTTGCCGTCCAGCTTGAGGCCGCTCACGCCGGGCCTCCCTCTTCAGGTGCTGGGGCCGGCTCGGCGACGAGCGCCACCACGCACTTCAGGGTCAGAGCTGTTTCCCCTGCCACGGTCACCTTGGCCTTGAGGTGCCAGGCCGGTCCGAGCTGATCCGCGAGGACCACCTCGCATTCGAGGGTCTCGCCGGGCCGACAGATGCGGCGGAAGCGCGCATCCTGTATGCGCACCAGAACCGGGGCGCCGGCTTGCGGGGCGGATTGCTCCGCGGCCAGCCCGCCCACCAGCAGGGCGCCGGATTGGAAGACGAACTCGGAGAGGATGACGCCGGGCAGGATTGGATTCCCCGGGTAGTGGCCGGCGAAGAAGGCGGCGTCTTGGGGAACGGTCCAGCGCGAGACGAGGCGGGCCTCGGCGGAGCCCGCGGCCTTGCCAGTTTCCTCGATGATCTCATCGACGAACAGGAAAGGGGGGCGGTGGGGGATGCGAGCGGTGATCGCGTCCCGCGTACTAGAGGCCACCGGTCACCTCCAGGGTGGCACCGTTGATATAGGATGCCTCGCGGGCTGCCAGGGCCAGAACTGCATAGGAGATCTCCTCGGGCTTGCCGAAGCGGCGCTGGGGCACGGATGCCCGGTGGGCCTGGCGCACCTCGTCGGGCAGGTCGTCCAGGAGTTCCGTATCCACGAAACCCGGCGAGACGCAGTTGACGGTGATGCCGCGCTTGGCGACTTCCTTGCAGAGGGAGCGGGCCAGGCCGATCTGGCCGGCCTTGGAGGCACCGTAGTTGGTCTGGCCCGCGAAGCCCTGGCTGCCGGCCGGAGAGGTGATGAAGATGATGCGCCCGTAGCGCTGGCCCATCATGTTTTTCACGGCGGACCGAGCCATCAGCCAGCCACCTGTCAGGTTGGTGTCGATGACCGCTTGCCAGTCAGAACTCTTCATCACCGGGGCGATGGCATCCCGGCGCAGGCCGGCGTTGTTGATGAGCACCTGGATGCCTCCGTCCACCAGGTCCATCTCTCGCCAGAAGGCATCCACGGCTTCCTCGTCTGAAACATCGAAGCGGTGCAGGGTGAGTTTGCCTGCGAAGCGAGCGGCCTCGTCGGCCAGGGCGGCGGCGGCCTGCTCGTTGCCGACCCAGGTGGCGTGTACCGCGGCACCGGCTTCCAGGAAGGCGAGGGTCATGGCACGTCCGAGGCCGCGCGTGCCCCCGGTGATAACAGCGGTCTGGTCGGTGAAGTTCATGGTGTTGTCTCCAAGCGTGAGCTGGAGCAGGAGTGCAGGTAGGAGTCGACCTTGCTGGCCTGGATCACGCCGTAGTTGGCGGCTCCCAACCAGCCGGACATGATGATGCCAACGCTGCCCGCGTGGAACAGGCCGCTGACTTCCCCGTGCAGCTCCATGCTGGGCCGCAGGCCCTCGAACTTGGTTCCGAAGGAGGAGCCTTCCAGGTGGCGGGTGTAGAACTCAAAGGTGCGCGGGGTGGCGGCCTCCGCGTGTTCGATGTCGGCGCTGATGCCTGGCACGAGCCCCTCCAGACAGGCCAGGGTCTCGTCGATCATGCGCTGCTTCTCCTGTTCGTAGCGCTCCTGGTCCAACTCGGCCCAATCGGTGAAGCGCGCATTGGTGGAGGCCACCACCGTGTAGCGCTCGCTGCCGGGGCGCGTCTTGGGGTAGTAGAAGGAGAAGGTGCGGCTTTCCCCGTGCATGTCGCACAGGGCCGGGGAGTCAAAGGTCTCACGCGTGGATGTGAAGATCAGGTCGCCCACGAAGGGCAGGCTGGCGCCTGCTCGCAGACCGAAATATACCTGGCAGCTGGAGTTGTTGAGGCGCACGGCGCGCACCTCCTCCAGGAACTCCGGCCTGAAGGCCGCCGGGTCCACCAGGTCGAGGACCGTGCTCTTCAGATTTGCATTGGAGAGCACCGCGTCGGCGGCGATGAAGCGCTCGCCGATCTCAACACCGGTGGCCGCCCAACTCTGGCCGCGGGGTTCCACGCGAATGCGGTCCACGGTGGCGTGGTTGCGCAGGTCAACTCCGTTCCTGGCCAGCTCCTTGCGCATGCGTCCGATGAACTGGTCCGTGCCACCGCGGAAGGTGAAGACACCCTTGCTCATGAAGTTGGAGAAGACGATGCCATAGGTAATGGCCGGGTCCGCCAGGGTAGAGCCATTAGCGTAGGAGATGGGCTCCATCAGCAGGCGGTGCACATCGTTGCGGCCCGGGAAGAACTCCTCGAAGAGCTCGCCCACGGTCTGCCCCGAGTCGTCATAGAAATCCATGCGCCGCAGGTGATCGTAAAAGGCCTCTACCTGGGCGCGCTCCTGGCCTAGTTCCTCCACCAGGATGCGGGTGAAATCCTCGCGCGTGAAGCTGGTCTCGAGGTCGAACTGGGGGTTGACGAAGCGCACGCCCTCAAGGGGCACGATGTCGTCGGCGATCTCCTGGGACCAGTACTTGCGGCAGGTCTTCTTCATGCCCACGGGAAATCCGTGCAGGGAGACATCGAAGATGTGACCACCGCGGCGCTTGAACCAGGTGGCCAGGCCGCCGTAGTTGGAGTGGCCTTCGAGGAGCAGCACCGAGCGTCCGTTGCGGCCCAGGACATTGGCGGCGGTCAAGCCCGCCAGGCCGCTGCCGATTACGATCAGGTCGTAGTGATCCTTGAGGTCGGCCAGGCGTTCGCCGCGCGGCGTGGAATGCCCGCCGCTGCTACCGCTCTTGGCCGGGCGTGCGTCCCGCGCATTGTGTTCGGAGTTCATGGTTGATCAGGGGGCGGTGGGTGCGGCCAGGACATGGGTATTGGCCATGGTGATGCCACTCAGGAGGCTTCCAACGATGCCCAGGAGGCCCTGGTCGGTGCCGCACAGGTAGAGGCCGTCGACCCCCGTGCGGCCATCGGGGCGCTTGTCCGGCGAGCCGTAGATGGCTCCGTGGGCGTGGCCCGTGTAGCGTGTGATGGTGTTGGGCGTGAAGCTGTCACGCCAGAGTTCACAGGCACGCGGGTCGGGGACGAAGGTGCTGGCCGCATCGAATACCAAATCAGCGCAGCGTTCCTTTTCGGCGGTGTATTGCTCGCCGGCCAGGGCGCTCCAGATCCGGTGGTTGGCCAGGGCGGTGGCGCGCACCAGTCCCCTGTCCGAGCGTTTTTCCGCGGAGTCCTGGGGCCAGGCGTAGTTGTCCGGCGAGCAGACAACGCCGCTACGGGTGCCGACGGACTCAACCGGAGGTGACCAATCGAAACGATCGTCGAGGTTGTAGAAGGTCACCGCCGCGTCGAGGCCCAACGCGTGGGCCGGCCGGTCGAGGACCAGCAGGGTCTCGGTGAAGGCCAGCTCGCCGGCGGCGGCGGGGACTCCCCCGGCTAGTCCGGCCAGCTGGGCGGTCTCCACCAGGCCGGCGCTGGAGAGAATCCGCTCGCAGTGGAGCGTGTCGCCGTTGTCGAGGACGACCCCGCGGGCGCGTCCGCCCTCGACGATAATGGAGGCCACGCCGCAGCCCAGGCGCAGCTGTCCGCCGGCGCCCTTGAAGCGTTGCACGAGGAGATCCAGCAGGGGCTTGATGCCGCCCTCGGGCAGGGCGAGGCCCTCCAGGAACAGGCTGCGGAAGAGGATCGCGAAGCTGCCCCAATCCATGTCACCCACGCGGGCACTGCCGTAGTAGCAGCAGGGGAGCATGAGGGCCTCTATCAGGAGCGGCTCGGTAAAGTACTCCGCCAAGACGGCGCGCGCTCCGGGGTCAGCGGCCACGACGGGCTCCAGGGGCAGCTCGGCGATGCGTGTGGCCAGGGCCCGGAAGGCGTCCAGCTGCCCGGGAAACGCCCGCGCCACCTCGGACTCCAAGAGGGCGAAGTCATTGGAGAAGCGCAGGGTGAGGCCCGGAAAGCAGATTTGCGAATGGCCCTGGGGCACCAGGCGCAGCTCGTCCCAGCCGATGCGCAGCTGGCGCAGCATGCGTGTCAGCGGTGCGCCGCGCGTCCCGCGTTCGGCGAAGTTGGTCAGGGCGTGCAGGCCAGTGTCCAACCGCTGGCCGTGGCGTTTGTAGTAGGAGTTGAGGCCGCCGGGCAAGCGGTGGCGCTCGAGGATGACTACCGCGCCGGGTTCAACGGCGAACTGGGCCAGGCGGATTCCCGCCGCCAGGCCGCTCATGCCGGCGCCAATAATCAGGGTTTCCACGCGCTGCGTGCCCATAAAGCGATGCGGGCCAGCGTCCAGCCGCAGCGACGGTGTCGTGTCGCGCCGGCTGGACGGAGGTGCCTAGGCCGTGGCCGTGGCGTCCGTCATCAGCGGAGCCAGGTAGCTAGCGCAGCCCTTGAGGGTGGCCAGCTCCTTGTAGTCGTCCTCGGGAACCTGCACGCCGTAGCGCTTGCGCAGCTCCATTACGATGTCCAGGAAGTCCATGGAGTCCAGCTCGATCTGGTCGCGCAGGCGCTCGCCTTCCGTCAGGGAAGAGAGGTCCTCGTCCGGGGCAATGGTGGTGATGATGTCCTTGACTGCTTGGATGATCTCCTCGCGGTTCATGGGGGGTGTGCGCGCGGGTTAGGCGCGGTCCTTGTTGTCTGTCGGTTGGGGGGGGATCGCAGGAAACGGGCTCAGGCGCGGCCGATGATGACCGCCGAGTTGATACCCAGCATTCCAAAAGAGAGGTTCAATATGGTGTCGGCTCGCTGCACTGTGCGAGCCTCGTTCACGACCAGGTTGCGCAGCTCGCACTCCGGGTCGAGGTCGTCGACGTTGATGGTCGGGTGAATGGTCTTGTCCGTGAAGGTGCCCAGGTTGCCGGCCAGTTCCAGGGCTCCGGCGGCACCCATGGTGTGGCCGATCATGCTCTTGGTGTTGTTGACGTGGGTCTGCGGGCTATCACCGAAGACCTCGCGCACGGCCTGACATTCCTGCACATCTCCCAGCTGAGTTGCTGTCGCGTGCATGCTGACCAGGTCCACATCCTCCGCAGCCAGGCCGGCGCGCTGGAGCGCACCGCGCATGCACTCGTTCTGTCGCTCGGCAAACGGCAGCACGAAGTCGGTGGCATCTGAGTTGACCATCCAGCCGAGGACCTCGCCGTAGATGTGTGCCCCGCGGGCGCGGGCCTCTTCCATGCGCTCCAAGGTGTACAGGCAGCCGCCTTCGGAGACCACGATGCCGTTGCGCGCACGATCGAAGGGGCGTGAGGCCTTGGTGGGGTCCGCGTGTTCCGCCAGGGCACCCTGGGACTTGAAGGACGCGAAGATGCCAAAGGTGTGGATGCTCTCGGAAACGCCGCCGGCCAGGGCCAAATCGACTTCGCCGAGCTGCAGCATCTGGGCACCCTGGATCAGGCCCAGGTTGCCGGCGGCGCAGGCTCCTCCCAGGGTGTAGGCGGGCCCGGTGATACCCAGGGCCAGGGCCACTTCGCCGGCCGGATTGTTGGCCACCGTGCGCGGGTTGTGGTGGTGGGACCAAAAAGCCAGGTCGAAGTCGTAGGCCGCCACGTCGTGGATCTCGTTTTCCGTCTCCACATTGCCGTGCTCGGTAATGCCCGGGTAGACGCCGATGCGGGCGCGGTCAAAGGGCATGGCGGACAGCCCGGCGTCAGCCAGGGCCTCGCGGGCGCACCAGACAGCAATGGACCCGGCGCGCGTCCCGCGCCGAATCTCCTTGCGCTTCTGGTGGCGCAGTGCGTCAAAGTGACAGACGCCGGCCACGGTCTCGCCGATATGACGAATCTCGTAGGGTTCGACACCTGATACACCGGCCAGGAGGTTGGCGCGATAGCTGGCCAGGTCGTCCCCGTTGGGGGCTGTCAGGCCGATGCCGGTAATGGCGATGCGGGGGAGTTCAGGCACGGTCGGAGTCCTCTGTGTGGTTTGCGGTGGCAGGCTCCGCGCCCGCCGGGCCCTCTTCCCGAGAAGCGCTCTCAAGGAGTTCGGTGATCTGGCCGGAGGTTCCCGCGGGCAATCCGGCGCGCTTGCCGGTCACCAGGCCGGCTCCGCTCAGGCCCATTTTCAGGGCCGTTTGCAGGGCTCGGGAGAGCAGGCTCTGGGAGTCGCCCAGGGCGCTCTCGACGGAGTTCAGGACCAGCTGCATGACCGCTTCGGCGATCTCGCAGGAGGAGAGAATGGAGCGCAGGGTGAGGACGCGCGGGTCGCGCTCGCCGTAGCGTCCGCGCACGTAGGTCAGGGTTTGTTGGGCCGCCTGGCGGAAACGTGTCATGGCCACCTGCTCCCGGCGGCGCAGGATGGTGGCCACGATGCTGAGGGTGTTGCCGACGGGTTCGTGCACCTGGCAGTGGCGCTCGGAATCGAAGGCCGTGATGATCATGCCCCATTCGGCCAGTTCCGTGAGGGAGGTGCTGGTGGAGCCCTGGGAGATGGACAGGGCCTCGCTGATGTCGCGGCTGGCCAGGGGTTGGCCGGCCAGAACCAGGAGGCCCCAGACGCGGCCGTGGAGGCGCTTGAAGCCGAAGGTCTTGAAGAACAGCTCGAAGGTGGGGAGCTGTTCGGCCAGGGGCTCGTCGAGGCCTGCGAAGGTGGCTGTGGTCAGGGCCGTGTGTGTGTGTGTGGGGGGGGAGGTCACGGAGTGGTGGGGTATCAGAAATGTCTAATATGTCTGG
>PVBE011632638.1_pt1 | contig 13809 bp, 12 predicted proteins | sample 1631181 | NCBI WGS metagenome assembly PVBE01 (sample SAMN08397723, study PRJNA350692) | Marine metagenome, whole genome shotgun sequencing project. | isolation source: water | place: Pacific Ocean | collected 2012-04 | reverse complement strand
GGTTGACTTTTGACCACACTGTCTCGCAAAGACGGTGGGGTCGAGGTCTCAATTAAAACAAAAACGCTTTTGTCCAATGCTGCTAACCCTAATCGCAATTCCCTTGGAGCGGTTTAGGACAACAGTGACCGGAAGACTCAACATTAGCAAGCGGTGAGATATCTGGGCTAGAGCGTATTGATCCATACCGTTTCCATCTCATCCGTCATGCTGAGTGAAGCGAAGTATCTCTTCATTTCATTGGGCTTCTGGCGTATCGAGATCCTTCACGTCATTCAGGATGACAGAAAACGTACGGTCGCCTTGCTTTCAAAGGCTGCACCAATTGTTAGTGTGCGCGACCGATTGCGGCCGGGACTCCATATCCTTAGTTGCTCACGGGGGGCCTCTCCCGGCCAGGTTTCAAGAAATCATGGAAAATTTCGGGAGAAACCCGTAGTGCTGTCCCAGCGGCAACCGGAGTTGCCGTGAATCTCCTCGGCCTCGATCTCTGCGTCCCGCCGGCCATGTGATATACTGGGTAACGCAGTCAGGAGGGATCCCAATGCCGACCTATGAGTATCATGCCATACGCGCGGAAGGCGATGTCGAAAAATCCTTCGTGGGCGGGGCGGTTGTCGCGAAGTCTCGGGAGGATGCCAAAGAGAAACTTCGCGAGCGCGGCCTCAAGGCCACAATGCTCCGCCAGGCCAAGGGGATCGTCGGTTGGGTTCGCTGGTTTGACGCGGATATACGTTAGCGGCGCCTCGTCCGCATTCGCGCACCCTCCTGCCTCCCTCGGCTTTCACGCCCTCAATTCCAACACCCTCCGATTGGGGGCCTCTCCGTTCGGAGCGACACAGGAACGCTCGACAATCCCGGCTAAAGGTTTCCGGTATTTTGCCGATACCTATGCATAGAAAGAGCGAGACACGGATGTCGAGGTGAGATGACACGGACGTCGAATTAGGCCTGGCAGCAAAAGGAAACGTTGGGGCGACTATCCCATCGCCACGCGACCAACAGCTCCTGGAAAGGTCTTACCCTCTATGAGAGTGCCATGGTTTTCCATGGCGCTCTCGCTGTGTGTGCTAAGCATAGCTCGAACGTCTTCGCCGAATCTCCCACGAGCGGAATTCACGCGCTCTATCCGTCGCGCTCCGAGTGCGGTGAGATATAGGTAGCGCTTCTCAAACTTGTTTGGCGGTGGGCGCCCATGTGATTCTCCCGTTCCCACGGTCCTCCGTGCGAATGAGAGCTACCTGTGGCTCACTCGACTAGGAGACATTCCCCGGCATGAAGATCCTGTTTGTAGGGGATATTTTTTGGGCGGCTAGGCCGCAGAGTACTGTGCGACTGGATCCCAAGAATTCGCGAAGAATTTTCTATTGACATATCGATTGTTAATGGCGAGAATGCCGCCGGTGGTTTGGGGATTACTTCCGAAATCGCCAAAGAAATCTTGGGAATGGGTGTCCAGGGCATGATTCTGGATAATCACACTTGGCGTAAGAAGTCTCTGGCGAAAGCCATCGACGGCTTTGCGAATATTGTTCGGCCTGTCAACTATCCGGGTGCGGTTCCGGGTAAAGGATCGATGATCCTCGAACTGGCCGATGGGCGTAAGTTGGGTGTGGTCAACGTGATAGGCCGTGTCTACATGGAAGCCTTTGGCTGTCCATTCGAGGCGGCTCGTCACCAGGTTGAGGAGTTGTAGAAGGTAACATCGGCGATCCTGGTCGATATGCACGCCGAGGCTACTTCGGAAAAGGTGGCCCTCGGCTGGTATCTCGATGGGGCGTGCAGCGCCGTTGTGGGAACACATACGCACGTGCAAACGGCCGACGAGCGGGTGTTGCCCCAGGGCACGGCGTACATCACCGATGTAGGAATGACCGGTCCGCATGATTCGGTCATTGGTGTGAAGAAGGAATTGATTATCCGTAAATTCTTGACGGGGATACCTTCCGAATTCACCGTAGCGGGCGGTACGCCTAGCATTAATGCGGTCGTGATCGAAACGGATGACGACACAGGCAAGGCGGTTTCTATTAAACGGGTGGTTCGGTGCGGGGATAAGGCGCGTCGAACCACCGAATTTGTGGGAACTACTTTTGCCACAGAGGACACAGAGAACTAGATCATCGAGGCGTTCCCCTTTTCGTCATTGCGAGGGAGCTCAGCGACCGCGGCAATCTGCTCGACACCGCGAATGTCGCCAGGGATGACGCTGAGATCTGACTTCGGCCGGTCGCTAAATAATGATCGGAGGAGATTGCTTAGTCGTACCTCCTCGAAATGACGGGGTGAGGTATCTTGTTCTGTAATGAGTTGTCGCGAATCGGCTGCCACTCTGTGATCTCTGTGCCCCCTGTGGCAAAAGAACTGCAACAAGAAAACTGAGTCAGTAGACAGTGACGGAGGCATCTAGTCGAACGGCATGTTTTTTAAGCAAATCGAAATGATGGGTTTCAAATCGTTCGCGGACCGGACTCTGGTCAATCTGGAATCGGGTATGACTTCGATTGTCGGTCCGAACGGCTGTGGGAAGAGTAATATCCTGGACGCCATGCGCTGGGCTTTGGGGGAACAACGGCCGAAGGAATTGCGCGGCGCACATATGCAGGACGTCATCTTCAATGGCAGCGACGAGCGCGCGGCCACGGGGATGGCGGAAGTCACGCTGACTTTCGATAACGCGGAATCCCGCTTGCCGCTCGACTTCGCCGAGGTGCAGGTGACGCGCAGAATCTACCGCTCTGGCGAGAGCGAATATTTGATCAACAAGGCCCCGTGCCGCCTCAAGGATGTCCAGGAACTCTTCATGGATACAGGCATCGGCACGAACGCCTACTCGATGATAGGCCAGGGCAAGATCAGCATGGTCCTCAGCTCGAAGCCGGACGACCGCCGTTACCTCTTCGAGGAAGCCTCTGGCATCATCAAGTATAAGAGCCGCAAGCGCGTCGCCATGCGCAAGCTCGATCAGGCCGAGCAGAACCTCCTGCGCCTGGGCGACATCATCATGGAAGTCGAGCGGCAGATGCGCTCTCTGAAGCGCCAGGTGAATGCGGCGATTCGCTACCGTGAGTTGTCGGACCTGTTGCGCGATACGGAAATACGCGCGGCCTGGATCCAGCAGGTGGCGCTGACGGCGACCATCACCGACCTGCGCACGAGATTTCAAACAGCTCAGAAGGCCTTCGAAGAAGATAGCGCGCAGATGACGGCGTTGGAGGCACGTTACGAGGAATTGAATCTGGCTAAGCTCGAGGTGGACCGGGTGCTCCATGCACGGCGCGAAGGTGTCCACGATATCGACACGGAGATGGAAAAGATCGAGGGCCGCATCTCCCTGATCAAGAGCCAGGCGGCGTACGCGAAGGAACAGCAGCAGCGCGCGGGCGAAGAGGGCGAAGCGCTGCGGCAACAAGCCGCGCAAACTCAGAAAGACCTGGAATTGACGAACGGGCGGGCGAAGGAATTGCGCCAGTCGGTGGAGGGAAAGAAGGCGGGGCTTGAGGCCGAGAACAGGGGCTACGAAACGGCAGTGGCTCACGTCGCGGCAGCAGACGAAGAACTTGAGCAGGTTCGCGCGAAGTCCGTCGAGACCATGAACTTGCGCGCAAAGACCGAGATCTCCATCGAAACGTTCAACGTCAGCATCGTCAACACCGAGGCACAGTTACAGGCGATTTACGGCCGCCAGGAAAGAGAAGGCCAGCGGCATGAATCGCTCGCGGCGGAACTCGATTCGCTGCAACGGGCCGAGCGCGAAAAGGGAGATCGGGCCACGGCCTTGTCCGCCGAGCGCGCCGGATGTGAAGACCAAGTCCTCTCGCTGAGCGGGGAGATGAACGCGCTCAACGAATCCCGGCAGACATTGCGCGAGACAAGGAGCAGCGTCGAGGCGCGGCTCACCTCTCTGCGTGAGCTACGCGATTCCTACGAAGGCTTCGCGGCCGGCGTTCGATCGATTATGCGCGCGAAGAAGAACGGCAATGATCAGGCCGCGGGCGTCGTAGGGCCCATCGGCGATTTGCTGTCTACCTCGATCGATTACGAAACGGCGGTCGAAGCGGCCCTCGGCGGCAACGTGAACAACATCGTGGTCGAGGCGGCGGATTCCGCGAAGGTGGCCATCGAGTACCTTCGCGACAACAAAGCGGGGCGCGTGACCTTTTTGCCTCTCGATACGATTCGCCCAGGCGGAAGGAATGATCTCAACGCCTTGCAAGGCCGGCCCGGCGTGATCGGCGCGGTGTTGGATCTCGTTCAATTCGACGAATCCTACCGCGAGGCGATGGAATACGTGTTCCACAATACGGTTGTCGTCAAGAGCATCGACGACGCCATCGCCATCGCGCAGACGAAAGATCGTTTCCCACGGATTGTCACGTTGGATGGCGAAGTTGTTACCTCGTCGGGCGCGGTCACGGGCGGGCGGACGGCGCATCAAAAAGGTGGGTTGATCGGCCGCAGCGCCGAAATTGCCGAATTGGAAGGCAAGGTCGAAGCGACCGATGGCGAAATTCGGGTCGTTGCGGAAAAGGGCTCGCAGATCACCGATCTGATCGAAAAACAGAAGACCCAGTCCGGGGATCTCGCATCTCAAGAAAAGGGGCTGCGGGCCGAACTGACCGAGTTGAGCGTGGGCATCGCGCGCAATACGACGGAGCTTAAGAGCTTGTCCGACTCGGCGGAAGGCCTAAAGGCGGAACGCGAGGCATTGGTTGCGAAGCGGGAATCCATGGAGGCCGAGCGGCGCGAAGAAGCCAGCCGCGCCACGGATTTCGAGAGCGAGGACGCGCGCCTTCAAGAATCCATTGCTACCGCGCAAGAGGCGGCCTCGGCGGCGCGGCAGGCCCAGTCGGAACTGGGCAGCCGCTTGTCCGATTTGCGCATCGAATTGGCCGGCGCGGCGCAAACGCTCGAAGAGGTCGAGCGCGACCAGTCGCGGTTGCGGCGGGAGTTGGAAACCGCCCAATCGGAAGGAGCGAAACGGCTCGAAAGCATTAAGGAGTTGCGCGAACAAGAGACGGCGCTCGAAGAGAATATCAAAGACGAAGTTGAACGCTCGAAGGCTCTGTCTGAATCGAAAGAGGAAGCGCGCAAACACGTGGTCGAGGCGGAAAACCAGCGGCAGGCCTTGCTCGACGAATCGGACACGCTCGAAAAAGACCTCAAAGGACTGCGGGAAAGTACGCGCTCGGCTCAATCCGAGGTCCATCAGCTCGAGATTAGCCTGCGCCACGATGAAGACCAACTTGGATTCTTCCAGGAACGAATCCTGACGGAATACAACATCGCGCTCGGCTCGTTGGCCGAGGAAGATGTGGGTACGGACGAGTACGACGACGAAACACGCGAGGAGATCGTGAAAGACACGCGCGGCAAACTCGAACACATGAGCGCGGTCAATCTCACCGCTATCGAAGAATTCGACGCGCTAACCGAACGAAACGATTTTCTCGTTTCACAGAACAACGATCTGTCGCAGGCACGGGAAGCGCTACTCGACGTCGTCGAACGGATCGACGCGACGATTAAGGAGCTATTCCTCGACACCTTCAATACAGTGGCCGACCATTTCCGCCAATATTTCCGCCGCCTATTCAACGGCGGGCAAGCGCGCATCTATCTGCTCGACGAAGACGATCCGCTCGAGTCGGGCATCGAGATCGAAGCGCGCCCGCCCGGGAAGAAGCCGCAAACCATCTCGTTGCTTTCCGGTGGCGAACAGGCATTGACGGCCATCGCCCTGTTGTTCAGCATCTTCAAGGCGAAGCCGTCGCCCTTCTGCGTCCTCGATGAAGTGGACGCCCCGCTGGACGACGCGAACATCGGGCGCTTCCTGAACATGCTGGACGAGTTTTGTGAGGACACGCAGTTCGTCGTCATCACGCACAGCAAACAGACCATGGCAAAAGCGGGTTCGCTCTACGGTGTGACCCAGCAAGACCGTGGCGTTTCTCAACTGGTTTCGGTCAAACTCGATGAGGTGCGACTCAAGGCCGAACCGGCGGCATGATGGCATGAGGGTTCTCTACCTCTTCAGCAATAGCAAATGGACGGGGCCGGCCGAACCGGCGCTCAATCTGTGCGTCTCCCTGCGTGCCCTCGGTGTGGATGTTGAATTCGCCTGTTCGCCGGGCCCCGAGTCGAAGCGAAACCGGATCGTCGAAACTGCCCGCGACCGTGGCATAGAACCCCTCCTCGATTTTCACCTTCTGAAACACAGGAGACCGTGGTCCAACCATCGAGACCGCGCGGCTCTCGGAAAATACCTGAGGCAATACTCCTTCGATTTCGTCCACTGCAACCTCGACAACGATCACCTTCTTGCCACGCGCGTGTGCCCGCCGCTGGGCATTCCCGTGATCCGAAGTAGCCACGAAGGCGGTGGCCTCGATAGGAAGGGGCTGCATAGAAGACTCCTGCGCAACACCCGGTTTCTCATACAGCCCTCCGCGCGTGCGCTGGAACACGATTCGCGCGAATACGGCTTCCCGGAAGAGCGTATGGCCGTCGTGCCGGGCGCAGTGGATACGGAGCGCTTCGATCCGGCCCGCGAAGTTCCCGACGGCCGGCGCCGCCTCGGAATCCCGCGCGATGCCTTCGTTGTGGGAATTGTCGCGCGTATGCAAACCCATCGCGAGTACGAAGTCCTCTGGGGGGCGCTGGAAAAACTCGTCGCGGTAAACGATTCGGTCCACGCGCTGGTCGTGGGCCGCGGCACAAAGCAGGACGAGGTCGCCCACGGACCCGTGCGCGCACGCGGCCTCGAATCCCACGTCCACTTCTCCGGGTTTGTCGAGGGGGAGGATTACGTGGGCATGTTGAAGGCCTTCGACGTCAAAGTCTTCCTCGTGCCCGGCTCAGACGGCACCTGCCGCGCGGTACGCGAAGCGATGGCCATGGGGAAAGCGGCAGTCGTATCGGATCGGGGCATGTTGTCGGAGATTGTCGAACACGGCAAGACGGGGATGGTCTTTGATGGCTCGGAGACGGCTCTGCGCGAGACGTTCGCGGCCCTCATCGCCAATAAGGCCACGGCGCGCGCCCTCGGTAAAGCCGCGCGGCAAAAGACGCTCGTGGACTATTCGCTCTCGGCGCAAGCGGCGGCAATTCTCAATATATACAAAACACTTACCCGCTAATCAACCATTAATCAATTGTGATGTCGGTGTCATTCGCCATTTTATCCCCGGCCGTGACTCGCGGACCTGTTGGGGAATGGCCTTCACCGCTTCGCCGATCACTTCGAGGTTCCGCAGCACCGCATCGAGGCGAAGCTCGTCCTTCGCCAGGGAAGCCGCCGTCATCCCGACGGTGTAGTTCTCAATCTTGGCGATCGCGGCGCGGATGTCCTCAAGATAAACGCTAAAGTCCCGGGGCATGAACAGCGCTTTCTTCGATCGTAGCCCGCAGGCCTGGTTTAACGGTATCTTTCAGCACCAAGTCCACGGGGCAGCCGAATAGAACCTCCAAGAAGAACTTCAGATCCATGTACGCATCGAAAGTCTTTCTCCTCAAGTCGACCAAGAAATCCAAGTCACTGTCTTGGGACGCCGCGCCGCGGGCAAGCGAGCCGAACACCGCCAACTCTCGTACGCCCATGTCGCGCAGTGTATCGCCATGGTTCGTCAATTTCCGCAGAATCTCATCTAGCGTCAGCATATCGCGCATATCTCCTGAGGCTGTCGCTTCAACCGCGATTGGTCATCCTTCCAGACAGTGTATCCGACTCAGCCGTTTACGGCGGAGAATAATCTGACTGTTCACCTTAACTCCAGTGGTCCTCGTCGCGACCTAGGCGCATGGACATGACAGGCCGCCTGATGGCCGTCGCCCACGCGTGCCAGGACGGTATCGTCTTTCGAGCACGATTCCTCGCAATCCGGACAGCGCGGGTGAAAGTGACATCCAGTCGGGGGCGCGAGGGGGCTCGGCATGTCGCCCTGAAGGATCTGGCGATCGCTTTTCGCGTCGGGATCGGGCACGGGCACGGCGCTCAGCAACGCCTGGGTGTACGGATGGACCGCCCGCTCGAAAATGTCTTCTGTCGTTCCAATCTCCACGATACGGCCCAGGTACATGACCGCGACATAGTCGCTGATGTGTTGAATTACCGATAGATCGTGGCCGATAAACAGGTAGGTCAGGTCAAGTTGCTCCTGCAGATCCGAAAGCAGGTTGAGGATTTGCGCTTGAATCGAAACGTCTAACGCCGAGATGGGCTCGTCGGCCACGATCAACTCCGGCTCGACCACGAGTGCGCGCGCGATGCCGATGCGCTGACGTTGCCCGCCGCTGAATTCGTTGGGATAGCGGCCGGCGGCCTCGGACGGCAGGCCGACCAGGTTTAGCAATTCGAGCACACGATCACGGCGTCCAGCTTTGGGCACGAGCCGGTGCACCGCAAGCGCCTCCGCTAACACCGAGTAAACCGTCATGCGCGGATTCAGCGAGCTATAGGGGTCTTGAAAGATGATTTGCGCGCGCCGCCGCAACGCGCGGAGCTTCTTTCGGTCGAGCCCAGCCATCCTCGCGCCATCGAATACAACCCGCCCGGCCGTCGGCTCGATAAGGCGGAGCAACGCCCGGCCCGCTGTCGTCTTGCCGCTACCGCTTTCGCCCACCAGGCTCAGCGTTTTCGCCTTGGGAATGGAAAAGGATATGCCGTCCACGGCACGGACCTGCGCCACCACGCGCGAGAACACGCCCCTTCGCACGGGAAAGTGGACAACAAGGTCTTCAACCTCGACGAGCGCTCGTGTTTCGCCGGTCACGTCTTCACACTCTCCGGCACACCCGTAGGCCTACCCAGTTTATCCATGGTGTCCGCGTCGTGAAGCCAACACGCGCACCGGTGCGCGCCGTCTTCATGGCTTTCGAGCGGTGGGGCGTCAACTTCGCACCGTTCCAGCGCATGGGGACATCGTGGATGGAAACGGCAGCCTTCGGGGAAATCCGTCGCCGCGGGCACCTGGCCCTCAATGGTCGTGAGGCGCTCGCCCACATGCTCGAGCTTCGGCAGCGAATCGAACAAGCCCCGCGTGTACGGATGCCGCCGCGCCGCAAATAGATCGCGCACGGGCGCCTTCTCGATAATCTTTCCGGCATACATGACCGCGACGTCGTCCGCGGTATTCGCGACAATGCCGAGGTCGTGCGTGATCAACAAGATGGCCATGCCCCGCTCCTGTTGTAGTCTTTTCAGGAGATCGAGGATCTGAGCCTGGATCGTCACGTCCAGCGCGGTCGTCGGTTCGTCGGCGATGAGGAGTTTCGGATTGCACGCGAGCGCCATAGCGATCATGACGCGCTGCCGCATACCCCCGGACATCTGGTGGGGATAGTCGTCTACGCGCGATTCAGGCGCTGGGATGCCCACTTGTTCGAGTAGGCTAATGGCTTTGGCCCACGCGCGGTCTCGATCGAGGTCTTGATGCAGCATGACGGTCGCCGCTATCTGATTGCCGACGCGGAATACGGGGTTGAGGGAGGTCATGGGCTCCTGAAAAATCATCGAGATGTCGTTACCGCGAATGGACTGCATTTCCGACTGCGGACGCGCCAGCAAGTTCGAGTCCTCGAACAAGACCTCTCCGCCTACGATGCGCCCCGGCGGATCGGGCACCAATCGCAACAGGGAAAGGGCGGTCACGCTCTTCCCACAGCCGCTCTCCCCTACGAGCGCGAGGGTCTTGCCTGCCTCGATCTCGAAAGACACATCGTCCACCGCGCGGGCGACGCCCACATCGAGGCAAAAATACGTCTTCAGATTTTGGACGCTTAGGATGGCGTCGGACATCGGTGTAGAGCCTTTCGATTATACTTCAGCGTACTCTCGTTCCCACGGTCCTCCGTGTGAACGAGTAACTCTTCCCGTCATTGCCGCAACCTCGGATCCATCGCATCGCGTAACCCTTCGCCTACCAGGTTGAACGCGGTAACCGTCAAGAATATAGCCGCGCCTGGGAAGAGGACCAGCCACCAAGCGAAACTAATGTAGCGTTTGGATTGCGAAAGAATCTCGCCCCAACTCGATGTGGGCGGCGGTACGCCAAAGCCGAGGAAACTCAGCGAGGATTCGATGAGAATGGCTCCGGCGATGCCGAAGGTGGCGCTGACGAGCACGGGGCCCAACGCGTTTGGCAGCAAGTGCCGGAAGATGATCCGTCCATCGCCCAAGCCCATGGCCCGGGCCGCGGTCGCGAAGTCGCTTTCGCGCAGCTTGAGGAATTCGCCACGCACCAGCCGGGCCGAGCTGGTCCATTGCGTGAAGCCCAGCGCGATCATGATGTTGTAGATATTCGGTGGGAGCATCGCGACGAGCGCCAGGATCAAGATAAGCGTCGGGAAGCACAGCATAATTTCGATCATGCGTAAGACGATGGCGTCGATCTTTCCCCCGTAGTATCCCCCGGCAGCCCCCAGGAATACGCCGATAACCAGCGAGATGCCCACCGCCACAAAACCGATAGTCATGGAAATGCGCGTACCCCAGATGATTCGGCTCAGAGTATCGCGCCCCCGGTTGTCCGTGCCGAGGAGGTGATCTCTGCTTGGGGGCTTCAGCGTGTTGTACAAGTCGGACTTGTCCGGCGATTGGGCGATGAGCGGCATCAGCCTCCAGTCGCCTTCCGAGGGCTTCCAGCTGTCGAAATCGAAAGAGACGAGGCCGGCGTAGTCGATGACATTAGGCAATAAATAGGTATCGCCCCCAAAGCTCATGACGATCGGTTTCGTGCCGGCGAGAAATGGCGCGGCGAGGGCCACGCAACCGATGCCGATGAGGACTATCAGCGCGATGACCGACATGACGCTGCGCCGGAACTGCCGTCCGGCTAGCCGCCAGTAGCCCTGTTTGACTGTGTCTGCCATGTGCCGTTTCCGTCAATCCAGTTTAATGCGCGGGTCGACCAGCGCGTACAGAATGTCCGATAGGAGCAACCCAATCAGGGTGAGCACCGCGGAAAACGAGAGAATCCCCATAACGAGGGGATAATCGCGCGAGAGGATAGCCTCGAAACTGAGCTTGCCCATGCCGGGTACGGAGAAGATACTCTCGACGATGACGCTGCCGCTAATCATCGCCGGCAAGAGGTATCCCAGCATGGTGATGATCGGTATGAGCGAGTTGCGCATGGCATACTTGTAAATGACGACCTGCTCGGAGAATCCGTAGGCCCGGGCCGTACGAATGTAATCCTGGCGAACCGTCTCGATCATGCCCGCGCGCGCGAAACGCGACAGCATGGCAAGCCCGCCATAGGTCAGGCAGAAAATAGGCAGCACAAGATGCCATGTTCGGTCCAAAAGCCACTCGTGCCACGGCATGCTCGACGCCTGAAGCGAATTGATGCCCGCCACCGGAAACCAATCCAACCACGCGCCGCCGCCAAGAAAATACATGAGCAGCATCGCGACCCAGAAGTTGGGGAGACTGTAGAGAACGAACAGCCCGAGGGTCGAAATTCGGTCCCCGATGGAATGCTGGTGTGTCGCTGAGAAGACACCCAGGGGCACGGAGAGCAGGTAAATGAGAAAGAGGGACACGATGTTTAGCTGCAAGGTTATGGGGAGCGTCTTGAGGATCTTCTCCGTAACGGGCTGGTGATCCTTGTAGGAATCGCCGAAATCGAGCGTGACTATTTTCCCCACCCAAAGGGCATAGCGGACCGGGAGCGGCTTATCGAGACCGTAGAGTTTCTTCGTTTCCTCGATCATTTCCTCCGTGATGCTGCTGCCGCCGCCCTGCGCGCCGTAAAGCTTGAGCATGACCGGGCTGCCGGGAGCGAGTTGGACGACCACGAACGTGATAAGCGTGATCCCGAAGAACGTGGGGATCATGAGGAGCAATCGGCGTGTGAGGTAGGCTTTCAAGGGTTAGTGTCCGACCGTCGCCTACTGCGGCTGCCGCGATTCGGCCGCAGCCGTCCATTCGTGGATATCGAAGCCTTGAGGGTACATCGTGACGTTGTGAAAGCGTTTCGACGCCGCCACCACGCGCTGTTTGTTAAATAGAAAGGTGTAGGGTTGTTCGTCGTGGAGCATTTCGTGCAATCGCCGGTACAACTCAATTCGATTCTCCCGCTCGAATTCCAGCCGGGCGTCTTCGATGAGCTTATCCGACTCGGTGTTTCCGAAACCGGTGTAGTTCGAGCCCTTCTCTCTCTGAGTGGTGTGCCACAATTGATACGGGTCGCTTTCGGGCGGGAGGGACCACCCCAGCATGACGGAGTCGAAGGTGCGGGTCTGAATGCTTTCCAGGATCGTTGCGAACTCGAGCGGGCGAAGCGTTACTTCGATTCCAGCCTTCTTCATATTTTCCTGGTACGTGGTCGCTAGGATATCGTATTCCGATTTGCCCGTACTGTAGACGAATTCGAACTTGAATTCCGTGTCGTCCTTGTCGAGGACGCCGTCGTTGTTGCTGTCGACCCACCCCGCCTCCTCCAGCAATTTCACCGCGCCCGCTGGGTCAAAGGGAATCTGGACGATGTCGGGGTTGTACTCTTTGCTGCTTGGCGAATGGTAGCCTGTGGTCACGCGGCCCAAGCCCCGCCACACTTTTTCCAAGAGCGTATCGCGGTCGATGAGCATGGTGAGCGCGCGGCGCACCCGTTTGTCCGAGAACTGCGGACGTCTCGTGTTCCAGCCGATGTAGCTGAGACTGTCGTAGTAGCCATCCACGGGCGAAAACGTTTTCTCGACATAGAAGTCTTCCTGAAACGAGGGTTTCAATGCCTCCAGATTGTATTGCTCAGGCGCGATATTCGTCACGTCGATCTCGCCGCTTTTCAGCGCCTGCAGCGCCGCGTTGTCGTCGATGATTACCCGGTAGATGATCTTCGCCGGATGAGGCTTCTTCTCTCCCCAATAGTTATCACTCCGCGCCAGCGCGATCTGGCCACCCGTCTGCCATGACTCGAATACATAGGGGCCCGACCCCACCGGATGCCGGTTGGCGGGGTGGTTGTTAAAATCGCCGCCGCCGTAGATGTGCTCGGGAATGATCCCCAGTCCCGATAGCGTGGTAAAGTTCAGAAAATAGGGTTTATCGACTTTTATCTGGATCGTATGGTCATCAAGAAGCTCGACGGTTTCGATGGAGCTTAGGTAGCTTCGAATATCTGCCGTGTCATTTTCCGGATCGAGGATCGTGTCGATGGTGAATTTCACGTCCTTCGCAGTCAGCGGAACGCCGTCGGAAAAATGGGCGTCTTTGCGAAGGTGAAAGGTATAGCTCAAGTGGTCGTTAGAGATGTCGCAACTCGATGCAATATTTGGAACGAGTTCGACCGAATCGTTGTCCCGTTCGTACAGGGATTCCATTATGTTGCCCAAGACGAGCATGGCATAGGACCCCGCCGTGCTCAGATAAGGATTCAGCGTGTCCGGTTCGGCGGGGAGCCGGTAGACGACCCAGTCGGCCGGTGTGGAACTGTTATTGCAGGAGGCCACCGTCAAGGCGACCGCGACCGCTAAGGCGATGGGGCGGATGCGGCGAAAGGCTACGTATAACATCGAGATTCTCCCTCTCAGGGGCTGCCCGTCGGAGCACGGATCTTGGGGTCGAGAATGATTTCAAGGCGCGCACGGCGCGACGCTACACGCCCGGCGATGGTAGCACATTCGCGAAGAGGGAGAAAACGCCGGACTGCGCGTTTACGGATATCCTCCCTCTCTGACAACAAGCTTGAGACAGTTCCTTGCCAGAAATTAGTGTAGAGGGCGAGGAGCGATTGGACATGAGCGAAGTCAATGACAGAGGTGTGCCGACTTTGGATGAAGGTTCGGTATTGGCGGGCCCGCGCGGTG
>PVBE010271303.1_pt1 | contig 13809 bp, 10 predicted proteins | sample 1631181 | NCBI WGS metagenome assembly PVBE01 (sample SAMN08397723, study PRJNA350692) | Marine metagenome, whole genome shotgun sequencing project. | isolation source: water | place: Pacific Ocean | collected 2012-04 | reverse complement strand
AGACACGCCCGCAGAGGCGCGCCGAGCGCTTGAGCGACTTGATGGCCCCGCGCACGGCGCGCGTGCCAACCCTTCGACAATGCGTTATGCAGAACCAGGACTCTCCTTATGAGTGAGGGAGCCAAGGGGCCCAGGTCAGAGGCAATGGACTTCGAGAGACTGGTGCGCGATCGGCGCAGCATTCGCGGCTATAAGCCGGACCCGGTGCCGCGAGCAGTGATCGAAGAGATCATTGACATCGCCAAACGAGCACCGTCGTCGATGAACACCCAGCCCTGGCAATTTCATATTGTCACCGGCAAACCTCTGGAGAACATCCGCCGAGGCAATAGCGAACGCATGCTAGCCGGCGCCAAGGTACAGCGCGAGATCCCGGTGCGTGACGGCTATGAGGGCATTCACCGCCAACGCCAAATTGAGATTGCTGTGCAGCTCTTCGAGGCCATGGGCATCGCCCGTCACGACGCCGAGAAGCGCCAGGATTGGGTGATGCGCGGCTTCCGCCAGTTCGACGCTCCGATATCCGTCGTTATGACCTATAACAAGTGTCTGGAGCCCGCCACTATCAGCCATTTTGATCTCGGCGCCGTCACCTACGGCCTGGTGCTGGCCGCCTGGTCGAAGGGCCTCGGCACAGTGATCAACGGCCAAGGCATCATGCAATCGGCTGTGGTGCGCGAGCACGCACAAATCCCCGACGATCAGGTCATAATGATTTGCATCGCCATGGGCTACCCCAATGATGATTTCGCCGCCAACGACGTGGTCTCGCGGCGTGCACCTAATGACGATTTTGTGCGCTACGTCGGCTTCGACTAAGCCACACCCCAACGTTGCCGAGATCTCATACCCACAAAAATTATCGGGTTAATAAATTTCGACTTCAAGTGCCGCACGATGTGTAACTAGCGTTCCGCTAAGTCGTTGATCTATATTGAAATCGATAGATCGCGGCACGTGGACTTGGTCTATATCACCGGCCAGACCCGTGTGAGCTTCTAAGAGGCCTCCGCCAACTGGCCGAGATGGACCAACTTCTCGTGTCTAAAGGCGCCCCACAGCGCGGCGCCTATGGCGCCGGCATAGATCGAATCCGGGTTGCTTTCGATCGCCACGTCAACTTTCCGATCTGCGATTTCGTCGCGCATCGCCCCGATCAACCCATCGTCCAACGCCAAGCCACCGGTCACCAGCACCGTCTCGCCGGCCGGAACCTTGACCGCCTTTAAGAGCCTGGCTAGGCGTCCGGCCATAGAGACGTGGATGCCGCGCAGGATGTTGGGCGTCGTGATGCCGCGCGAGACCATGTTGATGACGTCTGTCTCGGCGAGCACGGCACATATACCGCTAACCTTTTCCGGGTCATTCGCCTGCAGTGACAGCTTCCCAATCTCATCGATCGCGACTCCAAGATAGCGCGCTATATTTTCCAGAAATTGCCCGGAGCCAGAGGCGCACTGGCTAGTCATCTTGTAGGACAGAACCTTGCCACGCTCGTCGATGCTGATGGCACGGCCATGCAGCGCGCCGACGTCCAGCACCGCGCGTACGCCGAGGTTGAGGTGAATGGCGCCACGAGCATGGGTGGTCATAGAATAGAAATGCCCAGTGCGGAAGGATATATTTTCACCCTCGCCCGTAGTCGCGACATAGGCCACCTCATCGCGCCCTAGACCAAGTTGCTTAAGAAGCGCCTGATAGCAGCTCTCAGCAAGGACCATCGGGTCTCGGCGACGCAAGCGGTCTACGCGCTTAGCAAGCCATCTATTCTGCTCTCCGTCGCAGTCGAAGATCACCACCTTGACGGCGCCCGTGCCGATATCGATGCCTGCGGTGACGGTCATGTCATGCCTCTCCAGCACGGGCAGCGAAGGTCGCCGCACCGAGCGCGCCGGTATAGATCGATTCTGGATTTATATTGATGGTGATCTCGCCATAGTTCTCCCTCACCAGCGCCTTGAGGGCATCCACCGCAGCCTGATTCTTGGCCACGCCGCCGGTGAAGGTGAACTCATCGCTGACGCCGCCTGAGCGCGACAAGGTCGACATTGCCCGCAAAATGATCGCCCGATGCAGACCCGCCAAAATGTTCTCACGCTTCTCACCAAGCGCTAGGCGGTCGCGCAGCTCGGCACCGGCAAAGACGGTGCAGGTGGAATTGATGCGCACCGGGCGCGTCGCCTCCATGGCGATCGGCCCGAGCTCGTGCAAGCCGACATTCATCTCGTCCGCGATGTAGCCGAGATAACGCCCGCAGCCGGCAGCGCAGCGGTCGTTCATCTGAAAGTTCTCGACGATACCATCGGCATCCACCTGTATCGCCTTGGTGTCCTGGCCGCCGATGTCGAGCACGGTGGCGGTATTCGGATACATGCGATGAGCACCGAGCCCGTGGCAGAGGATCTCGGAGCGGATGTGCTCCTTCGAAAACGGCAGGCGAGCACGCCCATAGCCGGTACCGACGGTGTAGGTCTCGTCGAGCGCGATATCGAGCACTCCCGTGACCGGTGCCCGGATGGCCTCTTCGGAGGCCGCCAGATCGGTCGCTTCGGTAAAGGCGCGGTCCAGCGCGCGCTTCAACTTGGCGCTCTCCGACTCATTTGAGATGCGGTTCTCCACGTCAATGATGGAGCGGTCGTAGACATTGAGTACGGCATCGAATTCCAGATCTGCCGCCGTCGCCACTTCTTCACCCACGGCCTGGTAGCGCGAGCCAGCGATATCGCGGAAAAAATCTGACTTACGATCCACTCCCGGCGCGAACATAGCTGGAGCGTCGGCAAAAAGCCGGCCGAACAACGCGCGCAAGACCTCGCGTAGGGCATCGCTGCGCTCGCCAAAGCGTTGCTCTGTCACGTTGCCCTCGCAGGTGTCACGCAGATCGGCCAGCTGCTCGAGATACTGCTCCAGACGGAAACTGCGCTCGAGCAAATCGAGAAAAGCGTCCTGGCGTCCGCGCAACGCCTCCACGTCGATCAGCGAGCGCCGGAAGAGGTTAAACCGGGTGTCAATCAATGCCTCCTGCTTGGCGATCTGCGCCGCGATGTCATAGTTCGACCGTGAATTTGTGATGCCGCGGCCGAGAACCTCGTCATTGGTGTCGAGCACTACGGCCTTTGTAGTAGTCGACCCGAGATCGATGCCGATGTAACAGTCCATGTCGCGTCTCTCTCCTCAGGCCGCCGAGCGAGCGCGTTTCTGAGTGAGCATCTGCAGATAGCTCTCGATGCGGTTCTTGACGTTGGCGGCCGAGAAATAGCGCGGATCGACCAGATCGGTCTCGATGAAGGCGCTTGGCTTGCCCGTACGCTCTTCGACTTCGCGCAGGATCAGCAGTTGGCCAGCAGAGAAGCTGTTGCAGCTCTTGATAGAGTTGATGAGTAAACCATCGGCCTCGTAGTCCTGAAGATACTTGCAGAGCATATCGATACGCGATGGCAGGTTGAGATTCGTATAGCAACCAAGGCAATATTCAGCAAGGCTCTCCAGCGGGTTGTCGGGGTCGTGGCGAAAGCCGAAATCGTAGACGCCACCGACTTTAGTATAGGTGCTGGCGACGACCACAGCACCCTCGTCGTAGAACATCTTCCAGAACTCACGGAAGTTGGTCCAGTTCGGCGGGCCCTCGACGACCAGGCGGAAGCGCTCATCGTCAAGCTCGCCCTCGGGCGTGATCGGACCCTTCCCGGCCGCCACACGCTCAGCGATCTCCTGGCGCAGGGTACGGTAATAGTCAGTGGCCTCTGGCGTGCCGCGGAAAGCCGTGAAGATCGGCCCAATGTAATAGACGCCACCAAAATAGGCGTCGATCGGCGAGGGCTTATTTTTGGCCGATTCGAGCACCCAAACCAGGTCCTCCTCGGCCTTAACAGATTCTTTAAGGTATTCCCGAAGCCGGTCGATATCGAACTTGATACCGCTGATTCGCTCGAGTACCGGGATCACGTCTTCCTTGAGTTGCTTGACCACATAGTCACGCATATTCTGCGTGATCACACCATCGCCCTGATAGGGAATGTGCAGCATGGTCGTCTCGCAACCATAGTGCTCGCGGACCAGCTCGAACCACTTCATAAAGGTGAAGCAGCCCGTATAGGAAAGCATCAGCAGGTCGGGAGTGGGCATCGTCTCCCCGGTCGGACCGATGCCCTGCATCATCATGCCGATGTCGGCCTTGACGTACGTGCAGACGTCCTCGGAATGGTCGTTGCGCTCGGCGTCGAGCACCAGGCGCCCGCTCTGCTTGCGCAGCGCCGCCTGTAGCGCGTTGGTCTCAGGCAGGTTGCGCACGAAGTCGAAACACATCAACAACTCGTTGAGGTTTCCCGGCACAAAAGTCGAGACGACCTTCCTATCTTCCTCATGCGCATTGGCGAGCGCCGTGTAATTGGCGTTAATCATCGCCTTCTGGCGCCACATCGAATCTTCTTTTTGCACCACCGGGTCCGCTGTCGCGTTCATCATGCACTCCATAGCTTGATCGAATCTGCGAAGGTTCCCGCCTGCTCGCGGATCGGCTGCATCTGGCCGGAGTTCTCGGCATATTTGAAGGCTGTGTAAGGAATGTTCTCCCCCGTCAGAACATGCTGCAGCATTGGTCTGTCGAGCAGCGCGGGATCGCAGAAGCTGGGTGAGGCGAAAACCACGCCTTCAGCCTGTGAGGTGCGCACAGCATCGACAAGATGGCGGCCCTTGGTTGCGCGGTCTGGCACATATTTCGCGGAGGTCTCCATAGAATGGTGCAGAAAGGCAGCCGACAGGCTGGACAGTGGGTCGCCGTTGCCCACCACCTCTTCGGTCAGCCAGCGGTTCACCAACATGAGGTCGTCATCGACGACATAGCAGCCGGCCATCTCGATGGACCGGATCATGCCAAGGGGAGGCTGCTCGCAGAAGGCGCCTGTCAGAACGACGCGGCAGTTGTCGCGCATTGGCCTGTCCTCAGCACGCACGGCGTCGAGATAGTCGCCGATCAGCACGGTATGCTCTTCGACTGGCAACACCATGCCCGCGCGGAGCAACAGATAGACTTCCGATGTCAGCGCCTGCCAGGGCTTCTCGGCGCGGTAATCGTAAAGCGCGCGCACCGCAGCACGGTTCTCGTTGTAGACGCCTATCGAGTTGTTCAGAGCCGCGTCTGTGATCTCACGTCCGGCGACGCCTGCGAGATCGTCGCGCAGAACCTCCAGTTCGTGGCGGTAATAGTTACCGCCGACCGCATCAGTGAAATTCTGGGGCACGTCGAAATATCGGACATATTTGTCCTCGAACAGCAGCTGCCACATGCCCGAGAGATTTCGGATCACATCGCATATGCTGGGAAACAGCATGCCATCGAGGTAATCGAGACGCCCGGTCAGGCCAAGCTCGATGGTCGAGCGTGGAATACGGCAAATGTAGCTCTGGTAATAGGCGTCGCCGTGGATCACCTCGAGATGATCACCACCACCGAGAATCCCCACGGGTAGCATACCGGCGGCGTGAATGATCTCCAGCGGCACGTAGATCGGCATGTAGCCGATCGCCTTGCGATCGGGCGCCGCTGCCTTCCATTCCCGCACTGCCGCAAAGGAGAGATCCTCGAATAGGGCCTCGCAGCGATCGACGATATCGGTTATCGACATGGCTGGCTGCACCTAGTGAGACTGAGATTTCCGACAGTAATAATGGTATTGTCGTACTATAATACGTTTTTAATCGCAATGACAACCACACGAGTACGGGAGGACGCGTTCATGACGCCAATCGAGCCCGATGGCTGGAGCAAGCCGATCGGCTATGCCAATGGCATCCTCACCCCCGCCGGACGACTCCTTTTCGTTGCCGGGCAAGTCGGCTGGAACGAGAGCCAGAAGTTCGAGAGCGCCGAGCTGATACCCCAATTCGCGCAGGCCGTGAAGAACGTCCTCGCCGTCGTGCGTAAGGCCGGCGGCAACGCCGAGCACATCTGCCGCATGACCTGCTTTTGCGTCGACAAGGACGCCTATCTCGCCGCCCGACCGCAGCTCGGGGGCATCTGGCGCGAGCTGATGGGCCGCTCCTACCCAGCCATGTCGATGCTCTTTGTGACTGACTTGCTCGATTCGCCGGGCATGATCGAGATCGAAGCCACCGCCGTGATCCCCGAGCCGCCGGAACATGGCGGTTCCTAGAGCCCGTCTCAGGAATTGGAGTCGGCGAGCCACCTTCTTGTCGGGATAGCACTGGGTGTTCGGATAAACGGGGACCTGGCGTGGCCGACGTCACCGAGGCTCTTGCCGCAGCACACCGTCCGGACCTCACAAAGCTACCACGCGGGGCCCAACGCGAGCCTTGCCATACCCTCCGACGCGTAGCACGAGACGCTGCTGTCTTTGCGCGGTGGCACCCCGCTGGGTGTTGACGAACTGGTGCGCCAGTGTCACTTAACAGCCGCCAAGGTCATGATCCTGGCACTGGAGCTGGAGCTGGAGCTGGAGCTGACGGGAGACGTGCACCGCGATAGTAGCAGAACGATTTTTCCGAAATAACAACGCCTTGCGAAATGAGCTAACGGACGTGAGCACACCCTATTTCGAGCCGGCACCATGAACGTCGTGATTGTTGAGTCGCCGGCAAAAGCCCGCACCATTGAAAAATATCTGGGTTCGGACTACCGCGTGCTCGCCACCTACGGGCATGTCTGCGATCTGCCATCAAAGGACGGCTCGGTCCGTCCGGATGAAGACTTCGCCATGGACTACGTGGCCGATCCGAAGTCGGCCAAGCGCCTTAAGAACATCACCGACGCAGTCAAGGAGTCGGACCGACTCGTGCTCGCCACCGACCCCGATCGCGAGGGCGAAGCCATCGCCTGGCACGTGCTCAATCACCTGGAGAAGAAGGGCGCCCTAACCCAGCCCCAGACCCAGCGCGTGGTCTTTCACGAGATCACCCGCGATGCTGTTCTCAACGCCGTGGCCAACCCGCGCAACATCGACATGGACCTAGTCAACGCCCAGCAGGCGCGACGCGCGCTCGACTACCTGGTCGGCTTTACGCTCTCGCCCGTGCTCTGGCGCAAAGTCCCGGGCAGCCGCTCGGCCGGACGCGTACAGTCGGTAGCACTGCGCCTCGTTGTCGATCGCGAGATGGAGATAGAGGTATTCAAGAGCCGCGAGTACTGGACCGTCGACGTAGCGCTAACAACACCTTCTGGCGCAGCGTTGAGCGCACGTCTCGTCACGCTCGACAGCAAGAAGCTGGACAAGTTCGCCCTGCCCGACAAGGCCGCGGCTGCCGACGCGGTGGAGCGCGTCAAAGCGGGCAACTTCAACGCCACCAAAGTCGAGCGCAAGCAGGTGCGGCGTAATCCGGCCCCGCCTTTTACCACATCGACCCTGCAGCAGGAGGCTGCACGCAAGCTCGGCTATTCTGCCCAGCACACCATGCGCGTCGCGCAAACGCTCTACGAGGGCGGCCTCATCACCTACATGCGTACCGATGCCGTGACATTGTCGAGCGAAGCCCTGGAGGCAACGCGGCTTGTCGTCGCCGGGCTATACGGCAAAAATTATTTGCCGGAGCAGCCGCGGCGCTACAAGACGCGCTCGAAGAACGCCCAGGAGGCACATGAGGCAATCCGCCCGACCGATCCGGCGCGCGTTGCCGACGAGATGAGCCTGGCCCGCGATGAGGCGCGGCTCTACGAGCTGATTTGGAACCGCACCGTGGCTTGCCAGATGGCGTCGGCTGTGTTCGACCAGGTGCGCTTCGATATCGACGCTGCGGACGGTAGCGTCGGCCTGCGCGCAACGGGCTCCGTGGTCGCCTTCGACGGCTACCTCAAGCTCTACACCGAAGGCCGCGACGATCCCGCCAAGGACGACGACGAAGACCACCGCCTGCCCAATGTCGACAAGGGCCATGCTCTGGGCCTGACAGACGCCACACCGGAACAGCATTTCACCGAGCCACCACCGCGCTATAGCGAGGCCTCGCTGGTCAAGCGCATGGAGGAGCTCGGCATCGGCCGGCCCTCGACCTATGCCAGCATCATCTCGGTGCTGCAGGACCGCGACTATGTCACGTTGGTGAAGAAACGCTTTCAGCCGGAGGACCGCGGCCGACTGGTCACCGCCTTCCTGGAAAACTTCTTCCAGCATTATGTCGAATACGACTTCACGGCGCGTCTCGAAGATCAGCTCGACCAGATCTCCAACGGCGAGTTGGAGTGGAAAGGCGTGCTGCGCGAGTTCTGGTCGGCCTTCTCCCTGGCCGTGACCGAGATTAGCGACCTGCGCGTGCGCGAGATCCTCGACACCCTAAACCAGGTGCTGGGACCGCGTATCTTCCCGGAGAACAGCGATGGCAAAGACCCACGCGTCTGCCCGCGCTGCAACGAGGGCCAGCTCAGCCTCAAGCTCGGAAAGTTCGGCGCCTTCATCGGCTGCTCCGCCTATCCGGAATGCCGCTTCACGCGCCCCCTGGTCGGGGCCAATGGCGAGAATGCTACCGACGACGCCCTGGCCGAGAAACCGATGGTGCTTGGTAACGATTCTGATGGCACCGAGATAACCTTGCGCAAGGGTCCCTACGGCCTCTACGTGCAATGCGGCGAAGCCGCCGACGGTGAGAAGCCTAAGCGCTCGTCCCTGCCCACAGGCACAGGCCCGGATGACGTCGATCTTGACGTGGCCCTCGGCCTGCTGGCGCTGCCCCGCAATATCGGGCCGCATCCCGAGAGCGGCGAAATGATCAGCGCCGGCATCGGCCGCTATGGGCCTTACGTGAAGCATGACAAGACCTTCAAGTCGCTCATAGCCGACGACGACGTGCTCACCATCGGCATCAACCGCGCCGTGGCCCTGCTCGCCGAGCCCTCGCGCGGACGCGGTGGTGCGAAGCCGCTCAAGGTGCTCGGCAAGCACCCGGACGACCACGGCGACGTAGCGCTGTTCAGCGGCCGCTACGGTCCCTACGTCAAGCACGGCCGCATCAATGCGACCCTGCCGAAAAGCGAGAACCCGGACAGCGTGACGCTGGAGACCGCGCTCACCCTGATCGCCGACAAGTCGGCCAAGAAAGGCAAAAACAAGCGGGCGCCAGTCAAGCGCAAGGCGAAGTCCAAGCGCAAACGCGCCGGTAGTGCCAAGTAATCGAAAACGCGACCTTCCGACCCGGGCGGAGATCCTCGAGTTTGTTGAGGGCGCCGACGGCAAGGTCGGCAAGCGTGAGATCGCACGCGCCTTCGGCGTATCGGGCCCCGAACGCGTAGCCCTCAAGTCCCTGCTGCGCGAGATGGCCGGCGACGGCCTGATCGCCGGCGATCGCCGCCGCCTCGGCAAGCCCGGCGAGCTGCCGTCCGTGGTCGTAGCCGAAGTGGACGTCATCGACAACGACGGCATGCCCACGGCCCGCCCCGCTACATGGGAGGCGAGCGGCCCGCCGCCACGCATCACCATTTCCACCCGCAGCGGCCACCAGGGGGCACCGGGCATCGGTGACAGAGTGCTGGTCAAGGTCAAGCGACGCGGCAAAGACCGCTATGACGGCAATGTCATCCGCGTGCTCGATGCGCAACCGAAGCGCGTTATCGGCGTCTACGCGCGCCTTCCCGGTGGCATCAGTGGGTGCGTGCGCCCCAGCGACCGGCGCCAGAAGAGCGAGATCTTCATTGCCGACAGCGACGCCATGACAGCGGCTGTTGGCGATCTCGTGGTCGTAGAGACCAAAGGTACCCGGCACATGGGCCTGCCCCAGGGGCGTGTGGTCGAGAGCCTGGGGCCGTTCGGCGGGCCGCAGGGCATCTCGACCCTGGTCATTGCCAATCACAACTTGCCACACGACTTCCCCGCCGCCGCCATCGCCCAGGCCAACGACGCCAAGCCAGTAAGCCTCGGCACACGCGAGGACCTGCGCGCGCTGCCGCTGGTGACGATCGATGACGACGACGCGCGCGATTATGACGACGCCGTCTTCGCCAAGCCCGATCCAGACCCGGCCAACGTCGGCGGTTGGCGATTGGTCGTGGCGATCGCGGATGTTGCCCATTACGTCCGCCCGGACGATGCGCTCGACCGCGAGACGCGCAAGCGTGGCAACTCAGTCTATCTGCCCGACATGGTCGTGCCAATGCTGCCGCAGGCGCTGTCGAGCGACCTTTGCTCGTTACTGCCAAAGGCCCAGCGCGCCTGCATAGCTTGCCATATGACCGTGGATGCCGAAGGAAAGATGCTGAGCCATCGCTTCGCCCGCGGGCTCATGCGCTCGGCAGCGCGGCTGACTTATCGCGGCCTCCAAGAGGACGCTGACGGCGACGTCCTGGACGAGAGTGGCGCGGCGCTTTACGGCACCTTCCACGCCCTGCGCGCGGCGCGCAAGCAGCGCGGCAGCCTCGACTTCGACATGCCCGAGCGCCGTGTCTATCTCGACGACGACAGCAACGTGACGGCAATCAAGACGCGCCCACGCTACGACAGCCACCGACTGGTGGAAGAGTTCATGATCGCCGCCAACGTGGCCGCCGCGACGACGCTGATCGCGCACCGCGCACCCTGCATGTTCCGCATCCACGACCAGCCGCCACACGACAAGCTGGAGACCTTGCGCGAATTTCTCAACGGCATCGGCTACAAGTTGCCGCGCGGCCGCCGGCTAGTGCCGAAGCAGTTCGGCAAGCTGCTCGAACAGGCCGCCGGAAAACCCGAGGCCGAGACCGTCACCATGGCCGTGCTGCGTAGCCAGAGCCAGGCTGAATATTCACCAGACAATATCGGTCATTTCGGCCTGCACCTGGAGCGCTACGCCCACTTCACCTCACCGATCCGGCGCTACGCAGACCTGCTCGTACACCGCGCCCTGATCTCCGCCTTGGGCTTGGGCGCGGGTGGCCTGCCCAAGGGCGCCGCGTCCGAAATGGCGGAGATTGGCGAGGCCATCTCCAACACCGAGCGCCGCGCCACCGTGGCCGAGCGCGACGCCATCGACCGCTTCGCCACCCGCTTTCTTGCGGAACGCGTCGGCACGAGCTTTCCCGCCCGCGTCTCCGGCGTCACCCGCTTCGGCCTTTTCGTCGAGCTAGCCGACACCGGCGCCCAAGGCCTCATCCCCATGCGAGATTTCCCAGAATACATGGATCACGACGAGCCCCACCAACGCCTGGTCGGCAGTCGCAGTGGAAAGGCAATACAGCTAGGTGATACCTTGGAAGTGACGCTGGCAGAAGCCGACGCGTTAACGGGGAGCCTACGCTTCTCTCTGGATGGGGGGATAGAGGAGAGGCCGAAGCCAAAGAAAGGACCACAACGGCGGCGCAGAAAGAAATAGGCTGAGAACGGTGGTGAGAAAATCCCCCACCTAAGCCACGCTATGGCACGCAATGACAGAACCCAGCTGGTGGTGTATGAGCCAAAGAAACAGCCCTATAGCGCTGAAAATTTTGGCATCTTAGCATGCTATATAATTATCACAGCATATTTTCAACAAACTACAGTCCCACGACCTGCGCCGTTTTGGTCTGACCGAAGGCCGCAATGCGGGGGCCACAGATTAGTAATAACAGGACTACCAGCTGACAGAAGACACGCACCGTGATGTCTGGGCGCACTCAGCCAAACCTGAATCAGGCTGGCAAACTGGTCAGGAGATGTCTCGTTTTGAGAACAAAACGAGAGCAAAAATTTGGAAGCGACTAAAAAATTAGTTGGAAAAATATTATAGAGAATTTCTCAACATGCTGAATATATTTGGGAATTTGGAGCGGGCGATGGGGATCGAACCCACGACATTCAGCTTGGGAAGCTGACGTTCTACCTCTGAACTACACCCGCACCAGGCCCTGCCGAGCCGCCTATGTTACCGCGCCCGCAGGCCACCAACAACATTCTGGCAACCTGCCACGGGGTTAACCATACAAAGATAATACCGTGACTGGACAACCGGGCACCGAAATTGCCATAAGGTGATAGTGAGGTGATCCTTTACCGGAAAAGACTGCAAAACTGACGTCTGTGTGGGAGTTCGGTGCCATGTACGTCTCGACCAGCAACGGCATCACGGTCACCGTGGCGCCTATTTTTCTCGAAGATCAATCGGATCCCGACGACGACCATTTTGTCTGGGCCTATCGGGTTCACATCGAGAACAAGGGAGTGGAGACCGTACAACTGCGCGCGCGCTACTGGCACATTACAGACGCCAACGGGTTGGTGCAGGAAGTGCGCGGGTCCGGCGTGGTCGGCGAGCAGCCGGTACTCGACCCCGGCGAAACGTTTGAATACACCAGCGGCACGCCGCTGGCGACGCCGTCCGGTGTTATGGTCGGTTCGTACCAGATGCAGACCGGTCACGGTGATCAGTTCGATGTGGCAATCCCGGCCTTTTCGCTCGACAGTCCCCATCAGGTGGTAAACCTAAATTAGCAAGGTGTCTTGCCAGGGATGGGATGGGGATTATGTAATTCCAGCCCGGAGTCAGGCGTTGTTTAGAAAACCGGATGTGTTATGGCCAACAACCCCACCAAACCCAGTAAGATTGTAATTCACCCCAAGGTCGCCGAACGGGCCGCCAAGCGCCCCTCGCGCGCACAAGCCGAAGAGGCCGTGCGGACACTGCTGCGCTGGGTCGGTGACAACCCGGGTCGGGAAGGGTTGAGAGACACGCCGAAGCGCGTTGCGCGCGCATATGAAGAGATGTTTAGCGGCTACGGCCAGGACCCGCTGGATTATCTGCAGCGCACTTTCGAAGAGGTGGAGGACTACGACGAGTTGGTGTTGTTGCGCGATATCCGTTTGGAATCCGTTTGCGAACACCATCTGGCGCCGATCATCGGCAAAATTCATATCGGCTATATGCCCGATCACCGCGTCGTCGGTATCAGCAAACTGGCCCGCGTCGCCGAAACTTACGCCAAGCGGCTGCAAATTCAGGAAAAACTTACAGCGCAAATCGCCAACTGCATCGAAGAGGTTCTGCAGCCCAAGGGCGTGGCCGTCATCATCGAAGCCGAGCACCATTGCATGACCACGCGCGGCATACACAAACCTGGTGTTTCAATGGTAACTAGCCGAATGCTCGGCGCGTTTCGTGAAAATCCGGACACGCGGCGCGAATTTCTCTCGCTCATCGGCCAACCCAGCGTAACGGCCAGCTAAGCATTCCTCACGACGCAGTATCTAGACACCAGTAGCGAAACCCTCGATCATCACTATCGTTTGAGTCCAGCCGCTGTTACTTCGTGGCGGACGGCGAACTAACAGTGATACCAACCGCGTGCTTGATCTTCGTCCAATCCTATTTATCCTCGGTCTGCTGCTAACGACATTGGCGCTGGCGATGTCGTTGCCAGCCCTCGTCGATGCCGCTACCGGACACGCTGACTGGCAGGTATTTCTGGCATCGGCCGGCCTAACCTTTTTCATCGGCGTGGCACTGATCTTGACCATGCGCGGCGGCGACATGGCTATCGGTATTCGCGAGGCTTTCATCCTGACGCTGGGAAGCTGGCTTGGGGTCACTCTGTTCGCCTCGCTACCCTTCGCCTTCGCCGGGTTAAACCTCAGCTTTGCCGACGCTTTTTTCGAAGCTATGTCGGGCATCACCACCACAGGTGCGACGGTCATCACCGACCTGGATAATGCGCCGCCCGGCATTCTGCTGTGGCGCGCCCTGCTACAATGGCTCGGCGGCATCGGGATCATCGTTACCGCGGTCGCCATGCTGCCCATGCTGAAGGTCGGCGGCATGCAGTTGTTCCGCATGGAAAACTCGGACACAACGGATAAGGTGCTACCGCGCGCGGCGCAGATATCGACAGCAATCGGCTCAATCTATTTTATCCTGACGGCGATT
>PVBE010670933.1_pt1 | contig 13810 bp, 11 predicted proteins | sample 1631181 | NCBI WGS metagenome assembly PVBE01 (sample SAMN08397723, study PRJNA350692) | Marine metagenome, whole genome shotgun sequencing project. | isolation source: water | place: Pacific Ocean | collected 2012-04 | reverse complement strand
TGTTCTTTCCTTCACCGGTCGTTCCGGTAATCACACCATCCTTCGAAACGTAGGTTGCCCCACCGCCAAGCTTTTTCCAACCTTCGAGCGAGTCGCGATCGCTCAATGAGATCCATTCGCCTGCCGTGGCGAGCGAGACGCTTAAGAAAATGGTGGTGAACGCAAGAAGGGAACGCTTCATCATGAATCCTCTGAATTGGGGACGATAGTATTCGAACATCCTAACTCAATCACCTAAGAAAATAGGACGGACAACGGCACTTTAGCAAGTGACTTGTCTGTCAGGCAATGACACTCGGTTTTCGGTTGAAAAAGAAACGACCATACCTTATTTCGATGTTGCAGCTGCCCATTTGATTGCCTCAGTAATATGCTGCCTACCAAATGGTGTATCCAATGAACGGATGTCATGTCCGAGTTCTGTATAAAAGAATCTTCCACCTCCATTTTCATGAAGCCAAGCGACTGGGTGATCTTCACCCATCGCCCGACCACCTCGTGTCTTGAAATGCTCTCGTACAGGCTCATAGGTTTTCTCATCAACTCTGAGAAGAACCTTGAAGCCTGGTACGTCTGTCACGGATCGTGTGTGATTTGTCCAATCTGCAGAATACTCAAAACGATCGGCCTGCCCACGAATAGTAGGATGATCCTCCATTGCAGGATCAACCATTACAGTTGCCTTCAAAAATTCAGAGTCGCTATTGAAGTCACATCCGGCTATCTCACCGAACCACTCCCATTCCGTTTGGCGCACAAGAGCTGCATGCAAGGCAACGATTCCACCACCTGACTGATACCAATTTTGAATCTTCTGTTGTTGCTGCTGATCAAAGAGGTTGGTGAGTTCGGTCGAATTATTAAGAACCAGAACATCGTAATGTTCGAGAATGGTTGAAATATCTTTGGGGTTTTCAGAAACATCGATCTGCATGCCAACATCATGAGAAAGACGGGCCAGCCAGCCACTCAAGGCAGCCGTTTCAGGGTGACGATACCAGCCTGTACCAGCAAAGACGAGAACGGAGCCGATACTCGTAGGGCTACGATCAGCCTTGTTCTCAGCCTTTTCATGAGCTGATACAAATTGCTCAAAACTTAAGAGGAACGCCAGGAAAATAGGTATTGCTCGTGCTCGCATAGATAAAGAAAACCTTCTTAATGATCTAACGCTTTATTGAATCAACAAAAGAGAACGCTGAACACATTGATTACGAGCAGTATGGTCTTCCCGAGACCGAAACATCAAATGGCTCTTGGAAAAAGAGTGACAGACCCAAGCCTCGAACCCTTCTCCACCCACCTAAGCATCAGCAACCATTTCCGCCGCTTTCCCAAAAGCTGATACACGCAGGGGAGGCATACAAGTCATCTTTGTCTGCATCAACAGTTGCTATGCATCTACAGCCGCTAGAGACTTTTTCCCTGATGATTTGCCTTTTCCACCATGCCCTACGCTCCGCGGTGCATGGACCACATTCCATGCCAATCCAAGCTTTTCCATGGCCAGGATTATCCAATACGTCATGTCAAGTTCCCACCACTTATGGCCATGTGCCGCACTGCGTTGATATTTGTGGTGATTATTATGCCAGCCTTCACCAAAGGCCAGTAATCCAACCCACCATAGGTTCCTCGAATCATCCGTGGTTTCATAGTTTCTATAACCCCAAATGTGCGTGGCTGAATTTACAAACCAGGTGACATGAAAAACTATTACCATTCGGACAGCCAGGCCCCATAACAGCCAGGAAACTCCCGTGTCTGGTCCATCGATAAGCCAGCCAGATGCAAGCAAGGCACCACCAATCAGAAAGTGCCACAGTAAAAATGTTTTATGAAAAAAAACAGCTCCAGCATCATTGAGCAAATCCGGAGCCCATCGCTTACAGTGCGCTTTAATTTCATCAGCAGAGTGTTTTGGAAAAAGCCATGTCATGTGACTCCAAAAGCCACCTTCTCGTGGCGTGTGCGGGTCTCCTTCTTGATCACTGAAACGATGATGCTTTCGGTGATTGGCTACCCACACAATGGCAGAACCTTCACCTGATATTCCACCAACAAATGCAAAAAACCATCGCATAGGCTTGGACGTCACAAAACTTCCATGCGTCAATAATCTGTGGTATCCCAACGTGACACCAAGACAACCTGTCACCCAGTACAAAAACAGGCAAATAGCAAGTCCAGACCACGAAAAGTAAAACGGTGCAAATAAAGCTGCTACATGAATGCCACCGATCCATATAAATGTTGGCCAATCGATGCCTTTTCCTAAGGCCACTTTACCGTCAAGTTTAGGCTCAACCTTTTTATCTTTCGATACTGAACCTTTTTGATGAGTCGTTTCAACATCGGGTTCATGAATAGCCGCTTCTCCTGATTCCCAAAGCGGGTCCGTCGAAGAGGCTAAGCTTTTTCTTTTTTCTTCCAACAGTGAACTTACAGGCATATTAATTCCAAACGATTATGTGTTTTCCTGAATTCTCAAGATAATGATGTACCCAACTGTTTCTAATAATCTTACCAATCGTCTGATTGCGACCATGCCAACACGCCAGAAAACAGCATAAAAAATGTCAAAGCTGCGTCAAAAATCTTGATCTCCCCAGAAAACCCACAGTTTTCTAGTCAATTTCGTTCATCACACTCCTGCTCTCGGCTGTGTAGTGAGAAGTCAGGTGTTCGCCAGCCAACGATAGAAAAACGCTGTTGGCTGTACTTTTCATTGATTTCCGCTCTGTAACTCACAACCTCAACAACTTGTAGTTTGGAAGGCTCAGGGTCATCGAAGAAGCACGTTCGAAGACCAAAAGACCTTCGGCAGGTCTGTTCTTCTGTCATTGGTTTCATTCCGCACAAAACGACCGGAGGCATCAACAACCAGTGCATCTATCCTCAAACGGTAGCAAACAATCTTATTCGTAGCATCCCCAATCCTCATTTGTTTGTGGGGACTCGGCATGCTTCACATTAAATGGTGACTCGAGCAATCCGTGGCAGCTAACCAGGGCCATAGCGAGATGCTCTGTTGTTGCTGACTAAGAGATTGAACTGACCAACTATTTCTATGAAGGAATGAGCTTACAATCCGTCAGGACTTTGATGAGCCACGCACTAATTCTCTCATCATGTAACTCAGATTGATTTTCCTCATCGAGGCCAAGTCCAATGAAATGACTTTCGTCAAACAACCCTTCTGATGCGTCGAACTCATATCCCTCGGTTGGCCAAACACCTACCAATTCCGGATTCCCTAATTCCTTCACCACTTTCCAGAGTTGTCCCATCGCATCAAGAAAATTGTCGGGGTATCCTGCTTGGTCACCCATTGCAAAAAATGCTATTTTCTTTCCCGCAAGATTCAGTCCTGACATATTTGGAATAAATGTATCCCAATCCTCTTGCATTTCACCGATATTCCACGTTGATACACCGAGTAAAAGAATATCGTACTTTTCCATTTCAGATGGCTCGCTGTCTACAACATCAGCAATGTGATTTACGAAATCACCAAGTTCTTGCTGAATTTTCTCAGCAGCCTCTTGTGTATTGCCAGTACTAGATCCATAGAATATTGCGATCGAGGGCATTGCATCGTCAGTCATCTTCACTCCTGAGTTTGTTGTTTAATGGAAACGGTGTTTTTAATTCGAAATTTCTACGTAGATAGCATTTTCAACTGAATTTATAGTCTTAACAGACTTGCGTGACAAACAAAAGTGACCACAGAAGAAATACCTCTTAAATATTGCGTACGGAAAACCATACGTGGATAATTGACCGTCATTTTGCCAAACATGAGCCCGAATGAAGCCCTCGTGGTTGTGAAAGAAAGCATGATGGTACTATTGGACGAACTCGATGTTCCTACAAAACATTCTAAATAGTGACAGCAAAAGGCTTCTCACATATGACACAACCATTTAATTCACAATATCCGTCCATCGAAGACCTTCGCCAAAGAGCACGGCGACGAGTACCAAAATTTGCATTTGAATATCTCGAAGGCGGCTGCAACAGTGAAATCAATCTTGCGAGGAACACTGCGGAAATTCGTGAGGTTCGACTCAAGCCAAAATATATTGGTGAATATGACGGTGCTGATCTCTCAGTTGAATTATTTGGTGTGAAATATGATGCCCCGTTCGGCATTGCTCCCATTGGGCTCCAAGGGCTGATGTGGCCAAAAGCATGTGAACTCCTGGCTGCTGCAGCACATAAAGAAAATATACCGTTTTGTCTTTCAACTGTGAGTACAGCAAGTATTGAAAATATTGCCGATATTACACACGGCCGTGCCTGGTTTCAGCTATACCACCCCGCTGAAGAAGACCTCCGGAACAAGCTCGTCACTCGCGCAGCGGATGCAGGCTTCCCAGTACTTGTTCTTCTGGCTGACACACCGACGTTTGGATATCGTCCCAAGGAAATAAAAAATGGTCTGTCGATGCCACCACGAATGACCCTTAGCAACATTTTACAGATGATGCAGAAACCTTCGTGGTGTGCACATCAACTGATCGCAGGAAAGCCACAGTTCAAATCACTCCTGCCGTACATGCCTAAGAAGCTGAACATGAAACATCTCGGCCTCTTTATGAACAAAACCTTTCAAGGACGACTCACAGAAGATCGTATCAAAGCGCTACGAGATCTCTGGAAAGGTAAGCTCGTGGTGAAAGGCATTGTCACGGAACAGGATGCTGAGAAAGTTCTCGCAATCGGTGTTGATGGAATCATTTCCTCGAATCATGGTGGACGCCAGCTTGATGCCGGTCAGTCAACTATTCGGCCGATGGCAAAACTAGCAAAGATGTTTGGGGACAAAATGACCATCATGCTTGATTCAGGTATTCGCAATGGCTCTGACGTTGCGTGTGTCCTAGCCAGTGGTGCCAAGTTTACCTTTCTTGGTCGTTCTTTTATGTACGGTGTTAGTGCGCTCGGTGAACGGGGCGGTTCTCAAACAATCACGATTCTGAAACGCCAACTTCAGCAGGTTATGGAGCAGGTTGCCTGCAAGACGGTGAAAGACTTCCCGAACTACTTGCTCGAAGAATAAAGCCACATCGAGGCCTTATTCAATGAATGCCCATTGCTCACGATCACCCGAAGTCCTCAGCAAAACGATTTCCCCTCATGCTGAACGACTGATGTCAATTCACACGACACCAGAAAAAAGATTCCCCTGTGTTGATTATCTGAGGAAACTGATTCGTCAATGATCACGTGCACAAAATGATCTGCAGTAGTAACGATTTCCTTTGCAATCAACAAGCTTTTTATGCGCGTGCTATCACTCTTATTTAATGTTTACTGTTAGACGCATGCATGCTCTTGGTGCTCTGAGATATGCGCCGACAGAATCTGATTTAAATGTCATCCAAAAAATACCGGTTACAGAATCATTCATGAAAAGGAAACTACAAGCGCAAGAATGACCGTCTATTTTTGCACAATCGACTGTGCTACAACTACTGTCTACTTGAAAGAATCTGCAGCGTAGAGCACCTTTTCCCTGATCGGAAACTGTCGATGTTCAGTCACTTACTCTGGCTTATTCCTGCTTTACTTCTCTGCCTCCAATGGTGTCCTGTCCTTGCTCAGGGCACCGCAAGTGATTATCAACGATCTCAAGACATTCGTTCGTCCTTGCCAAAAGCTTTGCGTGCATCTGCTTTCAAATATCGGTGGTCAAAAAACGGCATCGTCTTTGAGGAACAAAAAGATGGGACGCTGTTCTATCGCTTTGTCGAATCAGTCTCTGGCAAGATTTCAGAGCCAATGCAATCAGAACTCCTTCCTGTCAGCGAGAGACATCATCAACTTCTACCCCAACGACATTGGTCCAAGAGCAAAGGCAATCGCCAGAAAGTTACCATTACATTCAACAATACATTCAACCGGCCAGTACGGCTTTTCTGGGTTGCATACGACGGAAAGCTGAAGCCTTACGGAGATATTCCAGCTGGCCAAAAGCATTCCCTCTCAACCTTTGATGGGCACCAGTGGGTGGTTGACTTTCGTCCCAACGAATTGGCAGGAATCTTTTCTGCATTGTCATGGGACTGCACTGCAACTCTGGATACCAAGTCTGAGCAGTGTGCCATGGAAGGGTTGAGGGAAACCAATAAAAAAACAGGAAAACAAGAACCAAGAAAAAAACTAGTTATCAAAAACCACAATGTCTGGATGCGTGCCGACAAGCAGGATGCACAGCTAACGACATCCGGAAACCACGACGACCCCTTCATTGGGGCTTTTCACTATTCCCCCGATGGAGCTTTCGCGATCGGTTTCCAAGAAACCAACGTCGACCAACGACAAATCCCTCTACTTTCCTCAGCACCCCACGACCAAGTCCAACCAACCATGAAGTGGATCGACTACACAAAGCCGGGTGATTCCGTTCCACAACGTCGTCCTCGTCTATTTGATCTCATTCAAGGGAACATAGTGCCTTCGGATGATAGTCTGTATCAAGACTCATGGAGCGTGCGGTTCCTGAGGTGGTCTTCCGACAGCAGTCGAGCCTATGTTCTCTACAACAAAAGAGGGCATCAACAGCTCACACTTCGATCTATCGAAGCAAGAACCGGGCACGTTCATGATATTATCAATGAAACATCGGAGACATTTGTCGACTACTCCCAAAAAACAATGATCCACTGGCTCAAAGAATCAAATGAATTGATTTGGGCAAGTGAACGCGATGGCTGGAACCACCTGTATCGATATGACGCTACTACAGGTAAAAAGATCAGTCAAATCACGCAGGGCGAGTGGGTCGTTCGAAGAATCGAATACGTAGATGAACAACGTGGACTTATCTGGTTCGCTGCTATGGGCATTCATCCCGATCAGGACCCTTACCATGTTCATCTAGCCCGAGTTCGTTTCGATGGTACAGACCTCACCGTTCTCACTGATGGTGATGGCACACACCGATGGGAATTCAATGCAGATCGATCACTTTTTATTGACCGCTTCTCTCGCGTTGATCTGCCGGAGGTTGTGCAACTACGAGAGGCCGAGGGTGGAACGGTTGTTGCTGACCTTTTTTCTCAAGATATCTCTGAGTTGCGAAAACAGCATTTTGCACTACCAGTTCGTTTTGCAGCTCCAGGGCGCGACGGTCATACAATGATTTATGGAATGCTGATAAAGCCCTCGCAGTTTGATCCCAAAAAATCATATCCTGTCATTGAACATATCTATGCTGGGCCACACGACTTTCATGTCCCAAAACGATTCGGTGGCCACATCTCCCAAAGGCGAATTGCTGAACTTGGTTTTATCGTTGCCCAAATCGACGGCATGGGGACAAACTGGCGATCAAAGACGTTCCATGACGTGTGCTGGAAAAATCTGTCTGATGCTGGACTTCTTGACCGTATTGCGTGGCTGAAGGCCGCAGCACAAAAATACCCTTGGATCGACATATCTCGCGTTGGCATCTATGGCGGCAGTGCCGGTGGACAAAATGCGTTAGCGGCTGTTCTACATCACAACCAATTCTATAAAGCAGCAGCAAGTGACTGTGGCTGCCATGACAATAGAATGGATAAGATCTGGTGGAACGAGGCATGGATGGGAAAGATTGGGCCTCACTACAAAGAAAATTCAAACGTAACCCATGCAGGGAAACTTCTGGGCGATCTACTTCTTACTGTCGGAGAAGCTGACACAAACGTCGACCCAGCATCTACACTGCAGGTCGTTGATGCGTTAATTCAAGAAAAAAAGGATTTTGAATTTGTGCTTGTTCCGAATGGTGGACATGGCGTTGGTGAAACCGATTATCTTTTTCGTCGTCGACAGGACTTTTTTGTTCGATCACTCCTTGGCGTTAATCCTCGAAGATAATATCCGCAGCGCCCGTATCACGGACATCACTCGCAAAGGCCCTGGCCGTCAACGTTAATGGAATACCTGTGGATATTTCCCACTCGGCCTACTCGCCGTTGTTATTGGATTAACAAAACTCGTGCCTGAAATCTCATGCTATTGAGAAACTGTCGCACAACGCTCATTCGGAAAAACTTTTTTCCGAGTCAGCGCGACATAAACTCAACAACTTTATTGATATTCACGGGAAGGCTCACGTCGGATCTGTCTGGAATCCTTTCAACAGTAAATCGGAGCCGTTCATTGTCTGAGGTGATCCAATCGCATGGCTCCCCAGTTTGAGTTGCAATGGCCTGTTGATATAGATTGACAAGCTTCCCTCGTCGACGGACATCGACAACGTCTCCCGGCTTTACCTGATACGAAGGTTTGTTCACCGCAACACCATTGACGGTAAAATGACCATGAACAATACCTTGCCGCGCTTGAGGCCTTGTTTTTGTAAAGCCACTTCGACGAACAACATTATCGAGTCGTAATTCACATTCAATCAGGAAAATATCACCGGTATTCCCTGTTTTTCGAGATGCTTTGGCGAAAAATCTTCTTAGCTGTTTCTCTCCAAAGCCGTAGTAGTACTTAATCTTTTGTTTCTCAATGAGACCTTCACCATACGTTGAAGGCTTATTACGTCTCCTCTGTCGAACACCCGGAGGTTCAGAACGCCTTTCAGATGCTCGGATTGCACCTGCGCTCTCAAAGATCATTGACCCAAGACGACGATTTATACGAGCTTTTGCACCAGTGTAATGACCCATCTGTTCTGTTTACCTTTGAAAACCTTTCTTCGAATGTGCTGCTGAAGCAACATATTCTGGGGATGTTCTATCCTGAGTCTCGCACACTTCTGCCAAGACCCGAATACAACGAGATCTTCCTTTTATTGGATGCCTCTAATGTACCGCGGTTTCTTAAATATGCGACCCACCTCGTGTTCTACGCGTTTGTTGAGCTCACACATTCAGACCTCCTCTTGCCAGAGGATACAGCTTCGGATCAGTCAGGATTGAAAAAACAGGTGTTTTTCAGCGTATATTCACTCTTCTTGAACCTGCCTGCCGCTTTTCGCCACCCAGCCAGAATATCCGGAAATTACAGTTTTCCATCCTGTCGACGGCATAATAACTCCGCCTCCGTAGATGAAACGACAACGAAGGAATACTCCTCTGTCGTCTGTTTGTTGAAGGGTTCGCGTGAAAAATAAGTCTTCAGTCGTATCGTTCGTAGAACCACATCAGTCCATCCTTGAGACGATCACAGAAGACCGAGCGGGTAAGATGATAGCTGTCGAGGATGGATGAATTGGGATTGAGATCAGGAGGTACACCTTGGTGAATCAAAAGAGTGAAGGAATCAAAGGGTATTGGGGCTGCTTTCATTTAGTGGGGATAGCCGTTGTATTCTTTGCAGTCTGTCTTCCATCTGGCGCAGATGAGGGCATGTGGCTTTTTAATGCCATACCAAAGAAACAACTGTCTCACACTATAGGATTTGTGCCGTCTCAAGATTGGCTTGATCATCTGCAGCATGCGTCGGTTCGTTTCAATAGTGGTGGCTCTGGAGCATTTGTATCGTCGAATGGACTTGTTTTGACCAATCACCATGTTGCAGCAAGTAGTCTTCAAAAGTTGTCCACACCTGAAAACAATATTGCCCGTGACGGCTACCTTGCTGACACCATCGATAAAGAAATTCGGTGCCTTGATCTCGAGTTGAACGTCCTGCGTTCTATCGAGGATGTCACAGCACGAGTTGTGAGTGCCGTTGCTGGTGCAACGAATTCGGCCGAGGCAGCAGCCGCACGGCGGTCGGTTCTCGCAGAGATTGAACACGAGTCTTTCACAGCAACTGGCCTCAGGAGTGATGTCGTCACCTTATTTGGTGGTGGTTATTATCACCTCTATCGATACAAGCGTTATACGGACATTCGACTTGTGTTTGCCCCAGAACGACAAATTGCTTTTTTTGGTGGCGATGCAGACAACTTTGAATTCCCCAGACATTGCCTCGATATCTGTTTCTTTCGGGTGTACGAAAAAGGACAGCCACTCACGGTCAAATCTTTTCTTCCATTTGCCTCCAACGATGTACAGCAAGATGACCATATTTTTGTAGCCGGACATCCAGGACATACGGACCGTGGAAAGACCATGGCAGAGATTCAGTCCATGCGTGATCGACGGCTACCATTTTCACTTGAATGGCTAAACAGACGTGAAGTCCTTTTGCAGGCCTACGCCGAAGAAGGCCATGTGGAGCGACAGCGTGCAATGCAGGATCTGTTTTCGGTCCAAAACAGTCGAAAGGCCAGAAGTGGCCTCTTGTCATCACTTTTGCGACCGGACATTATGAATCGCCTTGAAAACACTGAACATGATCTTCGTAAGCAATGGAACAAGGGTGAGCAAGAAAGCCCATGGAATAGAATTAGTCTAGCACAACAAACGATTGATTCACTTGCTGTTCGGTATAACTTGCTCGAAGGAGCGATGGGTTTCCGCAGTCAATTCTTTTCGAATGCGAGAACACTCTTACGAATAGTAGAAGAATCGGGTAAGCCCGATGGTGACCGCCTTCGTGAGTATCGTGATTCTGCTCGCTCTTCACTTGAATTACGCCTTCTTTCCAACCAACCACTCTATGACGACTATGAGATTCTCAAACTCACTGATTCATTAACTTTTCTTGTGAATACGCTTGGACTAGATGATCCGCTTGTAAGCGATGTTCTTGATGGAAAATCCCCAGCAGAGCGTGCCATCGAGCTTGTTGCAGGCACACGCCTCGGAAAACGTGGTGATGGACCTGTAAGTACGGCACCTGATCGGCGCAGGGAAATTCTTAACGGCGGCCGGGATGCGATTGAAGCAAGTGATGACACAATGCTCTCTTTGGCTCAGCTCATTGATAGTGAATCTCGTTCGTTAAGAAAAATTATTGAGGAAAATGCTGAGATAAAAAAACAGGCTCATGCTGAATTAATCCGACTTCGGCTTGAAACGTCCCCTGCTGCCATTGCACCCGATGCAACATTCACGCTCCGGTTAGCCTATGGAACGGTCAAGGGTGTCACTGGGCAACCAAGTGAGCTCAGACCGTGGACGACAATCCATGACCTTTTTACCAAGGCAGATACTGAAAAAAATCGTTCTCCGTTTGATTTGCCAGAATCATGGCGTGATGCCCACCGTGCGCTGACTGAATCAAACAGTATTGAGACACCCCTGAACTTCATTTCAACAGCAGACATCATTGGTGGAAATTCAGGGAGCCCCGTTGTGAATACCACGAACGAACTCGTGGGTGTCATCTTTGATGGCAACGAAGACTCTCTTGTGTTGGACATTGCTTATGACAACGTTCGTGCTCGAGCCATTTCTGTTTCTGTTGGAGCCATCATGAAATCTCTTGAACACGTGTATGACGCCAAAACATTGTTGACAGAATTACGCGAAGGCCTCCAATAGCCCTATGCCACGACCAAGAAAGACAAGTAACGTCACTAAAAAAACGTTTTTGGAGCAGGCGATCAATTATCAGTATCATACCGCAACATGTGAAATGAAATCGAATCCAACCCCCAGAGAGAGCCACGATGGTTACCAGCCTACCCTTAGCACGCTTTGTGCAGTACACATTCGCCTGTCTCATCGCCACAGCGATGAGTTTTTCAGCTGATCCTGCAATTGCTTGCTCGAGGGTACTTTATCGAGGTCCAGACGGTGCTGTCATTACCGGACGCACCATGGATTGGTATCAGCCTCTCAAAACAAATCTCTGGGCGTTCCCAGCTGGATTAGAACGTGATGGGAATGGTGGCAAGAACTCTCTGACATGGACATCAGAGTATGGCAGCGTTGTTGCAATGTGCTACGACAATCTCTCTGCCGATGGAATGAATGAAAAGGGTCTCGTTGCCAATGTACTCTACCTATCCTCGAGTGACTATCCGGATATCGAAGACGGTCGCCCGGTTCTTTCAATGGCTGCCTGGGCACAGTACGTTCTTGATTCCTTTTCAACTGTTGAAGAGACCGTTACTGCACTACGAAAAGAATCTTTTCAACTTCGTGGTCTCACGATTCCAGGTGGGCATAAAGCAACTGTTCATCTTGCCATCTCTGATGCTACTGGTGATTCTGCCGTATTTGAGTATCTCCATAAAACACTTGTTATTCACCATGGCAGACAGTTCACTGTAATGACAAATGATCCTCCGTACGATCAGCAACTTGCACTGAACGAGTATTGGAAAGAAATTGGTGGTTCGACCATGCTGCCCGGTACGGAAAGGGCAGCAGACAGGTTTGTTCGGGCTCAGTATTACCTCGGGGAATCTCCGCAAACAACGGATGAGACCAAGCAAGTTGCATCCGTGTTCTCCGTGATTCGAAATGTCTCCGTGCCAATCGGTGCATCACATCCAGAGAAACCAAACGTCTCTACAACGCTCTGGCGAACTGTTGCTGACCAGTCTCGGCTCATTTACTATTTCGAACTCACTGATCGGCCGAATGTTTTTTGGGTGGAGCTTGAAAAATTGAACTTTCGCAAAGGCCAGCCTGCTCGAAGGCTTCACGTTGAGGGCGGGCCTGTCATGGCAGGCGAAGTCTCAACTCAATTTGTTGAGAACCGGACATTCAAGTTTGCTGCTGGGACAGATGAATAACATCATCACCGATCTACTGAACCAGCGAAAAGAATGTTTCCCAAAATGCAAAAACTTCACGACGTGATCCGTTGATGTCTTGTAGCAAACTGACAGAGCACACCCTCTCATGTTACTTAAACTGCATTCGATGAACTCCATCCCAGTCAGACGGCGGATGCTCACAGTAATGACGGCAGCGATTCAGGAGTAATAGAGAAGGTGCATCATGAGGAAATTGCTTTGTAATCAATTCAAATTTCTGTACTGCCTCCTGAAAGCGTGAATCAATGTACGTCTTGAGAGCAACTTCATATTCTTCTGCCAATGCAACGAATTCTCTATTCACATCATTTTGAAAGCCAACGAGTTCATAAATGTAGTTGCTCTCCTCTTGCCCCTTCACAGCAACAAGATCGAGGGGACGAACAAAAAAGACATCTGATACCAGTTCTTTGGTCGTCTGGCTGATAATAATTTTGGTTCCGTAAACCTTATTGAGACTCTCGAGACGGCTGGCAAGATTTACCGGATTTCCAATGACCGTGTAGTTCAGCCGCTCTTCACTTCCCATATTCCCAATAACGAGTTCTCCAGAACTAATGCCAATACGAGTCCATAGTTCTGGCTTGCCTTCTGCACGCCATTTTTTGCAGAGTTTTTCAAGCCTATATTGGTTTGCTAAAGCAGCACGGCATGCATCAACTGCATGATTCTTATTTGGGATAGGCGCCCCCCAAAATGCCATGATTGCATCACCAATATACTTATCGATAGTTCCCCGTTCCTGAGTGATCTGTTCACTCATTGCGGTCAAATAATCCTCTAAGTGATCAACCAGATCCTCAGCAGAGAGTCTTTCAGATATCGATGCGAAGTCCTGAATGTCGGAGAAATAGACTGTAAGTGTCTCTCTTTGTCCCCCGAGTTGCGCTTCGTTTTGTGAAGAAACCAATTCACGTACAAGTTCTGTAGGCACATATTTTGCAAATGAACGAAGACTTTTCTTCATCGACTCTGTAGCAACGAGAAGTTGATCAACTTCTGTAATCCGACTCCGCCCAATTGGTTTGGCTGTTAAATTAAAAGTACCGATACGTTCATTTTCGATTGCAATATTGTGAAGAGGACTTGAAATACGTGTCGACAAAAGAATGCACATCAACGATGTCAGGGCAAAGGCGGTCAAACCAATAATCAGATTGACAAGATTATTGCGCTGCACGGAACCCAACACATCGGACTTTGGCA
>PVBE011088570.1_pt1 | contig 13811 bp, 14 predicted proteins | sample 1631181 | NCBI WGS metagenome assembly PVBE01 (sample SAMN08397723, study PRJNA350692) | Marine metagenome, whole genome shotgun sequencing project. | isolation source: water | place: Pacific Ocean | collected 2012-04 | reverse complement strand
CTTCCGGCAGGAAGCCTGGGCGCCGACTGCGGACAGAAGAACGGAGCCCCTGCAGGCATCACCGCGGAGACGGAAACAAAGGGCGTTCGGAGCTTGACATCAACCAACCGATTACAGAAGGCACAGAGGCACAGAGATTCACGGAGGGTCTGCCCTATCCCCCTCTGTGTCTCTGTGCCTCTGTGGTTGAATCAAATCCTGACAAGCGGCTCGGCCAAACCTTGAAACGCGCTATCCCACGATTTCGGCCGCGATGGCGTCGAGCGGGGTGTCCGGCCGGGCGCCGACGTGCTGGATGACCTCGGCCGCGGCGGCGGATCCCAGACGGCCGCAGGTGTGCAGGTCGTAATCCCGCGTCAGGCCATAGAGGAACCCCGAGGCGTAAAGATCGCCCGCACCCGTGCTGTCGACCAGGCGTGCGATGGGGGCGGCGTCGATGACGTGGACCTCTTCGCCCCGCACCACCACCGAGCCCTGTTCGGATCGTGTCAAGGCGGCGATCAACGAACCGCCGCGCAAGGCCTGCAGGGCGTCGTCGAAATCCTTGACCTGGAAGAGCGAGATCAACTCGTCCTCGTTGGCGAACAGCACGTCGACCTCGGCCTCCACCAGGTGGCGGAACTCGTCGCGCCAGCGGTCGACGCAGAAGGCATCGGAGAGGCTGATGGAGACTTGGCGCCCGGCGGCGTGGGCGATCTTGGCGGCCTTGCGGAAGGCCTCCTTGGCGCCCGGCGGATCCCACAGATAACCCTCCATGTAGGTCAGGCGCGCCCGGGCGATCTGTTCGGGCTCGATGTCGTCGGGGCCGAGCCCGGTGCAGGCGCCCAGATAGGTGTTCATGGTGCGCTGGCCGTCGGGGGTGACTTGGATCAGGCAGCGCGCCGTGGGGGCGCCGCCGTCGGCCAAGGGCGTGGTGAATTCGACGCCCAACGAGCGCAGGTCGTGGGCGAAGACCTCGCCGAGTTGGTCGTTGCGCACCTTGCCGATGTAGCCGCCGCGGCCGCCCAGGCTGGCGATGCCGGCCATGGTGTTGCCGGCCGAGCCGCCGGAAACCTCGATACCGGGGCCCATCAGGCCGTAAAGCTGCTCCGCCCGGTCGGCGTCGATCAGGGTCATGGCGCCCTTGGCAAGATCATGACGCGTGAGAAACGCATCGTCGGCGTGGCTGACCACGTCGACGATGGCATTGCCGATGCCGACGACGTCCAAAAGCTCGCTGCTCATGTAAAACTCTCCAAACCCACACGATGGGCCGCAGTATAGGGGCGCCGCCCGGCGTCAACAAACGATTGCGCCGGGGCCGCGGCGCCATTACATGACCAGGGCATATGCAACGCGCAGCGGTGCCTGACCATGATCTCTGCCTTCGTCAAAAGCTTCCAGCAACTTCCCGATGCCACCTTCCGCGGGGTTTTGTTCAAATCCCTGGGCCTGGCGATTGTCGTCTTTGTCCTGCTCTCGCTGTTGGCCTGGCCGGCGCTGAGCCAGCTCGACGCGCTGCTCACCGACTGGCTGGGCTGGCTGCCCGACAGTTGGATCGAGGGTCTGGTTTCGTTCATCAGCGGCATCGCCGTGCTGGCCGGCTACCTGGTGCTGGCGGCGGTATTGTTTGCCCCGGTGGTCAGCATTTTCATAAGCCTGTTTCTCGAAGAGATCGCCGGCGCCGTCGAGGGCCGCCATTATCCGGACGAGGCGGCGGCCCCGGGGCAGCCCTTGAAAGACGCCATGGCGACCTCGCTGAAGTTCTTCGTGGTCATGGTGGTGGCCAACATCGTGGTGCTGCCGATCTACCTCTTGATGATCTGGTTGCCGCTGATAAATGTCTTTATTTTCTATGGCTTAAACGGTTACCTTCTGAGTCGGGAGTATTTCGAGTTGGTCTCCATGAGGCGTCTCGACGCGGTCCAGGCGACGGCCTTGCGAAAAGCCCATCGAGGGCGGCTTCTGGGCGCCGGTGTGGTGATCACCTTCCTCTTCACCATACCGCTCTTGAACCTGCTGGCGCCGCTCTTGGCGACGGCCGCGATGGTGCATCTGTTTCAAGGCTTCCGGGCCCCGCCGGGGTCCCAGCGCTAGTGTAAGGAAGGTAACGGGAGGTTTGGTAGCACGATCGCAAGTCAAGGGTGGTGTGGTCGGGCTGGCGCTAGCGCTCGGCGCCTGCGTCACGGCCGAACCGCCGCCGGTGCAAAAGGCGGTCGCTCCGATGCTCGTGCCGGTGCGGTCGGTCCCTGCGGCGGCGCAAAGCAAAATCGTTGCCAAACCGGAACAGGTGGCGGCCGTGCCGGCCGCGCCGGCCAAGGTCGCGGTGGTGAAGCCGCCGGCGGCTGCGGTCGCTCCAGCACCAAAGAAACCGCCCGTGGCGGCGCCTGAGCCGGCCGTTAGCCTCGAGGACTTGGTGGGGCTGCAACGCACCGCCGTGGCGGATCTTTTCGGCCCCCCCGGCTTGCTGCGCCGGGAGCCACCGGGCGAGGTCTGGCAGTACCGCCGCCGGGGCTGCGTGTTGCACGTTTTTCTTTATGAAGCGGCAGAGAGCGGCCAGCGTGTCGAGCACGTCGAGATCAGCCTCCCCGAGGCCATGGCAGCGCGCGCCTGCCTGAAGACATTTTTGCGCGCCCAGGCCAGCGTTCCGGGCGTTCCCCGCTACGCTTCCTCCTTGGCGCCGTAGCGGCAGATTTTGGCGATCACGCAGGCCGGGCAATTGGGCTTGCGGGCCTTGCAGACGTGGCGGCCGTGCAGGATCAGCCAGTGATGGGCATGTTGCCGCCAGCGCTCGGGCACCACACCCAGCAACCCCTTCTCGACCTCCAGCGGATTCTTGCCGGGCGCCAGCCCGGAGCGGTTGGCGAGCCGGAAGACGTGGGTATCGACGGCCATGGTGGGCTGGTCGAAGGCCACGTTGAGGACCACGTTGGCGGTCTTGCGGCCGACGCCGGGCAGCGCTTCGAGGGCTTCGCGCTGGGCCGGCACCTGCCCGCCGTGGTGCTCGATCAGGGCGCGGCTGAGGCCAACCAGGCTTTTGGCCTTGTTGCGGTAAAGGCCGATGGTCTTGATCTTGTCGCGTATCCTGGCCTCGCCCAGCTTGGCCATCTTCTCGGGCGTGTCGGCCAGGGCAAAAAGCCCCGGCGTGGCCTTGTTGACGCCGACGTCGGTGGCCTGGGCCGACAGCACCACGGCCACCAGCAGCGTGAAGGGGGATTTGTAGTCGAGCTCGCTTTTGGGCGCTGGGTTGGCTGCTGCGAGCTGGGCGAAGAGCTTGTCGACGTTGGCTTTGCTAAGCGTCATGGCGGCACTTTAGTTAGCCCGGCGCCTGCCATCAAATCCCAAACCAGCGATAGCGGCTATCAGTTCCCCAACCCCAGCACGTCCGCCATGCCGTAAAGCCCCGGCGGCTGGCCCTGGGCCCAAAGCGCCGCGGCCACGGCGCCGCGGGCGAAGATGGCGCGGTTGCCGGCGATGTGGCTGAGTGCGATGCGTTCATCGTCGGCGGCGAAGACCACGGAATGCTCGCCCACCACGTTGCCGCCGCGCAGCACGGCATAGCCGATGTCGCCGCGCTCACGCTCGCCGGTGATGCCGTCGCGGCCGCGCGCCGCCACCTCGTCGTGGTCTGCGCCCCGGCCCAAAGCGGCGGCCCGGCCCAGCGCCAGAGCCGTGCCCGAGGGCGCGTCGACCTTGTGGCGGTGATGCATCTCGACGATCTCGATGTCGAACTCGGGGTCCAATGCCGCCGCCACCTGGCGCGTCAGCGCCAGCAGCAGGTTTACGCCCAGGCTCATGTTTGCCGCCTGCACCACGACTGCGCGCGTCGTCGCCGCCTCGATGGCGGCCTGGTGCAGGGGCTCGAAGCCGGTTGTGCCGATGACGTGGGCGGTTTCGTTCTCGGCCGCCAGGGCGGCGTGGGTGGCGCTGGCGGCCGGCGCCGTGAAGTCGAGCACGGCGTCGGCGGCGGCAAACAGCGCCGCCGGGTCGTCGCCGACGATTATGCCACTGCTGCCCAGGCCGGCCAGCTCGCCCAGGTCACGGCCAATTTGCTCGCTGCCGGCGACCTCGGTGCCGCCGCAAAGTTCACAGCCTTCTGTCGCCGTCACCTGGCGCGCCAGGGTCAGGCCCATGCGGCCGGCACAGCCGACGATGCCGATTTTGGTCCGCCCCATGACGATCTCCCTGGCCGCTACTCAGGCCAGCAATTAAAGCATGGATCGAGGAGGGAAAGAAAAGCGCACGAGTGCGCGTTACTCGGGTAGGTCGTCCCAGAGTTCCTTGACCTTGCTGAGGAAGCTCTCGGATTCGGGATTGGTGCGGGCGCTGCCTTCGCTTTCGAACTGGCGCAGCAGCTCCTGCTGGGCCTTGGTCAGATTGACCGGCGTCTCGATGGTGGCCTGGATATAGAGGTCGCCCTGGCCGTTGCTGCGCATCACCGGCATGCCCTTGCCCTTGAGGCGGAACTGGCGCCCGGTCTGGGTGCCCTTGGGGATAGTGATGCGGGCCCGGGCGCCGCCCAGCGTCGGCACTTCGATGGCGCCGCCCAGCGCCGCCGTGGTCATCGGGATGGGCACGCGGCAATAAAGGTGGCTGCCGTCGCGCTGAAACAGGCGGTGGGCGGAGATGGAGAGGAAAATGTAAAGATCGCCCGGCGGCGCGCCGCGCAATCCCGCCTCGCCCTCGCCGCTTTGCCGGATACGGGTGCCGTCCTCGACCCCGGCCGGGATCTTGACCGCCAGCGTCTTCTGTTTCTGCACCCGTCCGGCGCCACTGCAGCTGGGGCAGGGGTCGGTGATGACGTGGCCGGCGCCACCGCAACTGGGGCAGGTGCGTTCGATGGTGAAGAAGCCCTGCTGGCTGCGCACCTTGCCGACGCCCTGGCAGGTGCCGCAGAGCGAGGGCCGGGCGCCGTCGCGGGCGCCTGAGCCCTCGCAGGAATCGCAGAGCACGGTCGAGGGCACCCTGATCTCGCGGTTGCGGCCGTGGAAGGCATCCTCCAGGCCGATCTCCAGGTTGAAGCGCAGATCATTGCCGCGGCTCTGCTGGCGGCCGCCGCCGCGCCGGCCGCCCATGAATTCGCCGAAGAGGTCGTCGAAGACATCGGCGAAGGATGATCCGAAGCCGAATTCGGCGCCGCCCGGCCCGCCCGAGGCGTGCTCGAAGGCGGCGTGGCCGAACTGGTCGTAGGCGGCGCGCTTCTGGTCGTCGCTAAGGACCTCGTAGGCCTCGGAGACTTCCTTGAACTTCTGCTCGGCGGCGCTGTCGCCGGGATTGCGGTCGGGGTGGTGTTGCTTGGCCTGGTTTCGGTAGGCCCGCTTGAGCTCGTCGGCATCGGCGCTGCGGCCGACGCCGAGGAGGTCATAATAGTCCTGCTTGGCCATGCCCGATCACCAGCGCCCGTGCCGCCCCCCGCGCCCTCCGGCCCCTGACCGGCTAACCCTTGTCCTTGTTCTCTTCGTCGACTTCCTCGAAGTCGGCATCGACGACGTCGTCGTTGCTCTCGGCATGGGCCTCGGCCTCGTCGTCGGGGCCCCCAGGGCCAGCGGCGCTGGCGCTGGCGGTGGCGCCGTCGGGTGAGGACTCGGCGGCGGCGCTGGCCTGGTACATGGCCTCGCCGAGCTTCATCGATGACTGCCCCAGGGCCTCGGTCAGTTCCTTGATCTTGGCCGTGTCGTCACCTTCGAGCGCGCCTCTGAGGGCCTCGATGTCGCCCTCGATGGCCTGCTTTTCGTCCTCTCCGATCTTGTCGCCGTATTCGCCCAGGTTCTTTTCCGTGGCGTGGATCAAGGCCTCGGCCTGGTTGCGCGTCTCGGCCGCCTCGCGCCGTTCCTGGTCCTCGCTGGCGTGCATCTCGGCCTCGTTGACCATGCGATCGATCTCGGCGTCGGCCAGCCCGCCCGAGGCCTGGATGCGGATCTGCTGCTCCTTGCCGGTGCCCTTGTCCTTGGCCGAGACGTTGACGATGCCGTTGGCGTCGATGTCGAAGGTGACCTCGACCTGAGGTACGCCGCGCGGCGCCGGCGGGATGCCCACGAGGTCGAACTGGCCCAAAAGCTTGTTGTCGGAGGCCATTTCGCGCTCGCCCTGGAAGACCCGGATGGTGACTGCGTTCTGGGAGTCCTCGGCGGTCGAGAAGACTTGGCTTTTCTTGGTCGGGATGGTGGTGTTGCGCTCTATCAGGCGGGTGAAGACGCCGCCCAGGGTCTCGATGCCCAGGCTCAAGGGCGTCACGTCGAGCAGCAGCACGTCCTTGATGTCGCCCTGCAGCACGCCGGCCTGGATGGCGGCGCCGGCAGCCACCACCTCGTCGGGGTTGACGCCCTTGTGGGGCTCGCGGCCGAAGAAGTTCTTGACCGTCTCGACCACCTTGGGCATGCGCGTCATGCCGCCGACCATGACCACGTCTTCGATCTCGCCGGGGCTGAGGCCGGCATCGCTCAGCGCCTTGCGGCAGGGCTCGATGGTGCTTTCGACGAGGTCCTCGACCAGGGCCTCGAGTTTGGCCCGGGTGAGCTTCATGGTGAGATGCTTGGGGCCCGACGCGTCGGCCGTGATGAAGGGCAGGTTGATCTCGGTTTGCGTCGCGCTGGAAAGCTCGATCTTGGCCTTCTCGGCCGCCTCCTTGAGGCGCTGCAGCGCCAGCTTGTCGCCGCGCAGGTCGATGCCCTGTTCGCGCTTGAACTCCTCGGCCAGGTAGTTGAGGAGCTTCATGTCGAAATCTTCGCCGCCGAGGAAGGTGTCGCCGTTGGTCGATTTGACCTCGAAGACGCCGTCGCCGAGCTCGAGGATGGAAATGTCGAAGGTGCCGCCGCCCAGGTCGTAGACCGCGATGGTGCGGTTGTCGCCCTTGTCGAGGCCATAGGCCAGGGCCGCCGCCGTGGGCTCGTTGATGATGCGTTTCACGTCGAGCCCGGCGATGCGTCCGGCGTCCTTGGTGGCCTGGCGCTGGGCGTCGTTGAAGTAGGCCGGAACCGTGATCACGGCCTCGCTGATGGGTTCGCCAAGATAGGCCTCGCCGGTTTCCTTCATCTTCTGCAGCAGGAAGGCGCTGATCTGGCTGGGGGCGTACTTTTCGCCGCGCGCCTCGACCCAGGCGTCGCCGTTGTCGGCCCGGACGATACTGTAGGGCACCATGTCGATGTCCTTCTTGGTCATCGGATCGTCCATGGTGCGGCCGATCAGGCGCTTGATGGCAAACAACGTGTCTTCCGGGTTGGTCACCGCCTGGCGCTTGGCGGGTTGGCCGACCAGGCGCTCGCCATCCTCGGTGAAGGCCACCATCGAGGGCGTGGTGCGGGCGCCCTCGGCGTTCTCGATCACCTTGGGATCGGAGCCGTCCATGATGGCGACGCATGAATTGGTGGTGCCAAGGTCAATGCCGATGATCTTACCCATGGTGTCCTCTCTGGTTCGCAAGGACGGCGCCGCGACAAAAAAAGGCACCGCCCGGACCCCCAAAACGTGAAGCCCGAAATGCCTCGGTGCAGGGCCGTTCCATATGTTGAGGCGATATATAGGGAGCCTCACGCCCTATCGCAAGCACGAGACGTCCTCCCGGGGCCCTAAATTGGCATTCGAATGCCGATTTTTTGCCCTCCCTTGCCGGACCGCTCCCGGGCTATGCTGGCTGCCGCCATGATCGTTTCGGCCAGCTATCGCACCGATATCCCGGCTTTTTACGGCACTTGGTTCGACCGGCGCCTGACGGCCGGCTTTTGCCGGGTGCGCAATCCCTACGGCGGCCAGAGCTACCAGGTGGCGCTGGCCGGCGAAGCCGTCGACGGCTTCGTTTTCTGGACCCGCAACGTGGCGCCCTTCCTGCCTCAGTTGGCCCGGTTGCGAGGCCTGGGCCCGCCGTTCGTGGTGCACTATACGGTGCTGGATTACCCCACGCTGTTGGACCGTTCGGTGCCGCCGGCGGCCGACCAGATCCGGCTGATGCACCGCCTGGCCGCCGAATATGGCCCGCACGCCGTGGTCTGGCGCTACGACCCGGTGGTGTTTTCCTCGCTGACCGATCGCCGCCACCACCTCGCCAGCTTCGGCCGCCTGGCCCGGGCGCTGGCCGGGGCCAGCGACGAGGTGGTGATCTCGTTCGTCAACCCTTACCGCAAGGCCCGGCGCCGGCTCGACCGGGCGGCCCGGGAGGGTGATTTTTCCTGGTTCGATCCGGAAGCCGGGGAAAAACGGCGGCTCGCCGCCGAGCTGGCCGTCATCGCCGCCGAGCACGGCATGCGTTTGACCGTCTGCTCGCAGGCGGCGTTGCTGGCGCCTGGTACCGAGCCGGCCCGCTGTATCGATGCCGAGCGCCTGGCACGCATCGCCGGGCGGCCCATCCAGGCGCCCCAGATGGGCAATCGCCCCGACTGCCTGTGCCACCGCTCGCGCGATATCGGCGCCTACGACAGTTGCCCCCACGGCTGCCTCTACTGCTATGGCGTGGCCAGCCGGCGGCGCGCCGTAGCCGGCTTCCAGAGCCACGATCCAAGTGCCGCCGAACTGCTTCCGTGAGCATTTCAAGATTGATCCCGGCCACCCGCTCCCCCTCCCAACCACCCATCAATGGTACCCTGTGGGTGGTTGGGAGGGGGAGCGGGCAGCCGGGCGATTCCAACAAAAATTGAAATGCCCTGAGGTGCGTCAAGGCCCCTGAATGCGACTCTATGCCGCACATGCGGCGGTCGAATTCCGATCCAGGCGTTGCCGGATCGAGCTAGAGTGGCAACCATGCGCCAGCCCCGTGCCACGCCCAATGTCGCCATTCTGGCTCCGCTCATCGCCATCGCGGTGGTGTTGCTGATCGGCCTGACGGGGGCGCTGATTTCGTGATCCGGCGAGGCTGCCGGCTGCCGCCCGTCCAGCCAAGCCGGCAAGCTCGATATCCTGTAGAACGCTCGCCCCGGACCTCGAGCTTATGATTCAGGCTTGGGTGTCGACGTTGCCGCCGGGGGCGGCTTCCGGCGCTGCCTCGCTTTCCTCGGCAGCGGCTGGCGCTCCGCCGTTTGCTTCCACGGCTTCGTCGGCTTCGTCGGCTTCGTCGGCGGCCTCGGCCGGCGCCTTGGCGATACCCACCATGGCCGGACGCAGCAGCCTCTCGTTGATGACGTAGCCGGGCTGCATGACCTGGACCACGGTGCCCGGTGCGGCGTCGGCGTCGGGCACCTCGAACATGGCTTGATGGAGGTTGTGGTCGAACTTCTCGCCCAGCGGCTCCAGCCGCTTGACGCCGTGACGTTCGAGGGCCGTCAGCAATTCGCGCTCGGTCATCTCGACGCCTTCGAACAAGGCCTTGGCGCCGCCCTCGGCGACGGTCTCGGCCGGCGCGCTGTCGATCGCGCGGCGCAGGTTGTCGGCGATGCCCAAGACATCGCGGGCGAAGTTGGCGATGCTGTACTTGGCCGCCTCCTCGCGTTCCCGGGCGGCCCGCCGGCGCACGTTCTCGGTCTCCGCCATGGCCCGCAAGAGCTGGTCGCGCAGCTCGGCGCTTTCGGCCCCAGGGTCGCCTTCCCCGTCGCTTTCGCCGGCCTCGGTCGCGCTCTCGTCTTCGTCGTCCTCTTCGCTCTCGTCTTCTTCGCTGTCGTTTTCTTCGGCTGCCTCGGCCTCTTCGTTCAGTTCTGTGGCGGCATGGGCCTCGGCGTCCGCCGCCGCCCGGGCCGCTGCGTCCTTATCGTCTTCTTCCTGCGTCTCGCTCATCTCGAATCCTTTTGGGCCGCTCTCAGCGCATGTCAGGTTTGACCCCGGCCACCCGCTCCCCCTCCCAACCACCCACAGGGTACCATTGATGGGTGGTTGGGAGGGGGAGCGGGTGGCCGGGTGGGTTTTATCAAACTTGACATGCTCTCAGCCAACGGTTTCGCCGATGACCTTGGAGGTATAGTCGACCATGGGAATGATGCGGGCATAGTTGAGGCGCGTCGGCCCGATCACGCCGATGGCGCCGATGATCTTGTTCTGCTTGTCGCAATAGGGCGCCACCACCATCGAGCAGCCCGACAGGCTGAAGAGCTTGTTCTCGGAGCCGATGTAGATATGCACGCCCTCGGCGACGGCCGCCAGGTCCAAAAGCTCGAGGATGCCCTGGCGCCGTTCGAGATCGTCGAAAAGCTCGCGGATGCGCTCGAGGTCCTCCAGGACATGAACGTCGTCCAGCAGTTTGGCCTGGCCCCGGATGATCAGCGTCTGGCGCGATTGGTCGCCGGCCAGGGTGGCCAGGCCCGCTTCGACGGCCCGGGCCGTGAGCTGGTCGAGCTCGGCGCGGCTGGTCTCGAGCTCCTCGAAGATGTTCTGCCGCGCCTCGCCCAGGGTGCGGCCGGCGAGGCACATGCTGAGATAGTTCGAGGCCTCCGTCAGCGCCGATGGACCCAGCCCCAGCGGCAGGTCGAAGAGGCGGTTTTCCACCGAGCCGTCCTCGCCCACCAGGATGACCAGGGCGCGGCCGTCGCCCAGTGAGACCAGCTCGGCCTGCTTGAGGCGGGTGTCGACCTTGGGCGCCACCACCAGGCCGGCGCAGTCGGAGAGCCCCGAGAGCAGCGTCGTGGCGTCGGTCAGCACTTCTTCCAGGCTGCGCCCATCGGCGCTGCAGCGCGCGCCGATGGCCTTGCGCTCACCCTCCGTGATATTGCCCACCTCCAATAGGCCGTCGACGAAAAAGCGCAGGCCTGCGTCGGTGGGCAAGCGGCCGGCCGAGGTGTGGGGGGCATAGAGAAACCCGGCCGCCTCGAGATCCGACATGACGTTGCGGATCGAGGCCGGCGAAAGCCGCGTATCGAGCAGCCGGGCCAAAGTGCGCGAGCCGATGGGCTCGCCGGTTTCGACGTAGGCCTCGACGATCAGGCGCATGATTTCGCGGGCGCGTTGGTTGAGTTCCTTGAGCATATGGGTGGCCGGTCGGGGTTGTTCGGTTGCGGATTGCCAGAATGTAGTAACGCCTTCCCGGCGCGTCAACGCGGGCCGGCAAAAGTTGATTTGCCAGGCGCTACTGGACCGCCACGGCGCCAGCGGCTAGAAACGCTGGCGTTTGGTGCAAATCTTCAGCGGGAGCCCCCTGTCATGCGTCCTTCCGGCCGCGCTCCGGACGAGTTGCGAACCATCAGTCTCGAAACCGGCTTTGCCAAGCACGCCGAAGGCTCTTGCCTGGCACGCTTTGGCGACACCCATGTGCTTTGTGCCGCCACCGTCGAGGAACGCGTGCCGCCCTGGATGCGCAACTCCGGCCGGGGCTGGGTGACGGCCGAATACGGCATGCTGCCCCGGGCCACCAACACGCGCACCGCGCGCGAGGCGGCGCACGGCAGGCAAAGCGGGCGGACCCAGGAAATTCAGCGCCTGATCGGCCGCAGCCTGCGCGCCGTGGTCGACCTCAAGGCCCTGGGCGAGCGCCAGATCCGCCTCGATTGCGACGTCATCCAGGCCGATGGCGGCACCCGCACGGCGGCCATCACCGGCTCTTACGTGGCACTGCACATTGCCCTGGCCGGCCTGGTTGAACGCGGCGCCCTGGCCGAGCTGCCCTTTTCCGACCAGGTGGTCGGCATTTCCTGCGGCATCTACCAGGGGGTGGCGCTGCTGGATCTCGATTATGCCGAGGATTCAGAGGCCGAGGCCGATGCCAACTTCGTGCTTGGTGGCCAAGGCGGCCTGGTCGAGGTGCAGGCCACCGCCGAGCAGCATCCCTTCAGCGAGATCCAGTTCGGCGAGATGATGGCCCTGGCCCAGGGCGGCGCCCGCCAATTGGCGGAGGCCCAGCGCCAGGCGCTCGGACTCGACTGAAACATGGCCGGCCCGCGTCAACTGACCGCCGACCGCCTGGTCATCGCCAGCCACAACGCCGGCAAGGTGCGCGAGATGGGCGAGCTGCTGGCGCCCTTCGCCATTGCCGCGGTGGCGGCCGGCGAGCTGGGCCTGGCGGAGCCCGAGGAGACGGGCACGAGCTTTACCGAAAACGCCGAATTGAAGGCCCTGGCGGCGGCCCGTGTCGCGAAGCTGCCGGCGCTAGCCGACGATTCCGGCCTGGTAGTGCCGGCGCTCGACGGTGCTCCCGGTATTTTCTCCGGCCGCTGGGCCGGTGAGGTGCGCGATTTCGATCTGGCCATGGCCAAGGTGAACAGCGAACTCGAGGCCCGGCCCGGCAGCGACCGCAGCGCCCACTTCGCCGCCGCGCTCACCCTGGCCTGGCCCGACGGCCACTTGGAAACCTTCATGGGCCGGGTCGAGGGCAGTCTGGTCTGGCCGCCCCGCGGCAGGCATGGTTTCGGCTATGATCCCATGTTCGTGGCGGCCGGCCACGAACTCACCTTCGGCGAATTCGAGCCCGGGCACAAACATGCCATCAGCCACCGCGCCGACGCCTTCGCCAAGCTTGCCGCGGCCTGCCTCAAAGGACGGCCCGGCTGATCCCGATTTCGCGGCCTACATCCACTGGCCCTTCTGCCTGGCCAAGTGCCCCTATTGCGATTTCAATAGCCACGCCCTGCCAGCCGTCGAGACGGTCGAGCAGGAGCGCTGGCAGGCCGCCTATCTCAGCGAGCTGGAGCACGCTTGGTCCCATCTGCCCGAGGCCGAACGCCGGCCGCTGGGCAGTATATTTTTCGGCGGCGGTACGCCGTCGCTGATGGCGCCGGCGACGGTTGCGGCCATCATCGAGCGCCTGTCCGAGCTGGCCGGCCTGACGGACGACGTCGAGATCACCATTGAGGCCAACCCCACCTCGGTCGAGGCCGGCCGCTTCGCCGACTTCCGGGCGGCCGGCGTCAACCGCTTGTCATTAGGCGTCCAGGCGCTCGACGACGATGCCCTGGCGGCCCTGGGCCGGGGCCATAGCGCCGACGAGGCCCGCGCGGCCCTGGCGCTGGCGCAAGGCACTTTCGAGCGCGTCTCCTGCGACCTCATCTATGCCCGGCCGGGCCAGACGCCGGCCGCCTGGCAGGCCGAGCTGGACCAGGCGCTGGGCCTGGGCTGCGGCCATCTCTCGCTCTACCAGCTCACGGCCGAGCCCGGCATGCCCTTCGGCCGGGCGGCCCGGGCCGGCGAGTTGGGGCTGCCCGGCGAGGACGGTGCGGCGGCTCTGCTCGATCTCACCCAGGAGCTCTGCGCCGAGGCCGGGCTGGCGGCCTACGAGGTTTCCAACCACGCTCGCCCCGGCCAGCACTGCCGGCACAATCTCAACGCCTGGCGCTACGGCGACTATCTGGGCCTGGGTCCCGGCGCCCACGGTCGCCTGGGCCGGGGCGCCACGCGTCGCGCCACCCGGCGCCTGGCCGCGCCCGGGGCCTGGCTGGCGGCGGTCGAGGCCAAGGGCCACGGCGGCCTGAAGGAGCAGCCTTTGAGCCAGCTCGACCAGGTGAGGGAACTTTTGTTGCTGGGACTGAGACTCGACGAAGGGGTGCCGCGGGCACGCTTTCACGAGCGCATCGGCCAGCCTCTCGAGGAATGGGTGCCGGCCGCCAAGCGCCAGGCGCTGGTTGCCGACAGCCTGCTCGTCGACAATACCCAGGGTCTGCGCACGACGCCCCGGGGGCGGCGTTTGCTGGACGCCGTGATTGCCGAACTGGCGCCTTGAGCGGTTTTTTTGTAGACCCTCACCGGGCGGGCGCATCCGCGGAGTCTTTGAGTCGACCCTCACCGGGCGGGCGCATCCGCGCCCTTGGCCTCCGCCCCCCATGCGGGGGTCGGCTCAGCGCCGATAGCAGTGTGTTTTTTGCTGCTTGGTCTTGGTGCAACGGGAGCGACCGCGACCCGCCGCCCCTGCGGATCGGGTAGGAGGGGGCCTTGCGGCACCCCTCCTCCCACACCACCGTACGTACGGATCCGTATACGGCGGTTCATGAAGT
>PVBE011174264.1_pt1 | contig 13812 bp, 6 predicted proteins | sample 1631181 | NCBI WGS metagenome assembly PVBE01 (sample SAMN08397723, study PRJNA350692) | Marine metagenome, whole genome shotgun sequencing project. | isolation source: water | place: Pacific Ocean | collected 2012-04 | reverse complement strand
TGTAGCTAATACAATCACTGCCGTTCCTAATTGACTCTTGAGTTTATTTATAACATTACGTAATGATTTGGAGTCGTTCGTCGTAGGGATAGTAATTGCTAATACTTTAATACCTTTTATATTTTTGGCTTTATTTGCTAGATTATAGCATTTGCCAGTAGCTAGTTCAGTTTGAACTTGATCAAGCTTTTTATCCAAATTTTTAGTTAAAAGTAAATGTTGCTCAAGCCGGAGTTCGAGATCTGACTGACTAACTTTTAGAAGAGCTGCCAATCGAATTAACAGAGCTGTTTGTTCTTGCGACCAACTTAAAGTATTATTGCCTGTAATAGCTTCTACACGTCTAATACCAGCAGCAATTCCTGATTCTGAAGTAATCTTAAAAAGTCCAATATCTCCAGTTCGCTTTGCATGCGTTCCGCAGCAAAATTCTTTTGAAAAATTTCCATTTATTTGAATAACTCGCACTATTTTATCGTATTTTTCACCAAATAAGGCTATCGCGTCACTTGTCCTAGCTTCTTTAATAGGCATGACGTGTGTTTCTATTTTAGTGTTTTCTAAAATTTTTTTGTTTACTAATTGCTCAATATCAAGTAGCTGTTGTTTGGAAATTGGTTTAAAATGTGAAATATCAAACCGCAGCCGTTTTATATCGATAATCGAGCCTTTTTGATGTACATTATTACCTAATATTTTCCTTATCGCAGCATGTAATAAATGGGTAGCAGTATGATTACGCTGAATGGCATCCCGACTTTTAGCATCTACTTCAGATATAAGCACATCTCCAGGTTGGATTGTACCAGATTTTAGAAAGCCGTGATGGCCATGAGCCTGACCAATCTTTCTTGTATTACTTACCTCAAAGGTAATAGTCTTTTTTCTAATAAAACCACTATCTCCCACCTGTCCACCAGATTCAGCATAAAATGGTGATTTATCCAATATAAGTATACCGTGCGTACCAGCTTGCAAAATTTTTACTGGTTGTTCATTTTGAAAAATTTGCTTAACCACTCCTTCAAAAACTAGTTTATCATAACCTAGAAATTCAGTAGTAATGTTGGTATTTACTTGTTCTGTGTCCACGATAAATGGATTCGCATGTCTAGCCATAGCTTGTTGTTCAGCCATAGCTTTATTAAATCCTTCCATATCTAATTCGATATTTCTTTCCCGAGCAATATCTACTGTTAAATCTAGAGGGAAGCCATAAGTATCATATAGTTTAAAAGCTATCTCCCCAGGAATTGTTCCACCAACCTGAATTTTTTGTATTACATTTTCTAGTATTAGCATGCCTTGCTCTAATGTTTTAGCAAATTGAATCTCTTCTTTCAGAAATATTTGTTCCACTTGTGCTTGTGATTTATAAAGTTGAAGGAAAGATTCACCCATTTCTTCAACTAAAGGCAATACTAGTTCACATAAAAAAGGCTCTTTCATCCCTAATTTATGTCCATGCCGAATAGCACGACGCATAATGCGCCTTAATACATAACCATGACTATCATTAGCTGGTAGAATACCTTCGGTGACTAAAAATACACTTAAACGGACGTGATCGGCTATTACTCTTAACGAATTATCTTTAAGATTTTCTGTCTCTGTTAATTTAGCAATTGATTGAATTAATCGTTTAAATATATCGATATCGTAATTACTATGTACCTGTTGCATCACAGCAGCAACTCGTTCTAAACCCATTCCTGTATCAACCGAAGGCTTTGGTAATGGCGTTAGTTGACCTGAAGCATTGCGATTATACTGCATGAAAACCAAATTCCAAATTTCTACATAACGAGCACCATCTTCTTCTGGAGAACCTGGAGGCCCTCCTGAAATAGCAGTACCATGATCATAAAAAATTTCACTACATGGACCACAAGGACCGATCTCACCCATTGACCAAAAATTACTTTTCATACCACATCGAGAAAATCTATGTGGATCAATTTGAATAGTTTTCAACCAAATATCAGCCGTTTCATTATCTTCCTCAAATACAGTGACCCAAAGCCGCTCTTCTGGTAATTTTAATACTTGTGTTATGAATTCCCAGGCATAGCAAATGGCTTCTTTTTTAAAATAATCACCAAAACTAAAGTTTCCTAACATTTCAAAAAAAGTATGATGTCTATCAGTATAACCAACATTTTCTAAATCATTATGCTTACCACCTGCTCGCAAGCAAAATTGGCTACTTGCAGCTCTTGAGTACTCTCTGGTTTCTTCACCTAAAAACACACTTTTAAATTGCACCATTCCTGCATTAGTAAATAACAATGACTGATCATTTGTAGGTACTAAAGGGGAACTTTGTACAATCTCATGCCCTTTTTTTCGGAAAAAATCTAAAAATGCTTGCCGTAATTCTGTTGTATTCATATGTAGTATCAAAAATCCACGGATAAAAGTTAGTTAATAACAATTTTTAATTGTCATAGATGTAGAGAATTATGATATATATTTTAAAACATGAAAATTAAATAACAAAACTTCTGTATGAAATTTTCAAATGATTAGTTATTGATATGAGACTATTGTAAAATGGGCTTTTGACCCAAACTAAGAAAATATAAAAACTATGTGTGTAACTTTTACAAATTTGAAATAACGTTTATTATCTATTGATGGATTATATGCTTCCAATCTCGCCATAGCAAGTTACTTTTATAATTGCTTTTCTGCTGTGCTACATTTCTAATGTGGGATTTATTATGACACGTTATTTAGCTTTGTTCACATTATATTATTTTCTGTTAAGATGCTTAGCTAAAAAGGCGAAAATAACAACTGGTGTTTACTAGTAGTATGTAAGTGGTTATGAGATTTTTAGCGAGTTGAGGAGCATGGGGTAGAAAATATTGGCGTAGATTATTTTTTGAGTTGCTTAGAGTGAAGTTACTCTGGCTAACGTTGCCTGTTGAGAAATATTAAGCCAAAAAAAGTATAGTATTCGTTGTAGTATGTAAAATGTATTAAACATACAAAGTTTTAGTGAGATTACGGTCACAATCACTTTTCCTTGAAACAATCATTACTTTTTTTGCAACAATATATTATATGTATATCTTTTTTTTGTTGTTTTTATAACTGAAGCTTTCACTTTATAGAGGTTTAAATGCTTTCTAACATGAGTCTTTCTATAAACTTTTATATGCTTCTTCTGTATGTAATTATAAGCTAATGATTTGTACTTAAATGATTTGGAGCCACTTAATTATTTAGAAAGTCTTTATATGTTTATAATTTACCAAAAAAGATTAATTTTATTAATGCTATTTTTCTTCTAAAATTTAAAAAAATAAAATGTATCATAAGTGTATATTTTAAACTTGATAGTATGCGCAATAAATAGTGATATTGATTTGTGTCCTTGAATAAATCGTGTACTACTATTTAGAATATAATTATGCTTGTTGGTATCAGTTTTATCTGCTGAGATCCATAACTTGTAATATAAGGTATATAAGTATTTGTAAGACATAACTTCATAGAGTTATCCTACACAAATATCTACATATATGATTTAATTTTGAATTTTAATTCAGAAAAAGACAGAATTCTTGTTCACCTAGTTGATAACTTAATAATTTTGTAATGAAAGTTATAAAATTCTTGATTCTACAATGAGTATTACAGCATAGATGGATTAATAGGTATAACAAAATGTGTTTTTTTTTGATTTATTCCTAAATTTTAGTTACTAATAAGATAAAAATATTTTTTATCCTAAGTATATGATTTATATTTTGAAAGATTAGATTTGTTGATCGTATCCTGTATAAGTTATTAGAAAAATTAGCAAGAGCATGGAAATAAACTGCTAAGGTATGTAGGTTATTTTATATAGCTAATACATTTTGTTTAATATGTTTATAAGATGTACTAATTTAAAATTAGGTTTACATCGTGTTATTTCATGGAGAAGTAGTTTACAATTTTTTTAAAGAAAGTTTTTTATTTGTAATAATATATATTTTTAAATGTTTTGCTTGTTAGTATTGCTCATACCACGGCAATTACCAATTACGTAATTATCATATAAAATATAATTTATTTACATTTTTAGGTGTGGTGTCTACATGAAATAAAGTTGTGTAGTAGTATATGTAGAAGTGCACATCTTTATTATATATTGTTTATACCTTTTTACGACTATGAGTAGTAGTATAGAACATTGATTTTATGTGTCTATAAGCGTCTTCGAACCTTACAATTAATGCGTGTCTGCGTATTACAAAATTTGTGTTATGTTGTAAGCATATAATATTTAGAGGGGATTAGATGGGAGGTTATCTATGCGATTCACTCTTTCTTTATTTAGTTGTTGTCATTTGTTAATCAATATGAAGTTGCTTTAGGATTGATTTGAAATAAACGCTAGAAATTTTATGTGACATTTTATATGATTTAAGTTATTTGGATAAAAAGAGAATGTCAGTTTTCGTTTCATGATATGTGTAGCTAATTTGACGCTAATTATTATACTCAAGCTTATATTCTTAAAAAGTGTGTTACCAGCAAGGGGATCGTTTTTCTAGAAAAGCAGCTAATCCTTCTTGGCCTTCTGGGGAAGTCCTGAGGCTTGCAATTAGATTAATTGTAAAATTTTCTACTGTTTCATCAATAGGTGAAACAGTTTGTAGAAGTGTTTTTGTTTTAGCTATAGCGTTTGGAGCGTTATTTATTAGTTGTTTTGTAAGTGACGCAATAGTTGTCGTTAAATTGTTGTTAGAGACAACTTTATAAATTAACCCAAGTGTTTTTGCTTGCTTTGCACTAAATGATTCAGCAGTTAGCATTAAGCGTTTTGCAGCTAAAGTTCCAATAGCTTGTACCAAATAAGGACAAATAACAGCAGGACTTAAACCTAATTTGACTTCAGATAAACAAAATTTTGAATTAGTTGTGGCTATTGCAAAATCAGCACAGGCTACCAGGCCAACGGCACCACCAAATACAGCACCTTGAATTGCAACGATAGTTGGTTTGCTTAGTGTGTGTATAGTGCGCATTATGGTGGCAAGTTGTTTTGCATCATTACGATTTTGATGTGCTGAAAAATTAACCATATTGCGCATCCAATTCAAATCAGCACCAGAAGAAAAATGGTCTCCTGCGCTTTTAAGTATAACAACACGAATGTTATTATCTTGATTCAGTGTTTGTAAATGTTCAGTTAGTGCTAAAATTAGAAGATTGTCAAAAGCATTGCGAATTTTTGGCCGATTGAGGGTAAGAGTCGCGATGTTATCATTTTTTGTTAATAAAACTGGTGTGTGAGTCATAGTTATTCAATTATGCTATTATATTCGAAAAACGCCGAAGCGAGTTTTGGGAATAGGTGTGTTTAAACTTGCAGAGATACTTAATGCTAATACTTTACGAGTCTCTATGGGATCAATGATGCCATCGTCCCACAGTCGAGCACTGGCGTAGTATGGATGGCCTTGTATTTCATATTGTTGCTGGATTTTTTCTCTATAGGCAAATTCTTCCTTGTTAGACCAGGTAACGTTTTGTTTAGTTTTCTTTGTACGTTGAATTTGAGCCATTACGCTAGCGGCTTGTTTTCCGCCCATAACTGAAATTCTAGCATTCGGCCAGATCCATAGGAAACGTGGGTCGTAGGCACGACCACACATACCATAATTACCTGCACCAAAACTGCCACCAATGATCACAGTGAATTTGGGTATTTTCGCATTAGCAACTGCCATTACCATTTTAGCACCGTGTTTTATAATTCCACCAGCTTCATATCGACTACCTACCATAAATCCAGTAATATTTTGCAAGAAAACTAAAGGAATTTTTCGTTGGCAGCATAGTTCTATAAAATGAGTACCTTTTATAGCAGATTCACTAAATAGAATGCCATTATTTGCAATTATACCAATGAGATACCCGGTTAAATATGCATATCCACAAATTAAAGTTTTACCATAGAGTGCTTTAAATTCTTGAAACTCTGAGCCATCAATAATGCGGGCAATCACTTCTCTAGCATCATAAGATTTTCTAGAATCTTTAGGGATGATGCCATAAATATCTTCAATACGGTATTTTGGAGGTTTAGATCTATGTAAGTGTAAATGTATTTGTTTCTGTTTATTAAAGTTTGAAACTATTTGTCTCGCCATGACTAGTGCTTGGACATCATTTTCCGCGTAGTGATCTGCAACGCCTGATATCTTACAGTGAACATCTGTGCCACCTAAGATTTCTGCAGTAACTTTCTCACCTGTCGCAGCTTTTACGAGTGGAGGCCCAGCTAAGAAAATGGTTGCCTGTTTTTTAATCATGATACTTTCATCAGACATGCCAGGTACATAAGCTCCACCTGCTGTGCATGAACCCATTACTACAGCAATCTGAGGGATCCCCTTTGCAGACATATTTGCTTGGTTAAAAAAAATTCGACCAAAATGTAATTTATCTGGAAAAACTTCATCTTGAAGTGGTAGATTTGCGCCACCTGAATCAACTAGGTAAATACAAGGTAAATGATTTTCAACTGCAATTGCTTGTGCGCGAAGGTGTTTTTTTACCGTCATTGGATAATAGGTACCTCCTTTAACTGTAGCATCATTTACAACCAACATGCATTCAATATTAGATATGCGGCCAATACCTGTTATGATACCTGCAGCGGGAATAGATTCGCCGTACATGTTAAATGCGGCTAATTGTGATAACTCTAAGAATGGAGCACCAGCATCTAGTAAACACTCGATTCGCTCTCTAGGCAATAATTTGCCACGAGATTGATGTCGCTCTCGAGATACTTTACTACCTCCTTCTATAATAGTGCTAACTTTTTGTTTTAAGTCCGTTACTAAAGCAAGCATTGCAATGGTATTTTCGTGAAATTCTGATGTTTTAGTGTGAATTTGTGTTTTAATAATAGACATTAGACTAATCGTTCAATAGCTATTGCAGTGGCTTCTCCACCACCAATACACATGGAAGCAATGCCACGGTTTTTACTATATCGTTCTAGCGCTGCTAATAATGTACAAATAATTCGAGCGCCTGATGCTCCAATTGGATGTCCTAAGGCACAAGCACCACCATGAATATTTACTTTTTCTGGCGGTAGCTTCAATAATCGAATTGCGGTTAAAGTGACTACAGCAAAGGCTTCGTTTATTTCAAAGAGATCAATGTTATCAATTGGCCATTCAGTTATTTGCAAGAGTTGCTTAATGGCTTCGATAGGGGCTGTTGTAAACCAATTTGGAGCATGCGCGTAGGTTGTTATTCCTCGAATAGCAGCCAGTGGTTTAATACACATACTGTTAGCTTTGCTTTGTTTCATTAAAACCAAGGCTGCGGCACCATCTGAGATTGAACTGGCATTTGCCGCAGTTATTGTGCCATTTTTTTTAAAAACAGGCTTTAGTGAGGAGAATCTTTCAGGCTTACCTATTCTGGGTGTTTCATCATGTAAGATCTCTAGTGGTTCTAATTTGGTATTTAATGTCATGGTTGCAATTTCTTGTTTAAAGCAACCGGAGATTATGGCTTGATTAGCTTTATCTAAAGAAGCAATGGCAAATGTATCTTGTGTTTCTCGAGTAAAACCAAATTTTTCAGCTGTATATTCAGCAAAACTACCCATGAGTTTGCCTTTATCATAAGCGTCCTCTAGACCATCTACAAAGATGTGATCCAAAAGTGTTCCATGACCTATTCTGTATCCGGTACGGGCTCTTTCAATTAGGTATGGTGCATTTGACATACTTTCCATGCCACCTGCAATCATAATATGTTGTGATCCAGCTTTAATTTGATCATGTGCTAGCATTACAGCCTTCATTCCTGAACCGCACATTTTATTAATTGTTGTGCATGAAATTGTTTCTGGTAAATTAGCACCTAGTACAGCTTGTCTTGCTGGTGCTTGTCCTTGTCCAGCTTGTAAAACACAACCCATAATAACTTCATCGATAGCCGTTGAGGTTACAGTAGAGTGTTTAACAGCTGCTTCTATAGCATGTGAACCTAATTGTGCTGCTGTTTTTGGGCTTAAAACACCTTGAAATGCACCAATAGGTGTTCTGGCATATCCAACAATTACAATGGGATCAGTACGCATTATGTCTCCCTAAAAATATCACGACCGATAATCATACGACGTATTTCAGAAGTACCGGCACCAATTTCATATAATTTAGCATCACGTAATAAACGACCTGTGGGATATTCATTTGTATAACCGTTGCCTCCTAGGCATTGAATAGCATTTAATGCCATTTGTGTTGCATTTTCAGAGGTAAATAAAATAACACTTGCAGCATCTTTGTTGCTGATTTTTCCTTGATCACATATTTTGGCTATTGCGTAAAGAAACGCTCGTGAAGCATTTAATGTTGTATACATGTCAGCTATTTTACCTTGTATAAATTGAAATTTGCCAATTGCTTTACCAAATTGTTTTCGCACATGTATATAAGGTACGACTATATCTAGACAAGCTTGCATTAATCCCAATGGACCTGCTGATAAAACAACTCGCTCATAATTTAATCCACTCATTAAGACTGTAATACCTTCGTTTTTCTTGCCTAGGATATTTTTTGCGTTTACAGCACAGTTGTTGAAAACTAATTCGCATGTATTCGATCCACGCATACCTAATTTGTCAAGTTTTTGCGAAGTATGAAAACCTCTGAATGTTTTTTCAATAATAAATGCGGTGATTCCTTTTGAGCCAGTATCCGATGTTCTTGCATAAACAATCAGTATGTCGGCATCTGTGCCATTTGTGATCCACATTTTTGTCCCATTTAAAATAAAAAAATCTCCTTTTAGTTTAGCCTGAAGTTGCATGCTTACAACATCTGAACCAGCATTAGATTCACTGATGGCAAGTGCACCGACATGCTCACCGCTAATCAATTTAGGTAAGTATTGTTGCCGTTGTACTTCGGTACCGTTAAGTCTAATTTGATTCACGCATAAGTTAGAATGAGCACCATAACTCAGCCCAATGGATCCAGATGCTCTACTAATTTCTTCCATAGCAATCACGTGTTCTAGATAGTTCATTTGACTGCCGCCATAGGCTTCTTCAACTGTAATTCCTAAAAGGCCCATATCGCCAAATTTTTTCCATAATGCGTTGGGGAAGGCATTGTTTTGATCGGTCTGTTGTGCTAATGGTGCTATTTCTTTGTTAGAAAATGTTCTTACTGAATCTCTAAGTAGATTTGTTGTCTCAGGTAGCTCAAATTGTAAACTTGAGAACATAATTTTAAATCGCCTATATTTTAAACAGTGTTACATAGTAACCTAGATATGATGGTGAGGATAGTTTTTATCGAATTTTGCATGAATAGTTATATTTTAGCTAATTAGTGGTATTAGAAGTGGTATAGTAGCAATTATCACAGGTGTAGCTTCTGGAATGGAGTCAACAGTGGAAATGTTATTTAGCTGAGGTGTATCGTTGTTGGATATTAATTTATCGGTTGGTGTCCCGTGTGGAAAATCTTTAGTGGTAGATGTAATAAACGAAGATAGTTTGTAGCAGGCAATTAAAGCGGTGGAATTAAAATAAAGTATACCAAGAATTTTCGTTAATTGCGAGTGTATTTTAGTTTACAGTGTGCGTATATGCTGGAAACGAGCTCTATGTCTTTGGATGTTTTTAAACGAATTGTTAAGATGAATTTTATAGGTGCATTTAATGACATTAGTTGCTGATGCCATGATATCTGATTCGACTATTAATATTCTAGAAGAACGTGCTGTGCATATTAATGTGGTATCTATTCTGCATTAGAATGGCAAATAGGACAGGACAGATGATATAGTGTATCAAAAGGTGATGTTGTAGCAATGACATTACCTGCGCCAGAAAATGAGCAGACTATGAAGTTTGAATTGTAACTGCTGCACTTGGATTAGTTGAAACGCCCATGCTTGTATGTTTACATGATAAAATAAAAAAGTTTAATAGCTAACATAAGCTTTCCTAATTGCTTAGAAAAACCGATTGAATATGCATATTTTATTACTGAAATTATTAGTAATCCGTTTTTAAAAGGAAGTTTATCGATTGGATGTGGCTGTGCGTTTAAGTATTAATTAATCTGGTGATGGAAAATTACAAAATAATTTATTTTGTTTCAGTTTATACCATTACTAGGATTTTTCAATTGTGTCACATTTTAATCAGTAATGGTGTATGCTTCCTCTGTTTTTAAAACTGTAAGCATTTATGCTAAAGTTTAGGCTAGGTATTCTTAATACAAGAGATTTTTACGTTTTTACACATAAGATTTATTCATAATAAGTCTAGCAAAATTGGTGTTGCTGCTAGAATATTTATTACGTTTGTGTACTGATGTTTTATAAGATATTTCTGCGCTTCTGCGCTTCGATAGTAAAATTATAGCCTTAAATAAACGTTAGGTTGGTTCTTGGATAAATAATTGCAGAAATCGGTTAATTTTCTGTGAGAGAAAGATGAATTCATAATTTATATATTTTTTCCAATGATACTGGTAATGTTACTACATTAATTTAAAATTGTTTTACATTATTGTTGGTTTATTAGTTCTTATGCGTGTATTATGATATTAGGCTTAGCAAAATGGTGAGTTTGAATGATTTTATAATCATTATTGGTTTAAATTTAACCAGAATTAATTTGTTTGTTAAATGTAAAATTTAATATTGATGAATGAGCTTTTGTTGTTTTTTACAGATATAATAAAGTTTCGTTTTTTTTAACCTGTTATTTTAACATTTTTTATATACTTATACTTAACAGGTTTATTTTGTGATTTTTAATCTTACCTAAACTAAGTAGCATTTGCCTTGGTAATTGTAGATGTAATAGTTGTGATAGGTTGATATGATTATAAATGATATGTTCCAGTAGTTACTTTTTCTAACATCAATGTTTGTTGTGTAAAAATGACCAATGTAGTCTTGATTCTGAAGTTTTATTTCAAAGTTAAACTTGTTAATAGATTGCTGATGTTTTTATGTGCAATACCTGTATAGAAAAAATTGTCGTTGTATATCCGTAGCATTTATAATTTAATAGATTCATGATTTGTATCTATAGTTACAGGTTTAGTTATAGGAACCGCTATTGATAGTTTGATAACTTTATTTAAGTTGCTTCAGTATAAATGAAAATATTATTTTTTATAATTAGCTGTTGTTGGTGTATAGATAGGGAGTAATGACGTAAGTAGGAGTATTCTGATGAGTTGAAGCTTGAGAAAAATGATTGAGAAGCATTGAGGATGCGATTTTGTATGAGAAGTTCGAAGGCAATTTCGTTTTTCTAAATGGTGATATTAGATAACTGGCAGGTGATTACATAAAAGTTTGGTAAGTTTAATTTCATATAAAAGATCTCAATATTTTGATGTTAAGCTAAATAATGGTATGTATAGTTATGTTTAGTTGTGTAAAGTAGAAATGTAACTATAAAATTGTATTTTTGTTTAAATGCTAAAGGTATTTTTTTTAGTTTAATGTGATTTATTATTTTTTTTGAAAATACACATTACAAGATATATATGTTTTTAATTTACTTTTTCTAGTTCTTTTTCGAGCTTATCATGAGAGTTTAAAATGTAATTTAAAGTACTTATTTATTTTACAAATATAGGTTGTACATCAGCTAGTAAAACATTTAACTTAAAAAAGCACAAGAAAAAAATATTCGAATTCCAGTTGCTATAGTACATGTGAAGTTCGCGTATGTTTGGTTATTGCTGAAGTTGTTGAAGTTTATTATGTGTGGCTTTTATGGTGATTTTGGGCGTTGAGTCTGAATGTGAATGTACGATACTCTTTCATAGTATATTTGTATCAAGATTATGGTATGAATATTGCCGAAGGATGTAAAGTATAGAGATACTTTAATTTTTTTTAAAATAATAAGCGTATTTTGCTTAGTATTGTGTGTTTATCTTGTATTCTATAATATTTGTGTATTGTTGATATGAAATTTGATATGCTCAAAGTTGTATTCGTGTGCTAAAATTATTTTTTTAGTGACATATTACTTTGTGTTCGCTGGTTTAGTATAACATCGAGTCGTTTTTATAATTTTTAGAATGAATATCTAGCAATAGTTAAATAGCTACTATAGTAAAGTATAGCAATATGCTTATTAAAATTAATTTTGCATGGATTGTAGTTTTCTAGAGTATGCGTGACTAATTTAGTGGACTTACTTTACAATTGTAAAAATGAGGGATATGTCTTGAATTTAAAGTTGCTCTTCTGAAAGTATCCTGGCAATATCTATTCTTTCAAAATGGCTGAATTCGAGCTATAGTTCGTGTTAATATAGATTTAGTAACTAAGTTATTTTTTAGTTTGTGGTTGTTCGAGATGGAGTTATTAAGTATGGTACATGAACAAGATATTTTAGATTATGCTGCCCATATGCATTGTGAAGAATTGCATATGGTGACAGATGAGAAAACAGGGCTAAAGGCAGTTGTTGCTATACATAATACTAAGCTTGGTTTTGCTTTAGGAGGGTGCCGTTGGATTGAATATAAATCAACTCTGGAAGCTACAATTGATGCTATACGCTTAGCTCAAGGAATGACTTATAAATCTGCAATTGCAGGGTTACCGTTAGGTGGTGGTAAAGCAGTATTATTAAAATCTAAAGCACCGGTTGATCGCAAGGCTTATTTTGCAGCCTTTGGTCGATTTTTAGAAACACTGAATGGCCGCTATGTTACGGCTGTGGATAGTGGTACTTGCATTGAAGATATGGATATTATTGCAACACAAACAAACAATGTTACCAGTACCTCTAATTCTATTTATTCATCACCAGATCCTTCTTCCTTAACTGCACTTGGAGTGTATGAAGGAATTAAGGCAGGAGTTAAGTTTAAATTTGGCAAGGACTCATTGTCTGGAGTACATATTGCTGTGCAAGGAGTTGGTCATGTCGGCTATCATTTAGTTAAGTTAATATGGCAAGATGGTGCTAAAATAACAGTAAGTGATTCTAATCACATATTAGTAGAACGATGCGTAAATGAATTTAAGGTTGATGTAGTTGCAGATATTGCTAATATATATTCTGTAGATTGCGATGTGTTTTCACCTTGTGCATTGGGTGCAGTGCTTAATAAAAAATCTATCCCTATGATAAATGCACAGATTATTGCAGGTGCGGCAAATAATCAATTGGGAGCTACAGAAGATGCTGAAATGATTGCTGACAGAGGAATTCTATATGCTCCAGATTTTGTAATTAATGCAGGTGCTATTATTTATGTAGCTGGGCAATACAGTAAAATTTCTGAGGAAGATTCGCAAACTAAGATAGTTGCAATTGCAAAAACTTTACAAGAAATTTTTGAGTGCTCTGTACGTGAGAGGGAAAATACTCATCGTGTTGCTTATGCGATAGCCTTTGAACGAATTTATGGGAAAGTTTATGATTAGCTTATGAAAAATAAAATAGCACAGTTTCAAATTGATTACCTACAGTTCGTAGATAAAACTGGCAATATTGTAAGTGAGCTACCTTCATTTGCTTATGATACGAATATTGTGATAAATATGTATCGTATGATGGTGCAAACGCGCTTATTCGATGCAAAAGCCGTTGCTTTACAACGGACCGGTAAGATCGGTACATACCCTTCCGTGTTAGGACAAGAAGCCATTGGTATTGGTATTGGTGCAAGTATGAAAAAAACAGATGTTTTATGTCCTTACTATCGAGAGTGTGGTGCACAGTTTTGGCGTGGGGTAACTATGGAAGAGCTGCTTATTTATTGGGGTGGGTGTGAGGAT
>PVBE011148577.1_pt1 | contig 13812 bp, 8 predicted proteins | sample 1631181 | NCBI WGS metagenome assembly PVBE01 (sample SAMN08397723, study PRJNA350692) | Marine metagenome, whole genome shotgun sequencing project. | isolation source: water | place: Pacific Ocean | collected 2012-04 | reverse complement strand
GAAAGAGATTCCACGCCCTGAAAGAGATTTAGCGCTAGAAGCTTTCGCAGAGGTTTTATCAGGAAAAGATCGAATTCGATCACATGTTCACTCTGCTCATGATATACTTTCTATATTAAGATTAAAGGATGAATTTAACTTCGACTTGACTCTTCATCATTCAACTGAAGCATATAAAGTCCCTGAAGAAATTGCAAAACGTAACGTGAAAGTTGTTGGAATGCCTTTGTTTGCAAGGATTGGTATAAGTGACAGTGTAATGTATACTGGAAAAATAATGAATGACCATGGCGTTCTCTTCGCTTTTCACACAGATGATCCAGTAGTATCCTCAAAGTGGCAAAGAGGTAATGCTGGTATGGGTATTCGATATGGAATGACAGAACAAGCAGCATTAGAAGCCATTACAATTAATCCTGCACTTATTGCAAATGTAAGTGAGCGTGTAGGGTCTTTAAAAAAAGGTAAAGATGCAGATTTTGTCATTATTGATGGTCGTTGGTATGAACCAAAATCAAGAATTGTAAAAGTTTATATTAATGGAATGGAAGTTTTTGATAGGTCAACAATTGAAAAATAATTCAATATCTATTTTATGATGATTAAAACCATAACGTTTAAACAGGAATTAATTAACCTATTAAGAACAGATTTTTTATTCTTTATTATATTTCATCCATCTTCTGAAATAAAATGAGAAGAAGTGCAAAAAATTTATCTATTTTTTTGTTTTCATTATCTCTGATTTTACCTCAGTCAGATCTAACTGTAATAAAAGTAGGTCGTTTAATTGATGGAAAAGGTGGAAAACCTTTAATGCCTGCGATGGTTTTACTAGATGGTAAAACCATTGTAAAGGTAGCTAAAAAATTAAAAATTCCTAAGGATGTAAAAATTATTGACCTAGGAGAGGCCACTCTACTTCCAGGTTTAATTGATCTCCATACACATTTGTGTAGTAAGCCTGGTATTCATTGGGAAGATGAGCTAGTTCGCTCAAATCCAGCTGAAGCGGCATTATGGGGTGCTCATAATGCAAAGCGCACTTTATTAGCAGGTTTTACTACTTGCCGCGAAATGGGACCAACTTGGCCTTATGTAGATGTTTCTCTTAGGAATGCTATTGATGAAGGTGCAATCCCAGGTCCCAGGTTATTTGTTTCTGGTAATTATGTTTCTGCTACAGGAGGCGCTGGTGATGCTCGTCAGTTTTCTATTTATGTTGATGTTCCAACCGTCAAAAACCTTGCAGATAATCCAAATGAGATTATAAAAGCTGTAAGAACTAATTTTAAGCATGGTGCTGACTTTATTAAAATTTTAGCTACTGGAGCTGTTCTATCAAAAGGATTGCCACCAGGAGCACAACAATTTACAGATGAAGAAATTGGCGCAGCAGTTAATGAGGCAAATAGATGGGGTAAAACAGTTGCTGCGCATGCGCATGGCGCTGAAGGTATATTGGCGGCAATTCGATCTGGCGTTAGGACTATTGATCATGGATCTTTTTTAAATGATGAAGCAATTTCAATTTTAAAAAATACGCGTAATACCTTTTATGTACCTACTTTGTATACCAGTGATGTAATACGTGAAAGCGGTGTAAAGAATGGGATACCGCAATCAGAAATTGAGCGTGAACTTTATGTTAGGAATGCTCAAATAAATGCTTTTAAAAAAGCCTTGTTAGCTGATATACCTATAGGCTTTGCAACTGACTCAGGTGTCATACCGCATGGTGATAATGCTCATGAGATGGAGGTTCGTGCTCGTTATGGAGAAAAGCCAATGAGTATATTAGTATCTGCTACTAGTTTGAATGCACAAATAATTGGATGGGGAGACAAAATTGGATCAGTTGAAGTAGGTAAATTGGCTGATTTAATTGCAGTTACAGGAAATCCTTTAAAAGATATTAAAGAAATGCAACACGTTCGATTTGTCATGAAAGATGGTGAAGTGTATCTTGATGAAATATCTAAATCAAAATAGAATAAATAAGTGAGGTAAAGATGAAGAAATTTTGCACAGCTTTTTGGGGTGAAACTAAATTACAGTAGAACGCAATGGATACAAACTAGAATCTTTTTATATCAATGGAGGTTGGAAAAAAGCCAAGCATTCTGCCGATAGAATGAGTATTCTCAATCCCGCCACCGCCAAAGTTATTGGTAGCGTTGCGCTTGGTGACGCACAGGATGTTGACGATGCAGTCATGGCGGCTAGGGCCGCACTTCAAATATTTCAAAGAAGCTCTAGAGAGGAACGTATTGCATATCTTGAGGAGATTCTCGCCATTTACAAGTCACGGTATGAAGAATTTGTGGAAGCAATTTCTCTCGAAATGGGTTCGCCAATTACACTCTCTCGGGATGAGCAAGCATATACGGGAATTGAACACCTTGAATCCACTATTCAAGCTCTTAAGAAGTTTGAATTGAGAGAAGAATACTCGGGTTACAGTCTTAACTTTGAACCTATTGGAGTTTGTGGGCTCATCACACCTTGGAATTGGCCGATCAGCCAACTGGTTTGTAAGGTTGCTCCTGCCATTGCCGCTGGTTGCACAATGATCATTAAGCCCTCGGAGTTTTCACCTCTGTCAGCCCAGCTATTTACTGAGGTTATTGACAAAGCTGAATTGCCTAAGGGCGTATTCAACTTAGTCTATGGTGATGGACAAAAAGTGGGGTCTGCTATCAGTCATCATCCTGATATTGACATGGTCTCCTTCACGGGGTCTACTCGCGCAGGTATTGCTGTGGCTCAGGATGCTGCGGCTACCGTTAAGCGAGTCTGTCAGGAGCTGGGCGGGAAATCACCGATGATTTTGACCGAAGGAATTGATCTTGAATCAGTTGTTCCTGAATGCCTATGGCTTTGTATGGAAAACACGGGCCAATCCTGTAATGCTGGCACACGTCTTATTGTACCGGAGAGCTTGCATGTTGAGGTGGTTGAGATAGCAAAAAAAACCGCTGAGTCATATATAGTAGGAAACCCTTTTGATGAAGATACTCAGCTTGGACCGCTTGCCAATCTTGTTCAGTTCGAGAAAGTTAAGGCTATTTTGCGAGATGCTGAAATCGCGGGTATTAGGCCCGTAACAGGTGGTTCCGGTCCAGTACCCGGTTGCGAAGCAGGATATTTTATTCAACCCACTATTTTTTCTGGGCTCAGTAAGGATCAACTCATAGTCAACGAGGAGGTCTTTGGTCCTGTATTGGCTGTAATGCCCTATAAGAGACTTGAAGAGGCCATAGAGATTGCAAATGGAACACAGTATGGACTCTCCGCATATATATATGCGAAAGACGATGACACTGCTAAACGGATTTCCCAGGAGATGAAGTGTGGCATGGTTCATATTAACGGCGCACCACTTGTAGCTGAAGCACCCTTTGGAGGCTACAAAAAATCGGGGAATGGTCGCGAGTGGGGTCGCTATGGACTGTATGAGTTTTTTGAAATGAAGGCCATAATGGAGAATTCCTAATGTTGAATATCGTAAAACGTGACACCAATAGGTTTGACAAACCTGGGGCGATCGCGGCCGCGATTATTCTAGGTTTTGCCGGTACAGGTGTTGCAATGGGGCTACCATTGTTGGTCGGTTCAATCGCGACGTCGCTTCATTTCACTGATCTACAGTTGGGTTGGCTTGCATCCTCCGATATGGGAGGGTTATTTCTTGGTTCTGTCCTTACTTCGTTTCTGGTCACTAGAATTAATCGCAGGTATCTTGGCGCTTTCGGTCTATTTCTCGTAATTCTGGGGAACTATGCTTCCACTCAAAGCCCGGAGCTTTTGCCTTTAATGTTTAGCCGTTTTTGCGCAGGATTAGGAGCAGGAGTGTGTTATGCAACTTGTACAGCGAGCCTTGCTGGTACCTATCATGCAGCGCGAACTTTTAGTATATTTTTATTCGTGCTAGTTGTAATGAACGCATTCATTTTCTACATCTTTCCAATTATTGATGGAAAATGGGGGGTTAACGGGCTGTTCATGTTTTATCTGCTGGAAGCTATTCCCATTCTATTCATACTGCCTCTTATGCCTAAGTACTGCGATGAAGAAACCGATAAAGTAGTTACAATCAATGAGGATAGTGGAACTGATACACACCAACATGTACCCAGTTTTTTACCTCGTCTTTGCCTAATCGCGGTTTTTAGTTTTTACGTCTTAGTGGGTGCATATTGGGCATATATTGAGAGGGCCGGCGTTGCTGTGGGTATCAGCTCAGATTTTATTTCGGGAAGTCTAACCTGGGGGCAGGTATTCAGTTTATCGGGTACAGCATTAGCCGCATGGCTTGCAAGGCGATATGGGCAATCAAAACCACTGATATTTGCGCTATGTTTCATGGTGGGGACTATGTTGGTTTTAGCTGTCAGTATTGATCGGACTACTTTAGCCTTCAGCATATTCTCTTTTAGTTTTTTCTGGATATTCATTGATGTCTTTCAGTTAGGTGTATTGTCAAACATTGATCATTCAGGTCACTATGCTGCTCTGGTTCCGGCAAGTCAGGGAGCTGCGCAAGCAGTGGCTCCGACGATTGCGGGCATGTTGCTATCATACGAACTTGGGTATGGTGCGGTAATGATGTTATGCGCTGGTGCCGCTGCAGTAGCATTGATTATCTATCTGTTTGTATATCGAGGATTACTAATTCTTGTGCCAGATATTGCCGACTCGGATTAGCTGCAAAAATATGAAACGTTTATTAATCATATTATTTATAGGACTACTCTTTTCTAAAGATAAATCTAGTGAGATTAATAAAATGATGAATTATTATTTTGAATAAATCATCATTTGATATGGATATATTTAATTCACAACAATTTTGTTGTATATCGAAGCTTTCTTAATTATCTTGTGAGAAGATTAAAATGGAGAAAAATATTAACAAAGGGAAAATATATTGAAACAATTTAAAACACTCATTTACACTTTATTTGTATTCAACTTACTAAGTGGATTTCAAATAACGGATAGGATAAATAATCCAGATGTAATTGAAGCTTTCTTTGATGGTATTATATCTACTCATATGAAAGAAAATAAAAGTCCTTCAGGTACAATTTCTTTAGTATACCGTGATCGCATTATTTTTTCGAAAGGGTATGGTTATCAGGATATTGAAAAAAATATACCAGTTGTCGCAGACCAGACATTGTTTCGACCTGGATCAGTATCCAAGCTTTTTACTTGGACTGCGGTAATGCAATTAAAAGAGCAGGGAAAATTAGATCTCGACACAGATGTAAATACTTACCTTAAAACATTTTCAATCAATGATACTTATCCAAGTAAACCAATCACCCTTCGTCATATATTAACCCATACAGCTGGATTTGAAGATGGTGGATTAGGATATTTGATTATAAATGATATTGAGAAGTCAATACCATTAAGAGATGCTATGGAAAAATACCAGCCAAAAAGGGTAAATCCGCCAGGTGTGCAAACAGCATATTCTAATTATGCAACAGCCATAGCTGGTCTGATTGTATCAAATATTTCTGGTATGTCATTTGAAGATTATATCAAAAAATATATTTTTGAACCACTAAGTATGAATTACTCAACATTTAAAGAGCCACTTCCAAATGAATTAGAAAATAATATGGCTATTGGGTATGCTTTTGAAAAAGGTAAGTATACTCAAAAACCATTTGAGATAATCTCTCATTTTGGTCCTGCTGGAGCTTTATCTGCCACTTCAACAGATATGGTTAATTTTGCCCTGACATTTTTAAATGGCGGTAGTTTTCAAGGAAACTATAATGTAGATGGTAGAAAATACACGAATCGTATTCTACAAGAAGAGACAGTAACGGAAATGCTGACGCAGAATTTTAGCCATGATTCAAGACTCCCAGGCATGGCTTTGGGTTTTTATGAAAGTAGTGTAAATGGTAATCGATTGGTTGGACATGGTGGTGATACACAATATTTTCATTCTGATCTAGCAATTGATTTGGAAAATGATCTAGCAATTTTTGTTTCTTTTTCCGGTACGGGGGGTGCTAAAGTTCGGTCTGTAATTGTTCCAGCATTTTATAATGAATTCTTTCCTGTTGACCTAGCACCATTATCTATTTCTGAAGATTTTAATGAAAGAGCAAATCGTTATGCAGGTTCATATTTATTTTGGCGATCTAATTTTTCAACGATTGAAAAAATATTTTTCAATTTAGGGTCAGCATTAACAGTAGCACCTTCTTCTGAAAATACAATTATTCTTTCAGGGCAACTTGTTAAATATTTGTTTGGAGATGCAAATATTCAGTTCATTGAAGTTGATAATAATTTGTTTCAAGAAAGAGGTGGCAAGAATAAAATAGCATTTCAAGAAAATGATAATGGTGAGATTATTGGAATGATCTTTGATTCGTTGCCATTTATGTCAATGTATAAAGCTTCAATGTGGAAGGGTGAATCATTTAATTACCTGTTTATTGGCTTGTCTGTAATTGTCTTTTTAGGTGTTATGTTACGGTTAGCATACCAATGGTCTAATTATAGATCATTACCTAAAGAAGAAAAAGATGCTACGACTTCAGCAATTGTGGCTGCAGGATTGAATCTTGGCTTTTTTATTTTTGGTATTATATCATTAACCGTTGATGGAGACACCCTTTCTTCTGAAGGGATTACTCCATTAATGAAATTCTGGTTATTATTCCCAATCCTAGCAACTATTGCAGGAGGTTACCAAATGTATCAATCCGTAATAGTTTGGAAAAATAATTATTGGGGTATTTGGAAAAAGATTCGTTTCAGTATCATTTCTTTATGTTGTTTATTCATGATCTGGTTCTATTATTATTGGAATATTTTAGGTTTTAATTATTTATAAAAATAAAACATTAGGGTCTTTAAAAAATGGTAAAGATACATATTTTGTCATTATTGATGGTCTTTGGTATGAACCAAAATCAAGAATTACAAAAGTTTATATTAATGGAGTGAAAGTTTTAATAGGTCAGCAACAAAAAAATAATTCAATATCTAATTTATGATGATTAAAACCATGATATTTAAACAGCGATTAATTAACTTATTAAGAACAGGTTTTTTATTCTTTATTATTTTTCATACTTTAATTGCACAACCTTTAGCAATAAAGGGTGGGAGAATAATAACAATTTCAGGATCCGTCATTGAAAAAGGTACTATTCTAATTGATGGAGGAATAATAAGAGATGTAGGCTTAGATATTGAAATCCCTAAAGATGCAGAAATTATTGATGCAAGAGGACAGATAATAATGCCTGGCCTAATTGATGCCATGACTTATTATGGAATTGATTCTAAAGATTTAAATGAATCAATAAAACCTATTTCTCCAGAGTTAAGAATTATTGAATCATATTACCCTTTTGGAAAATTTGGTGATGGCTCGGGTGAAATTAAGGCTAATGATTTACTAAGTGGAGGAATAACAACTATTTATATTGCCCCTGGTGATGCAACAATTTTAGGTGGACAGGGAGCAATTGTTCAAACTGCAGCATTTTCTTTTGATGAAATGATAGTTAAAGCTCCAGCTGCAATTGATATGACATTTGGTTCAAAACCAGGAAAAATAAATAGAGAAGAGAATAGGACACCCGTCACAAAAATGGCTGCTATTTCTCAACTTCGAGAAACTCTGATAAAAGCCCAAGAATATCAAAAAAATAACAAGGTAAGAGATTTAGGCATGGAAGCTTTAGGTCAATTACTTGAAAAAAAGATTCCCGCACGAATTCAAGCAAATAGCCCGGGGGATATAAGATCAGCCATTAATTTAGCAAATGAATTTAAATTTGATTTAATTATTGATGGCGGTGCTTCTTCTGATACTTATATTAATGAAATAGCTAAAGGTAACATTCCTATAATTCTTGGACCAGTATCTCATCCTTATATTTCTGGTGAAGAGATACCAGATTATTTAGAATATCCTTCTATTGATGAAGGTTTGGCCGGTAGATTAGAAAAAGCAGGAATTAATATTGCATTTGGGAGTTTTTCTTATGGGTTGGGTTCTCTTGCAAAAGGAATTACAGGAAAATGGTTGTTAATTGATGCTGCAATTTCAACAGGATATGGAATGTCTGAGCAAGCAGTGTTAAGAAGCTTAACACTGGGGGCTGCAGAAATATTAGGAATAGAGGACAAGTTTGGTAGTTTAGAAAAAGGAAAACAGGCAGATATTATATTATTAGATGGAGACCCTTTAAGTATTAGGACATGGGTTCAAAAAGTATATATCTCTGGTAGGCTAGTTTATTCCAAATAAAAGAATAGTATCTATTAATCCAAATTTATGAAAGTCGTAAGAAGAGGAATTTATGAAATTAAATAAAATGTTATTAATTATGAGTATATCTGCTGTTTTGTTACAATCTCAAACTTATGATATTGTTATCAAAGGCGGCCGAGTTATGGATCCTGAAACAGGGTTTACTGGCGTACGTAATGTTGGCATTCGTGGAGATCGTATTATTGAAATAAGCTCAAGTCCATTGACTGGTGCTATTTTAGTAAATGCTAAGGGTTTAGTAGTTTCACCCGGTTTTATAGATCTTCATGCGCATGGTCAGACTAATGATGCGCATAAATATCAAGCAATGGATGGTGTTACCACTGCACTTGAAATGGAAGGCGGAGTAGCATTTTATAGAGAGTGGATTGCCTCAAAAAAAGGGAATTCCATAGTGAACTATGGAGGGACAGCTCCTCATGGATTTTTAAGGGCATCGGCTATGGATTCCAATCTGAAGATTGTGAAAAAAATGGCGAACCAGGTCAAAAAAGAAGGCCTCAACTTAGAAGGTTTGGCCGCTAAACTTTTTGACGAGGCACTTGCTTCGGCCAGTTATAAACCAATGACTCAAAAAGAAATTGACCGGTCCCATCAGTTGATGGATAGTTATCTGAAAGCTGGTGCACTGGGTATTGGTGTACCTGTTGGGTATTATCCAGGTGCAACAGCTGGAGAGATATTTCAAGTTTATGAATTTGCTAAGAGTAAAGATGTACCAGTATATACTCATACACGAGGATTTGGCTTGCCTGGCCTTCAAGAAGCAATGGCAGATGCAACCACCTCTGGAGCTTCAGTTCATCTGGTTCATGCTAATAGTATGTCTTTAGGTGAAATTGAGACTACCCTTTCAATGGTCTCATCAGCACAAAAGTTAGGAATAGATATAACTACAGAGGTCTATCCCTATACAGCGGCATCGACTTCACTTGAATCAGTTATATTTGATGAGGGATGGAAAGAAAAGTTAAATATCACTTATGAAGATATCCAATGGGAAGAAACAGGGGAAAGATTAAATAGTAAAACATTCTATGAATATCGAAAAAAAGGAGGAATTGTTATAATTCATATGATGAAACCGGAATGGATCAAAAAAGGGGTAAGCCACCCTGTAGCAATGATAGCTTCTGATGGGATGCCCTACGCTCCAGGCGCTCACCCACGAACAGCAGGTACCTTTTCTAGAGTCCTAGGTAAATATGTACGTAAGGAACGCGCGATGGATCTGATGACGGCGTTAAAAAAGATGACAATTATGCCAGCGAAACGTTTAGAAGGTGCTTCCCCAATGATGCGAAATAAAGGGCGTCTGCAAATTGGTGCAGATGCTGATATAACAATATTTGATCCTAATGGAATTATAGATAAGGCGGACTTTAAAGGACTTAAGTATTCGGAGGGTGTAGAATTTGTATTAGTGAATGGAACCTTAGTTGTAAAAGACGGGAAAATTGTTGAGACTACATTCCCTGGCAGACCAATTTTAGGTAAGTATAGACGATAATTATTAATTATTAGATAAAAAAATAGGGCAGATTGCCCTATTTTTTTATCTAATAATAGTTATACAATTGTATTCTGATCCCAAACTAAGAGGAGAGGTAAAGGGATTAAATTGATAAACTTATCTTAGGCTTGAAATTAATAAATTTCACAAGTAAAACCAACAAAATTGATGTAACAATAATATTTTAATTATTATTGTTGTATTTCTTCTATTTTATTAAAATTGGGTATCAAAAAATGATTAAAAAAATAATTTTACTTTCACCACTATTCATTTTAATGATTGGCTGTTCACAATATGATCTTGTAATCAGAGATGGAATGATTTATGATGGTTCTGGTACCAAACCATATAAAGGCGATGTTGCAATTATAAATGCTAAGATAGTTGAAGTTTCTAAATCGATAGATGGTAAAGGAAAACATGAAATTGATGCAAATGGGTTGGCTGTTTCACCCGGATTTATCAATATGCTCAGTTGGGCCACTACATCTCTTATTGCCGATGGCCGTTCTTTAAGCGACATTAAACAGGGTGTAACATTAGAGGTGTTTGGTGAAGGGTGGTCTATGGGGCCTTTAAATAAAAAAATGAGAAGACAGCAACTGGCCGATATGACTGAGTTTAAATATGAAATTGACTGGACCACTTTGGGTGAGTATTTAGAATCATTGGAAAACAGAGGCATCTCAACTAATGTGGCGTCCTTTGTGGGTGCGACTACAGTACGAATCCATGAAATTGGTTTTGAAGATCGGCAACCTACAGCACAAGAATTGAAAAATATGAAGACTTTGGTTAGGGAGGCCATGGAAGAGGGTGCTTTAGGGATAGGTTCTTCCTTGATTTATGCACCCGCATTTTATTCATCTACCGAAGAATTAATTGCACTCTGTAAAGTCGCATCTGAATATGATGGTATGTATATCTCTCACCTTAGAAGTGAAAGTAATCAATTTTTAGAAGCATTGGATGAATTACTGACTATTGCAAAAGAAGCAAATATCCGCGCTGAGGTCTATCATTTAAAAGCGGGGGGCAAACCCAATCACTACAAGATGGATTTGGCGATTGAAAAGATTAATAAAGCAAGAGAGAGTGGTTTAGATATTGCTACAGATATGTATACATACGTTGCCGGGGCAACTGGTCTAAATGCACATATGCCTCCCTGGGTTCAAGAAGGAGGTTACGAAAAATGGATTGAGCGTTTAAAAGATCCAACCATTCGTGAAAAAGTTAAAATTGAAATGACCACTGATACAGATGAATGGGAAAATCTGGGATATTTAGCTGGACCTGAAGGCGTTCTTTTCGCGAATTTTCGGAATCCTGATTTAAGAAAATATACCGGAAAAACACTTAAAGAAGTGGCAGACGATATGGGAAAACATTATGCTGACGTAGCCATGGATTTCGTCATCCAAGATGGTAGTCGTGTTGGTGTAGTCTATTTTCTTATGTCTGAAAAAAATGTAAAGAAACAAATTAAATTACCATACATGAGCTTTGGATCTGATGCCGGATCAATAGCGCCTGAAGGTAGATTTTTAAACTCTAATCCTCATCCTAGAGCTTATGGTAATTTTGCAAGATTATTGGGAAAATATGTTCGGGATGAACAAGTTATTCCTCTTGAAAGTGCAGTTCACAAATTAACCGGTCTATCCGCAGATAAATTAAAGATTAAAAATAGAGGTTATTTAAAAGAAGGTTATTTTGCAGATGTGGTTATTTTTAATCCGAGCACGATACAAGACCATGCCACATTCACAGAGCCCCATAAATTGGCTACTGGTGTTCATCATGTCTGGGTCAATGGTGAGCAGGTACTTAAAGATGGTCAACACACCGGAGCCATGCCAGGTCGCGTAGTGCGTGGTCCTGGATATAAAAAATGAAGTTAAATGCACCCTATTTAGTCCTTATCGGATCTGAAAAAGACTCAACTTATGCAAAAACTGGTTATGGACTTGTTCAATGGAGGCGTGAACTAGTTGCAGGTCAATTGCGATTCCCCGATTGTAAATTGGATTTAGGTGTCCCGGATTTAACAATTAAAGAAGCAGTAAATCAGGGTGTAGGTAGCTTAGTTATTGGTACGGCTACCATTGGTGGAATCATTCCTGATGATTGGTGGGAAGTAATTTCGGAAGCGGTAGATTATGGTTTAGATATTGTAAATGGTTTACATATTAAACTAAATAATAATCCAACAATCGTTGATGCGGCTAAACAGTCGGGTTCAAAATTAATTGATATTCGTGTACAACCATCAAATATACCGGTTGGCACAGGTAAAAAACGTACAGGTAAACGATTATTAATGGTGGCTACTGACTGTGCTTGCGGGAAAAAATATACTGCATTGGCAATGAATGAAACAATGATCGATGCTGGTGTTGATTCTACTTTCCGAGCTACAGGTCAGACTGGGATCATGATTGCAGGTGAAGGGGTTCCAATAGATGCAATCAAAGCCGATTTCATTTCAGGTGCTGCTGAAATACTTTCCCCTGATAATAATCCTAATCATTGGGACGTCATTGAAGGTCAAGGCTCTCTTTTTCATCCTGGCTATTCTGGAGTTAGCCTTGGTTTACTCCATGGATCACAACCGGATGCATTTATAGTATGCCATGATGCAACTCGAAAGGTTATATCTGGTTGGGAGCATTATTCCCTTCCGTCAATTCAAGAATGCATTGATCTTCATATTCAAGCAGGTAGAAGAACTAATCCAGATATCGTTTGTGTAGGTATAAGCTTAAATACATCTGGATTATCTAAGGATGATCGTGTCAATTATTTGAATAATTTAAGAAAGGAAACGAATTTGCCATGTGTAGACCCATTAGTCGATGGGTGCGAAGATATACTACTACATATGAAACAGGCATTTTCATTTTAATCAAATGAACAGTTCATTTTTTCAAAAGTATCTTTTACCCGGATTTGTTTTTCAATCTCTAATCATTGGTGGCGGATATGGAACTGGACGAGAACTGGTAGAATTTTTTCTTAGTGCTGGCCCAATGGCAGGATTAGTAAATATGGCTATAGCCACCATAATCTGGAGTGCCGTCTTGGCTGTCTGCTTTGAATTGGCAAGGCGAGGCAGGAATTATGAATATCGGTCTTTTTTAAAAGATCTTTTGGGTAAAGGCTGGGTAGGGTATGAAGTACTTTATATGTTGGGAATGATTCTAGTTGTCTCCGTAATGGGATCGGCTGCAGGAGAGATTATAAATGATATGTTTCAAATCCCCAATATAACGGGGATCATTTTGATGATGATTATTGTTGGGGTTATTGTTTTTTTCGGCTCAACTTTGATTGAAAAATTACTTTCATTCTGGTCTATCCTACTTTACTGTGTTTTTGCAGTCATGTTTTTGGCTGTTTTTTCAAAATTTGGCAATGCGATCAGTGCCAATTTTCAACTTCAACCTGATGATGCGAATTGGATTATGGGTGGTATCAAATATGCCGCCTATAATATCGGACTTGCACCAGCAATATTTTTTTGTGTTCGCCATATTGAAACAAAAAAAGAAGCATTTATTTCAGGCACAATTGCTGGGGCTATGGGGATGATTCCAGCACTATTCATGTTCTTTGCGATGTTGAGTCAATATCCCAATGTGCTTGAAGCAGCTGTCCCGGTAAATACTGTATTGGATCAACTAGGATGGGGCGGATTTAAACTTATTTTTCAAATTGTTTTATTCGGGACTTTTATTGAAACGGGAGTCGGTATGATCCACGGATTCAATGAAAGAATTGCTGCCACCCATCAAGGTTTGTCAAGCCAGTGGCGAGCTGGTATTGGAATTATCCTATTGGCAATATCAATCTTTTTGGCTAATGCAATTGGCCTTGTCGCACTAATCGGGAAAGGTTACGGGGCGATCACATGGGGATACTGGATTATATTTGTTATCCCTGTTTTAACTATTGGTGTTTGGAAAATATT